>Ga0160428_1000755_pt1 | contig 31125 bp, 32 predicted proteins | sample SolpanmetagenomM_FD_108198 | JGI IMG/M metagenome (GOLD analysis project Ga0160428, IMG submission 108198) | Solar panel surface microbial communities from Lawrence Berkeley National Laboratory, California, USA - M | ecosystem: Engineered > Built environment > Solar panel > Unclassified ... | reverse complement strand
CCGAGGCACATGTCTCAGCACCCAGGCGGCTTCGTGCTGACGCATGACCGGCTCGACGACCTGGTTCCGATTGAGCCAGCTGCGATGGAAGACCGCCAGATCATCGAGTGGGATAAGGACGACATCGATGCGCTGAAATTCATGAAGGTCGACGTCCTGGGATTGGGCATGCTTGGCTGCATGAACCGAGCCTTCAATATGCTCGAGGCGGATAAGGGGCTCCGCATCGGACTGGCGGACCTGCAGGACGACGATCCCGACGTCTACGCTATGATCTCAAAGGCAGACACGCTTGGGACTTTCCAGATCGAGAGCCGCGCGCAGATGAGCATGCTGCCGCGGATGAAGCCGCGGCGCTTCTACGATCTTGTCATCCAGGTCGCGATCGTTCGGCCGGGTCCGATCCAGGGCGACATGGTCCACCCATACCTGCGCCGGCGCGAGGGATTGGAGAAACCGGAATATCCCCGGCCGGAACTACGCGCCGTGCTGGAAAAGACGCTCGGCGTGCCCCTGTTCCAGGAACAAGCCATGAAGGTCGCGATCGTCGGCGCGGGTTTCACGCCGGCCGAGGCGGACCAGCTGCGAAGAGCAATGGCGACCTTCAAATTCACGGGCGGCGTCTCTCATTTCAGCGAGAAGCTGATCGAGGGGATGGTCGAGCGCGGCTACCCGCGCGAGTTCGCCGAGCGCACCTTCCGTCAGCTCGAGGGCTTCGGCTCCTACGGTTTCCCGGAGAGCCATGCGGCGAGTTTCGCGAAGATTTCCTACGCCAGTAGCTGGATGAAGCATCATCACCCGGACGTGTTCTGCGCTGCGCTGATGAACGCGCAGCCGATGGGTTTTTACGCGCCAGCGCAAATCGTGCGTGATGCGCGCGACCACGGCGTCGAGGTCCGGCCGCCATGTGTCAATGCCAGCCGCTGGGACTGCACGCTGGAGAAGACAGGCGGGCGCTACCTTGCTGTGCGGCTCGGCCTTCGCCAAATCCGCGGCCTGTCGAACGCTGATGGCGCGAAGATCGTTGGCGCGCGTACGATCACACCCTTTGAGAGCGTAGAGGACGTCTGGCGACGGTCTGGCGTGCAGCGCGCGGCGATCGAAAAGCTGGCTGACGGCGATGCCTTCCACGGCTTCAGCGTCGATCGTCGGCAAGGTCTTTGGAAGGTGAGGGGGCTCGGCGAGGCTCCGCTGCCGCTTTTCGCGGCAGCTGATCGATCGGCCGAGACCTTCAGTGCGGAAGGCCTCGAGCCAGATATCGCACTGCGGCCGCTGACCGACGGCCGAGAGGTGATCGAGGATTACCGGGCGCTGCAGCTCTCGCTTCGCGCGCATCCGCTGACGTTCGTGCGCGACGAATTGACGCGGCGCGGCGTCACCAAATGCGCTGACCTCGCCAACATCCGGGATGGCCGATACGTCGAGGTCGCCGGCATCGTCCTCGTCCGCCAGAAGCCCGGTTCCGCCAAAGGCGTGCTGTTCATAACGATCGAGGACGAAACTGGGATCGCCAATGGGATCCTGTGGCCCGATCGTTTCGAGGCGCAACGCCGAACGATCATGTCGGCGTCGATGGTTGGCATGAAGGGGCAAGTCCAAAAGGAAGGCGAGATCATCCATGTGATCTGCAGCCGGATCGTCGACCACGGCGACCTCCTCCACCGCGTTGGCGACATGTCGTTTCCGCACCGGACCGGGCGCGGCGATGCTGCGCAACATCCGGGCTCACCCGACCGTGGCGACAAGGGATGGAATCCTGAACCACGCAACCAATACTGGCCGCCCCACGCCGACGGCATGGACCCGGAGGAGGTCATGCGGTTCAAGTCGCATGACTTCCATTGATCGGTGTCGAATTTGCCGAGGCATCAGCGTGTCGTGATCGCGCTGTCCGTGCATATTTTGCGTACTGGCGTCACTCGCTGTTCCGAGGTCCGCGTTGATGGGCCGGAGATCCGCCTCGCTCTTCGTTGCCTGCTGCCGCATTGCCCCGAGAAATGGCCGCTTACACTGTTTTGGGACGCAGCGGCGCAGGACAACGAGATTGGCCGGGCTCAGGGCGTCACTGCTGCGTTCAACGGGATCATTCGCCAGCTTCGTCGGGCCGGCTGCTACGAGGAAGTCACGCCGCCATGACCCGCGATATGAAACACGCGGGACAAAAAGGATGAGACTGTCTCACTCTCTTTGTCAAAATCTCACTCACTTTGTCGGTTGCCAATGCCAGCGCTGAACCAGTCGAAGTTCACCAGCCTTGTTGAATGGGCGTCAGCGCGCGAGGATATGCGAATTACGTGCCCGTGCGGTCGGACGATCAACCTTCCAGCTGTCAAGATTATCGAGCGCTTTCGGTCAGATGGCCCAATATCCCAAGCGATTACTCGCTTGCGTTGCACGACCTGCAGGCGCCGCGGACACGCAACGGTCACGCCTGTTCCAGTCCTTAAACTTTAGTCTAAGCTGGAAGCGATGGCTGAGGACAAACCAACTACAGTGGGCGAAATGCAGGATCTACTCGCCCACCTGCTCGCAGGGGCGGTTGGCAAAACCGACACGTACTGGAAAACCTGATCGGCCCCGTCATCGCCTTGCCGATCGTGATTCATCCCAGGTCAAACTGGAGGATCGATCCAAGGGGTAAACCAGCGGAGATCGAGGCGATCGATAAAGCTGCGGCAGTGGTCCGCGCGGCTCATCCATATGTCCCATCGCCCCGAACAAACGACGTGTTGAAGGGAGAGGTCAGCCTTTCGGGATTAAGACGAGGAGGCAGCGAGCGACATGACAAATAGCGAAAGCCAGATCGCGATTTGACCGAAGATGTGGAGGACGAGGCCCATCCAGGAATAGCGTCGGCGAAGCAGGATAGTGCTTCCAACCGCAACGAAGAACGCAATCGTCGTTGGCATAGTAATCGACGGCGAACGAGATAGCGAAGCCTCGGCAATGGGCATGAGGCCGATAGCCATAATCAGCATCCACGAAAACCGAAGATGAGAGTCCCCGATAAGTCGTCAAGCGCCGGCGGGCGGTGCTGGGTGACCATGAAATGCCTATGCTGATGCGTTGCCAACATGTTCGTTTCCCTCTATCTTGTGTGGCGAGGTACGCCATGCAAATCGATCCAAACCAGCCCATTATGTTTGATAACGATGCCATGCCCGGCATCGGGCGGGGGTACTGGCAGGCTAATCAGTGGGCTCGGATCAACGACGACGACGGGACCGCACAATTTGGCCCTGCTGATAGCGAAAAGTCCTCGCCACGCATGGTTAGAGCCATGCAGATTGCGGTTTTCTCGACCGCGATAGGACTCTTCGCCGTAGGCGGAATCTTGGCATCTTTCTCATAAATCATTTTTTTGGTGCTCCAGGCGGCGCTTGAGCGAAGTCAGATTTGGCGACACCGCTGAGCCGCGTCTGATCATCTTTCAGCTCTCCGGCACCGGCGATAATAGCGGCACGTTCTGGTGACGTGTCTGGACGACCGACAGACACTGCATGAGCGCCGCCTATCTGGCCTCCACCTGAGTAACGCGCCAGGACGGATGACTCAGGGACCACCGCAGGTACGGTCATGTCCGATAGCGCGGGGTTTGAGAGTGCCGACTGAATATCCCGCTCAATCACGTCGGATCGTTGACTCGCCCACTTTCCGATAGCGGTGTTACGAGCAATCTCTTGAGTGGGGGACAAATTGGTCTGCCATAGCGCAGGGAGCATATTGCCGCCCGGGCTGGCTTCATTCTGCTTATCATACCACCGGGTAAGATCATTGCGAAGGTCAGTGGTGAGGTTGAATCCGTTGCTTTCTGCGAAGCTGGCGTGTTGCTCTAGAGATTGTGACAGCTCGCGGTAATGTCGAGCCTGCTCGTTATACGAGTTAATCTTTGTCTGGGACTCCTCGATGGCGCGAGTTCGTGACTCACTCTGCTCGGAGCGTGCGGTGCGGCCCTCTTGGTAGAAAGTACCGTCTTGAACAGAGGTGCCTGCGCCGACCGTTCGATCGGAGGAAAGCCCGCCAGTCACAGCCGTTGTCTTATCGTGACTCTGGTTTGTGCCATTCGTAATGCTGGTCGTATCCGCGTTGGTTAGTGACCTATTGTAGCCACCGGTAGCGTCGATTTTCGCCGATACACCAGCGCCGTTACCCCCGGCGCCGACACCCGCCCTGGCATTAGCGCCCACGCCGACTCCGATCCCGCCGGACCACACGCCAGCATCGGTCCTCGTCTTGCCATCAGTGTTCTGTAGCGAAGTCCCAGTACCGGACGCCTCGCGCAACTCGATGCCACCGCGTTGTTGGACATTGCTACGGTCAGACTGATCAAATGAGCTCCCACCCCGAACGCCCGAGCTTGAATCAAAGCCCGTTGAATTAGTGCTCCCCCAGGTATGGCCGTTGCGAAGGGCTTCGAGATATTGAGTCTCCTTTCTACTCGCTTGCTCGAACCCATCAGCGATACGTGCTGCAGTCGTGGCTTGCCGGCTCTCCGTTGCCATAGCGGACTGCACGACTGACGTACTGAAAGGCAAATTCGAGATCGCCTTGCTAGTGTCATAGACGTTGAAGCCATCACCATTGTTCGTGGTGGTCGCTCCATTGCCGTGCCGGAAGCTGGACGCCATGCCGCCCGTTGAGAAGGATGGCGCGTCCGACCATTGGTTGCTCTGTCGCATGTTCGAGGTCGAGTTCGCGAAGCTGGTATTGCCGTAGCTGTAATTTCCAGTGGTCTGCTCGGCCGCGGCAGCTTCGGCCGCGTTTTGCGCCGGCGAGAGGACCGACGTTGCCTGCCCGGAAATGCTCATGGCACCCTTGGCGAGCCCGGCCGCGAGGAACGGCACGGACATCAGCATGAAGCCTGCGATCGTCGCGGTCTCGGCATTGACCGCGCCAATGCCGGCATAGGTCCCCAATGACATCCCGCCTTCTGCAACGCCCTGCGCGGCGCTGGTCGCCCGCGTCATGCAGATCATGTGCAGGATCACGTAAAGCGGCCCCCACGCAGCGAGGTAGAAGAACCCGGTCAGATACCCCTTGAGGGCGCCGACGCCTGTCTGCGGCATCAGGAACAGCGGGAAGATGACAGGGAACATCGCATAAAAGACGACGGTGAGGACGATGTTGAGGATCGGGACCCAGCTCATCGCCTGCTGCGCGATCGAATTGTATGTATTGCGCGCCTGGATGTCTGCCCGCGTTGTCGCGAACGTATCGATCGACGCCGCGCCTGGACCACCTGCCATGCCGTCACGCGCCTGCATGAAGGCATTGATGGCCGTGTTTTGGCGCAAGATGGTCTCGTAGTTCGCGCTGGAAGCCGTGAAGGCCTGATTGACGATCGGCACATCGCTACGAAGCTTGGCAGAGGCGACCGAGGTAGACAGCTTGGGATAGGTTTCCTTCGCCCAAAGCGACGTGTGCGCCTCGATCATGGTATGCCAAAGGCCATCGAGCATGCCGTAGGCCTGACGGCAGGGAACGATGCTGCTGGTGGTTGCCGCACCCGAACGCTCGACCCAAGGTTGCGAGCGCGCAGCCGACCCAGGTCCCATAGCCGCCCATAGATCCTTGGCAGAGGCGAGGTCCGTCATCGACTTCTGGCCGAGCATGATGTCGCCAAAGACGCAGTTCTTGAAGTGCGCTGACAGGTTGGTCGCAAACTCTGCGTCACGAATCTGGAAGTTGCGTGTCGCATCGAGCAACCGTGCGCCGTAGACCATGCCGTTCGTCGAGTAGCTAAGCTGGCTTGGCATCGTGAAAACCGTTTCCGCGGTGCGCGTCAGCCAGTCACCGACCTGGCTGGTAAAGCTGGCGATCACGCCGAGCCCAAGGGGCACGTTTGCCACGACGGCAGGGGCGAGCGACGGATTTACGCGGTCGGTAACCTTCACGGTGACGGTTGGCACCATCAGGCACGTGTAGATAAGCGACGAGCCAAGAAACCAGTTCAACCATGCACGCACGTTCATCGTGAAGGCGACAGCGAGCAAAGCGTAAATCAAGCCAAGGACCATCACGACTCGGAGAAGCGAGCGGTAACCACCGCCTCCAGTCCATGCCGCTACCGCGTTGAACGTGTTGACGATGTATTCGCCACCACCAATCGTGAAGACCTCGAGCATCGCCAATCGTCCTTAGTTGAGGCCTTGCGCGCTCAGCCCGCGCGAGAAATTGAGCGAGGCAGCCATCGCCGGCGACATGCTGTTCTGCAGGGTCGACTCCACCATCACCGACTGGTTGATGAGCGCGAGCGTCTGGTTGAGCACAGCCTTCAATTCGACGTTGCGCTGCGCATAGCGGTTACGTGCCTCGCTCAGCTGGTCACGCCACATCTTGCCCATTTCGGCATCAGCCGGCTGTACCTGAACGGTCGACTGGCTGATCCGGTCGAGCATGTTCTCGATCATCGCGGACAGAAGGTTGACCGAGACGATCTCGGCAAGCGCGTTGGTCTCACCGGGCGAGAAGCTCTGGTGCGCCATCGCCTGAACCGCGAGCATCTTGTAAAGCGGCAGCGTCGTCATGTTAAGGAGCTGCTGCTCCTGCGCATCCAATGCCGCATCGGTACGGATCTTGGAGTTGATCGAGTCGATCATCGTCTTGATTTTGGAGCGCAGACCAGGACCCGGACGGAGTGTCTGCTCGGTCATATTCAGGCACTTCTCGTCGTCGTCGCAGTGCAGGATCTTCACCGGCGTTCCGGTGCCGGGACCGTCGAGGAGAGCTGTTACGACGGCATCCTCGGCCGGACCGACAAAGCCGACGATCTTTCCTTCCGCCGCCTTCGGGTTGATGATGATCGTACCGACCAACGTCATCAGAAACTCGGAAAACTCCTTGTCGCTGCCGAATTTGTTCGACTTCTTGATCGCATCCCAGGTGTAGTTACGCGGCGCGCCCGGGATCTTGTCGGCCATCGTAGGATCGGTGTTTCCCTCGAGAGTGGCGTCCTGCTCCCCGCCGGCTCCGCAGCCTTGCCGCGACCGTGCCCAATCGGAAAACTTGCCCTGCGAATTGCCGACCGCTGCGCAGACCGTCGAGCGTGCGCCCGCCATCTTCGGCCAGACCGATCCGACCAGACCTTGCGCCGCTTCACACGACGATATGTTCATTTGGTTCATCTGCTGCGCTTTGTTGGCCATGCTATCCATGACCTTGCCGATCTCGGGCGAGACGCTGTCGATCGCGAGTTGGAAGGCAAAGCCCAAAGCGTTGTTGGCAGTCGCCTTCAGCATGGCGACCATCTCGGCGCCATTGATGAAGCTGAAGGAGCCGGTGAACAGATCGATACCGCCACACCCCGCCGACACCTTTGGCATCTGCAGATTGAAGGGCTGCACGCTTTTCTGAGGGAAGCGGCTCCAGACGTTGCCCATCGAGTAGTAGCCGGCCGTCTGGCCCTGATAAGCGCTAGGGCCGGTGACGTTGGCGGCCCCACCTGCGTCCTGGAAGAAGTCATTCATCTGTCCGGCAACGTCGGCCCGGGCCATACCAGCCGGGATCATGCTGGCAGCCCCGAGACTCATAGCGACCGCAGCGGTCCGGCGAAGGAAGGCGCGGAGAGGGGAGGGGCGAGGAGAGGGGCTGTGCGCCATCAGAAGTCACCTCCCGGCTTGGAGTTGGTCAGCATGAAAATGCGCTCCATCACTTCGTCGGCCGACATAACGCCGAACCCGACGGGGACCGTCTTGCGGGTCACAGTGTCGAACAGGACGAGCGCCGGCGTGGCCAAGGGCACGCCCATGCGCTGACGCTGCCCGCTGTCGACGACATAGTTGGGAAACTGGCGGCTCGGACCGCCATCCGTCGACACCGCCATGACGGTAATGCGGTGGCTATCGGCAACCGAGCGCAGGATCGGCGAGAAGACCTCGCAGGCGGCACAGGACTGCGCAAAGAAATAGAACATGCCGTAGCGCTGACCGAGGCGCGACAGGACCTGGTCACGCGTCGCAGCGCGGTTGTCGGTCCATGCGCGTTTGCCGACCGTCGAGACCGGCCGCTGCAGCGTGTAGTCGATGTCCGGGTTCTGCCAGAGCGCCCGCTGCCAGGTGTCAGAGAAGGTCGACGCCCGATCGAGCTGTTCGCGCTGGTAGCGAACATAGGCGATCACATTCGCTTCGCTCGGTTCGAGGATGGCGCGTGCCTTCAGTTCGTCGAGCTGCTTGGTGATTGCCTTCAGCTGCGCCGTCGACGACTGCTGCGGTTGCGTGGACGCCTGCGGGGCGGTCGGTTTGGCCTTGGGCCGCTCGCAGTAGAACCACTGGCCGAGTTTCCGCTCACCGCAATAGAAGTCGCCGCTCCTCTGTTGCTCCGGGGCGTCAGACGTCTGATCAAATTCTGGTTGGACCACAGCATTTGTGGCCTGCGCATCGTCGTCCTCGATCGCCTCAGCCATCGACGCGCTCTGCAGATCGACGGCCTGCGCGAGCGCGGGCGTTCCGACAGGTGCGGTCGCCGCGAGCAGCATCAGGATTGTAGCGGTCAACCGACCGGCACGCTTAGTCTTGATCGTCATCATCATCATGCTCCCCGTCGAGCTCAATCATTGCGAGTTTGAGAACTGACATCATCGCGGCCACGTCGAGCATCCTGGTGCCCTGATCGAGCATCCGGACGATGCCACGGAGGTGGCTGCGGCCGTGCTTTCGCCCCATGATCGTTGCGCGCATCCCGGTTTCCCGGCGAACCAGCCAGCCCTTGTCCGCCATGCGCGGAAAGGCCTGCTCGACCTCGTGCGGATCAATGTCGCATTGAAACCAATGCGAGATGGTCTGTGCGACTTCGCCGGCAGAGGTGCCCCGGCCGGAGCGGTGGATGCGGAGGAAAATGGCAAGATCGAGCACCGACATGTCGATCGAACATGGCCCCCCCGGACCGCTTGCATCATTTGCTCCCGTGAAGGTCATAGTACCCCTGAATTTTTGTTTGAATGTCGGCCATCACCGAGACTTCGCTGGGCAGCTTTGCTGCATCCATGAACTCCGCGTAGACTTCGGAAAAATCCATCTGGCTCAGGTCGAGGCGCTGAAACTCCTCGATCGTGAAACCCTTGCAAGTCTCGTCCTTGGGCTTGGCCCAGGCTTTGCCGATCTGCTGGCGGCCCTGTTCCTGAAGGATCCGACTCAGTTTGCTGCCAAAGCAGCAATATGCGTCCTTCGATGTGACGCAGATGCCGAGCACCTTGTCCGAGCAGTATGACCCGACCTTATGGCAGAGCCCTTTGTCGTCCTTCTCGTCGAGCTTCTTTTCGGCAGAGCTGCACAACCATGGGGTGAGCATGGGAATGCCTTTGCCCGAGCAGCAATTTGAGGCGCCGAAAATCTTTTTGTTGCAGGTGTCCCGTTCTCCCGAGAAAACGGTCAGGTTGTTTGGATCAAACTGCTTGCTGGCGTCGCCGATCGAATGGAGCGCGACGAGCGCATCCTTGAACTCGGTTGAGGCCTCACGCTCGATCGTCTCGCAGCTGCCATTCAGGCAATAGACGTCGCCGCCACAGACATACTGCTTGTCGGAGGGCGCCTTATCGTCTGGCAGCGGGCAGCTATAAACGCGCTGCGAAACCTTGCAGGCGCCGCTCTGAGGATCGTCGAGACATTCGTCGCGGAGGAATTTGCAGAGCTTGTTGTCGTCGAGCGCACTGCAGTCGCTTGCCGGCGTAAGGCGCTGGCAAGTAAAGGAACGCGACCAGGCCCAGCACGCCTGCGTGACCGGCACACCATCGATAATCCGGGTTTCAGGGCCTTCGGTGCAGACTTCGGCCGCTTGTGGGACGCATGTCGTGTCGGCCGCCAGCGCGGGGCAGGTGCCCTCGTTTCGAGCGACGGTAACGCTGCTGGTCCCTTCCTTCTTCAGATAAAGAGTACCGGTTGCATAGTTCTGATGGCTGCCGATATCTGCGGCAGATAATTCGGCATTGCAGGAGTACAGTTGCGCCGTGCCACTGACATTCTTCTTACAGTATTTGCGGTAGCCCTCGACGTCGTTCCCACCGGCTCCAAGTTCGATCTGTGCGTCGCAAATGTGCTTGGAGACGGGCTCGGAACGGCAAACGCCAGCATTGACCTTCGCCTGCATGATGCTGTTTTTGGCGAAGCCGTAGCCCGCGTTATTGTCGAGAACTCCGTAGTAGAACCACCGCGCAGTGTTGATGACGGTCGGTACAAGGTTCCCGCGGCAGGCCTCGACCGTATCGGTAACTTTCGACCCCTTGTTGCAGGTCGCCTCATAATACCCCTTTGAACCTACCGACGGCGGAAGCGCAGTGCAGGTCCCCTCGGCACCGCCAAGGCTCTGACCGCCAAGATAGGTGTCAGGATCCTTCTCGATCGCTGTGCCGCGCGATGTTGCTGCCAGGATCTCCGCATTGCTGAAGGTAGCCCGGGTGCGTGCGCGATCGGTAACGGTGCCGAACGCGTCATCGGTGCCAGCTTTCGAGCCACCATCGACTACCAGGCGGTCGGGATCGTCGAAATAGACCTTCTCTGCCAGATCGGTGCCGCCATATCCCGGCAGCTGCGCGAGCTTGGCATCGTTCGGACCAAGGCTTTCGTCAGCACGCATCGTCTTTCCAAGATCAGCGCCCTGCTTGCGTGCTTCCTCTATCGTCGTCTGTGCGACGACGCCGCTGGTGGCGCCTGCGAGGACGGCCAGTAGCAAAGAGAAAGCGACGCGCTTCACTCAGACGCCCTTGCTGAGGTTACGCAATGCGACGGACGCCACCCCGGCACCGGGGCCGTGCGCCGCGACGAAGGTATCGAGCACATAGCGAACCGAGACGTTGCCCGTGATCTTGTCGTGCGTCGGCACCGAGGTGGTGCAATTTAGTCCAGAACAGAGATCGAAGTCGGTCGAGACGGCGACATAGGTCGGGACTGCCTCGACGTTGAACGCACGAAAGAGCCGGGGATCGATCCCGACATTGGACAGCTGATCCTTGTCGGTGACGACCTTACCCAGCATGGTGCTGAAGTCCTTCATCGAGTTGTTGGGGAAGCCCCGGAAGACCACCACACCGCCCGCCTTGGCCGTGTCGGCAATGAGCTGACGAAGGGCCGCCGGCGGCATCGACAGGCTCGCAAAGGCGATGAACTGCGGCGCATCGCCCTTGGTGCCGGCGACGTTCTGGCTGGCCCCCTTGATGATCTCGTCGAAGTCGAACGCACCGTCCCCGTTCACCGGCAGATCCGCTTTCGCGAGCGCGGTGAGGTTGGTGGTGCTTTTTGCCTGAATGGCGACGGCCTCTTCGCGGAAGGCATCGCCGCGGTTGCGGACGTGCTCGGCGAAAATGTCGGCGTCACCCTGCATGGCGGCCGAGCGCCGCTTGATCGCCTCGAGATCGAGCCCGTCGACGGTCTGTGCGATCGCCTGAATGCCGGCGAGCCCGGCGATTGCAGCAATAACGATGGTGATGCGGCGCATGATTGTCTCTCCTCAGAGCACGCAGCAGTTGCGCTTGCGCCAGACGAGGTAGCCCATGTCCTCGCCCTTCACGGGGAAGGAGCGGCCTGCCTGCGGTGGCATGGTCGAGGCTCCGAGAGGCGAGCAGGCCATCTTGCCGCTGACCATCGGGATCGGGTTGACCATCTGGACGCGGTATTGCTGCTTGCGCAGCACCGGCATCGGATACTTGTTGCAAAGCCCCTTGGAGCCCATCGTGCCCCAGGCGAGGCCCTCGCGGTGGATCTTGAAGGCGAAGCGGGCAAGCGCGAGACGCGACGCCTGCACATGGCCGATCGAGGCGGCGATGTTGCCGTTGACCGGATACATCGGACCCTGACAGCCGGCGCACCAGAAGGTAGCGTCGAGCGGCAGCTTGGCGGTTGCAGCGATGCAGTCGCCAGCACACGCAGCCTGCGCGATCGGCGTCGAGAACAACACGGCTTCCGGGTTAATGAGCGCGGTCAGCGAGTCATCCTGCCAGAGCGGATCGACCTCGGTCATGTACGCGATGTCGAACGACGCCTGTTCGAAACACAGGAAATCGGTCAGGATCTCCATCCAGTAGAGCAGCGGATAGACGTACCAGTGGACGTGCCACTTCGAAGTGTTCTGCCCGTTCCCGCCGGTCTGCGATGGTCCGGATAGCTGGCCCTGTCCGATGTCGAACCCAGGCGCGATCCTCGTGCCGCCCAAATTGACGAAGCACCACGGCTTGGTGGTGACGTCAGCAAGACGCACGGGCTCCCAGAAGCCGGCCGAGATACCGATGCGTGGCACCGGACTGCCACACGCGCAGACGGGGAGGGACGGGTTTTCCGTGTCGGCGCGATTGCTCGGCCAGATCTTCAGGCCGCCAACCGAGAGCGGGAAGAGGCACGACCAGCAGACGTCGGTAATCGGGTTCACGAATTTGCCCGAGCACTTCGATTGCGCCTCCGCGCGCGGGGCGAGTGTCGTCGAAAGCACGAACGCACCCAGCAAGAGCGTCAGGAAGCGCAGGAGCTTCACGCGTGCTTCTCCGACGACTGTGCGGCGTCGAGGAAGGCGTTGTCGGCGCGATTCTTTCGGAAGACGTAGAGCGCGGTATGCAACGCCGTCGTCATTAGTAAAGCCGCAACCATGAAGGATGCGGGGCGTCCGAAGAGGCGCACCAGCGGCGAGATGGCAAGGACGCCGATCGCGGACGCAACGCAAAGGACCTGAAAGGTCCGCCGCATGGTACGCAGATCGTCGGTTTCAGGAGCCGCCATTGGCGTGCGCAGGAGGTCGAGCCACAACGGCATCAGCTTATTCCCTTCAGCTTGATTTCGGAGAGCTTCAGGACGCGGCCATTCTGAACGGCGACGGCCGGCGTATGCCGGATCCCGAGTTTGCCGGTGAGGCGACCTTCCTGGTCGAAATAGAAGCGCCGCTTGCGGTTGGTCATCTCCTCAATCGGCGAGCCGCTCACGAGGATGATTTTTGCCTTCAGATCGCTGTATTGAGACGTCGCCCATTCCATCTGTGCGGCGTCATCACCGTCGACAAACACCAGCGCCTGATGGACCGCCACGAAGTCGAGTGGGTTCACGGTCTGGCCGGCGCGGGCGATGTAGTTGCCCTTCTGGTCCTGAACGTCACGCTCGATGACGATCGTCGGATCGTAAGCCCAGCTGCGTGGCTCCGTCGTCGCTGTGATGCCGGCGACAGGCTTCGGCCGACGCACGCGCGCTTCGGACCGCTTGGCGAACTGGGCGTTCATGCGGTCAATTCCACCCGTGGCTTGCAGGCGCTGCAGGCGAGCCTCGATCGTCGCCAGCAGATCCGGCTCAATGATCGGAAAGGCCTGGCCGACGACACCGTGGTCACTGGCGATCGCAACTGAGGAAGTCAGCAGCGCGCTGACCGCGAACATCACACAGAGATCGAGGGCGGTCCTCACAGAATTGGATCCCCGACGCCGACGATCTTGTTCGAGCAGGCGTAGCCGATCGCGGCATAGCGGCTGTCGAAACCGTCCTTGTGCGGACTACCGACATAGTAGCAGCCCTGCGGGATAACGCCCGTCGGGCCAGCCATTAGCGGCTCGCCCGACTTCGTGAACGGCTTCATGTGGCTGACGAGCTTGCCCGCCACGAACACGTCCGCGCCGCGGTGGACGACGGTGTCACCCGGCATGCCGTAGACGATCTTGCCGAACATCTGCTTTTTCGCACCGAAATGCTTGATGACGAGCGGCACGGCTGGCGGCACGAAGAAGACGTACTTACCACGCTTCGGCACTGCCGTCTTGTGGATCACGAACGCCCAGTTCGGCAGCGATTCCGACGCGTTGATGAGCAAGCCGTGCGTGTCCCGCCACTGCGCGATTGAGTTCAGCGAGATCCCACCGGCGACGAATAGACCAAGCGCTGCCCAGAGACGCTTGCGGGGGCGGAAGCCCTCGGCCGGTGTCGGCGCCGCAATTGCCTTACTGGCCACCGGGACCTCCAAAGCTCGAGACCATCGCGCCGGCAACCGACGGATCAACCGGAGCGGCTTCCTGCGCTGTCGCGGGGGCCGGCACTGCGGCAAAGGGGTTCGGCGCGGCGGGAACGGGGGCGACCTGCGCCATTCCCACAGGCGCGATCGTCGGCGCGGCAGGGGCCTGCCCCTGCATCATCGAACCCATCTGGGCGGGCGTCGCCGGCACTGGTGCCTTCACGCCCGAAGCATAAACGGCTCTGGCCACATCGGCGGTGATGTCAGGCACGCTCTTAGACAGGACTGCCTCCCCGACGAGCACGACCTGGCCAGCCGCACCGCGGCGCTGCAGCTCCGTATCGAGCGATGCCATGAACGTGCGCATCTGCGCCTGGACCTGGTCGGGCGGGGTCGCGCTACGGGCTTGTGCCTGAACGTACTCTCCTACGATCCGCGACAGGTCTGCCTTGACGATGTGCTGCGGCTTCTCGGTCGTTACCAACTTGGTGACCCACATGGCCCAGACGAGCCCGAGGACGAGCGCGGCACCGATCAGCAGCTGCGAGGTGGTGTAGCCGGCGAACACCGTCTTACGCCGAGCCGTGGCAGCGACAGGCGAGGCCACGGGTTCGACCGTAGGTGTAGCGATCGTGTCGGTCATGCGCGGTGCTCCCGGCGAGCAGCGTCACGCGGCAAAATGGCGTGACGGCGGAAGAAAACGATCGCGCCGGAGATGACCATATGGACGATACCGACGATCATCTTGAACTGGTCGAGCCGGCCCGTGTCCGCTGCGAGGTAGCGGCTGGTCATGTTCTGAAGATGGTTCATCATGCCATCGAGCGAGAAGCTACCGATGAGCAGAAAAAACAGGACGAAGACACCCCACGTCATCAGGAGCGTGGTAACCACAAACCCCATGACGTGGAGGTACGCGTAGAGGATGTAGCCAACGTCTATCTTGTTGTCGGCGCGAGGCGGCTGAAGAACGGTTGCCATGCTGGTCACTCCGCTGCGATCGCGAGGCCGTCGTCGGCGTCGCTCCATTTTTCGGGATTTTCGGGGTAGGCGATGCGTTCGATCGCCTCTTCCATCGTCAGGCCTTGCGCGAGCAGGTCGTGGATCGCCGCGAACGTGCGCGGCGAAGACGAGTAGACCGTCGCCGAATAGGGATCGAGGACGAGTCGGCCGACCGCCAGCGTCTCCGGCCCCTTGATCATCACGTCGGAATATTCGGAGCCGTTCCGCTTCAGCGAGCGGAGCAGCGCGTCGGTGTAATCGTCCATCTCGAAGCGATCGTGCTTCTTGAAGTCGGCGATCGTCTCAGCCTTCTGCTGCAGGATCACGAACCAGTCGCTGTTCTCCAGCGCGGCCTTGGAGCCGTCCGACTTGTAATAGTCGTTGAGGCTCTGCGTGGCGGTGACCAGCGACGCGCCGTATTTGCGGCAGGTACGCGCATAGGCTTCGATGAAGTCGGCCATCGAGCCGCCCTTGAGCATCTGCCATGCCTCATCCAGCAGCAGCGCCTTGGGAACCGAGCGGTCCTCGCGGCGCATAGCCTGGCTCGCCATGAACATGATCGCCGTCAGCGCGACGCTACGAAGCTCCTCGCGTGACGAGAGATCCGACAGCTCGAACACTGTCAGGTTGTTCTTGAGCTGGAAGGACACCTCGCCCTCGAAGAAGCGGCCATAGGTGCCGTCGGTCGAGAAGGGACGCATCGCGATCGCGAGATTGATGGCGAGCGGGTTTGTGGTTTCGTCGAGCGCGGCGATGACGTCGTTGACCGAGCCCTGCCGGCCTTTCTCAGCCCAGACCTTGTTGATTGCGCCATCGATCAGGCCGCGCTCGGTATCGTCGAGCTTGTCGATGTGCCGCGCCATCTGGTTCACGATCGATTTCAGCATAGCGAAGCAGTCCATGAGGTAATCCTCATCGGTTTCCGCCAGCACCGGATCGATCATCGAGAACGGATTGATGCAGAAGCCCGACGACATCGTGAACTCGACGAACGCGCCGCCCTGCAGCTTGCAGGAATGTTCAAACGATCGGCCGTCGTCGATCACGACGACCTTGGCACCGGCGCCGACCATCGAGGAGCAAAGCTCCTGTAGTGCGACTGACTTGCCGGAGCCGGACTTGCCGAAGACGGCAACGTTATGGTTGCCCGCCGTGTTCTCGAATGGCGACCAGAAGAAGGGCTGACCCCGCCTGCCGATCAGCATCAGATGCGGGTTGTTGCCGCCAAGATATTCGCCCTGCAGCGGCATCAGGCTTGCGGCCGTCGTGGTCAGGACGGTGCGCAGTCGCTTCATGTTCTTGAGGTCGAACGACAGGCCATTGGCCATCGTCATCGGCATCGCCGCGAGCAGGCCTTGGATCTGCAGATAACGATCATCGAGCAGGTCCCAGCCCGCCGCGCGGTACACCGACTTTAGGATACGCTCGTTGGCGTCGCCCTTACCCTTCGGGCTGAACGAGGTGACCGAGTAGAAGGCCTGTACCAGCTTGCGGCCTTGGCGCAGCTCGTCCTTCACGAAACGCCATTCTTCGGACTGGTCCTTTAGCTGTGGCAGCATGCGAGCGGACTTGCTGTCTGCGAGACTGGTGGTGCGCATGAACTTGCGGCCGGCGCGCTGCCCGGAGGCTTCGGCGTCCGGGAAGTCGAGGCACAGGTTGGTCGACACCGGGCAGGGCATACGCAGCTTGTCGGCAAACATGTCGCCGATCAGCTTGGCCATGTCCCAGGGCGCCCAGCGTTGCGGCAGGTTGCGCACTGAGAAGGAGCGCACGTCGAACGTGTCCGGGTAGATCTCGCCGATCTCGGGCGCGTTCTCGACGGTCTTGCCGGTAGGCCGGAAGCGCTCGGTGCGAAGCAGGATGCGGTCCGGCTCGATCTTCATCTCCAGATCATGGCGCACCGCCTGGTCTGCGATCGGGTCGAACGGATTGTAGGTGATCGTGTCGTCACCCGGGGCCGTCGTCGGCGAGGTGATGTCGTCGATCCAGGAGATGAGACCCTTGGGATCAATTGCCCGTGCGTGGACGCCGAGCGACTCCAGCGCGGAGATCAGCCCCTCCATAACCGAGGTGATTTCCTCGTTCGACACGCGGCTCGATTCCGGCGTCGAGTAGGACAGGCCGAGACGATGATTACGCAGGCAGAAAGGCGCCGATGCCGACAGCGAGTTCCAGACGCCGCCCATCAGATATTCGGTGCGGTGCCGCGCCATGCGCTCGTAGATGCCCGATGCCGAATAGCGTGGCATGTACCACTGCGACAGCTTCTCGCTGATGCGCGGGCTCATCCAGCCATGCACCTGCAGGGCACCCGGCGTCGGAATGCCCTCGGACAGCAGCTGTGCCAACATCTCGTGGCTTTGCTCGGTCGCGCCGATCATCGGCGTTGCCTCGAGGAAAAACCCGCGCGACGCGCTGTTGTAGTAGATCTGCGTCTTGGGGTCGTAGCCGCGGTAGGGCAGCCAATGAACAAACCGTGGGACGGCTGTGTCCGGACGGCCGTTCTCAGGCTTGGCGAAGTCTCCGAGGAGCGTGGAGAGCAGGCCTTTGAAGATGCTCACTGGACAACTCCGGGGAATGAGGATGCGCGCAGCACCGGCAGCGGGTTCGCACTCTTTGCCGCCTCCCGCGCTTCAGGCTCGGCACGGGCAAGGCCGGCACGAACGGCTGGGTTGGCGCCGACCGCGGCGATCGCGGTGCGACCGGCCGGGGTCACGTACTTTGGCGTGATAACCGCCGAGGTGGACGTGACGACCGGACGAACAGGCGCGGGTGACGGGAAAGGCTTGGCGTTGGTGGTCATGCCAACCGCGACCGGCATGTTTGTCGTGGGGGCTGCTTGCTTCGAGCTATGGGTCAAAGCGGTAGGAGTGCGGAGAGCGGAGGGTGATACCGAAAGGCGGCGCGGGGTCTTCGAGAGTCGACGCGCGGCCTGGTCCTTGATGTCACCGACTGGATCGGCCTGCACCCGTGCCGCGGCAACAGCAGCGGCGCTCGGCATGTCCGGATCAGCAACGGAGGAATCCTCCATCACGATGGGGGGATCGGCACGGTCGACGGCCGCTAGCAGCGTGTCGCCACCCGTTGCCGCCTGAACCTGTGCCGGGGTCGTAGCGACAGCGTTGCTCGCAAGCGCGCGCTGCCATTCACCGCGCTCGACGACGGCATGAACTGCAGTCTGTTCGTGCAGGCGGCCGGCGCCATCGATCTGCGCCGGGAAAACGATGCGGAGAACCCGCTCCTGGCTACGCGCAGGCGCAGCAGCGGCGGTGTCGAAGCCCCGACCAGCGCTCTGCGGCGCGCTGTACGGACCAGCTGGCGTGATCATGCGATCGCCGTCCTCGCCCGCGATCATCGCAAGCGCGCGATCATCGATCGTGGAGCTGGGCGCACAGATCCCGTCGGGTGCCATGCAAGAGAAGTTACCCTTGATGTTGCCGCCCATCGTCGTGCAGCCGGTCATCATGGTGCCAGACGTCAGGGCGACAGTGAGACAAACGTGGACCTTGTTCACGACCGGCCTCCAGCGATGAAGGAAGCGAGTGCCTCCTTGGGACGATAGCCCTCGATCATCGCGCCATCGGCGCGGACGATGACGGGAGTTCCGTTCAGGCCATGCGACCGGGCAAAGCGCTCATTGGCATCGAGGCCCGAGGTGTCGCAGGTCGCGGCGTTGCGCAGTGGCTCGCCGGCATAGGCCTGATGAAGAGCGGTCTCGCGATTCTTGGCGCAATACACCTGATTGGCGAGGTCGCGGCTGCCCAGTACCGAGATCGGACGTTCGACCACCCTGACGCTCATCGAGCGCAGCGTGTTCGACAGCGCGCGGCAATAGCCACAGCGAAAGTCACTGAAGACCGTAACCGTCTTGCCCGACTGATTGCCCCAGACGATTGCGCCGTCCTTGGGAAGACCGTCGAGCGAGATGCGCGACGGCGTCGCCGGCACCGTAGGTTGCGTACCCGCACCGACCGCCTTCGCGATCGGGGGCTCGCCGCTGTCGGCCGCATTGTTTGCCTTGGCGGCCCCGCCAATCAGCGTATCCGGATTGATCTCGAGCAGACGGGTCGCGGTTAGATCCTGCCGCGTCTCCATGTCGTAGACCCGACCGATGACGAGGTAGCGTCCCGAGCGATCGACGTAGAACAGGTTGTTGCCCGCAGTCACTTCGCACAGCCCATCGACAACCGCGCAATCGACCTTGCTTACCTTTGTCTTGGGCAAGCGGGCCTTCAGGAGCTCAATCACGGACGCATCGGCAGGACGAAGCGCAGCAAAGGCATCCTTTGCCCCGATCATGGCTGCGAAGAACGCCGCCACGATCAGGCAAGCGATCAGTGCCAAGCCGGCGAGCTCGCGCCGACCGCCGCTGCTATCAATTGCGGACATAAACACCCTCCAGGAAGACGATTTCGACGTCGACGCCGGTCGGCATTTCGATGACCGGCTGGTACTGCTCGGCGCGCTCGATCAGGTATTTCGAGACCATGTCGCCAGCCTCGCCCACGCCGTTGCCAACACCGCCTTGAGCGATGTCGCCCAGACCGAGCTGCTGACGCTTGCCGTTGACCTCGACGTTGGTGCCCTGAAGGAAGGAGTTGGAGTTGGCGGCGAAGCCCTTGCCGATCCCGCCGACGAGACCTGCAATGAAGGCCTGACTGACAAGGGATCCCTCCCGGCTTACAACGCGGCCCCGAACACCGGTCTTGCCGCCAAACGCAATGAAGCCCTTCACCTCGGATACTGCGTAGCGACCACCCGGTTGCGGGCAGGTCATCTTCTGCAGCTTCACATAGACCTTCTCGCTCGACAGCTCGCCGCGAGCGGCGCCGTTGATGAGGCAACCTTGGATTTTCGTGGTCAGTAGCTTGCCGTTCTGCAGCACCGATCGCGCCGGACCGGTGACGCGCAGGACGACCGGCAGGGGATCGGTCTGGCTGTTCACGCCGGCCGCAGCATCGACACCGACGATGACCTTGGCGGTAGCGAAGGAGTTCGGCGGAAGATAATTCGGGCTGTCGGTATAAACCGTGCTGCCCTTCGAGACGCGTGACGCGTTGCCAGCCTCGGCCGAGCCGAACGATACCATCTTAACTTCGCTCATGCGCGCAGGAGCGACGTCGGGGACATTGCCGGCGCCGGGAGCGCCAGGGCGACCGTACATGGCAGTGCTACCCGGGCCGTACATTGCCTGTGGCCCGGGCACCGGCGCGGGCGCGGCCGCGCGCTCATTGACCTGACGACGGAGCTGGTCGTTCTCAGCCTGATAGGCAGAGACGACACGCTGGCCGTCTGCCGACATCGACTGGTTTTGCGCGCGCATCGCATCGAGTTGCTCGGCAAGCTGCGCGACGCGGGCGTTGGTACCCTCTACACCCTTCAGCTGGTTCTCGTTGGACTGGAAGCGGTTTTCGGACTGCGCCATCCACTCCTGCTCGGACTTGGTCTTGTTGGTCATGTCGCTGACCGAGACCGTCTTCCTGTCCGCGCTATCGGGATCGATCTTCTTGACCGCGTCGTCACCGCCGAAAATCCAGAAGGACGAGGCCACCAGGACCACGCCGCACCCGACAGCGAGCTTCATCTGCTGCTTCTTGCGGGTCTCGACGTTGCCATCCAATTCCGACGCGATCGGCGATACACCGTCGCCGTCGATGGCCTCAGGAGCGTCGAGCGGCTCGCGCTCGCGAGAGAAGATATCTTTGATGCCCATGGCTTAGTTTCCGTTCCGCGAGACGAGGTAGGCGGTCGTGACCCGACCCGGCGCCAGCTTGGGTTCGGCTATCGACACCGCGAGTGCGCTCGATGGCGCCACGCTGGCCTCGGTCAGCACTGTTTCCTTGGTGCCCTTGTTTTCGATGCGCAGGACGCGGCCGGTGAGAGCGTCGCCGCGATATTCAGCGATCATCTGAACCTTTAGGTCGCCGACATAGACGGGCTTGAGCGAGCGCTGACGCATCTCGAAGCCGTCGACCGTCTTGTTGGCGTACATCGCCTGCACCAGCGTTACAGCGGCCTCTTCCGGCGAGGACGTCTGTGCGACCTTGGTGGTTGTGCCGGCTTCCGCCGCGTCGGCCTTGGCGATCGCGGGGTTCGAGACGAAGACCTGCACCGCCTGGTCGCCGCTGATCCGGCACTGGAACTTGTAGACGTAGCCGCGCTTGCTGGTGCCGAAGAACGACAGGACCTGACGACCAAAGCCTTCCGGCACCGACAGGTAGATGTCGCCGCGAACAGGCTCGTTGACGACCGAGAAGTCGTCTGAAGGGTTGCCCGTGTTGATCTTAGAGACGCCAGCGAACTCGTCCCCGACGAGGCTGATCCGGGTGAGGTCCTTGGCGGAGGCGTTGCAGGAGACTTGCGCGCCGTCGTCGGCCATCAGTGTCTGGTCACCGGCCGCGAAGGCAGGCGCCGCGAAGACGAAGAGGGCGACGGCGATCAACGCTGCGCCGATGATGCGGCTCAGCCAGCAGAAGGTGCGGGTGGAGAGGGCAGTGCCGAGCGCGGCGCTACCAATGGCATAGATTGGGGTCACATCATGGCTCCCGGACGGGTCTTGGGCTGGACCATGCTGAAGCCGACGAGCTTCAGGGTCATGCCGGCATATTCCCAGTCGTAGACAAAGGTGCGCTGCTCGGACGAAACGACTTTCTGACCGATGACCGTGTTGAGCTTGCCCGTCACGGTGGACTGGAGCGCCTTGGGGTCGATCTCCATGCCGTCGAGCGTGAAATACTGCGACATGCTGGAGCCGCGCTGCTCATCAACGATCTTGAGGAGGTCGGCTTTGATCTTACCCTGCGACTTGGGCGAGACGATCGCGAGGACCGACTTCATCCAGTAATCGAGGCTGCTCGGCGTGCGGTTAAGCGTCAGCACGGCCGTGTCGCGGGTCACGAGCTCTAGATACTCGCGCGAAACACCCGACGTGGACAGCGTGACCGGCGAGCCCAGAACAGGCTGCAGCACGATTTCGCGGCTACGGGTTGCCGACATCAAAAGCAGGAGCGCGACAATTCCTGCGAGAACCAGCGCGGCGATGCCGAGGACATTGCGCTGGCGAAGGACGCGCTGCGACTGCGCGTGCTGATAGCTAAAATCCATGTCAGCCCACCATCAGTCGGAGGTAGGAAGGTGGCGTAGCGCGCAGCGACGGAAAGCCGCCTGGAAGATGCCAATACGCCAGATGAATCAGCCACGAAGTCGCCCGCCCCGCCTTAGCCCTCCTAAGAGCCCACCAGCCTAGGACGGCTAAGCCGATCCCGATGACGATGTGTTGGGACAGGATCCCCCACGTGAAGGGGATGACCATCGCGAGGAACTCGTCGAGCGTCCAGAACCCGATCAGCTCAGGATCGTCGAGGTGCGATGGGATCACGTACTTATCGGCTGACATCACGCCACCTTCAAAGACGGTGCCGGCGAAGCTGCTATCAACGCCGGCACCTGGTCGGTTCAGATGGTGGCGGTGACGGTCGAGGTAACGATCGGGATACCGGTGCCCGCACCGACGCCCACGCCGACCGGAATTGCGACCTGGCCGAGCGAGAAACGACCCGAGGCCAGACCGACGACGCCGCCAGCCAGCGACAGCACGGTGATGATCTTGCCGCCCGAACCTTCGAGGAAGCCGGCAAACTTTTCGAGAGCGGTGTTGAATGTCGCATCTGCACCGGCAAATGCGGGATGAGCCATCAGAACAGCTGCGGCCGCGGTGCCGATAACCGCGAGCGCGGTCGTCTCGACGCGACGGCCGGTCTTGAGCATTGTCTTCATGATAAGGAGTCTCCTTCGATCGAGCGCATTTCAGCGCGCCCAAAGAGAGACTGACCGGGGAGGATCTCGAGCCGCAATCGGCATCCAGCGGAACAATACGAAAGCTTATGCTTTTTTTATCATTAATGTCGGATTTCGCCGTCTGCGAATCACCTTGCCCGGCTCTGCCGGGCACGTGCCCGGAAAGTTAGGGCAGCTGCCCTGAAAACGCGGGCAGGGTGCCCGAAAATTGAGGGCAGCCAATTTGTCATCCTGCTCGTACCTGGTTTAGCCGTTGAACAGTAGGGTGCGGCTTGCCCCTTCAGGAGTATGTAGGGGCAAGCCGCAGTCCGCAGTGGACTCGAAATCGAAGGTTGACGACAGTGCCGGCTGAAAAGGCGTATCAGATTTCCGTTTCGGATCACTATTTTCGCCTAACGACCGAGAGTATCAGGCTGCTGTCCAACAAGCACTACTCATACTATTCTCTGCCAATGGTGATTAACGAGCGTGCGGACCGTGTAACAGAGCTAGCTGATAGCTATGACGCAGAGGATATGCGCAATCACTTGCGTATTATATCGAGCGATGGCGGTACGGAAATAGTTTTCACTATCCTCGAGACGAGCGCTGACACGATCGAGGCAGCTGCGCTGGCTCTTGGAGAGGTTCTTGGCCAGAGGGTACTTTTACCGGATGCTGTATCGTTGATGCTTTTCGACCTAGTCGTAGAGCGAAATGCCACCGACGTTTTGACCAAACTGGGGCTAACCGCTTCTGAGGCGGAAAGTTATCGGGTTTCTCTAAAAAAGAAGGACACGAACGTCATACCACTACGCCCTAAGCGTCAGTAAAGACTGGATTACGTTAGCGTCAGGGTTGCTTTTTAGGATTCCGCGCGTTTACCAAAGAGCGATCAGCCGGGAGAATGGCGATGGGCGAAGCGACGCGAAGTTGGGAGGAAAAGCCACTGGGGGCGGTTCCGAGATTTGAACTAGAAGACTACATCTTGGCGAGGATGGATCTCAAAGGGATGAGCGTCAGGGAGTTGGCGCTGCTGACGAAAATCGGTCGCAGTCGTCTCCATGACGGCCTTCACCGTGAGATCGACAAGCGTGTTTCGCTCAGAATGCCGGAAATAGGGGTGATCCTCCAGGCGCTGAGCATTACCAAAATCGAGGCGATGTATGCTCAAGAGACGATGCAAAAAAACGAGGGGGTCGGGCTCGGTGACCTAATCAAGGTCATGTCCATGGTCTTCGGCATCGTGAATGGTCTGCCTGAACAGATCATAACTGTTGTGAAGCACATCGACGGGCTCGGTTTTGACGACGTTCGACCCGAGCATGGCGAAGCCGCCCAAGGGTTATTGCTACGAGCTGTAGAGGTCGAATACAAAAAGATCGTAAAGCGGCGCTCCCAGCGCTTCGACGAGTTTGGCGAAGAATAATCCTTCCCGCCGTCACAGGGATGCCGAGCTCGCACCGTAACGTTGCGTTGAGCCACCTGCACTCGACACGGTAACTGAAAGCACGAAGAAAATTCTGCAGGACGGGAAGAGGCGTGACGCGTTCCTCCGCTCCTCTCGTGCTATCAGTTACCCTGTCCGAGAAAGCCGCTTTGATTTGTGGCTGACATACGGAAACTGAAAGCACGAGAATTTCCTTGTTAAGGAAACCGAAAGCACGTGCCAGGGCACGCGACTTCCCATGCCCCTGCTGTTTAGGCTGTAGACATCGCCGGCTCCGGAATCACGGTAGGCGATCTTGGGGCCGCTTGGCCTCGTGAAACCTAACAAAGGGAATGCCGTGCAGAGAAGAAGAGCCCGGCGATAGGTTGGGGTTTTCAGAAGTTCGGAGGTGCTGTGTAACAATAGCGGCATAGCCGAATTACTATGATGCAGCAGGAACGCGCGTATAATGCGCCACGGACTTCTGCGTCCGCACGGAAATCCAAATGGGGATTCTCCGAATGAATCTATGTGTCTTCGCTCCTGGGGCGGGTCATCGGCGAATAGACGAACGTACAGCATCGACTGAGCGGCTCGCTGACAGCTTTTCCGGACTTCCTGCAAACGTAAGCCATCGGCATGTCCTAACGGCGTTCAAGCGGGCCGCCCCCTATATCGGCATACCGGCTCGGCTTGTGCACGCCATCGACACACTGATGAGTTGGTCACGAGAGGTGGATTGGCGTGAAGGACAGCGTCCAATCGTCTTTCCATCCAATGAAAAACTTAGTCAAAAGCTTGGCGTTGGTGTTCGACAGCTCCAAAAGTTGCTGACCAGCGCAACTCGATGGGGCCTGATTGCGCACCGCGACAGCGCCAATGGCAAACGCACCGGGGCAAGGGGCAAAGACGGACGCCTGATATATGCCTACGGCATCGACCTCAGCCCACTTGGCGTGCGCTACGAAGAGCTCGTGCGCATTGCAGACGAGGGAACCGAGGCGGATTTACGTATTGAGATCATGCGTAAGCGTCTTACCGCTGCTCGCCGTCGCATCCGCAGCCTTGCGCAGCTTGTGATCGACGAGGCTATCGCGCAAGTTGATGCAACCGGGCTCGTCGAAATCGCCCAGGTAGCAACCCAGCAGATGCGGCAGATGCGGGATGAACGTCTCCTTCAGGAAGGCGTAGAGTCGTTAGAACGGCATGCGGCAGCCCTTGGTGAGTCGATCAAGTTAGCCCTAGATGGGGTTACAACGAAGATTGAAAAGAGAAAAGGTTCGCCCTTGGGTGTCGGAAAAGACACCCCTTATACAACTACAAACCAACCACCCATTGCTAAAGCAACTTACAGTAGACGCTTGGCGATTGAAGGTAGTGTTTGCGGATACGACGTCCGCAACAACGAGCCGCAGAGTGAAGTCGAAGCGGATCTGGCCCATCATGGCGTCGATCCAGGCTTCATCGCGGGCGTAGCGCCCGAGTTCGTATCGTACCCTCCCGATCAAATGACATGGGGTATCGTCATAGGCGACGCTGAAAGGCTGATCGCACAGACTGCGATTCCGGCAAACGTCTGGCATGAGGCCTGTCGACTAATGGGGCAAAAAGGGGCGGCGGCATCGGTGTTCGCAACGGCCCACAAACACGTCCGAGGCGATGTTGATCGCCCCGGCGCTTACCTTCGCGGCATGAATAAAAATGCAGCCTTGGGTAAGTTGAACCTAGGCAGGACGTTTCATGGCCTGAAGGACCATGCCAAGAGACAGCCAGTACGATCGCTGTCGAGCGGCACCGACCCACGATCTGTCGGTCAGGTTCTCGCGATGGCGCTGAGGTCAGCCGGGCGGGTCACCGGACCGGCGCTGCTATGAAGGAGGATAGGGTAACTGAAAGCACGAGGCTTGCCGGCCATTCTTTCCGATAACCCGATGGGATCAACCATTCGCGCGACATCAAACTGCAAAAGCTCGTGCTTTCAGTTACCCTATCACGAGCCGGGGATGATTTGAGGGGAGGGAATGGTAAGAAGGGGTGTTTTACAAAGGGAGCGACCATGGCGAAATCACCTGCGATAGCTCGGCAGATTTCACTATTCGATATGGACAGCCCGCTTCACGGGAAGGTCCGCGGTGAGCGGAGTATCATGGACTACCCGTTCTTTGTGCTTTCGAAGAACCCTCATCTCGAGCCAATCGAGTACAAACATGATCATGTGACCATCCAGATCCGGCCAAGTGCGACCGGTGTTGCAACAATGTGGGACAAGGAAATCCTTCTCTATGTCGCCTCTCTCGTCGCGCAGGCGATAGCTGATGGCCAAATCTCAGACGAAGACGTGACCTTTTCAGCCCACGACTTTTTCCGCATTACCGGGGTAGAGAGGCCGTCGGTACGCGATTACCGTCGATTTGGGGAAGCGTTGGAACGCCTCCAAGGCACCCAGATTAAGACGAATATCGAGACCGGCTCAAAAATCGACCGAGGCTGGTTCTCTTGGCTTTCAGAAGCGCAGGTTGAGTACGAAAAAATGCCAAATGGAGACGAGCTCTTACGCTATGTGCGCGTTCGACCGTGCAACTGGCTATACCGCGCCATCAAGCGCGACCAACGTATTTACCATTATCACCATGACTACTTTCGCTTGGGCGCAATAGAACGACGGCTTTACGAAATTGCTCATTGTTACTGTGAGGCCGGCCCAATCGACATCGCGCTGGAAGACCTGCATCATAAGATTGGCTCAATGGGGCCGATGAAACGCCTCAAGCAACTTCTTAAAAACATCGAGTTGGAAAACCGTCTTCCTGAATATGATGTTAGCTTAGTCGAGGTCGTCTTGGGAGAGCGAACCGACTCTATCGGACGTCGCCGCAAATCGATTTGCACATCGGTTCGCATGAAGCCTAGACAGAAGTCGCTTGCAGCTTAACGCTAGAACTTAACACTGAATTACGGTGTTCCACACCGGCGGTTGGCTACAGACGACTTAGAAACGTTGCATTACAGCTACTTTCGCGTAGCCTTTTGGTCGACTATATAATGATGTTGGTGGCCCTGCTGGATCCGTCAACTTAGACCAATTCGCGATGATGTTTGATACGTATGACTGGGTCTCGGTTATACGGGGTACCATACCACCTTGCACACGCCCCGGGCCTGCGTTGTAAGCGGCTAGGGCCAAGTGGACTTGTCCGAAGCGATCAAGCTGTTGCCGAAGATAGCGGGCACCGCCTCGTAGATTCTCGACGGGATCGTAGCGGTTTACCCCAAGGCCTACGGCTGTCCTCGGCATTAATTGCGCCAGGCCGTAGGCACTCGCGCTCGACGTTGCGATGGGATTGTATCCGCTTTCTCGCATGATGACGGCATCGAACAGACCGGTCGGAATACCCTGCTCGCACGCAATGGCGCTCATCATGCCGTAATATGCTGCGCGACGGCCTTCAGCACTCCGCCCGAGGAGGCCGGAAGGCTGATAGGAAAGTGGCGTGCATCCTGCGCGAAACGCAATAGGCGTAATCATGGCGGCGTTTCCGCGCAGCCACCCCGGCACCGCGATTGACGAGGTTTTGGGTACGGTCCCGATCGCTCCACTGACTATTCCATCGCCAACGACCGTTTGCGCGGCTGCTGCTATCAGCTCTTGCTGCATGCGAAACTGGACGTAACGGCGACTGAGGTCATGAACTTGAAAAAATGGCGGTACCGACGGCGCCGCGGGCGTTTGCCTCGGGTCGGCCGTCACCAATGCGGGGCTAGAGCGATTAACGGGGCGACCTCTCGTCATAGATATAAGCTGAACTTCGCGAACGGCTGTCCGTTTCGAAGCGGCGAACGCCTGAGATTCCAGGATGAGTCCTACGCAAAGGCTGACAAGGGCGACTGGATAACGCACGGAAAACCCCCAATCGAAGTGATATCCAAGAGTTGAGATCATACGATTTACGCTTGTCAAGACCACCGGACCTGCCGAAACTGCCTCGATTAAGCGCCTGAAGGGCACTCGAGCATGTGGTTGATCCACCGCGAAACCGACGGAAAAAGCAGGGACAGGATCCCGCTGCCAGCACCCCTGCACGAGGCGCTCGTGCGCTGGTATGTCGGTGAGGGTTCCTTCCATGACGAACAAGCGGGGGTCACTCTCGTCCAAAATGCCAGGATAGGTCATCGTTGGATCGCCTGTGGGTGCCTTGGCCCGGATAAGGCCCCGCCTATCCTGACGCCGGCCTACCTCTCCGAAGCCGAGACCTACTATTTGCGCCGGTTGACGAGCACCAAACGTCCCGAGCACCGCCCCGACTGTCCATTCTTCCGCGATCAGGCGACCAACCGTATTTCAGAGGTCAGGTCGCACAACACCCCGACTGATCCGCCATCGGGCTTTTTCGAGGTTCTTCGACCGGCGCCTGAGAAGCTCGCACAGCGACCCGAGGACGACAGCCTGGATGATCGGACCCGCAATGCCTCGACCCCTCGGCTCGCGCGGCTCCTTTGGCGTCTGCTCGACAGCGCGGGTTGTAACACGATCGCACCGTTGGGGATGGCCTACGAATGGTCGATTAGGGAAGAGTTCGCAGCGCTGGGTCGCGCGGCCGGTAAGATCGAGATCGCGCCGGGAGTCGAGCTGGCTCGCGCTTTTTGGACACACGCCCGACCGCTCGAGACGAACACAGTCTACGGCACCCTTCGCGCGTTGGCGACAAAATGGCCCAAGACGCACGCGCCACAAGGCTTCCTGGCGCTTTACGCGAAATCGATCAAGGGCAACGAAATCCATGTGCCTGACGGCGACCCAGTCGCCATCGCGACCAGGGTTCAGTCGCCGTCGATCCGGGGCAACCACATCACTGGACCCTACATCGTTCTGATTGTGGCCGGAGAGTATCCAGAGGCACGCGGCTTTGCGCCGCTGCGGGCTTACGCTCAACCAATCTACAACGGCCGGATGTTCGTACCGGTGGAATCCGACTTTGAGCGGCGGGCACTGCGCGCCATCCTGCATACCCAACGCGAGTTGCACACACGCGGCGTCGACCTCGCTATTAACAAACCACTGTTCGACACCATGACGCCGCACGGTCCGTGTCGACCTGACTTTATCCTGGAGGCAAGGTCGCGAGTGACGGGAGAGCTACGGACAGTGGTGGTTGAAGCCATGGGTTTCGATAGCGAGGATTATGAGGCTGCGAAGGCCGTCACTCACCCACGTATGGCCGTCCTCGGTGACCTTGTGACACTTGATAGATCGGAAATGGACCAAGATCTGGCGTCGACCAAACTGCTCCGCGTCCTCAATATTTAAGCGCTCAGCTCCAAGTCATTGTTGCTGCAAAATAGCTAACGATTCCAAGCGTTACCGGGGTCGACAGAAGATAAAGCTTTTGCCAGCGCCACCATGCTTTTGGCAGGAATAGAACGGCACCACGAACACTCCGCACATCTTCCCAGGCCTTATCCCGGTACATTCCATGGATCGTCACGGATACCGACATCGCCATAGCGATGGCGCAGCACATAGCAGCCGCCAGATAAATGGCGATCCAGTTGGCAATCTCGACCTGCGAAAACTGGTTCATCGACACCTCGGATGAAAAGGGCGCGGTCGACAAACCAGCGCAGAATGATTCTAGTTCCCAAGCTCCATACCGATGACGTTTTAGCAGCGGGTAAACGCCGCGACGTCGCGGTGATTCCTTAAATGCGGAGTGGAGAGAGAGGGGTGGAAAGGCGGGGTCACGAAGAGATGGCTCCAGCATCCCTTGAACTTTGGGCGGACCGTTAACGGCTCGCCTTCAAACGAGGCATTTCGCCATGGAACGCTATCTCCTGTTCATCAGAGATGCGGGTAAAACCGACCGCACCGATATACATCCAAGCGAAAGGGACGCCCGAAAAGCGCTCGCCGCTTATGTCCGCCAGCGCTTGGGTCAGAAGGACGCTATCGCATCGCTCGAAGACGACGAGGCGATCGACGTCTACTTTGAGCGCGAGGCGGCTGATTACGTAATCGCCCGGATGCGCAAGCCCGTACCGAGCAATGGTATTCCATCATGACGCTCATCGCTCGCCGCCCATCCCAGCAGCTGGTCGACCTGGTGGGAGCACTTGGGGGCTCTTGGCATGGGAACACCGCAATGTGCCGATGCCCTGCGCATGCCGACGGTACACCAAGCCTTTCGATCAGGCAGGGTGACCGCGGCTTGCTGGTCACCTGCTTTGCGGGTTGCGATGCCGGTGACATCCTGCGCGAATTGGACCGGATACCGCTTGGTCGCCGCTATGATCCCCCGGCTCCGGCGCAGGCGATGGGCACGGCCAATATTGACCGGCTATGGAATGAGGCGGTCAGTGTGACCGGGACCATGGCGGAACGCTATCTCGCCTCCCGGGGACTATCGCCGGCGCCGAGCGACGTTCGCTTCCACCCGCGCTGCCCGCTCGGCCCCAAACCGGTGACGGTGTTCAAGCCGGCGTTGCTGGTTGGAGTGCGTGAAGCACAGCGTCTGGTCGCCTTCCAACGAATATTCCTGAAGGCTGACGGTGGCTATTCCGAGAAGGCAACGCTCGGCACGCTGGGGAGCGGTGCATGGCGTGGCGGTGGAGTTGGTGCGACCATTGGCCTCGCCGAAGGATTCGAGACAGCGCGCGCCTGGTCGCAGATCCGTGGATTGCCCTGTTGGGCGACGCTCGGCTCGCGCCGTCTCGATCTTGTGACGATCCCTGACAGCGTTACGAAGCTGATCCTTGCCGGTGACAACGATGTGCCCGGACATCGCGCGGTAGGGCGGAGCATCGCCCGCTACGCCAACGCCAACCGGGTGATCCGGGTCGACTATCCGCAAGGCTACAAGGACTGGGCCGAGGCCCTCGAGGCGGCAGAGAGAGGGGGGGGAGGGAGGCGGTAAGCTGTCGGATTGGCAGCCAACCGAAGGAACCCTGCCATGTACGATCTGCTTGATCTCCCGCCCGTCAACGATCGCAGCGCAGCACAACGCATTGCCGGATTACTG
>Ga0160428_1000753_pt1 | contig 31132 bp, 24 predicted proteins | sample SolpanmetagenomM_FD_108198 | JGI IMG/M metagenome (GOLD analysis project Ga0160428, IMG submission 108198) | Solar panel surface microbial communities from Lawrence Berkeley National Laboratory, California, USA - M | ecosystem: Engineered > Built environment > Solar panel > Unclassified ... | reverse complement strand
CCGATGAGCGTCTTCGTCGGGCCGGAGGCCGATCCGGTGACGCTGACCTCCTGCGCGGGCGCCCCGCGCGGCGACGCCGCCGAGCATCGCTGATCGGAAGCCCGGTCTTCGCATTGGGGTCCGGCGGCCTCGCCGGACGTCTCACGATCGCGGACCGGAAGAGCGCGTGTCGCACCGCGCGCGGACGGCCCGCACGCGGACAGCCCGCACGAACTCTCCGGCCCGCGCTACCGGCCCGTCAGCCTGCTCGTCGGCGCCCGGGATCCCGAACGGACGACGGGAAGGACACGCCTGACGTATCCTTCCCGGCCTCCCGAGCCGTCACCCGGCCATCGCGGGCCGGGGATCTTCGATCACATGCGGTGACCGCGGTGGTGTCCCATCATGTGACCGCGATGGTGGCGCATCATGTGATGTCCGCGGTGATGACGCATCATGTGACCGCGCATGTGGTGGTGGCGCATCATGCGGCCATGGCCACGATGACCGTGCATGCCGTCCATCCGGACCTCGGTGACCGCGACGGGGGCATCGACCGCGCCGATCATGCCGGGAGCGGCGGATGCCGGAGCGACGGAAGCGACACCCAGGGTTGCCAGGATGGCGGCGGCGAACAGAGACTTCTTCATGGGCGTCCTCACTTCGTTGTTGCCGGCCGGAGGTCGGAGTTGACAGCGACCGGAGTCGAGGAACGGCGCAGCTTCCGCACCGTTCCAAGTGGTACGTTGTTCTCCCCGTCACGTCGTCGGAGAACCGCCCGCGGAAACGGCCCCGGGTCGCCCGCGAAGGGCGCAGGCCGGGCCGCCCACGCGGTGACCGCGGCCGAACGGTCTCAGCGCGGGCGTGCCCGTGGCGCTCGATCGCCCTGAGCTCGCCCGAGGCTCCGGGCCTTGGCTGCGCGCGTGTCGGTTGCCGGGGCGGCCGAACGATGCGATAGCGCCCCCGGGTGCGCGGTCCGGTCGGTCGGATCGGCAGGTCTCTGCGCTGGTCGGGCCGCCAGCGGCATGGAGTCCGTGCGCGTGCCCTCCCGCCCCCCTCGTCCCCTGTCGTCCCTGCGCGCCCTGCTCACGAGCGGCGCCGGCGGCGGCCTCGTCCTGATGGCCAGCGCTGCGTTGGCGCTCGCCGTCGCCAACTCGCCGCTCGCCGACACCTATTTCGCCGCGCTTCAGGCCCATGTCGGCCCGCTCTCGGTCCTGCACTGGATCAACGACGGCCTGATGGCCGTGTTCTTCCTGCTCGTCGGCCTGGAGATCAAGCGCGAGCTGCTCGACGGGCGCCTGCGCACCTGGCCCGACCGCATCCTGCCGGGCGTGGCCGCGCTGGGCGGCATGATCCTGCCGGCCCTCGTCTACGCCGCCGTCAACCGCCACTCGCCCGAGACCCTGCGGGGCTGGGCCATCCCGGCCGCCACCGACATCGCCTTCGCGCTGGGCGTGCTGGCGCTCCTCGGCTCGCGCGTGCCGGTGTCGCTGAAGGTGTTCCTGACGGCGCTCGCCATCATCGACGACCTCGGCGCGGTGATCATCATCGCCCTGTTCTACACCGCCGACCTGTCGCTGCCGATGCTCGGCGGCGCGGCCGTGACCCTGGCGGCGCTGTACGGGCTCAACAAGGCCGGCGTCAGCCGCCTGTGGCCCTACCTCGCCCTCGGGGCGGTGCTCTGGGTGTTCACGCTCTTGTCGGGCGTGCACGCCACCATCGCGGGCGTCCTGCTCGCCCTGGCGGTGCCGCTCCGGCTGAGCGTCGGCAGGCCGGACGATCCGACCTCACCGCTGCACATCCTCGAACATGCCGTGAGCCCCTGGACGGCGTTCCTGATCCTGCCGGTGTTCGGCTTCGCCAATGCCGGCGTGTCCTTCGCCGGGTTCAGGCCGGCGATCCTGCTCGATCCGGTGACGCTGGGCGTGGGGCTCGGCCTGTTCCTCGGCAAGCAGCTCGGCGTGTTCGGCTTCGTGCTCGCGACCGTGCGCCTCGGCTGGGCGCAGCGGCCGAGCGGTGCGACGTGGGCGCAGGTCTACGGCGTCGCCATCCTGTGCGGGGTCGGCTTCACGATGAGCCTGTTCATCGGCCTGCTGGCCTTCGCCCAGCGGCCGGATCTGGAGGCCGAGACCAAGGTCGGCGTGCTCTTCGGCTCGCTCGCCTGCATGGCCGCCGGGGCGCTGGTGCTGCGGCTCGCTCCGCAGAGTCCGGCCCACCGCTGAGCCGAGGCCGGCCGTCGCCGCGCCCCGGGGCACGGCCGCCTCCACCGTCGCCCCCCAACCAGGTGAAGCCCTCTGCGCCGTCAAGTTCCCAGGCGTCGTCCCGGCGCCCTCGAAGGTCGCTTGTCCGATCTCGTCCTCGCCCTTACCGGCGTCCTGCTGCTCGCAGCGATGATCCTGCTGCTGCTGTCGTGGTTGACGGGCGATGCCGAGGGTACCGTGGGCGGGCCCGTGCTGACGCAGGGCTCCTGAGCTCCGCCCCGAATGGACTGACGACCGATGACGACGCTGACAGCGACGCTGCGCGAGTTCTACGAGGGGGACACGCCGCGCGCCCACCGCTTCCGCTACGCCCTGCTCGTGTTCGACGTGGCGACGGTCGCCTTCGTGATCGTCACCTCGTTCCTGCCGCTGATGGCCTGGATCGTCGCCTGCGACCTGGCGCTTGGCCTGTGCGTCCTCCTCGACTTCGCCGCCCGCCTCAGCATCAGTCGCGCGCCGCTGCGCGAGTTCCGGCACCTGAGCACCTGGACGGACCTCGTGGCCGTCGCCTCGTTCCTCGCCCCCGTGCTCGTCGAGGGCGTCGGGTTCCTGCGGATCCTGCGCACGCTGCGCCTCCTGCGCACCTACCATCTGCTGGAGCGGCTGCGGCAGGACAGCGAGCTGTTCCGCCGCAACGAGGACGCGATCCTGGCCGCGACCAACCTCGTGGTGTTCGTGTTCACGATGACCGGCATCGTCTACGCCACGCAGCACGGCTCCAACCCGGCGATCCAGACGCCGGTCGACGCCCTGTACTTCACGGTCACGTCGCTGACGACGACCGGCTACGGCGACATCACGCTGCCGGGGCCGACGGGCCGCCTGCTGTCGGTGTTCGTGATGATCTGCGGGGTGACGCTGTTCTTCCGCCTCGCGCAGGTGGTGTTCCGCCCCTACAAGGTGCGCTTCCCCTGCGACGCCTGCGGGCTGCAGCGCCACGAGCCGGACGCGGTGCACTGCAAGGCGTGCGGCAACCTCCTGAACATCCCCGACGAGGGCGCGTACTGACGGCCGACGCGTCAGGCGGCGGCGACCCGGGCGGTCGCGCGGAAATGGCGGTGGCGGTCTTCCAGGTCGCCGAGGTCGGACGGATCCGCCACGTCGCGCCGGGCGGCGGCGATGACGAGATCCGCATGCCGGGCGAGTTCGGCCGTTCGATCCGTCCGGGTCTCGACCTCCGCGACGCGGGCGAGCACGTCGAGCATCCGGCCGAGCACGTGGACCGAGCCGGCGGCGTTCTGGCGGATCATGTGGAACATGGCATCGCACAGCCCGTCGTAGTCCGTCACGGGATGGACCAGCACGGGGTGGCCCGCGCGCAGCACCACGCCGGTCTGCAGATGGCGTGGAGCGATCCGGCACAGGGCATCGCCGAGATGGTCGACGACGCTGCCGGCCGTGAACGGGTCGTTGATGCCGGGCGAGAGAGCCCGGACCGCGATCTCGACCAGTTGGCGAATCGAGAATTCCGGATCCTGAAGCGCGGCGGGGCGATACCCCAGCGTCACCGCCCCCAGGATGGCGGCCTCGGCGCCCTCGGTCTGCGGGGATAGGAACGCGATGGGAAAGCCGCTCGGCACGTAGTCGCCGGGCCGGACCCGCAGGGTGACCCTGGCCCGGTTCTCGTGGGCCCAGTCGGCCAGCACGCCGGTGTCCATGGCCTGCACGTAGCCGCCGCCGGTCGCAGCGACGGCGCGTCCGGTCGGAGCCGGATCGGTTTGGGCGACCCCCGGCTCGTCGCGCGTATGGGCCGCGATGGCCTCGCACAGGTCGCGCTGGACGGCATCGACCACGGTCTCGATGTTGATGCTCGTGGCGATGTGGTGGACGAACCAGACCAGGGTGCCGACCGCCACCAGCGCCAGGACCAGGGCTCCGGTGATGGCGAGGTGCGGGACGAACGGGTCCTCGTCCACCGTCCGCACCGTCCGCAGGACCATCAGGGCATACGCGAAGGTCCCGAGAAAGATGCCCAGCACCGTCTGGTTGCGGGCGTCGCGGATGAAGTTGCGCAGGAGCCGCGGGCCCATCTGGCCGGATGCCAGGGTGAGCGCCGCGATGGTGATCGAGAAGGTCGTGCCGGCAACGCCGATGTTGGAGGATGCGACGGCGCTGAGGAGCGCCCGCGCCCCCTCGGCGCCGCCGGAATAACCCCAGTTCGTGTCGGGCGAGGACGCGTCGTAGCCGGCGACGTGGGCCGTCTCCAGCCAGACCCCGAACTGGGCCAGCAGGATGCAGCCGAGGACGACCAGGGCCGGGCGGAGCCAGAACAGGTCGCCGAGGATCTCAAGCCAAGCTTTGACGCGCGCGCTCATCGTTGCGGCCTGACAGCTCCCGAGGGCGGGGACAACCGGCACGAAGGGTCGTTCCGATCGTTGGGGAACGGATGCGGCCGCCCATCCGGCCCGTTTCGGCGTGGTCCGGGTGGCCGCGAGCGGGAAGGATTCCGTTTGATCTCGATCTTCGACCTCGCCGCGCTGCTGCTGACCCTCTCGGCCCTGTTCGGCTGGTTGAACCGCCGCTTCCTGCGCATGCCGCACAGCATCGGCCTGCTCGTGATGGGGCTCCTCGCCTCGCTCGCGCTGGTGCTCGCCGACGTCGCCTTCCCGCAGCAGCACCTCTACGAGGACCTCACCCGCGTCCTCGATCAGGTCGATTTCACCGGCGTGGTGATGAACGGCATGCTGGCCTTCCTGCTGTTCGCCGGGGCCCTGAACCTCGACCTCGGCGCTCTGCGCGCGCGGGCCTTCGCGGTCGCCACCCTCGCGCTGCTGGGGACTCTCGTGTCGACCGCCGTGGTCGGTGCGGCGTTCTGGGCGGCCGCGCAGGCGCTTGGCAGCCCGGTGCCGCTGGCCTGGGCGCTGGTGTTCGGCGCGCTGATCAGCCCGACCGACCCGGTCGCGGTACTGGCCACCCTGAAGAACGTGGAGGTCCCGGAGGCTCTCGAGATCGAGATGCAGGGGGAGGCGCTGTTCAACGACGGCGTCGGCATCGTGCTGTTCACAGTCCTGCTCGCCTACGCGGCGGGATCGGGCGGCGGGACGACGAGCGTCGGCGGTGTGGCGACGCTTCTCCTTCACGAGGCCGGGGGCGGCGTGGCTCTCGGCATCGTCACCGGCTACATCGCCTACCTGGCGATGAAGGCGATCGACGACTTCCCCGTGGAGGTGCTGATCACCCTGGCCCTCGTCACCGGGACCTACGCGCTCGCCCAGAAGCTCGGAACGAGCGGCCCCCTGGCCGTGGTGGCGGCGGGTCTGCTCATCGGCGAGCGCGCGCCGCGCTACGCGATGAGCGACACCACCCGGAGATACGTCTCGGCGCTCTGGACGCTCGTCGACGAGGTTCTGAACTCGGTCCTGTTCCTCCTGATCGGCCTGGAGGTGCTCGTCCTGCGCTTCCAGGTCTCCGGCTTGGCGCTGGCCGCCTGCGCCGTCCCGATCGTGCTCGTCGCGCGCCTCGTCGCGGTCTCGACGCCGGTGCTGCTGTTTCGCTGGGGCGGCAACCTCTCGCTCGGCAACGTGCCGTTCCTGACCTGGGCGGGCGTGCGCGGCGGCATCTCGGTGGCGCTGGCCCTCTCGATGCCGGAGAGCGAGGCCAAGCCCGCAATCCTGGCGGCGACCTATGCGGTGGTGCTGTTCACCATCATCGTGCAGGGCTCGACCCTCGGCCTCGTGGCGCGGTGGACCCTTCGCGCGCGCTAGGCGGTGCCCCCGCCTTCCGGGCCGGCTCCGGTCACCGAACAGGTCGGAGCCGCGCCGGACAGCCTGGCCGACCGGACGGGTCAGCGCAGGGTCAGGGCGTCCAGCCAGCCATGTGCGGCCCCGTAGCGGATGATCTCGGCCCGGGTCCGCAGCCCGAGCTTCTCGGCGGCGCGCGCCTTGTAGGTCTCGACGGACTTCACGCTCACGTCGATGCGGCGCGCGATCTCCTTGTTGCTGAAGCCCTGCGCGATCAGCCGCAGGGTCTCCGTCTCGCGCGGGCTGAGAATCTCCCCGTCCGCGGCGGCGGGCGAACGCGCCGCCGCGGACGGGCCCGCCATGACGTGGCCGGCGATGGACGGATCGAGATAGATCCCGCCCGCCGCGACCGCGTGGACCGCGCGCAGGAGGTCCTCCGCCGCCGAGCGCTTGAGAAGATAGCCCCGTGCGCCGGCCTTCAGCAGCGGCTGGACGTAGGCCGCGTCCTCGTGGACCGTCAGGACCAGCACCCGGGTCCCCGGGCATTCGCCGGCGACCCGCTCCGTGAGTTCGAGGCCGCTGAGGCCGGGCATCGAGACGTCGACGACGGCGACCTGCGGGGCGAGCGTGCGGATCAGCGGCAGCGCCTCGCCGCCGTTGGTGGCCTCGCCCACGAGTTCGACCTCCGGGTCGGCGTTGAGCAGCGTCCGGATGCCCGCGAGGACGATGGGATGGTCGTCGGCCAGGACGACGCGGATACGGTCCATGGTGCTGGCTCCTCGGGCGTCAGGCCGCCTGCGGGAGGGGGATGTGAACGAACAACGTCGTGCCGACGCCCGAGGACGCCTCCAGCGTCAGCGAGCCGTCCAGAAGCGAGAGGCGCTCGCGGATGCCGGAGAGGCCGAGTCTCGGCTTGGCGGAGGCGCCGCCCGGGGACGGGTGCGTGGTGGCCTCGGGGTCGAAGCCGACGCCGTCGTCCTCGATGATGACCCGGACCTCGTCGGAGCGCTGCTCGACCGAGACGCTCACCGTGGCGGCCTGCGCGTGCTTGAGGACGTTGGTGAGCGCCTCCTGCACGATCCGGTAGACCGCGCTCTCGACGGCGGGCGGCAGGCGGGCCCCTTCGCCCGTGAATTCCAGGTCCGGGCGGACGCCGTGGCGGTGCCCCCAGTCGCGGAGCAGGGTGGCGAGGGACTCGGCCAGCCCGAGGTCGTCGAGGGCGGTCGGGCGCAGGTCGACGGCGGCGCGGTGGATGTCGCGGCCGACCTCGCCGGCGAGCCTCTGCAGCCACTGAACCTGCCGGCCGGCCTCGGGCGACACGCCCTCGGCCTCGAGCAGCCTTTCCAGGCCCTTGAGACCGAGGGACAGGCCCGTGACCGTCTGGCCGACTTGATCGTGCAGCTCGCGGGCGATCCGGCGCTGCTCGTTCTCCTGCGCATGGCCGAGGCGGCGGAGCAGGTCGAGGCGCTCCGCCTCCGCGCGCTTGCGCGGCTCGATGTCGGAGACGACGCCGTAGACGAGCCCGGCGACCTCCTTGTGGAGGTGGGGCACCCGGCCGGTCAGGCGCACCCAGCGCGGCTCGCTGGCTGGATCGGCGATGCGGAACTCCACGTCGAGCGGCGTTCCGTCGGCCGCGCCCCGTCGCACCGCTTCGTCGAGCCGGACGCGGTCGTCGGCATGGACCGCGGCCAGGGCCTCGCGGGCGGCAGCCGCGGCTTCCCCCTGCGCGACCGCGACGCGCCAACCGAGCAGTTCGGCCGCGCGCCCGGACGCCGTCACGGTCTCCCGGCCGGTATCCCACCGCAACGTCCCGAGCTCCGCCGCCTCGACGGCGACCGCGCCCTGCTCCTCGCTCGACCGCAGCGCGAGCGCGAACCGTGCCTGCTCGCCGGCCCGACGCTGGGCCATGTCCCGGCCGACCAGCCCGACCAGGGCCAGGCCCAGGCCGATGCTGACGAGGCTGCCGCCGGCCAGGACGAGGTAGGAGCGGGAGACCGGCGCGTTCAGGGTGGCCACCGGCATGCCGAAATGGACCGACCAGCCGCCGGTGTGCTGGAGGGTGCGGTAGACGACCTCCACGTTCGCCCCTTCCAGGGTCGGGCCGGTGTAGAAGCCCTGCGGCGCCCGCCGGACGGCCGCCTGCAGGGCCGGGTTCGCCGGGTGACCGAGTTCTTCCGTCTCGGCGCGGGTGCGGGCGATGGTGTTGCCGTCCGCGTCGACGATGGTCCCGACCCAGCCTTCGGGCGCCCCGGCGTCGCGCAGGATCGAGCTGACCGCGTTGGTGGCGAGCCGGACAGAGAGGACGTAGCGGAGCTTGCCCGCCCGGATGACCGGGACGCGCAGGGCGACGAGACGCTGGCCCGAGATCGGCCCGACCGGGCCGATGCCGCCGATCACGGGACGCTGCGTCCGCACGACGGCGTCGAAGCTCCTGCGGTCGGCGGTGGGACCGAGTTCCTCGTCGAGCGAGCGGAGCAGATTGACGACCTGAGCGCCGTCGGGATCAGCCAGTTCGACCGTCGCCCAGAGCGGGTGCGCCTGCCGGAGGCGATCGGCCTCGGCGTAGAAGGCGGCGAGGTCCGGCTTGTCGAGGGTGGCCGAGGCCGCCTCGGCCTCGAGGACCGCCACCTGCGCCGCGATGTCGGAGGCGACGCGCTCGGCCACGCGGGCGGCGCTGGTGACCGCGGCGTTGCGGACCAGATCGCGCTGCTGCTGCGCCATGAGCGTGGCGACCCAGCCGCTGAGCAGCAGCACCGGGATGGCCGCCGCGAAGGCCAGGGCCGCGAAGGTGCGGCGGTTGCCTCGGCTCAGCCGGGGCCGGTCACCGGCGACGCCCTCGTTCCGAGTTGTCATGTGCGGGCACTCGTGGGGACGCGTCCAGGCCGGACGCGCCCATCGGCGATGTCGGCCCGCTTCTACCGCCTTTCGAGCCGGATGGCCGAGGTCATCGCGGTTCGGGACGTCCTCGCCCATGCGCGGACGGCGATGATCCGACGGGCCTCTCCACCGCATCGGGTTCGCCGAGCAGGCGCCGCCCCGACGCGATGACCTGAAGCACCTGCCGGTCTCCGCCGGCGGCCACGGCAGCCCGCTCCAGGTGCCGTAGGCGCTCGACCAGGTTCGGCGGCGCGGCCGCGCGGTCCGCCAGTCCGGCCTCGACCAAGGCGGTCACCACCCGCTCCAGCCGACCGAACACGCGCCCCTCGAACGCCGGTCCGCGCCGTCTTCCCGTCCTCCCCTCCGGCCGGGCCTGTTCCCGCCGCGCGCCTCTCGGCGGCCGGCAGTCGGGTGTGTCGGGAGCGTTCGCAGCCCCATGACGTTCGAGCCTCAGGCCAGCATTGAAGCCCCGTCCGCGCCCGCCGCGACTTCGACCATCCTCCCGGTGCCGCGGGGCGTGACGGCCGGGTGCGGCACGCGCATGCCGAACGCCAAGGATGAGCCGTCATAGCCCTCGTACCAGGCCCGACGTTCACGGGAATCGGTCGGGTAGGGGCAGGCGTCCCGCGGGCGACCGAGCGTGCGGGCACGGGTCCCCAACTTGATGACGTCCATGATCATCGTCGCTTGTCCTTCCGCTCTCTCAAGGGCGTCTCAAGGCTGTCGTGACGGCCTTGAGTAGCGCCCGGATCGGAGCGAGCGACAAGCAGATGTGACCGAACGTGCCGTTCTCACCGACACCTGTCAGGCTCGTCCCGACACCGCCTGGACGACGCAGGGCTTGACCGTTGCCAGGCCGCACGGTCGTCGAGCGCGTTCACGTCCGGAACGGTGGCCGCAGCCGATGGCGCGGGCCGATCCCGCCGCCCTCGTCCCGATGAGGGTGGTCCGGGGACGCGTCGCAGAGCCCGGTTTGGCGCCGGCCGAGTGCGTTGCCCCGGCCGGCGGACGACACGGGCTTCCGGCATCCGCGAACCACCCGGAAGCACAGGTGTCGGACCGTCGACGAGGGGCCGCTATCGGGACGTCGGCTGAGGAGATTCCGGCGCCGACACCGACGGCGCGATCAGCGAACCGTCGACTGCGCCGTTGATCGAGGCGACGATCCGGCGCGGTCTCGGCGTGCGGTGCCGAGGTTGAGGGGCGGCGTGGAAACAGGTCTGGGTCCGGCCGACATCGCACGGCAGTCAACAAGCGCGCCAGCGGCGTATGAAATCGGTGTCAAACGCACTAAAACCGATGGTGACGCTCTTCTGACCGGTTATCACGGGGGCAGGGTCGATGAAACGCATCGTGGTCTGCTGCGACGGCACCTGGAACAACGACGACCTTCAAACAGAGGATACGAACGTCGCGCAGATCGCGCGCTCGATCCACGGCTCGGTCGATACCGGCGAGGCGACGTTCCAGATCGTGCTCTACCTTCGTGGCGTCGGCACGACGGGCCTGAAGCTGGAAACCTTCATAGAGGGCGCGACTGGTCTCGGCATCGACGACAACATACGGTCGGGATACCAGTTCATCGCTCAGAATTACGTTCCCGGCGACGAGATCTACCTGTTCGGTTTCTCGCGCGGCGCCTTCACCGCCCGCAGCCTAGTTGGCTTGATATCCGCCTGCGGAGTCCTGAAGCGGCCATCCCTGGAGTCGCTGCCCGACGCCTGGGCGTATTACCGCTCCGCCAAACCCCATACGCCGCAGGATTTCAGGGACCGGTACGCGGCCCAGGTACACGACGGCGTGACGATCCGATTCTTGGGCGTCTGGGACACGGTCGGCAGCCTCGGCATCCCGGGTTCCCTTCTCGCGGACGCCAACAAGAAGGCGTTCGCCTTCCACGACACGAGCCCTTGCTCCATCGTGAAGACGGCCGTGCAGGCGCTGGCGATCGACGAACATCGCCACAACTTCATCCCGACCTATTGGACGGGGACCGCACCGGCCGGTTCTTCGGTCCAGCAGGTGTGGTTTGCAGGCGCGCATGCCGATGTCGGCGGTGGCTACAGGACCCGGGTGCTCGCCGACATCCCGCTCGTCTGGATGGCGAGGCAAGCCGAGGCGGCGGGGCTCGCGATCGACTGGACGTGCTTGCCGGCGGGGCCGCTGAACGCGGCGGCGGCGGCCCACGACTCCTCATCCGGGCTGTTCGCCCTCGACCATTTCCGACCGACGCTGCGACGGATCGGTGAGCGGCCGTGCGAGACGGCGTTCAATGAGAGCCTGTACGTCGCCCAGGACGAGAACGGACGGCCGGTTCGCGCGATTAACGAGGCGGTGCATCGGAGTGTCATCGAGCGCTACGGCAAGGCCGCGCAGCTGTGCACGAACGACGAGAGTGGAACGTGCTCGACGGCGATCTACCAGCCGAAGACGCTGCAGCCCTATTTCGGGCCGGGCGGCTTCGCAGGACTGCCGGTCGTGGACTGAGCGAGCAAGACCAAGCTCGGCAGGCTGCAAGCCCATCGGTGGGTGGAGGCTCGGCGCGCAGGGTTCCTATCCCGCATGCCGATCGATCGACGCTGCACCCAAGGACCCTCAAACCTGCCGCCGGGAGGGCTGCATGGAGTACGTGAAATTCGGTTCCACGGGGATCAAGGTCTCTCGCCTCTGCCTCGGCTGCATGACCTTCGGTGAGCCTGACAGGGGCAATCACCCCTGGACGCTCGATGAGGAGAGGAGCCGGCCTATCGTCCGCCAGGCCATCGAACAGGGGATCAACTTCTTCGACACGGCGAACGTGTACTCCGACGGCTCGTCGGAGGAGATCACGGGGAGACTGCTGAAGGAATTCGCCAGCCGCGACGACATCGTCCTCGCCACCAAGGTCTACAATCGCATGCGACCCGGCCCGAACGGGATGGGCCTGTCGCGCAAGGCGATCATGCAGGAGATCGACGCGAGTCTGACGCGCCTCGGCACCGACTACGTCGACCTCTACCAGATCCATCGCTTCGACTGCGACACGCCGATCGAGGAGACCCTGGAGGCGCTCCATGATGTCGTGAAGGCGGGCAAGGCCCGCTACATCGGCGCTTCCTCGATGCCGGCTTGGCGCTTTGCCAAAGCGCTGTACGTCTCGCGCCTGCACGGTTGGACGGAGTTCGTCAGCATGCAGAACCACGTGAACCTCCTCTACCGGGAGGAGGAACGGGAGATGCTGCCCCTGTGCGCCGAGGAGGGCGTCGCGGTGATGCCCTGGAGCCCGCTGGCGCGTGGGCGGCTCACGCGCCCCTGGGACGAGACGACCGAGCGCCTCAGGACGGACGATGCGCTTCACCGCTTCTACGGGAAGACCGAGGAGGCGGACCGCAAGGTGGTGGATGCGCTGGGCGAGGTCGCTGAGCGGCGGGGCGTTCCGCGCGCTCAGATCGCGCTCGCATGGCTTCTGCGCAAAGGCAGACAGGTCACGCCGATCATCGGTGCGTCCAAGCCGGGGCATCTAACCGACGCCGTTGCGGCGCTCACGCTCGAGCTGAGTGCTGACGAGTGCGCCGCGCTTGAGGCGCCGTACATCCCGCACGCCGTGTCAGGTCACAGCTGAGGCCGGACCGCGCCCGGGACGGATGCGACAGGGCGGCGGGGATCGGGGGAGGGCCGTCCAGGCCCGAGCGCAAACCGGCCGTGGCACGCGAACCGATCCGGGCCGGCCGTGAGACGGCGTGGCGTGCCACCCTGGACCGCACCGATCGAGCGGTTCGGGCGGTGTCGCAGGATCGCCGCGAGGGGTACGTTCGCAGGTCAGTCACGGGTGCGGGATAGCGGCGCGATGGCGATACCGCTCGGCCCGCCCGGTCGAGCGTGATCGTTCGTCATCCCGTCGACCCGTTCTGGCACCGACGGCCTACGAAGCGCGGTCGTGGCGGAGATCGCCGGCAGGCCGACTCGACTGCCCGATCCGGGGGTCCGGGAGGGGGCCGGAACGCCCGGGCGGCCTACTCGCCGTTCGATCAAACCCTAGCTACCGCGGCGATCGCTCAGCTGCCGCAGGGGGACGCCCTGCGGGCAAGGTCGTGCCAGCCGGCTGCCAGAACAGCCAGAATGTTCACTGAAATCAGAAGGATAGCGCAATCATGGAATTTCTGCACACCATGGTCCGGGTGGCCGACCTCGACCGGGCACTCGCCTTCTACGTCGACACGTTCGGGCTGAAGGAAGTCCGGCGCGTCGAGAACGAGAAGGGCCGCTTCACCCTCGTGTTCCTGGCCGCGCCCGGCGATGCCGAGCGCGCGGCGGAGACGCGATCGCCGCTGATCGAACTCACCTACAACTGGGATCCGGAGACCTACTCGGGCGGGCGCAATTTCGGGCACCTCGCCTATCAGGTCGACGACATCTACGATTTCTGCGCCCGGCTGCAGGAGAAGGGCGTCACCATCAACCGTCCGCCCCGCGACGGCTACATGGCCTTCGTCAAGTCACCCGACGGCATCTCCATCGAGATCCTCCAGAAGGGCGGCGCGAAGGCGCCGCAGGAGCCGTGGAAATCCATGGAGAACACCGGCTCCTGGTGAGGCGCCTTCGCCCTTGACCCGGACGGCGGCGCGGGCGCATCTGCCCGCGGATCAGCCGGCCGGGCGGCCGCTCCGGACGCCTCGGCGTCCGGGGAGGAAAGTCCGGGCTCCATGGAGAGACGGTGCCGGATAACCTCCGGCGGGGGCGACCCCAGGGACAGTGCCACAGAGAGCAGACCGCCCCGGATCCGTCCGGGGTCAGGGTGAAAGGGTGCGGTAAGAGCGCACCGCGGACGCGGCAACGCGGACGGCACGGCAAACCCCACCGGGAGCAAGACCGAATAGGGGCGGCGCGCCCTTCGCGAGAAGGGCAGGCCCGCTCTCCAGGCCAGTCGCCCGGGTTGGTTGCTCGAGGCGGTCGGCAACGACCGTCCCAGAGGAATGGCCGCCACGTCGGTGCGCGCGAGCGCACCGGCCCTACAGAACCCGGCTTATAGGCCGGCTGATCCACCGCCTCCGCGAAACCCGGCGCCCGCGCCATCCCGTCATCCGCCGCCGGCCCCGGGGCAGGGCTGGCGGGCGGGATTTCGCGCGCGACAAAAACCTTCGGTTAACCTTGCCGGGTTCAGATCGGTCTGCGCGGCAGCGCCAAGCTTGTGCGTTGACGATCCTCCGAGGCCCATGATACCCGGCATCCTCCCGTCAACGGCGTGTATCGGATCGCCGGGCGCCACCTGCTCGAGAGCAGGTCCCGTCCGTGCGCGGCGTTCTGCGCGCTTCGCATCCGATGCCGTTCCCGTCACGCGCGCCGCGCCCGCGCGGTCCGGTACAGGGCATCATGAGACGCACCAGCCGCATTCGCGACCGGGTTTCCGGCGCGCGCCGACACTCCGCCCCGGATCGCGCCAGCGCGGCGGGCCGCCCATGATCCGGCGTCGCCCGTCATCCGGACTGCCGGCGGGGGCCGGCCCCGCCGCCGGGTCATCCGCCCAGCCGCACGTGCCGGTCCTGCTCGACGCGGTGGTCGAGAGCCTCCGGACCGAGGGCGGCATCGCCGTCGACGGCACCTTCGGGGCCGGCGGCTACACGCGCGCGCTGCTGGCGCGCGATCCCGCCCTGCACGTGGTGGCGATCGACCGCGATCCCACCGCCATCGCGGGGGGGCAGACCCTGGTCGCGGAGTTCGGAGGGCGCCTGCGCCTCGTGCCGGGCCGCTTCGGCGAGCTCGATACCCTCCTGGCCGAGGCCGACGTGCCGCAGGTGGACCGGGTGGTGCTCGATATCGGCGTCTCGTCGATGCAGCTCGACGTGCCGGAGCGCGGCTTCTCGTTCCGCAACGACGGGCCCCTCGACATGCGCATGGGCGCCGACGGCCCGAGCGCGGCCGACATCGTCAACGAGGCCGACGAGACGGTGCTCGCCGACATCATCTACCATTACGGCGAGGAGCGGCGCTCCCGGGCCGTGGCGCGGGCGATCCACGAGGCCCGCCGCCGCGGCCGCATCGAGACCACCGCGCAGCTCGCCGACCTCGTCGCCGGCGTCGTGCGGGTCGAGCCCGGCAGCCACATCCATCCGGCGACGCGGACGTTCCAGGGCCTGCGGATCGCCGTCAACGACGAGCTGGGCGAGCTGGTCCGGGCGCTCCACGCGGCCGAACGGGTGCTGAAACCCGGCGGGCGGCTGGCCGTCGTGACGTTCCACTCGCTCGAGGACCGGATCGTCAAGCAGTTCTTCGCGGCGCGCAGCGGCCGGTCCGCGCAGGGCTCGCGCCATCTGCCGGGCGCCACCGCCGAGGTCGTGCGCAGCTTCCGCCTCGCCACCAAGGGACCCGTCCTGCCGGACGAGGCCGAGACCGCGCGCAACCCCCGCGCCCGGTCGGCCAAGCTCCGCGCGGCCGAGCGCACCGAATCCGACGTTCCGGAGCCGCTGGCGGCTCTGACGGCCCTGGCGAGCCTGCCGGACGCCGCCCGCTTGGGTCCCCGCCGATGATCCGCCTCCTGAACCTCCTGGCGGTGGCCGGGCTCGTCGCCTCGGCGATCTACGCCTACTCGATCAAGTACGACACGCTCTACCAGGGCGGTCAGGTCTCGAAGCTGCAGACGGCGCTGCACAAGGAGCGGCAGGCGATCGCGGTGCTGCGCGCCGAGTGGCAGCTCCTGACGCGCCCCGACCGCCTCCAGGCGGCCGTCGACAAGCACCTCGCCCTGGAGCCGATCGGTACGGCGCATCTGGCGCGCCTCTCGGACCTGCCCGCCCGGCCCGAGCGCGGGGACGAGATCGGCCGGCTGCTCGCCGCCACGGCGACGCCCAAGGACAAGGGCACGATCGAGCCGCGTACCACCGGCTCGATCACCCGCACCGTCACCACGACCCGCACCCCGACGACGGCTTCGAGGTAGTCCCCCGTGTCCGAAGATGCCGACCAGATCCTAGACGCGGCGCACCCGGCCGAGGTCGCCGAGCACGAGGCCGCGATCCTGGAGGCCGCCGCGCTGGCCCATGCCGCGGCCGCGCCGCGCCTCATCGAGGAGGCGGCGCACGAGCCGGTGCCGCGCGCCGAGCGCGCCCGGGCGTTCGTGCGCAGCATGTTCCGCCTGGCGATCGAGCGCTCGCACATGCGCGTCGCCCTGGTCGGACTGGTCTTCGTGGGCGTGTTCGGGACGATCTCGGCCAAGCTCCTGATGATGGCGATCTTCGGGGAGCCCCCCAGCCAGGAGCACCGGGTCGCGGCCGCGTCCTCGACGGCCTTCCGGCCCGACATCGTCGACCGCAACGGCGAGATCCTGGCGACCGACATCCGCACGGTCTCGGTCTTCGCCGAGCCCGGCAACATCTACGACAAGGACGAGGCGGTGGAGCTGCTCACCGCGGTCCTGCCGGAACTCAACGCCTCGGAGCTGCGTGCCAAGCTGTCCTCCCGCAAGGGCCGGAGCGGCGCGGGCTTCGTCTGGGTGAAGCGCGAGCTGACGCCGAAGCAGCAGGCCGAGGTCCACCGGCTCGGCATCCCGGGCATCGGCTTCCTGCCCGACCACAAGCGGGTCTATCCGAACGGCACCGCCGCCGCCCACATCCTGGGCGCCACCAACCTCGACGGCATCGGCATCGCCGGGATGGAGAAGTACATCGACTCCACCGGCCTGCAGGCGCTCAACAGCTTCGGGCTGGTCAGCAAGCAGGCCGACCTCAAGCCGGTGCAGCTCTCCCTCGACCTGCGCGCGCAGTTCGCGGTGCGCGACGAGCTCGCCTGGGGTATCGACCACTTCAAGGCGAAGGCCGGCGCCTCGATGATCCTGGACGTGAAGACCGGGGAGGTCATCGCCCTCGTCTCCATGCCGGATTTCGACCCGAACGACCCGAAGGACGCGCTCTCGCCCGACCGCATCAACCGCATGAATGTCGGCGTCTACGAGATGGGCTCGACCTTCAAGGCGATGACCCTCGCCATGGCGCTCGATTCCGGCAAGTACAACGTCAACTCGACCTTCGACACCCGCGGCGGCGTGCTGAACTGGGGCCGCCAGAAGATCCACGAATATCACGGCACCAACCGCGTCATTACCATGCCGGAGGTGTTCACGCACTCCTCCAACATCGGCTCGGCCAAGATGGCGCTCGGCGTCGGCGTGCCCGGCCACAAGGCCTTCCTGAAGAAGATGGGCCTCCTCGACCGGCTGCGCACCGAGCTTCCGGAGAGCGCGGCGCCGATCGTCCCGTCCCGCTGGACCGAGATCAACACCATCACGATCGCGTTCGGCCACGGCATCGCGGTGGCGCCGATCCAGGCGGCGGCGGCCGTGGCGGCCATCGCCAACGGCGGCGACCTGATCACCCCGACCTTCCTGAAGGCGAACCCGGACGAGGCCAAGACCCGCGCGACGCACGTCCTGTCGTCCACGACCTCCGAGGCGATGCGCTACATCATGCGGCTGAACGCCGCCGAGGGCTCGGCCAAGAAGGCGGCGATCCCGTACTACTTCGTCGGCGGCAAGACCGGCACGGCCGAGAAGGTGATCGGCGGCCGCTACATCCACAACCGCCTGTTCACGACCTTCATGGCGGCGGCGCCGATGAACGACCCGAAGTACCTGTTCGTCACCATCATGGACGAGCCGCAGGGCCTGCCGGAATCCGGCGGCTACGCCACGGCGGCCTGGAACTCCGGCGTCGTCACCGGCAGGGTGATCGAGCGGGTGGCCCCGATCCTCGGCCTGCCGCCGCAATTCGAGCCGCCAGTGAGGCCGTTCCCCCAGATGGTCAAGCTCAACGCCTACCACATCAACCAGCTCGGCGGCCCGTGAGGTCGGATCCGTGACAGCCCGGCTCGCCGATCTCTTCCCCGAAGCCGCCGGCCCGTCCGCGGAGCTGACGGTGTCCGATCTCACGGCCGACAGCCGGCAGGTCGCCACCGGCACGGTGTTCGTGGCCGTGCCGGGCACGAAGGCGGACGGACGCCGCTTCGCCGCGCAGGCGGCCCAGCGCGGCGCCGCCGCGGTCGCCGGGGAAGGGGCACGGCCCGCCGACCTGCCGGACGCGGTCGCCTGGATCCCGGTCGCCGATGCGCGCCGGTCCCTGGCCCTGGCCGCCGCCCGGCTCGCGGGGGCGCAACCCGGGACCGTGGTGGCCGTCACCGGCACCGCCGGCAAGAGTTCGGTGGCCGACTTCGTGCGCCAGATCCTGGCGCGCCTCGGCCGCGACGCCGCGAGCCTCGGCACGGTCGGCATCGTCACCAATCACGGCGCCCAGTACGGCTCGCTGACCACCCCGGACCCGGTGACGCTGCACCGGACGCTGGCGCGGCTCGCCGCCGAGGGCATCACCGATCTCGCCATGGAGGCGTCCTCGCACGGGATCGAGCAGCGCCGGCTCGACGGCGTGCGGATCTCCGCGGCCGGCTTCACCAATCTCGGCCGCGACCACCTCGATTACCACGCCAGCATCGAGGAGTATCTCGCCGCCAAGCTCCGGTTGTTCACCGACCTCTTGCCGATGGGCTGCCCGGCGATCGTCAACGCCGACGGCGCCTACGCCGACCGCGTGATCGGCGCCGCCGAGGGAGCCGGCCGGCCCGTGCGCACGGTCGGTCGCGGCGGTCGGGACCTGCACGTCGAATCCGTCCGGACGGAGGGGTTCGCGCAGGCCGTCCGCCTCATGTTCGCGGGCCGCGCCCGCGCGCTGCGCCTGCCGCTGGTCGGCGAGTTCCAGGTCGAGAACGCCCTGGTGGCGGCCGGCCTCGCGCTGACCACCCCGGCGGGAGCCGCCGATCCCGACGGGGTCTTCGCGGCGCTCGACCATCTCACCGGCGTGCCGGGCCGGATGGAGCGGATCGGCGAGGCCCGGGGCGGCCTCTGCCTCGTCGACTACGCCCACAAGCCCGAAGCGTTGGAGAGCGTGCTGACCGCGCTGCGTCCGTTCGCGTCGGGCCGTCTGATCGTGGTCTTCGGCTGCGGCGGCGACCGCGACCGCGGCAAGCGGCCGCTGATGGGGGCCATCGCGCAGCGGCTCGCCGACACGGTCATCGTCACCGACGACAATCCCCGCACCGAGGAGCCCGCCTCCATCCGCCGGGCGATCCTGGCGGCGGCGCCGAGCGCGGAGGAGATCGGCGACCGGGCCGAGGCGATCCGCAGCGCCGTGGGACGGCTCCGGTCCGGCGACGTGCTGGTGGTGGCCGGCAAGGGTCATGAAACCGGCCAGATCGTGGGAGATCGGACGCTGCCGTTCTCGGACCATGAGGCCGTGCGCGCCGCGATCACCGAGACCACGGCCTGACGGCGACAGGGGGCTGACCATGACTGCACTCTGGACCCGCGCGGAACTCGAGGCCGCCACGGGCGGGCGCCTGATCGGCGAGGGCCGCCCCATCGGCGGCGCCTCGATCGACACCCGCACGATCCAGCCCGGCGACCTGTTCTTCGCGATCCGCGGCGAGGCCCGCGACGGTCACGACTTCGTCGCCGACGCCCTCGGCCGCGGGGCCGGCGCCGCGGTGGTGACGGAAGGCCGCGCCGCAGATCTGGCGGCGCGCGGCCCCGTCCTGGCGGTGCCGGAGACGGGCGCGGACCCGGTCCTGACCGCGATGGTCCGCCTCGGCGCGGCAGCCCGCGCCCGCACGGATGCCCAGGTCGTGGCGGTGACGGGCTCGGTAGGCAAGACCGGCACCAAGGAGGCGCTGCGCCACGTCCTGTCGGGGCAGGGCGAGACCCATGCCTCGGCCGCCTCCTACAACAACCACTGGGGCGTGCCGCTGACGCTCGCCCGCATGCCGGCGGCCACGCGCTACGGCGTGTTCGAGATCGGCATGAACCACGGCGCCGAGATCGTGCCGCTCGCCGCTCAGGTCCGGCCCGACATCGCGCTGATCACCACGGTGGAGCCGGTCCACATCGAGCACTTCGCGTCGCTGGCCGCCATCGCGGACGCCAAGGGCGAGATCTTCTCCGGGCTCAGGGCCGGCGGCGTGGCGATCATCAACCGCGACGCCCAGCACTTCGATCGGCTCGTCGCCCACGCGCAGGCCTCCCAGGCCGGCCGCGTGGTCAGCTTCGGCGAGCACCCGCAGGCCGACGTGCGCGCCCAGCGGATCGTGCTGCGCCCCGACCTCTCGGTGGTCGACGCGGTGGTGATGGGACAGCCCGTCACCTACAAGCTGGGCACCGCCGGGCGCCACGCGGCGCTGAATTCCCTCGGTGTCCTGGCGGTGATCCACGCTTTGGGCGCGGACCTCGCCCAGGCCGCCCTGTCGCTCACCGGGCTGACGCCCCCCGTCGGGCGCGGCGAGCGCACCGCCCTGGAGATCGGCGGCGGCACCGCCTACCTCGTCGACGAGAGCTACAACGCCAACCCCGCCTCGGTGCGCGCCGCGCTCGCGACCCTCGCGGGAATTGAGACCGGCCCGCGCGGGCGCCGCATCGCGGTGCTGGGCGACATGCTGGAGCTCGGCGCCGCCTCGGCCGAACTGCACCGCGGCCTCGCCGAGGCGATCGAGGCCGCCCGGATCGACCTCGTCTTCGCGGCCGGTCCCCTGACGCGCCACCTGTTCGAGGCCCTCCCGGTGAGCCGCCGCGGCGGCGTGGCCGACACCGCCGCCGAGCTGGTCGAGCCCCTCGCCGGGATCCTGCGATCCGGCGACGCCGTGATGGTCAAGGGCTCGAACGGCAGCCGCATGGGCCGGATTGTCGAGGCGCTGAAAGCCCGCTACGCGATCGACCCGACGCGGCGCGCCCTCGCGAGCGCCCCATGACCGGCACGCCCGAGCCGTCCCGGACGCTCGGTGCCGCCCCTGAAACCTGTGCCTGAACAGAGGGGCCGAACGCCCGGATGCTATACCTTCTCTCGGAATTGAGCGGCACCTTCACGCCGTTCAACGTGTTCCGCTACATCACCTTCCGCACCGGCGGCGCGCTGTTCACGGCGGGCCTGTTCGTGTTCTGGTTCGGGCCCTGGATCATCTCGCTGCTGCGCCTGCGCCAGGGCAAGGGCCAGCCGATCCGCGAGGACGGTCCGCAGACCCATCTGCTGACCAAGCGCGGGACGCCGACCATGGGCGGCCTGATGATCCTGGCCGGCGCCGTCGTGGCGATCCTGCTCTGGGCGAACCCGCGCAACCACTACGTCTGGGTGACCCTGACGGTCACCCTCGGCTTCGGGGCGATCGGCTTCTACGACGACTACCTCAAGGTCACGAAGCAGTCCCACAAGGGCTTCTCCGGCAAGTTCCGGCTGACGCTCGAGGCGTTGATCGCGATGGCGGCCTGCGTGACGATCTCGGTCTATTCCCCCGTCACGCTGCAGAACCAGCTCGCCTTTCCGGTCTTCAAGGACGCGCTCCTGAACCTCGGCTGGTTCTACGCCCTGTTCGGCGCCTTCGTGATCGTCGGGGCGGGCAACGCCGTGAACATGACCGACGGCCTCGACGGGCTGGCCATCGTGCCGGTGATGATCGCCTGCGGCACCTTCGGGTTCATCGCCTACCTGGTCGGCAACTCGTTCACGGCGAGCTACCTGCAGGTGAACTACGTGCGCGACACCGGCGAACTCGCGGTGGTCTGCGGGGCGGTGATCGGCGCCGGCCTCGGCTTCCTGTGGTTCAACGCCCCGCCGGCCCAGATCTTCATGGGCGATACCGGCTCCCTGGCGCTGGGTGGCCTGCTCGGCAGCGTCGCGGTCGCGACCAAGCACGAGATCGTGCTCGCCATCGTCGGCGGCCTGTTCGTGCTGGAGATGATGTCGGTGATCATCCAGGTCGCGTCGTTCAAGCTGACGGGCAAGCGCGTCTTCCGCATGGCGCCGATCCACCACCATTTCGAGCAGAAGGGCTGGAAGGAACCGCAGGTGGTGATCCGCTTCTGGATCATCGCGGTGATCCTGGCGCTCGCCGGATTGGCGACGCTGAAGCTGCGCTGAAAATCTGTGCTAGACTCCCCGATCGAGCGGCCGATCCAATCCAGGCCCTCATCCTGAGGTGCCGGAGCGGAGCGGAGGCCGCGAAGGGGCCCTCCAGGGATCGCGCGCTGAACTGGAGGGCTCCTTCGCGGCCCGCTGACGCGGGCACCTCGGGATGAGGCGGTGGATGGGAGCGGCGACCGTCCCCTGCTGCATTCCGAGTTCCGCATGACGCCCATCACCACCTTCGCTGAGCGCACCGTCGCCCTGTTCGGGCTCGGCGGCTCGGGGCTCGCCACGGCGCTGGCGCTGAAGGCGGGTGGGGCCGACGTGCGGGCCTGGGACGACAATGCCGACAGCCGCGTGCGGGCGCAGGAAGCCGGGATCGCGACGCAGGACCTGCGCGAGGCCGAGTGGTCGGGCTTCGCCGCCCTCGTCCTCAGCCCCGGCGTGCCCCTGACCCATCCCGAGCCGCACTGGAGCGTCCGGCTCGCCCGGGATGCGGGCGTCGCGATCCTCGGCGACATCGAGCTGTTCTGCCGGGAGCGCCGGGCGCAGGCGCCGGGCGCGCCGTTCGTGGCGATCACCGGCACCAACGGCAAGTCGACCACCACGGCGCTCATCGCCCACGTCCTCGCCCGGGCGGGCCGCGACGTGCAGATGGGTGGCAATATCGGCACCGCGATCCTGTCGCTGGAGCCGCCGTCCGTCGACCGCGTCCACGTGATCGAGATGTCGTCGTTCCAGATCGACCTGACGCCGGGCCTCGACCCGAGCGTCGGCGTGCTGATGAACATCACGCCCGACCATCTCGACCGCCACGGCACGATGGAGCAGTACGCGGCGATCAAGGAGCGCCTGATCCGCGGGTCGGGCCTCGCGGTCGTCGGCATCGACGACGGCCCGAGCCGGGCCATCGCCGAGCGCCGGGCGGGCGACCTCGTGCGCGTCCACGTGCCCCACGGCGAGGTGCTGTGCACCGAAGCGCTGACGGTGCGCGACGGCCTCGTGCGCGACCCGCAGGGCGCAGTCCTGGCCGACGTCAACGGGATCGGCTCGCTGCGCGGGGCCCATAACTGGCAGAACGCGGCCGTCGCGGTGGCGGTGGCGCGGTCGCTGGGCCTCTCGCCCGAGCAGATCCAGTCCGGGCTGAGCTCGTTCCCCGGCCTGCCGCATCGGATGGAGGAGGTCGGGCGGCGCGGCCCCGTGCTGTTCGTCAACGATTCCAAGGCGACGAACGCGGATTCCACCGAGAAGGCGCTCACCGCCTTCCGCGACATCCACTGGATCCTCGGCGGCAAGGCCAAGGATGGCGGCATCTTCCCGCTGGTGCCGTACTTCGAGCGCGTCGCCCACGCCTACCTGATCGGCGCGGCCTCGGACGCCTTCGCGGCGACCCTGGAGGGGGCGGTGCCCTACACGCGCTGCGAGACCCTCGAGGTGGCGGTCCCGAAGGCGGCCGAGAACGCCGCCGCCTCGGGGGCCCCCGAACCGGTGGTGCTGCTCTCGCCGGCCTGCGCGTCCTACGACCAGTTCCGGAACTTCGAGATCCGCGGCAACCGCTTCCGCGAGCTGGTGCAGGCGCTGCCCTGAGGCGGCGCCCGCCGCCCTCAGCGGGCCAGGACCTTGGCGGCCTCGCGCGTCGTCCCGACCGCCTGCGAGACGTCGGCCACCGACTGGACGATCGCCCCGATATTGCCGGTGATCGCCGTGACGGCGCCCGCGGCGCTCTGCATGCTCTCGGCGAGGTCGCGGGTCACCGCGCTCTGCTCCTCGATGGCGGCGGCGGTCGCCACCACGGTCTCGCGCATCACCGAGACCGAGGCGCCGATCGAGCTGAGCGCGCCCACCACCTCCTGCGAGACCCGCTGCACGCTGGCGATCTCGCCGTTGATCTGCCCGGTGGCGCGGGCGGCCTGATCGGCCAGCGCCTTGACCTCGGAGGCGACCACCGCGAAGCCGCGCCCCGCCTCGCCGGCGCGGGCCGCCTCGATGGTGGCGTTCAAGGCCAGCAGGTTGATCTGGCCGGCGATGTTCTGGATCAGGCCGACGATGCCGGTCATCGCCGTGGCAGTCTCGGCCAGCCGCTTGGTGTGGCCGTCCGCGTCCTGGACGCAGGCGTAGGCGGTGTCGGTGGCCCCCTGCGAGCGGACGATGCTCTGGGACATCTCCGCCACGGAGGCGGCCAGTTCCTCGGCCGCCGCCGCCACGGTCTGGACGTTGCCGGAGGTCGAATCCGCCGCCGAGGAGGCGAGAGCGGCGGCGTCGGTCGAGTGGGCCACCGCGTGCTCGATCTCGCCGAAGTTCCGGTCGATCATGATCCGCAGGTCGGCCAGCAGGCGGACCTGGTCGGTGATGTCGGTGGCGAACTTCACCACCTTGTAGGGCCGCGCGGCGGCATCGAGGATCGGGTTGTAGGAGGCCTGGATCCAGACCTCGCGCCCGTCCTTGCCGATCCGCCGGAACTGGGCCGCCTGGTAGGTCCCGTTGCGCAGGGCCGCCCAGAACGCCCGATAGGCCTCGCTCTCGCGGTAGCCGGGCTCGACGAACAGGCTGTGGTGCTGGCCCACGACCGCGTCGCGGGCGTAGCCCATCGTGGCCAGGAAATTGTCGTTCACATCGATCACGGTGCCGTCGAGGTCGAAGGCGATCACCGCCTGGACCTTGTGGATCGCCGCGATCTGCCCGGCCCGGTCGGCCTCCTCGGTCCGCTGGCGCGTGATGTCGGTGGCGAACTTCACGACCTTGTAGGGCCGGCCGCGGCCGTCCAGCATCGGGTTGTAGGAGGCCTGGATCCAGATCGGGCGACCGCCGCGGCCGACCCGCTGGAACTGACCGGACTCGAAGGATCCGGACCGCAGGCGCTCCCAGAAGGCCCGGTATTCCGGCGTCTCGCGCTGGACCGGGTCCATGAACAGGCTGTGGTGCTGGCCGACGATCTCCGGCAGCGTGTAGCCCACGACGTCGAGGAAGTTGCCGTTCGCCGAGAGGATCCGGCCCGCGAGGTCGAATTCGATGACGCCCTGGACTCGGTCGAGGGCCGCGAGCTTGGCATGCGCTTCACGGGCATTCAGGGCAGCGAACATGGCGGGTGCGGCTTCCGCTTGGCGGATCGCCTGTCGCGCGGCGCCCTTCAGGGACGCGCGCTCGTCGATCCGGAGACTACACCCGGAAGTTGCATGTTGATGATTAACATAGGATGACCTGCGCTCGGCATCCGGCCAAATGAATACGGTTTTCGCCGCCGGTTCATCGCCGAGGGAGGCTGAGTGACATGTTCCCGGAGACGCGCCGGTAGGGCTGCCGCCAGATCGGCGCACCGGGGAGCGGCGCGCACCGAGATCGGGGATCGGAGCCGTAAACCATAAGGCTCCGTTTACCATTCCTGCACAGGATCCGCCCTGACCCGCGCGGATCGGCATCCGCGCGGCCTGGAGTCGTTGCCCGGCATGATGTCACGCGCGGAACGCACCCCCCTGACGGACTGGTGGTGGACGGTCGATCGCGGGCTGCTCGCGGCCCTGTTCGCGCTGATGGTGGCCGGCCTGGTCTTCCTGATGGGCGGCGGCCCGCCGGTGGCGGAGCGGATCGGCCTGCCGACCTTCTACTTCCTGAACCGGCAGGCGATGTATCTCGCGCCGACCATCCTGCTGATCTGCGCGGTCTCGTTCCTGTCGCTGCGCGGCATCCGCCGGCTCGCGCTCGTCACCTGGGTCTGCGGGGTGGCGCTCTGCCTGCTCGCCGGCAAGTTCGGGCCCGAGATCAAGGGCGCGCATCGCTGGATCCAGTTCGGCTCGTTCGGCCTTCAGCCCTCGGAATTCGTGAAGCCGGCCTTCGTGGTGGTGGCCGCCTGGGCGTTCTCGGAAGGCGCGCAGCGCCGCGACATGCCGGGCGGGATCCTGGCGCTGCTGCTCCTGCCGATCACCATCGTGCCGCTGCTGCTCCAGCCCGATTTCGGCCAGACCATGCTGATTACCATGGTGTGGTGCGCGCTGTTCTTCGTGGCGGGCCTGCACCTGATCTGGGTGGCGGTGCTCGGCGTGCTCGGCCTCGGAGGGGTGTTCGCTGCCTACCTGTTCTTCCATCACGTGCGGGAGCGCTTCAACAAGTTCCTCGACAAGGATTCGGGGGGCGGCTTCCAGGATTTCTGGTCGCGCGAATCCTTCCGCTCGGGCGGCTGGTTCGGTACGGGCCCGGGGGAGGGCGTGGCCAAGCGCCACCTGCCCGACGCGCATACCGACTTCATCTTCTCGGTCACCGGCGAGGAGTTCGGCGTGATCGTCTGCCTGTGCCTCGTGGCGCTGTTCGCCTTCATCGTGCTGCGCGGCCTCAAGCTCGCGCGGCGGACCGACGACACCTTCTCGCGGCTGGCGATCACCGGCCTGACCACCTTGTTCGGCCTCCAGGCCTGCATCAACATGGCGGTGAACACCCAGCTGATGCCGGCCAAGGGCATGACGCTGCCCTTCGTCTCCTACGGCGGCTCCTCGCTGATCTCGCTGGCGCTTGGCACCGGCTTCCTCGTCGCCCTGACCCGCAAGCGTCCCCGCACCGTGATGCTCAGCCAGAAGCCCCCCGGCACCGCACCCGCCACCGTCGCCGGAGTGATGCGGTGACGGTCTTCACCCCCACGATCCTGCTCTGCGCGGGCGGCACCGGCGGGCACCTGTTCCCGGCCGAGAGCCTCGCCCACGCGCTGCGCGCCCGCGGCATCCGGGTGGCGCTCGCCACCGACGCGCGGGTCGACGCGATCGCGGCCGAGTTCCCGGCCTCCGAGGTGGTCACCATCGCGTCGGCGACGCCCTCCGGCCGCTCGCCCCTCAAGCGCGCGAGCGCCGTGCTGACGCTCGGCCGCGGCTTCGGCGTCGCCGCCAAGGAGATCCGCCGGATCAACCCGGCCGCCATCGTGGGCTTCGGCGGCTACCCGACCGTGCCGCCCGTGCTCGCAGGCCAGATCCTGCGGGTGCCGACGATCCTGCACGAGCAGAACGCCGTGATGGGCCGCGCCAACGCCTTCCTGGCCAAGGGGGCCCGAACCATCGCCACGGGCTTCAAGGAGGTCCGCGGCGTGCCCGACAAGGCCCGCGCGCCCCGCATCCACACCGGCAACCCCCTCCGCCCGGCGGTGATCGAGGCGGCCAAGATTTCCTATCCCGCCTTCGGCCCGGACGACGCCCTGCGGCTCCTGGTGTTCGGCGGCAGCCAGGGCGCCCGGGTCATGGGCGAGGTCGTGCCCGAGGCGATCGCCCGGCTGCCCGTCGCGCTGCGCGCCCGGCTGCACCTCGTCCAGCAGGTCCGGCCCGAGGACCTGACGGCGGTGCAGAACCGCTACTTGGCCATGGGGCTCGCGGGGATCGAGGCGGCGCCGTTCTTCAAGGACCTCCCGGGCCGCATGGCCGCGAGCCACCTCGTGGTCTCGCGCTCGGGCGCCTCGACGGTCTCGGAACTCGCGGCGATCGGCCGTCCGGCGATCCTCGTGCCGCTGCCCGGCTCCCTCGATCAGGATCAGGCCGCCAACGCCGCGACCCTCGACGCCATCGGCGCCGCGCGCGCCGTGAAGCAGGCGGACTTCACCCCGGAGCGCCTCGTGGCGGACCTCACCGCCTGCTTCGAGACGCCGGCAAAATTGACCGCGGCGGCCGATGCGGCCAGAAGCGCCGGTATCCACGACGCCGCCGAGCGGCTGGCCGAGGTCGTCGTCGCGACCGCTGCCCGCACCTGATTCCTTGAGGGATTCCGCACCGGCGATCCCGCCACCAGACGGTTCGACCCATGAAGCTGCCCGACAAGCTCGGACCCATCCACTTCATCGGCATCGGCGGCATCGGCATGTCCGGCATCGCCGAGGTGATGCACAACCTCGGCTACACGGTGCAGGGATCGGACGCCTCCGACAACGCCAACGTCCGCCGCCTCGCCGAGAAGGGCATGCGGACCTTCGTGGGCCACAACGCCGACAACGTCGAGCAGGCGGCCCTGGTCGTGGTCTCGACGGCGATCCAGCGCGACAACCCTGAGTTGCAGGCCGCACGGGAGCGTCGACTCCCCGTGGTGCGCCGGGCCGAGATGCTGGCCGAGCTGATGCGCTTCAAGTCCTGCGTCGCCATCGCGGGCACGCACGGCAAGACCACGACGACCTCGCTGGTCGCGACCCTGCTCGACGCCGGCAACCTCGACCCGACCGTGATCAACGGCGGCATCATCAACGCCTACGGCACCAATGCCCGCATGGGCGCGGGCGAGTGGATGGTGGTGGAGGCCGACGAGTCCGACGGCACCTTCCTGAAGCTTCCGGCGGATGTCGCGATCGTCACCAACATCGACCCGGAGCATCTCGACCATTTCGGCTCGTTCGACGCCATCAAGGACGCGTTCCGGCGCTTCATCGACAACATCCCGTTCTACGGGTTCGCGGTGATGTGCATCGACCATCCGGTGGTGCAGGACCTCGTCGGCCATATCGAGGACCGGCGGATCATTACCTACGGCGAGAACCCGCAGGCCGACGTGCGCCTGATCGACGTGGACCTCCGCGGCGGCCAGAGCCGGTTCCGCGTGATGATCCGCGACCGTCGTCCGGGCTACCGGATGGAGATGGAGGATCTGGTCCTGCCGATGCCCGGCAAGCACAACGCGCTCAACGCCACCGCGGCGCTCGCCGTCGCGCACGAGCTCGGCGTGAAGCCCGACGCGATCCGCAACGCCCTCGCCGGGTTCGGCGGCGTGAAGCGGCGGTTCACCCGCACCGGCGAGTGGAACGGCGCGACGATCTTCGACGATTACGGGCACCATCCGGTGGAGATCAAGGCGGTGCTCAAGGCGGCCCGCGCCTCCACCGAGCACGGCGTGATCGCCATCGTGCAGCCCCACCGCTACACCCGGCTGCAATCGCTGTTCGACGATTTCTGCACCTGCTTCAACGACGCCGACACGGTGATCGTCGCCCCGGTCTACGCGGCCGGCGAGCCGCCGATCGAGGGCTTCGACCGCGACAGCCTCGTGGCCGGCCTGCGCTCGCGCGGCCACCGCGACGCCCGGGCGCTGGAGCGGCCGGAGGAACTCGCCGGGATCATCGCGGATCTGGCAAAGCCCGGCGACTACGTCGTGTGCCTCGGCGCCGGCACGATCACCCAGTGGGCGTACGCGCTGCCGGACGAGCTCGCCGCGCGGGGGCGGTGAGGGGTGCGCGCGGCCAGTCCGGAACGGGCTCCTCCCCGGCGACAGCGGCCCGGGTCGCGGATTGAGGCCGGGCAACGCCCCCGGCACGGGCTCAGCGCCCGCCGCCTGGCCGGCTTCACATCGATCCGGCGGGCGTCGATCGGGCGCTGCGTCGCGACGTTTTCCGGCCGGGATACACGCGGGACCGTCGAGCCGGAGGGCGGCCGGCACGCCGACGGCCGGCCGGACCGCGGTGGCGACGCACGGCCGACCGCGCAGGGCCATCGCGTCCGGCGGTTCCGGAACGTGGAAATCGCACGCCGCCGCGCCGGTGTCCTGGACGCCGCCCCGGCCGCGCCTCCCTCTTCGCGCCGCGCGCAAGGGGAGGCCCGCGGCGGCCCCGCCGTCGCATCCCTCTCCACGCCGGTGGGAAGAGGAGAGATCCAAAGATGACCGTATCGCTCCACGACCGCATCCGCGCCGCCGCGCCCGATCTCCGCGGGCGCCTGCTCGCCGACCAGTCCCTGGCGGACCTCACCTGGTTCCGGGTCGGCGGACCGGCCGAGGTGCTGTTCACCCCGGCCGACGAGGAGGATCTCGCGCGCCTGCTCGCGGCCCTCGACCCCGACGTGCCGGTGACGGTGATCGGGCTCGGCTCCAATCTCATCGTCCGGGACGGCGGCGTACCCGGGGTGGTGGTCCGCCTGGGCGGAAAGGCCTTCGGCGGCATCGCGATCGACGGCGACACGCTGGCGGTCGGCACGGCCGTGCCGGACATGCGCCTCGCCAAGGCGGCCGCCGAGGCGGGGCTCGACGGGCTCGCCTTCTACCGCGGTATCCCGGGCTCGATCGGCGGCGCGCTGCGCATGAACGCCGGCGCCCATGGCGGCGAGACCACCGACGTGCTGGTGGAGGCCCGCGGCATCGACCGGCGGGGCGACCTGCGCACCTTCAGCCACGCCGAGATGGGCTTCTCCTATCGCCATTCGGGCGCACCGGAGGACGTGATCTTCACCCGCGCCCTGTTCCGCGGCAGGCCGAGCGACCGGGCCGCCATCGAGGCCGAGATGGAGCGGGTCACGGCAGCCCGCGAGGCCGCCCAACCGATCCGCGAGCGCACCGGCGGCTCCACCTTCGCCAACCCCGCAGGCGGCAAGGCCTGGCAGCTCGTCGACGCGGCCGGCTGCCGGGGCCTGGCCCGCGGTGGCGCGCAGGTCAGCGAGATGCACTGCAACTTCCTGATCAACACCGGCGACGCGACCGCTTCCGATATCGAGGAGCTGGGCGAGGAGGTCCGCCGGCGGGTGCGTGAGACGAGCGGCGTCGCGCTGCGCTGGGAGATCCGGCGGATCGGGCGGCCCGCTCACGCGGCATGAGATGGGTGTACGCCACGTGCCGATGCGGCCGCGGACCGGTGCCCGACCGCCGGGGTCACCGCCCGGGTGCGTTCAGATCCTGATTGAAGCCGACCTGTTCGAGGTGCCCTGATGTCCAAGCACGTCGCCGTCCTGCTGGGCGGCACCTCCGCCGAGCGCGAAGTCTCGCTCAATTCCGGCCGCGCCTGCGCCGAAGCCCTCGAGGGGGAGGGCTACCGCGTCACCCAGGTCGATGTGGGGCCCGACATCGCCTCCGTGCTGACGGCGCTCAGGCCGGACGTGGCCTTCAACGCGCTCCACGGCCCGGATGGCGAGGACGGTACGATCCAGGGTCTCCTGGAGATCCTGAAGATTCCCTACAGCCATTCCGGCGTCCTCGCCTCGGCGCTCGCCATGAACAAGGAGCAGGCCAAGACCGTCATGCGCGCCGCGGGCGTCGACGTGCCGGAGGGCCGCATCGTTAACCGTCTTGAGGCCGCCCGGACGCACCCGCTGCCGCCACCCTACGTGGTGAAGCCCAACGCGGAAGGCTCATCGATGGGCGTGATCATCGTGCGCGACGGGCGCTCGCACCCGCCCCAGATCCTCGCCTCCGACGAATGGACCTTCGGCGAGCAAGTCCTTGTCGAACCTTACATAGCTGGCCGCGAACTCACCTGCGGGGTGATGGGCGACCGGGCGCTGGGCGTCATCGAGGTGAAGGCCGCCAACGGCGATTGGTACGACTACGACGCGAAATACGCCCCGGGGGGCTCGGTGCACGTGCTGCCGGCCGAACTTAAACCAAATGTTTACCAGCGTGTCCAAGAACTGTCGTTAACGGCGCATCAAGCACTGGGCTGCCGGGGCGTCAGCCGTGCCGACCTTCGATTCGACGACACGCCGGGTGGAACCGGCCGACTCGT
>Ga0160428_1000750_pt1 | contig 31217 bp, 25 predicted proteins | sample SolpanmetagenomM_FD_108198 | JGI IMG/M metagenome (GOLD analysis project Ga0160428, IMG submission 108198) | Solar panel surface microbial communities from Lawrence Berkeley National Laboratory, California, USA - M | ecosystem: Engineered > Built environment > Solar panel > Unclassified ... | reverse complement strand
GGGCGCGCCACGTCGTGACGCTCATCCGGCTGACGCCGAGATCACGGGCAACGCCACTGTTGGTCGATCCCGGCTCGGCGCAGGCCAGCACGATCCGCGCGCGTTGAGCCAAGGCTTGGCCGACATTGCGACGGCGGATGAGCCCGCTAGGCGCGTGCGCTCGTCCTCAGTCAGATGGAGAGGAGCAGGTTTTGGACCACGGGCCATCGGTCACCTCCGTGCGGACATCCCCCACACGTCGGCGCAAGCTCAAAATCTGTAACCGAACTTCTAACTCAGACCACTAGCTACCGATACCGAGGGAGACGCGATCCTTTCCGAGCTCCCCTAGGACTGCCTTTGCCTCTTCCATGCCTTTCGCCGCGGCGCTCATTAGATACTTCGTGGCTTGCGGTACATTACTGTCTGCGCCAGTACCTCGAAGAAGCATGACACCTGCATTGTATTGAGCAATGACGTGCCCTAAGTCAGCGGCACGAATGTAAAATTGCAAGCCATTAGCTAAATCCGCGGCATCCTTTTGGCGAGAACAAAAATGAACTCCCAATTCGAAATTTGCAGCAGGATCACCGGTGGCGGCAGCCTGGGTCAACAGATCTTCAGCCATTTTCAAGTCAGATCGTATGTATCGGCCTCGATGCAGCTCACGTGACAGAAGCACCATCGCACGAGCCGAACCGGTCTTGACAGCGCTTTCAACCAACCTGACCGCCGCGAGCGCAGCAGGCCGGAAACGGTCCTGCACAGATGAACCAGCGAGAATGAGATCCGCGGCTCCCATGTGCCCCTTGTTCACTGCACTTTCCAACAAAGTGTATGCACGGCCAACACTTTCTGCATCGGGCCTGCTCATGAGTATTTGTGCAAGAGCCACCTCAGCCTCAGTATTGCCTACCTTTGCGGCCTGCTCGAACAAACCAGTGGCAGTGGATATATCGCGCATACCTAAATCACCGGAGCTGAGCAAATGCGCCAGTCTTACGTGGGCCTGCGGAATACCTCCTTCCGAAGCGATCCTGAGCCATGCAAGGGCACGATTTAGGTCCCTTTCGACGCCTTCTCCTTTTTCGAGAAATATAGCTATGTTCAGAGCACCTATGAAATGTCCGCCGCGCGCACTCAGCTCAAAATATCGAGCTGCATGCACAAGGTCTTTTGGCACGCCTTCACCTCTAGCGAAAAAGCAGCCGGTCTGGAACTGGGCCTGCACATGCCCAGCATCTGCAGCAACGCGGAACCACTTTGCCGCTTCGCGTATATCCGGTCTTATCTTATCGCCACGACTAAACAGATCACCTAATAGATACGCAGCGCCAATATGGCCAGCCTTAGCAGCAGACCGCAGGCGATTGGCCGCACGCTCCACTTCAACGTCGTTTAAGGTCCTTCTTAGAAGGAGCGAACCAAGCTGGAATGACGCCTCCACGTGATTCCTGTCAGCCGCAAAAGATAGGTACCGTTCGGCATCGGGGAAGTCATTGGCACTTTCTTCGCTGCCGCAGATCGCAACGCCTAGTTGAAACGATGCAGAAGTATTACCCCAGTCAGCCGCCTGAGTAAGCCAACGACGCTGCTCAACCTGATCAAAGTTTGCCGCCCCGACGTCGCCAAAAAACTCCGCGAGTCCCAGCGCAGCCTGACTAATTTCATGATCAACTGCGGCCATAAACCATTTACGTGCTTCTGCAGTATCTCGATTGCATCCGACTCCCTTCAGCAAAAGCCAACCGAGATTCGCCTGCGCTTCTGGCTTTCCAGCCTCAGCTGATTTCCGCAGCCAGCAATAAGCCAACTCATTGTTCTTCTCGAAAGATAAACCGCCAGGAAAAACGAGCTTGACTGCCTCCAAGCCCCGCAACAGAGATGCTTCAGCCCACCGGGCCGATGGGCCAGCGCACCAAGTAAAGTCGTGATCGGATAGATAGGCTACGCCGAGTTCGAACTGAGCATCCCGGTGGCCGGCTTTAGCTGCGAGCTCATACCAACGAAGCCCCTCGCTACCTGACTGTCTGCAACCGAGGCCACGAGTGTAATTCAATCCAAGTTGATAGATAGCATCTATGTTTCCAGCTAAGGCTGCTTTCGAAAATGAGCGGTGCGCCGCCGCCGCACGTCCTTGGGCCATGAGACGTTTTGCGCGCCAGTAATTATAGCGCGCTGGGAGCGCCGAACCCCAACTAGATTGTTTATGAAAAGTCATGGTTCCCGCATCGCTTCGCTCACGCTACGCGTCGCGCCCGCCAACAGATATCCAAGTACCGACCGCTCACCGATGTGTATATCGCCTGTTAGCGTCATCCCAGGGATAAGGCGAAAAGACGGTGGTACACGAGTGAATCGCATTTCAGTAAGCAAAGCGCGAGCCTTGTAGAACGGTTCGACAGGCTTTCCATCATCATCGACGGTAAACGCTCCCTCGCTTACCCAGCTTAGTTTTCCAAGCGCGAGGCCATGTTCAACGAACGGAAAAGCATCGACCTTGAGTGAGACAGCATCTCCAGCTCTGATAAAGCCTACCTCTCTTGCAGAAATGTTCAGCTCAGCCTCTATAGGCGCCTTCTCTGGAACAAGGCTGAGAAGCGTCTCACCTCCTTTAAGAACTGCCCCTACGGATACTTTAGCGCGAGTTAAAACAATGGAGTCATCGGGGGCTACAAGCTTAACAAGGTCTTTATGTCTCGTTGCTTTTGCGAGTTGAGCAACTACCGAGTCTCGTGTGCCCTGTGCGGTAACCAAATCCTGGCTGCTAGTGGACATCCATTGCTGGATAAAGGCATCGCGATCAGCCTGCAGTGAGGCTATCTGGTGTTGCGCTTCGATCAACGCCTTCTGACCACTCTCCATTGTCCTAAGCATCTCAAGCCTAGCGTCAGACGCGATTAGAAGATTAAGTAGACTGCCTGCTTGTTTTTCAACAAGCGTTTGTCGCATGGTCTCGATCTGCTGAGATATTTTTTCTCGCTCTTTGTAACGCGCCTCATCTCCCTGAAGGCGTTGGATAGTAGCGCGGGTTTGCGCGATTTTTTGGTCAAAGCTAGAGATCTGCGCTTTAAATTGAGAAGCGCGTTGGTCGAACAGGTTCTTCTGCAGTAAGATATATTGGTCCTTAGCGGATCCGTCCGTTATGGGCGCGTAGTTCTCGCCTTTCTGCTCAGCAGACGCACGATGGATCTGTGCGTCCAAGCTTAGCAATTGCCGCTCAAGTTGTTCTAGGTCGGCGTTTGCGAATGTGGGGTCCAGTGTGGCAAGTAATTGTCCCTTTGCTACTCGATCACCTTCTCGCACGTCCAAAGTTTTTATAAGCGAATTGTCCAGCGCTTGAAAAAGAACAGTACCTTCGGCAGGCACGATCTTCCCACGGTCACTGGTGACGACTCTATCAACCCGCGCAGCGGCTGCAAAAACGATACAAACGCTTAGGATAGACGCAGTCACCCACGTTGTAACCCGTAATGCCAAAGGTTCAGGAGCTTCACGGAGCTCGTCTGTCTCCGATTGAAAACGTCTAATTTCTAAATCGGCTGTATTTTTGCTCATGATTTGACTTCCTAGCTCACCAACCGCAGCTTTGTATCAGCCTGAGAATGCGCAGGCGCATTCTGCTGATTCCAAAGATCACGATAGATGTCACAGCGCTCGAGAAGTTCCGCATGCTTTCCAACATCGTGCACTCGGCCGCGTTCTAGTACCATGATCGCGTCCGACGAAACTAACGAAGATAGGCGGTGGGAAATCACCAAGACGGTTCTACCTTCAGCTATGCGATTTAGATTCGCATTTACAATGGCTTCGCTGTCTGGATCCAAGGCACTTGTCGCTTCGTCAAGAATAAGCATACGGGGATTTGTGATCAGTGCTCTGGCTATCGCGATTCTCTGCCGCTGCCCGCCTGAAAGATTAGTTGAGCCTTCATTAATGTAGGTCTCATATCCTCTCGGTAGGCGGTCGATAAATTCCTCCGCTCCTGCCAGGCGCGCAGCTCGCACGATTTCCTCGAACGTAGCGTCTGGTTTTGCGGCAATGATATTCTCACGGATCGAGCCAGAGAACAGAAAGTTGTCCTGTAGGACAACTCCTAGGCTGCTTCTAAGATGACTAAGTGCGTACTCGCGTACATCGATACCATCAATTTTAATAAGGCCGTCGTACTCTGCGTGCAGTCGTTGTAGAAGGCGGGTCACTGTGGTTTTCCCTGACCCGCTTCGTCCCATTATTCCGAGAGTAGTGCCAGCCGGGACTGAGAAAGAAACGTCATCGAGGGCTGGTGTATTTGCTCCGCGATACTGGAACCTAACTGACGAGAACTCGAGTTTACCCTGCAATTCTTTGCGTACGCCTTGGCCAGCGCGACCGTCTTCCGCCTTGTTATTCAACAGGCCGCTGACGAGATTAATCGTAGATTTTGTCTCCTCGTACGACTCAATAAGCTGTGCGATTTGACGCACTGGTCCTACTAATCGCTGACTGAGCAGAAGAAATACAAATATTTCCCCGATGGCTGCTGGATCGGGAGAGTTCATCGCTAAATAAACTCCAATGAACATTGTTCCCGAAAGCATGAAACGCTCGGCAGGAAGAATTGCTGATTGAATTATATTAGCGAGATTGCCCTCTTCCGCGCGGACCTTAGCACTACGGGCGACTAGTACCTCATAACGTTGGATTTGGCGCGGCTCCAGCGCGAGAGATTTGATTGTTCGTATGCCCTGGAGGGTCTGGACGAGGAAAGAGCCACGTGCCCCCTCCGCGGCGATCACTGCGCTGGTTCGTTTGGAAAACGCCGGGAGCATCACTATCGTCCAGCCGACTATAAGCGCTCCGCATCCGAGGATGACAAAAGTGAGGGGAGGGCTATATATGAACATTACAGGGACAAAGGCAAATAGACAGATACAGTCGAGAAGTGTTCCAAGTAATTGGTTGCTTATAAAAGAACGTATCTTCGCGGTCTCGCCCATGTATCGTGCTATGAGACCGATAGGCGTGTTTTCGAAGAGCTCGACAGATTGACGTAAGACACGTTCGAAGATCAGCGTATTTAATTTCACGTCGATGCGAGTTCCGAGGTGAAGGATAAGTGCTCGCCTCAATGCAGAAAATATAGTTTCAAAAACAACACACAGTATCAAAGCAATGCATAGTACTGCAAATGTGCTCATTGCATGGTGTGCAAGGACCCGGTCCGTAAGTATTCTGAAAAATAGTATCGGCACGAGGGTTAATAGGCTCAGAAATACAGCCGTTACTATGACATCACGAACGATCCTGCGCTCACGGAAAACTAGTGACGCAATTAATGGGATTCCGAATGGCTGCTCTTCGTCGTTTATTCTGTAGTCGCGTTTGATAAGAAGTGCTGCGCCGTCCCAAACTGCTTCAAACTGCATACGATCCAGGAACAGAGGCGCATCTTGCGAGGTGCTTGGATCTAATAGTACAACTTGTTCTACGGCGTCGGATGCATCTACACGCTCCAAGACCATTGGAGAACCATTTTTTAAAAATATAATGGCGGGCAATGCTCGCTGCAGTTTGGACAGGCTATGCCATTTTAGCTTCAGCCGTTTGCCGCGTAAGCCCGCTTTTTCCGCGCAGCGTAGCAGGTCTGCTGGCTCGATTTGCGCCGTTTCTAGCTGGTTGTCGTGCATCAGCTGTTTCGTGCTTAGATGAATACTGTGCTGGCGCGCAACCATAACGAGGCATTCGAGGGCTGCGTGCGTGGTCTCTAATCCGCTATCGAATGATGGAGCTATGTCCGTCTGCATAGGAAACACCGTTTCTGAGAGTCCACGCCCGGGGCGATGCAATTTCTTAGTGAAGCTTTTCGTGCGGCAGTAGGAGCACGATTGGTTGACTAGCCTTGGATGCTGATTAGTGAACGAGTATGACCGATGTTGGACGAAAAAAGGGGTGACCGAAGCCACCCCCTTTCGATGTTGTTAGCGGCCAGAGACTGAGGCCGTGCCCACGGAAGGCTCGGATCAGCTGAGCTTGTGGCTCGTGCCGTCGCTGAAGGTGATGCTGGCGGCACCATCCACCGTGACCGACTGGCTGCTGCCGAAGGCGATCGTCGTCGAGCCGTCCGCGTTGGTTTGGTAGAGAGCATCGGCCCCGGCATGATCAGTGATCGAGATCTTGTCCAGACCGCCACCACCGATGATGGTGTCGTGACCGAGCTGACCACCAATGACGAAGGTGTCGTTGCCCGTGCTGCCGAACAGGGTGTCGTTGCCGGTCCCGCTCGAGAGCGTGTCGTTTCCGCCGAAGGCGTGCAGCTGGTTGTTCCCCTGATAGACCGCCAGCATGTCGTTGCCGGCACCGCCGTAGAGCGTATCCATCGAGGTCGAGCTGTACCCGCCGTAGAGGAAGTTCCCACCCGAGCCAGCGTGCAGCTCGCTGTGACCACCGCCATAGAGCGTGTCGAACCCGTCACCGCCCTGGAGCGTGTCGAACCCACCCGTGCCATGGAGAACGTTGTTCCCGTGCGACACGGCGAGCAGATCGTTTCCAGCCCCGCCGTAGAGGGTGTCGCTGGCGCCCGTGCTCATGCCGCCGATCAGGGTGTCGCCGGAGACGCCCGTCTGGAGGTCATACTGCGCGCCGTAGAACGTCGCATGCTCGCTGCCGCTGGACAGGGTGTCAAAGCCCATCCCGCCGGTGAGCGTATCGGACGCGGTCAGAGCAAAGGCGTTCATGCCAGCGCCCGACGAAGCTGGGGTCGAGAGCTCAAGGCTGCCGGTGTTGTAGAGCGGTGCCGGGTTCTCGTTGGTCGAGGTCCCAACCATCTCACCGTTGAGCGTCACGTTGCCGACATAGAGGTTCCGATCGGCATTGGGTCCGCCGTAGGCATCATCGAGGAAGCGCACCTCGATCTTATGCGCGACGCTCGGATCGAAGGAGCCGTTGACCGAATAGGTCTGGTACTGGCCCGCATCGTGGCTCGCTGAGACGCCGTCGGTGCCCGGCACCGAACCCGTACCATCCAGCGCGCTGAGCTGACCGCTCACCGCAACACCGTCCACCAGGACCTGGAAGTGCGGGTTGCCGAGGTACTGATCACCCGAGAGCTGGATCTGGAGCCCGTCCGGCCCAGCGCCCATGCCGGTGGTGAGAGCAACGCTGCCACTGTTGTAGAGCGGCGTCGGGTTGGCGTCGGTCGACGTGGTGACCGACTGACCGTTGATGGTGACGGTGCCAACATAGAGGTTCCGGTCGGCATTCGGGCCACCGTAAGCGTCGTCGAGGAAGCGGACTTCTACCTTGTGCGCCAGGTTCGGATCGAAATTGCCCTTGACGGTGTAGGTCTGATACTGCCCTGCGCCCTGGCTCGCCGACACGCCGTCGGTGCTCGGGACGGTTCCCGCCCCACCGATGCCGCTAAGCTCGCCATTGACCACCGCGCCGTCCACCAGCACCTGGAAGTGCGGGTTGCCGAGGTACTGATCACCGGACAGATGAATCGCCAGGGTGTCCGCACCGCCGCCCGTGCCGGTGGTGAGATTGACGCTCCCCTCGTTGTAGAGCGGAGCGGGGTTGCTGTTGGTGGAGGTGCCGACCGCCTCACCGTTCAGGGTGACGTTGCCGACGTAGAGGTTCCGATCCGCATTCGGACCGCCGTAGACGTCATCAAGGAAGCGGACCTCGACCTGATGGGGCACGTTCGAGTCAAAGTTCCCCTTGACCGTATAGGTCTGGTACTGCCCCGAGGCGTGGCTGGCCGACACACCGTCGGTGCTCGACACCGTGCCGGATCCGCCGATGCCGCTGAGCTCGCCGTTCACGGCAACGCCGTCAACGAAGACCTGGAAGTGCGGGTTGCCAAGGTACTGATCGCCCGACAGCTGGATCGCGAGCGTATCCTTGAGTGCCACCGGCGGGGTCGAGAGCGTGACGCTGCCCGTGTTGTAGAGGGGAGACGGATTAGCGTTGGTCGAGGTGCTGACCGACGCGCCGCTGAGAGTGACATCACCAACGTACAGATTGCGGTCGTTCGTTCCGCCACCGTAGACATCGTCCAGGAAGCGCACTTCGACCTGGTGCGGCGCATTCGGATCGAAGTCGCCCGAGACCGTGAAGGCCTGCCACTCGCCCTTGGCGTGGTTCGCGCTGATGCCATCGGCCACGTTCGCGGTGCCCTGACCCGCGATGCCGCTCAGCTGCCCCGTGACAAGGTTGCCGTCGACGTAGACCTGGAAGTGCGGGTTGCCCTGGTACTGGTCACCCGAGAGCTGCAGGACGAGATTCCCGGTTCCGGTACCCGGCAGGTCGACCGACCCACTGGCATCGGAGACAGCGTTGTTGAGGTTGTCGCCCGTGTACTGCGTCTCCACAGCACTGACCGACTGACCCTCGTTCAGGTTCTGGATCGCCTGCGAGGTGTCGCCCTGCGCCACCTGTCCAACGGCGCTGGCGCCAACGAGCAGGTCCTGGCCCGAGGTCGCCTTCGAAGCGGCGTCGTCGAGGGCCACGTTGCTCGCCGATGCGATCGCGGTGACGCTGTTGGCCGCGGCCGGGTCAAGCGTCACACCCGAAGCGCTGGCGGCCGAGGAAAGGATGTTGCCCAACGTCGCATTATTGGTCAGATCCACCGGCTGGCCCGAAGCAGCCGCGCTGGTGAGCTGATCGGCAAGCGCCTGGAAGACGCTGTTCGAAGCGTTCGCGTCCGAAACCGAGCCGGACGCCGTCACGGCATCGCTGCTCAGACCTGCGCTCAGGATCTTTAGGGTGTCCAGAACTTTGACGCCGGCAACGTACACGGCGCTAGCTGAGGCGTCCCCGCTTATAGCGCCGGCCACTGCGTCGAGATTGAGCAAGCTCTGTCCCGAGGGAAGCGTGAGACCTAATCCCTTCACCACCGTCTGCTCTGCTGCAGAGATCTGAGCCGCAGTCGGGTTGTCCGACAGGAGAAAGCTGACCAGAGTGGTGAGTGGCGTCAGCACCGTCGAGCCCGCCGGCGCTTCCAAGGTTCCGGTAAACGCAACGTGCGTGGACGTATCAGTGCCGCCGATACCAATGATCTTACCGATAGCGTTGTAGAGAGTCGCTGACCCTAAGGCATCAGTGATCGCGCTGGCCTCTCCAGCGTCGAAAACACCGTTGTAGTTCGCGTCAGCGAACACGGTCTGACCTTCGATGTATCCATCATGGGCTATGATTGTGGTCGGTGTGCCGTACGGAGTCTGATCAGCCACGGTTCGCCCCTCTTATTTTGATTAGATTAGCTGCGCGGAGATGCGCTTAATTTTACCGGAGACCTGACGACCGGAACACACGCACCCGGCCCGCCTTGGGCTCAGCTGCAGCGTTGCTCGGTTGAACTTGGGATGCCTGGTGATTCGTCTGCGGACGACTAACCGTCTGCGTTGCATTTAATGCAATCTTAAGGCCAACCAGCGGGTCGATACCGGAGCCGCTCATCACCTCGATGATCTGGCCCTTGGCCTGGAACACCGCGGCTCCAAGGAAGAGGGCCTCAGCCTCAAGCTGAAATGCTCCTGCGCGCGGACCCACCAAGCGGAAACGCGCTCCGGTCAGCGGGCGATGCTGGCCGCGGGAGCCGGCAAAGCCCGTCTTCGTCCAAGGGGTCCAGGCACTGCCGCGACCGCCGACGCAGACCTGATACTCCAGGGTCAGGCCGTTTGCCTCCCCGAGAAAGCGTGCCTCCAGGCCCTCGATGGGGGCAGGGCTCTGGGGACCCGCAACCCAGCGTCCGTCGCTAACGCGCACGTCGCCGCGACGGGACACGTGTCCCATCAGCTCAAGCTTCGGCAGTGACTCGGCGCTCTGCATCGTCGGGGTCGCGCCGGCGGAGGATGCCGCGGCAGGCTGAACGACCGTTTCGCCGGACAGAGATTCGAGCCGCAGCTCGGCTTCTGTCGATCCTGTACCAACCGAGCGAAGGGTGATGTGGAGGCTGCCGGCCTGCTCAGCGCGGATTACGACACAGCCGCCGGGTGCCGGGATCGAACCGGATTGCTCACGCGGGGGCGTAACAACAGTCACGAAGCGCTCGCAGCCAGGAGAGGGGCGCACGAACACCTGTGGCGCACCAGCCGAAACCTGAGTCTGAACGTAGCGAAGAACGTACAGCCCGACTTCCAGCGGCACAGATGTGACACGCTCTGCCATGTCTTACCTTCGACGATCCTCGGAGAGCCGGCGCTTTGGCGCCCGCGTGAGCTTCTTAGGCAATCTCAGGCGCATGGTCAACAGTTTGTGAGTCTGCGCGACGAGTATTAATCTACTTAGGTAACGCGCATAGAAGGCGGCTACCAAGTGGCAGGAGCACACCAGTACCAAATTCAGGACAGAAATAGCCGAAAATCAGGCAGCTTTACGGTTAACCGCGACAGCATAACTACACGCCAGCTGTGAAAAGGTGGTTAACGTAACGCAGAAGGAGTACGAACACTACAAATTTGGCTGGTGCTGCCTCGTCGGGTCTTGCGACCCGGGAGGTCTTGTTTTGTCCAGCCTGGCGACCACAGGGGTGGTCACGACTCACGTCGGAGACGCAAAGCAGCAATAATCCGATTCGACGCTGCGCTGCATCATCCAGATGGGTGAAACGTAGGAATTTATAAACGACGGCCGCATGAGCGGGGTCGAGTGTGGCAGGCCGGTCACAGCTCGGCGCAAGCCGGGCCCTGGGATGCTAAGCCTGCGATGGGACGGGGAACTTTGCCACCACCGCGTGGACCGAACCCGCGATTACTCCAGTGGCTTGGGTGTGGCTGTTCGGAGGAGGTGTAACCAAGCGCCGTCGGAAGCAATTGAACGCAACAACGGGCGACGGCCCGGCTCACGCCCGTTGTCAGCTTCCGGTCTGCTTTGATAGATGAGAAGCAGAGCGGTTCTCGACTTCGCACAAGCCTGTGACGCAGGCGGGCGTGCTGTCCAGAGACGACGCTCGTCTGCAAAGCGGCGCGAGAGAGGAAGCGACCCTGGAGCTTCCGCGCGAGTCTCGCCGTTGCCGCGACAGCTAGGCCAAACTTCCCAAGGTGTGGAGCACGAAATCACTCAACTCCCGGGTCTCACGCGCCGCAGGACTGTCGGGCGCCGCCGCCGTGACGCAGACACCCTGCGTGAACGCTCGCACGAAGTAGACGTCGTGGCTAAAGGCCGGGCTGACGAATTCGCCTAGAGCACTCAACTCATCGACGATCTGCTCGCCCTCTGGGGTTCTGAGGTCCACCCGCGTGGGGACGAGCACGATCCGGGCTCGGGAGCGCGCGTCATTGCGCAGCGCTGAGATCACATGGGCGATGGTGTTGCGAGCCGCGTTGATATCGAGGCTTGAGGGCCCACACGGGACAAGGATCAGATCCGCCACATCGACAGCGGCGCGAAACACGGACCCGAGACCGGCGGGGGTGTCGATGATGATAAATTCCGCCGGCTGCTTCAGAATGTTGCGAAGCCATTGTGAGATCGTCCCGTTCGACAACAGTTCGGGCTTCACCTCGAAGCCGAGCTTCTTCGGGATCGCCCAAGCGGCGGCGGAACCTTGTGGATCCGCATCGACGACCGCGACTGACTTGCCGCGCTGCTTCAGCTCGCCGGCCAGATTGATCGCCAGGGTGGTTTTTCCGACGCCGCCCTTTTGCTGAACGATCGAGATGACTTGCATGAGAGCCGTTTGCAGCAAACGAGAAGAACGAGAACCGAACTGATGAGCGTTCGGTTAGGCGCGGAACACGAAGGCACCCCTGTCGGCGCAGCCGGGTGAGGTTCAACACTTGCATGACGGGGAGGGGCCCGGCAACGAACGGAGTGCTGGTTGGTAAATCCAGCTGCGGGTGTTGTGGAAATATCTCAGCGAAGGGTTGAGCAACAAGCGTCGACCGGGATGCGCGGCGCAGGAAGGCGCTCTGCGCTGAAAGCTCAGTGTGAAACGCGACAGACGGCTCGCGTGAACTGCTCGCACTGATCCGCAGTGACGCGGGCCTTGTGGGACAGCCAGCCTATGCGGCGTTGACAGGATACAACGACGTCCGAGCTCGGCGCGATCGCCGGCCAGTGCATCACGGTCGACCGGGAATACGCAACGAATCATGTCGCGGCAGCCCAGCTAAGGCCGAATCCAGGACGGCCATCTGAGCCGGAGCGGTGTGACGCCGATCAAATTGCGTCAAAACCGTCTGCCGCGCCTGCTGGCGAAGCGGGACATACGCGCTTGGTTCCGCGAGGGCACGAATCACCGTGTGCGCGAGGTGTCGGGGATCGAAGAACGGCACGAGCAGTCCATTCTGGCCATCGGTGATCACCTCCTGCACCGGTGTGGTGCTGGAGCCGATGACGAGGCAGCCGACACTGAGCGCTTCGATGAGGGACCATGAGAGGACGAAGGGGTAGGTCAGATAGACGTGAGCGCGGGAGACCTGAAGAAGCTGAAGGTAGCTCGCGTAGGGGAGGGGGCCAACGAAGTGCACCCGCCGCAAATCAATCGCGTTGGCGACCTCCGCGAGATACACATCCTTCCAGGAGCGGCCATCGAGGGAGGAGGGGCCGTACGAGACACCATCGCCCCCCACGATCACGACCTGCGCCTCTGGCCGGGCCCGCAGGATCTCGGGGAGGGAGCGCATGAAGATGTGGTACCCGCGCATGGGCTCAAGATTGCGAGCGACGAAGGTCAACACCTCATGGTGTGGTGACAGGCTCTGTCCGGACGGCAGACGAAACACGGCACGCGGATCAGGGCGCACCGCGTCCGTGTCGACACCTTCATGAGCGACGGCGATCTTGGGCTGGAACTCGGCGGGATAGGTCGAGCGCTGCCAGCGACTGGGCGACAGCCCTGCGTCGCACTCGGCCAGGGCTAGCAATTGACTGGCGTTCTTCGCGCGAAGGTGCGTCAACCCATCGACACCCAGCCGCGGAAACTCGGGATCGAAGTGCACGTCCTGGCCGTGCTCGCGATAGAAAAACTCGCAGTAGACCACCAGACGCGCGCGCGGGAATTTGGCGCGCAGGGGCAACGTCTCGCCCCAACCACTATGAGCCACGATGACGTCTGGAATAAACCCAGAATTCTCGAGGGCGGTCGACGCGTAGAGCACCTGTTCGGCGCGACGCGCCTCTCGATCAAAGCGACGCGCGAAGGGATGCACGGCTGGGTGACCGGCATCCTGCGCATGATAACGCTCTAACCTGACACCGCGCAGACCTGAGGCGGTCTGCGACCCAATGGCTGCAACCTGGTGAGCTGGATTGTTGGTCAGCACCTCCGCGAGATAGCGGAACTGCGCCGGGAAATTGGTATGGACGAAAAGGATCTTCATTCAGCGATGGCCGCTTCCACCGATGGCGCCTGATCGGCTCGGTCGCGCTCGAGGGCGACGGGTAACACCGCTCACTGCACCAAAACTTCTTGCTCGGTTCCGGCGAACAAAGGCCGGATCGCCTCGATCCGCGCCTCCGGCATCAAAGCGATGGCCCAGAGGTCGTAGAAGGTGCCCTTGCCGGTGCGAACTTCCGCAAATCCAGCGTCGAGGAAAGCCCGGCTGATCCGATCGGTGGTGAATCCCGTGTGGTGAGCCATGTAGCCGTTGCCCATCGCGATGGACCGAGAGTGGCCAAACAGCATATCCAGTGCGGTGATAGGGCCGGCCGGAGACGTATAGATGGTGGACTCCGCCTTGCCCTCCACAATGAGCTCCGCGATGGCTTGAAGGTCTGGGCAGGTGACCAGGGCAAAACCGTCGGATTTCAGCACGCGACTGAACTCAGCAAAGCCGACCGGCACCTCGTAGGTGTGTAAATGCTCCACGTTGTGCGACGACCAAATGGCGTCGAACGAGTGATCGGGAGCGAAGCTGTTCATGTCGGTGATCGAGCCGACGAGGTCGGGATTCACGCGAGCATCAATGTCGAGACGCACCTCGAGCCAGCCATCCTTGTGAAAGGCGCCATGAAGCTTGCCGGGATGATAGGGACCACTCCCGGTGTTGAGGACACGTCTTTGATGCGCAGGACGCGCTTGAGTGACCACAGACGTCATCCCCCAGGACTTCGTAACTTTTGTCAGCCTACTAACACGCGTCGTTGAAGCACGCCAAATCTCTAGAAACCCTTAGGGAGCGGGGCCGGTGGCACAAAGCCCCAACGACGCGGTCGGCGCTCCCTTGGTGGACACGCCAAGGCTGAGTAGGGGAGGGCGGACAAGGCCAGCAAGGGGCTGTAAGCCGGATCCTCGCAGAGCACCGCGCCCCACCGGGCGCGCAAAGCGGCCAACTCACGCTGAGCAAGCCCCTGATGCTCGGGCCGCAAAGCACGGTCACGATATCCGGACCCCTTGTGAACGAGTTGGGCATGCGGAGACAGGATGGTTGCGCCACCAGCGGAGCGTAGCCTGAGACAGAGATCAACGTCGCTGAAATGCATCGGAAACATCATCTCATCCATGCCGCCCACGAATTGAAAAGATTCGCGCCGAACCAGAAGACATGCACTGGCCAATGCACTTGGTTCGGAGGCGACACGAAGGAGATCCCCATAGCCGGCATCTTCAGTGAGCCGATCACGGAATGCATGCCCTACGGCAAAGCCCGGACCCAAGGTAATTCCAGCGTGCTGAACCACACCCGTCGGCCAGTGCAGGAGGGGCGCTGCTGCTACGGTCATCGGCTCGGCGAGCCGTCCGGCCAGTTCGCTGAGCCAATCAGGATCGGTCGCCACCACGTCATCGTGGAGAAGACATACGAAATCGGAAGATGAGGCCTCCACGCCGCGATTGACGAGACGAGCATAGTTGAAGAAGCCTGGTTCCGTCAGTACGCGCGCACCCTGCTGCGAAAGTGTGTGCAGCAGGCTCCGGGTTTTAGGATCCACCGAACAATTGTCGACAATAAGGAGGCGGGCATTCATGCGCTCGATAGCAGGGCGGATTGATGCAACACACTCTTCCAGCAGATCAGCGCGATCTTGGGTAGGAACGATCACGGTGATGCTGCAGTTTGGTTGCCGCCGTGACACGCGAACGCTTGGCAGGCAACTTCCAGTGGAAGGATGAACCTGTGCGGAGTGGCCCCGAGCAGCCAGATGTTGGTTCGTGGCAGCGACCAAGTGCTGGGTGGCGGCTTGCAGATTCAGCGGAGGCAGAGTGGCGGCGATGCCCGGAAGATGAACGATACGGCCTCGCTCGCCTTCTAAGTCGTCAAACTGTGCATTCGCGAGCCGGAAAATGTTATCGGCTCCCCCCCGCAATGCAAGAAGAGCCCGCTCGATCGGCAGAGCCATGAAGAGAGCGCCATAGCCTTGCTCCAGCCAGCGCTCATAATCGAAGCATGGAAAGCCAATTGGGCTTTCTGAAAGCGAAGTGTGATGCACGCCATCACCCCGGGAGACAATCGCAACATCGCCGTAGACAAGACTCGCGGATTCATCCGCCTTCAAGGTTGCTGCGAGTCGTGTGGCCGAACCGGGTCGTATACGTGTGCCTGCCTGAACCACCAGAACAGACGAACATGCGCCCGCCTCGCTGGTCAGAAAATCCGTGACATCCTCGGGGCAGAATCCAAGGCGATCCTTTGAGGAAATCGAGCCTATGACCAACGCTTTCAGCTTATCGTGCCTCAACTCCTGCCGTACGAGTTGAATGTCCTCTGGACTAGCACCGAGGACGATGAGAGCGAGACAGCATTCAAGTGCGTCTGCAGGAGGATCTGGATATGTCTCAAGCCAAATCGACATATCTGCCAAGGTCCGCGACGCGGGTAGCAAGGTGTCGAACAAGCGAGCACGCACCGCAGTCACGCCGGCCTCACATCCGTAGGCCCCGGCAGCCAGCCTTTCGAGCGGGTCCGGAAGGGCTACCAGGTGAAGCGGGCTTCCTCGGAGAGCAATCCCTCGGCCGTCGGTGATATGCACCTGCTTTGTACGTCCGTCCGCAAAACGCTCAGGTAAATGCAGCGAGAAGGCTGGAACGAGTCGCAGGACGCCGCTGCCTGCAAGATGGCGCCACCGATCAGGGTGAGATAAAGCCACGACTTCCCCGTCGATTCGAGCACGGACTTGAAGGCGCTCGCGATCATCTCCAGGCCTCAGCCATCCTGAGAGGTGGAGCCCGCCTAACCATTCCGCCTGACCAGGGGCGAGCGCTGCTGTCGCATTCCGCGAGGGGCCATCGCCTAGAAGAATCGGTGGGGCAATGACATCTCGCCGATTCGCGATGACAACCTGTGCTACGCGACCGCCGATGAGCATGCCCGGGGTAAGGACAAAGCTGAAGCCGTGGCAACCGTCCCCTATACCTGTTGCCGCAAGCACGGGTTCATATGTATCTGCGCGAGCAAGGGAAACAGAAATACCGTCGAGGAGGAGTTCGACAATGACCGGGTTTGTCAGATCGAGAACGTTATAGGCATAGCCTGCGATAACGGCAGTTCCAGCACGCTCTGTAGATAAAATGTACCGCTCGGGTGGCGAAATCGCTTGCGTCGGGGATTCGTTCAAGGTCATGAGGCGGGAGACACAACAGTTGCGAGCCAATCGAGGATCTGAATTGCCGCAACACTATCCGAGATTTCGGGATCCAAAGCCAGTTCGTTCGATTTGGGCTTGTATGTCCCACCTGACCAATCAAAATACGCATACCATCGAGACGGGAGCTGTGATAGGGCTTCAACCGAGTGAAAGTGACTGCTGCGGTAAGGCAAAATGATCAAATCGCAAGAGAGTTGATCAACAAATTTTGTCATTTCAGCGGGATCGATAGGGCCAGTTACAAAAGTCCGACCATTTGATATAAGCGAAAGGTCATTCAATGTTGTGCCTGCTACGACAATCGAAGGCTGAATCTTAAAGCGATCCTCTTGGGTTCTTATCAATATCGAAAGCGCTTTTACTAAGCAATGGACGTCAGCATGAGGCGTGGGGCACAACACGCAAAGCGTATTCTGGCGTGAAGAAGTCGCGCGCTTGGCTGCGATCGTATCGACGAAATCCAAGTGTCGCGGGCAAAGAACTCGAACCTTGCTCTGAAGAGTCGGTTCTAAAAGCTCCTGCATATAATAAAACGCCATCATGTCTGTGCAGCTGATGACTGCAGCAAAATCTAACAAGTCCTTGAAGTCGGTGCTGAAGCCCGTGTGGTCTATATCCTTTTGCTCGTGGCCGTTCGTGCTCAAGCTTAATGAAGATAGGTCGCCCAAGGCCGCACGGCTTGGTACCTTTTCCGATATGAGCAAATCTAACGGAATGCCCAAATCCGAGAAAAAAGTAACAAATTCTGAGGGACAGAGCCAGGGCTCAGCAAACAAAATATTTCGAGCACCTAAGCTATAGAAGTATTCTCGAAGGTCGTTCTGGCTTGCGGGGTGCGCAAATTTAAAGGTGAGCGACTGCGGAATTCCTCCAGTCTCGCTTCGAAGATTTACAGTCCAATCCGAGTTAATCTTAAGGACGGTCGCAAGTAGGTGCGGTTTACTTTTAGGGATAGATTCGCTGAACCAAATCTTAAATGCCGGATTTGTTACCGGCTGAAACGAGATAATAATGGTGTCGTGTACCGCCGGAGCAATAAAACGTTCTATCTGACCATAGACGCTTCGAAGGGGGTCTGCGCGCCTGAAAGCGGTGTACTCTACGTGAAAACCTGGAAAACGTTCTTCAAGCCGCTTGGCATTTTCCACGACGAGCGCGCGCTTGCTTGGACCGAAAGAGCGGGACCCTGCATGTGCGACAAAGACGGTAGTTGCACATAAGTTGCGGAAGCCTAAATCGCGTGCTCTGAGACAAAGCTCGACATCTTCGTAGTAGCCTTGACCGTAAGCCAACGACATTCCACCAATAGCCTCCCAACACTCTCGAGTCACAAGAAGACAGAAGCCTATCCCGTGTAAAAGGTCGATTGGCGCCAAATCTGCTTTGATTGCCGCCGCGTCCCAGCGCGTTAAATCTAGATCATCTGGAAGTTCGTTGAAGTCAAAGGATTTAGGAAAGCTCGTGACAACTCCGTTGTTCGAAAGAGGGGTGAGAGTCCCGAGCTCGGACGTCGCGTTGGCGAGTTGAAGGAGTCGATCAAGGCATCCTTGCGGGAGAAAAGCATCAGCATTGAGAAGCAGAAGCGATCCCTCGCTAGCTGTTGCTGCTGCTTTGTTGATAGACGCGGCAAATCCAAGATTTACCTCATTCTCAATCAAGGTTATGCTTCCGCGTTGGGCTCGTTCTCTTAGGTCAGACACAATCACACGGTTTGGACTTGCATCGCTTACGACGATGATACGCCAATGGAACCGAATACTGGTTTGTGCCTCGACGCTATCTAAGCATCTTCGTGTGGCCTCTGCATCCTCATAGACAGGAATCAGGATGGCAAGATCAATCGGATTTTCTCCGTTTACGTAACTCGAAGCATGGTCAATGTTATCGAAGTGCGCCCTCGGCTTACGATTTTCCCCCTCGGAGTCTCCGGCGAGCAGGAAATGTGCCTCGTATGTGTCCTTCAGCGAGTCACTGCACCAGAATGCCAAGTCAACGCGCCCGGCCTTTGAGCATGGCTCCTCAAGCGTTGCGGCATAGCGCTCTTGTGTTGCTAGAGGATGATGTGGGTCAGGAAGGAGATGAAGCGAGCGCCCTTCAGACTCAAACCTGATCGTGCCTTCCAGTTTTCGCCCCTGCGGCCAGGTCAGCCAGCCCACCACACGGTTGTCTAAAATCCTCGTACTTCCAACGACGGTCCTGCCACTTCCTGCGAGATGCGAAACGGCAACCCGATGCGCTTTCGCAGATGAATTGGGGTTTGCGATGATTGCTTCAGCGGCACGGATGCGACTTTTCAAATCCGGTAATCTTAATGCGTGTAGATTGACGAGTTCGGCTGTCGGATCAATGTCAATTGCTTGCTCAATCGCCTGTTTAGCAATCGCGGCTCGCCCTAACCTGCGAGCCGCTTCTGCCTTGAGAAGATAATCATTAGCTTCAGCTGCTGGAGAAATCCGACAACGTCGGTCGGCTAGAATAAAGGCTTCTTCGAGCTTACCAGCTTGAAGAGCTTGAGCAGCAAGGGCGCTCAATGCCATGTGATGCAGAGCGGGATCAAGAAATTTAGCGCGTTCATCGGAGCCGAAAGCCGTCTCATCCCAGTCGAGCATTTTCTTCAACTTCAACTCAACAGATCCGTGGAATATAGGTGCGAGAAAACCTGTTCACAGCGGAATTTCTTTGATTTCTACCATGAGCTGTAACGGCCGGCGCCGTTCGTCGCGCGGTAATGAGACAAGCTCGCAAACCCGATAGGTCCGAGAGCAGTCAGTAGACCTATCAATAGTAGAACAGCTCCCCACTTTTCTGATCTTTCTTCTAGGCGCATAAAGCCGAACATCGCAATTGGCAGGCCGATTATTACGCCAAAAGTTGTTACTATCAATTCGGTTGCCATATAGAGCAAGCCTTGTATAGATGCCGAAGGCAAAGAAAGGGACGTATTTTGCGCAAAATATAGTATTAAACCGTAGATGTAGCTAATACCGGTATGCGTTAATAAGCGTGATAGGCGCAGGATAGTAAGCACGAGGCCAATTTCTGTGTCGGATGAATGTACATTTCGTCTATCCTGACAATCTGGGCATATATCAGAATCTTGTGCCAAGAGGCTTCTTACATCTTGACGTAAGGCGCCGCAATTGAGCGCTTCTGAAACTGCTATCTAACATTCGATCTCGCGGAATAGGCAAACCTAGGATAAGGTCCCCACACAGGTCCAGTCCCATGGTGTGATCTAGATCGCTAAGCGCCGCCACGATCGCCAGCTTGCGCCGGGAGGCTCTCGCTGCCAAAGTCGGCAGACAGACGAAAAAAATTATCGCCGGTTGGGATGATGATTTGCGAGGTTACCCAGCGGGAGCACGGGCCGGCCTGTTCGTTGTTGTGTTTGAACAGGATTGCGCTAACGAAGTGGGGGAGGCCCCCCGCTGGGGAGATGATACCGCGATTTTTAGGGTGGCCTTTGTGCTCGTCGTTGAGGCGGTTCTGAGGGTTCATGCAATGTGGCCTGAACCGGCGAACGGCCGAGAGGCCTATGCAGGACATTACGCCAGGGTCAGCTGTATCCGCCAGGGTGACGAACTTTGACTCCTTTTAGCCTTATCGGATCATCGCCACTCTCGGCCCGACGTTGAGATGGGCCCACCCCTCTTGGAAGGTAACCGTGACCCTCCAGCGGCGCACGAACCAAGTCACGATCTGTGTCTGATCTCGTGTAAGGTCGATGCAGAGTAGCGCTTACCGCTAGAAGTGGTTCTCGGCCTCGCGGATCAGAACCCAGCGGGCTGGCCTCACCGGGAGAGTGGAATGATGCCAGACGGCGGAAGCCGAGGCGATTTCGATCTTGCGTTCACTTGTGCCGTAGCAGCCCGGCACGCTCGTTTTTGGCCACTCCAAGAACTGGCGCGGCGTGGCGAATCATTACGACCGCTTGGCATGCGATTACCCGCCGCCGTCGCTCTCGTTCCCCGCGGCATCGCAAAAACCTGAATGAGTTCCCTGCCTGAGGATGTCGCCTGAGAAAAACCGATCACCAAAGTTTGCGGCCCGGACTTGTGACGGCAGGATACAATGTTCCTTCGTTAAGACCGCCACAAGAACAAGCGCGCGGCCGCTCGCTATGAAGGTTCTGCCTTGCCACAGACCGGATTGTCGGGTTCAAGGCGGCATGCGATCAGTGCGGCGGCTCGCTTTCCGTCGAAACTTCCAAGCTCACGCAGCTCCGCGTTCAAATCCCGGGGGGTTGTTTGACCAACCCTAGGGATGGAGGTCTTGCGCTAAATGATTCTGCAAAGAGTCGGCCCCGATCGGCGATGATACCCCGTCCGGTTGCCTACCCTAAAGGGCTGATCCTCCCCGCCCAACCCTTTAATTGTTGTGGCGCTCGGCCAGCTGTACCTCGCCAAAGCCCACAATCCAGTGTTCTGACCCTGGACCCTAGTGAGCCTCTCCAAATGAAACTGAGACTATGCAAACTAATCTCCGCCTTATGTTAAGAAAATATCGATATAAGTTGAATGCTTTTTCATGATAGATATATCGTCATATTAAATGCGAGTATATGGACGCGATTCGACTCTTTAGGATTTATGCGCCGAAAAATTTCAGAGTAATCCACGCATGAATGAGAGGGTGTTCTCAATAATGGCGCTTTTTAATCGCAGCTGCCAGTTTGCACTTTGGTGCGCGTACAAGATACTGCTTGTGTGGTGGTTCGTCCGGCGGCCAAATCATCACGGCTCTTTATTGATGATTTGGTCTAATGACTCCGTTCTTCTGCTTCGAAATTCCTACCAACCGCTCTGGTCTGCGCCGGGTGGTTCGGTGGAAAAAGGCGAGAGCTCACTTGATGCTGTCGCCCGAGAATGCCTTGAAGAAATTGGAGTTGGGATTGTTCAGGCAGAAGTCCGGTATGTGGGTGACGCTGAAATTCTTTTCAATAACAGACTCGACAAAATAAGTATTCATGAATGGAATCCATCAATCAAACCACAAGTCATCATCGACCACCGCGAGGTTGTTGAAGCGAGGTGGTTTTCTTTGAATGACGTCTCAGATCTCCCGCTTATACCGCATCTCGCTAAATATTTTTTTCAGCTAAAATACCATAGTTCGCAAAATGACTCGGTTCGAAATATCATTCCGCCAGATAAAAAATAAATTTATAAAATTTTTTTATTAAAATAATACTTGTAAGTATTTGATTGCTGTGCTAAAGGTTATCAGAATTTTATTGTCAAGAGAATATCGCGACCGCAGGATTGTAGATTCTGACGCGCAATAGCTTCACTGTGTGATAGGTAGAAAGCTCCGACGATTACTCGATGTCTATCGCTTTTTTTCCAAGTATGGAGTTTTCGCATACATATGAGGAAAGCGATGGCGCGCCTGTACTAGCTTTCGCACGAAACCAGGGCGCGGATCGAGCCGCACCTGCATCACCATCATCCAAGCAAGCCGCGGGCCGAGGGCCGGCGGGTGATGAGATAAGTGGGCTTCTTTAGTGTTCAGTCCCGAGGTGAGATGGTTTGGGTCGTATCTGAACTGGTCTGGATCGTCTGCCCAGGCTTGGCATATCTCTTCGTATGGCGTGAGGCCGCGTAGGGTCTCCAGCCGCTGGGCGAAATTGTAGGTGTCCAGGTCTGCGCGAGTACGACCGGCTGATCGAAGACCTGAAGATCGTCGGGCGTGAGTTTGCTCGAGCGGCGCGCACTGACGCTAACCTCACGCGGCTGATGACAATCCGGGACGTTGATATGGTGGTGGCCGTCGGACTCGTCGCCGCGATCGGGCCCGTGACACCGTTATCCAGTCCGGATCGTGTCGTTGCCTATCTCGGGCTGAACCCGAGCGTATATCAGTCTGAGTCTGGCAAGCCGCGGTGCAGTCGGACAATCAGCATGGTGAAGGCGCAACAATCAAGATGAGGTACTGATCTCGTTCGCGTCCGGAGTGAAGGCGAAGCTTGAGCTTAGGGATGCGAACGAGATCTGGCGATCACAGCCGATCGGCTGTGCGGACGGCCCTCCTCGCCGAGGAGGGGCCCTGCATGCCCGGCTGCCATGTGACCGATCGCCAGATGAGGCTTTACATGCAGTTCCGTTAGACCGACCCGCGACGTGCCGCGGCTGCCAAGGCCGGCTTCAGTCCCGCCACCGCCGACCGCATCGAGCAGGATCCACACCTGCCGTCTCTGAAGAAGACGTCCAGAGGTCGCCGGCCGCGCGATCCTCTGGCCGAGATCTTCGAGGCCGAGATCGTACCCCTCCTGCAGGCCTCCCCCGGCCTTCGTCCCATCGCCCTGTTCGAGAAGATGATCCGGCGTTACCCCGAGCTCGATATCGGCGTCCGGCGCACCCTGGAGCGTCGCATCCGGTCCTGGCGGGCGCTGCACGGTGCGGAGCAGGAGGTCATCTTCCGCCAAATCCACGAGCCCGGGCGGATCAGCTTGTCGGACTTCACCGACATGAATGCCGCCGGCATCACCATCGCCGGGATCGCGCTCGATCACCGGCTCTATCACTCCCGGCTCGCCTACTCGGGCTTCGAGCATGCCCACGTGGTGCTGGGCGGCGAGAGCTTCGTGGCGTTGGCTGAGGAGATGCAGAATGCGCTCTGGAGCCTGGGCGGCGCGCCCGGCGAGCACCGCACCGACAGCCCCTCGGCCCCCTTCCGCAATCCCGACGCGGACGCGAGCGCCGACCTCACCCGCCGCTATGAGGCGCTATGTGCCCATTACGGCATGACCCCGACCCGCAACAACGCCGGCCTCGACCATGAGAACGGGGCCGTCGAGGGGCCGCACGGCCATCTCAAGCGTGCGATCGCCGACGCGCTCCTGCCGCGGGCAAGCCGCGAGTTCCCGGATCTCTCCGCCTCCCGGCGCTTCCTCGACGAACTTGTCGGCCGCCGGAATGCCCGTAACGCCCGGCGGATTCACAGCGAACGGGCCTCGCTGAAGACGCTGCCCCGGCATCTGAGCTGCGACTATGAGGAGACGGTCGTACGGGTCACAAGTCCGGGCGGCTTCACCCTGAGCAAGGTGTTCTACACCGTGCCCTCGCGCCTGATCAGGCACCGCCTCCGCGTGCGCCTCTACGATGACCGCCTCGCACTGTTCCTTGGCGGGACCCCACCCCTGGGACTACCCCGTGGGCGAGCTTATCCCGATGGGCGCCACGATCAGGTAGTGAACGACCGCCACGCCATCCACGCCCTGCGGCGAAAGCTGATGGCGCTGCTCAACCTCGTCTACCACGACTGGCTCTTCCCACGGGACGCCTACCGCCACGCCTTCGACGCCCTGTTGCAGGCTGGTCCTGAGCGGCAGGCCTGCCGCGTTATGATCGAACTCCTGACGCTCGCCCACGAGCGAGGCTGCGAAGCCGAACTCGCGGTAAGGCTCGCCGCGGATCTGGAGGCCCGACGTCTGCCCGACCTGGCGATCCTGCGCGTCGTCTTCGCACACGACCCGGCCGGCATCCCGCACGTCAGCGTCCATCTGGCGACGCTCGCCAGCTACGAGGCCTGCTGGGTTCCACCGTCCAGACGGGAGGGGTCGCATGAAGACCGCTTCCGTCGGCGACGTCGCCCGCCTCGCCGTCATGCTCGGCGGCCTGCGCTTGCCCACCATCAAAGCCGTCTGGCCGAGCTTTGCCGAAAAGGCCGACACGGAAGGCTGGCCGGCAGCTCGTTTCCTGTCCGCCCTCGCCGAGCACGAGCTCGCCGAACGCGACCGACGTCGCATCGAGCGTCATCTCGCCGAATCACGCCTGCCGCCGGGCAAAACCCTGGACACCTTCGACTTCGAAGCCGTCCCGTCCGTCTTCAAGGCTCAGGTCATGGCCATCGCCGCTGGCGACGACTGGCTCCGCACCGGGGCCAACCTGCTCCAGTTCGGGCCGCCCGGCGGCGGCAAGAGCCATCTGGCCGCCGCGATCGGCCTAGCACTGATCGAGAGCGGCTGGAAGGTGCTGTTCACCCGCACCACCGATCTCGTCTAGAAGCTCCAGATCGCCCAGCGCGACCTCACCCTGGAAGCGGCCCTCGCCCGGCTCGACCGCCTCGACCTGCTGATCCTCGACGACCTCGCCTACGTCACCAAGCATCAGGCCGAGACCAGCGTATTGTTCGAGCTGATCGGCGCCCGCTACGAGCGGCGCTCGATCCTCATCACCGCCAACCAGCCGTTCGGTGAATGGGGCAAGGTCTTACCCGACCCGGCCATGACGCTGGCCGCCGTCGACCGTCTCGTCCATCACGCCACTGATATTCGAGATGAACGTCGAGAACTCTCGGCGGCGTGCCACCCTGGATCGCAAACGCGGGCCCGGCTGCCCACTAACCCGCGCGACAACAAAGACGGCGCCGTGATCGCCGCGTCGCGTCAATCAAACGGCCGATCCGCCTTGCGCTGCGCTTACCAGAGGACCAAACTCCTCTTGCCGCGACGACGATGTGCCTCATCCAGATTGTCGCTGACCAATCATCCAGATTGCCGCGCTACACCGCGACACGGGCGCATCGCAAAGCAGGGCCGCACGCACGCACGCGCGCACCATGCCGGTGAACGCGGACAGGCTAAGCAGTGTGAGGACTCGGGCCGCTGCGCGCCTTCTTCCAGCGCGTATCAGCATGGCGCGGACCCCCATCGCACAGTGGCGGTTGTGCGCAAGCTTACGGTGATCATCTGGCACCTGCTCACGTGGGGGGAGGATTGCGCTTGGGTGCGTCCAGCGCTGCACGCCAAGAAGCTGCGGGAGTTGGAACTGCGTTCGGGTGAGCCGGCTCGACGCGGGCAGCGTGGGTCAGCCTACGCCTACAACCTGACCCGCGTGCGCCAGGAAGAACAGTGACAAATCGAGCAGGCGGAGGTTGCCTTTCGGCGGCTGACCGAAGGCTGGAGCCGACGTTGGGGGGGGCGAGTGCTCACCGGCGCCGCAAAAAAAGAGCGAATATTGGGACGGCGCGGCCGGGCTCGCACCTCAAACCAAGCTCTTCATCACATGGTCTCTCGCGGGCAGCAGAAAAATAGCACGATCTGCAAGGAAAGGTGGTGTTCAACCTCTTCCGTAGTCCAAGGGTGGCTCGACTCGGTTAGGCGGTGCTTCCGGCTGCGCCCGAGCGCTTCGCCCACACCCTCGACCGTATTCTCAGCCCCGATGGCGCCAGACCAGCGCGCCCCGGCGCCTTGCTGGTAAGCGCGCAGCACCGTGGCGTCCACAAAGTGCAGGTCCCAGTCGAGGTCGCCCTGGGCATCCGCCTGCGCCTGCAAGTGCCGCAGCACGCGGTCGAACATGCCAGCGTGCCGCCAACGGTCGAACCGGATCGACATGGTTCCATCAGGACCATAGCGCGCCCGCAGATCCGCCCACGGCCTACCCGTGCGCAGGATCCAGAGCACGCCGTTCTGGCGTCAGCGGTAATCCTCAACAGGCTGGCCCGTGCGCGGCTTGTGCAGAGACAGCAATGGGGCGATCTGCTCCCACTGCGCATCAGCCAGTTTGTCGCGTCGCATTCTACTCAAATGGGGACGACCACCCCACCTTTGAACCCTTCATAGAGAAGCCCAAGCCGGCATCGCGCTGGTTTCCCATACCGTCGCAGGGACCTGAAAAAGTCTCTTCCCTAGCTAAATGCGCTGGAGACGCGATCGTTTTTGCATACTTCGCCCACATGGCATACAATCTCCTATAACCGCTTCCTTGGGTGGATTAACGTATCCAAAGGAAAAACTTTAGTATTCGACTCGGGCGCCTCAAGAAGCTCTAGCTTGATACCGCCCTATCAATAAAAACTGCGCGAGGACGTAATGGAAATTTTAGAACTCGTTAAGGAAATATGGCGATCGAAATACATATTTCTGTCGATTGTTGGTGTTTTCCTGTGCCTAGCAGTCCTTGTTCAGAAATTCGCGCCAAGAATTTTTGAGGCTGAAGCGTTGATACTCGTCGATCAAAGCAAAGGCATCAAAGATGATAGATCTGCAGACGCGTACTCTGCCGGACTATCACAAGACCGCTACTTGAAGTCCCAGGTGCGACTTGCACAAGGTGAACCAGTAATTATAGATGCGTTAAGTAAGATTAAGGCAAAGGCTCCAACAGGTAGTGATTCAGCGGCCGAGTTGAACGGCTCAGCCGGAGCGAAGTTCCTGGCGGGTCTTCAGGGCTCTTCGACTGACATGGACCGCGCCACAAGTATACTTGCTATCCAGTCTGCTATGAAAGTAGAAGTTGAGCCAAATTCTGATCTAATCAGGATTGCTTATCGAAGCAAAAATCCCCTGGTTGCAGCCCAATTTGCAAATCAACTCGCAACTAGTTTTATCGAGCGAAATATTTCGCTCTACAGTAATCCCCTTGCGTCTAAGTTTTTCAAAGATCAGCGGGAGCTTTACCAAGAAAAATTAAGCAAGGCTGCGAAGGACCTCGAAAAATTCGCTACCTCAAACAAAATTTACTCGATTGAGAGCCAAAGAAAACTCGAGCTCAGTCGACGCGATAAAGCAATAGCTGATCTCTCGGCGACACAGAGCTCGATTAGTCGTCTTGATGGCGAATTGACATCGCTTAGGTCCCAATTAGCGAGTTTGAAATCTAAGATAAATCTTCCATCTGAGATTTTTGGCTCTAACAACTTCAGCGACAAAAGAGCCTCTGGGAACACTGGCAGCGGCACAAACTCATCAAGTGGTCAAAACCTTTCTGATGATCCTCCCCTTCTGCACGTTCGCTTGTATCAGGAAAGCGCACAAAAAATCATAAATTTCAATGCCGAACTCGCAGGCCTCAGAGCTTCCGAGTCTAATCAAGTTCAGGAATTGCGCGCAATTGAAAAAAGTTTGCAAGTTATGGCTTCTTTGTCAGCCGAATTCTCGCGGCTTGAAAGTGATGTAGCTCAAAATGAGGCGACCATCGCACTCTATACGAGGAAGAGTGAAGAGGCCGGTATTCAAAATGCGTGGAGAACAAACGAGAGGCTATCGAACATGCAGATTGTGCAGGTCGCTTCTGCACCGATACGGCCAGTCTTCCCGCGTGGTTCCGTAATCTATCCACTTGGCCTCTTGTTGGGACTCGTGGTGGGATGTGGCGCGGTTTTCGTCAGGAGGATCTTTGGTCAAGATACGACGACGTCAGCAACCTCTGATAAAAGTCCTTATGTTTCGTCTTTACCTCCGGACTTTGTAGCCGCTGCTTCCCGGAATAGTAATTACTACGACGGAATAGAGCCAGCGAAGGCAGGGGCGCGCGTTTAGTTCGATGTTTCAGATCAACTAAATGATCGGTTAGCGGGTCATAACAAGCTTGGCCCGCGAGCCATTCATTTCACCGAAGACTCGCATCAATTTATCGGCATTTGAAGGCCGCGCATCACTTTCGTCAGCCTTCGCCACGCCCTAGGTAGGGGACTCCTTCAGGTCCATGCGATGTCGCGACCACCGTCGTGGCTCGTGTCGAGCAGGACGCGACGACTAGCGCCTTCGCCAATCAGGCGCGCCGCTTCGCGGCGCTCATGCGCGCGTCGGGCGTGGGTAGGGCGTCGACTCGGGGCCGCGATGCCGCATCGGAGTTGAAAGTCTGGATCACGAGGCGAAGGTCTGTACCGCCCCAACGGTCGCGACGTTCGCCTCAGGGTTGGACGGTGACGCCGCGGTTCGGTCCGCCCTGACCGAGCCCTGAAGCAGCGGACAGGCGGAAGGCCAGATCAATCTGTTGAAGCTCATCAAGCGCCAAAGCTACGGATGAGCGGGCCTCGATCTGCTCCAGCGCCGCTTAGTTCTGGCCGCAGGATCCACGCAAAGTGAGCAAGAGCCACCAAACCGATACTGCTGGCGAACGCCTACGCGCTTCTCGGCTGAGTCATGATGCGGATTAAGGAGGAGCGTCGGGGTCGGGCAGCAGGGACATCGTCGATCCAGGCAGCGAGGCGGCCGAGATTAATCGCCGCGGCCGTGAACGGGTGTTGCAGGTGCGACTTAGCCAAGCCGAGATAGCGGCTGCGGCGTAGGCCCATTGCTCGCACACCGCACGAGAGCATGCCCTCCACGCCGGCTTGCCGCCGCGGGTCGCCCGCGAACGCCGGCCGGCCCTTCCATGCCCGTGCCGCGACGAGCGCCTCGTGTTCCTCGCGCGAGCGCGGTGTTAGCAGGCGGCGCTCGGAGCGCGTGCAGCGCGGCTTCAGAGGGCAGGCCTTGCATTCACGCGTGGCGAAGCGGATGCGCATGACGGTTCGACCGAGGTTATGGTCGGGGCACCAGCTTCGGCTGCTGTGCCCGGCCGGGCAGACAGCGACCTGCCGATCCCAGTCGAGCCGGAAGGCCTCGATGGTGAACGCCCCCTCGGTGCGAGCCTGCCACTGATTGTCCTTCGGGACCGGTCCGATCAGCTCCACGCCGTGACTGCGCAAAGGGGCCACGAGACCGTCGGCGTCGATATAAGCGGCGTCGACAAGATGGCGCGCCGGCAGCAGATCCTTGGCCGCGAGGGCGGCGTGCAGCGGATCCAGCACCACGCGGTCCACAATCGGGGCTGGGGTCGTCGCGACGTGGATGATCAGCGGCGGCCCTACGTCGTCGCATGTTTCGGTCAAGTGGACCTTGTAGCCGATCCAGGTGGGGGCGCGCTTCTTGGCATAGTGTACATCCGGATCGTAAGGCGAGGCGACCATTGTGAGAGCTGGTGGGATGCCGTCGGTCTCTGTCCACTACCGAACGCGATCGCCGCCGCGCGGCCCGCCAACCTCACCCTCGGCGAGGTGGAAGTTCTGCAACCAGACTCGGCGCAAGACCGCGACGGCCGGGACGTCGCGCAGCCAACCCGGCGCGGCCCCGGCGTCGATGGCCACGAGCAACTGATACCCATTAGAACCGACCTACTCGGCGCAGGCGCGGCGCGCCGCCTGGCCCTGTGGGATGTGGAAGTCGTCGATGGAGCGGCCATAGCGCTCGATCCAGGCCGGATCGGCGTGCACGCGCAGTCAGTCCGGTGCAGCGATAGCCAGGGCATTTAGTGCGGCACGCAGGGTCTCGATGGCGCAGCCAAGGCGGTTGAGGCCGCGCACTGCCCCGAGGACGTGGGTGACGTCGGTGCGCTGGTGCCCGCGCTTGGTCAGGAGGCCGCGTTCGGGGCAGAGGTTGACCAAGGTGTCGAACAACAAAGCCTCAGCGGCGCCGACTACGAGACGGAAACGGAACTCGTTCAGGACCGAGACGTCGAAGCCGGGGTCGGTTAGGGCGAGCCCAAGCAGGTACTTCCACTCGATGCGGGCGCGCACGGCGTCGGCAGCGCAGCGGTCTGAAAGATTCTCGGCGAACTGCAGCAGCGAGACGATCGCCAGCCGCCAAGGGCAGGCTGCAGGCTGACCATCGCGAGCGAATAGAGCGGCGAACTGGGCGTCGGTGTAGATTGGGCCGAGGGCGTCGCGCAGGCTGAGGTAGGCATGGCAGCGCGGGAACGCGGCGTGAGCGACGGCGACGGCGACGGTCTCGGTCGGCACGCCGGCGTCGAACGTGGGATGGAGGGACATCTGCGGCCTCGTGGATCAAGGCGCTTTCTGCACCGCGATCAGAGAACGCTCGCCATCCCAGACCGTCTCAACCCGTTCGCCAGCAGTATCCAAACCGGGCCAATCCCGGACCTGGCACCCCGCGCACGCTGAAAAGGTCCAGGTGCACGTCAATTTCATCCAGGGCCTTTTGCTTGTGGGATATGCGAATGGCCAGGCACTCGCGGGTGAACTCATCAATGACGATCTGCATCCGGTACTTGCGCCCGTTGTGCGTGCGGTGCTCGACGAGGTCGTAGGACCAGACGTGGTCAGGCCGCTCCGGCCGTAGTCGCAGGCAGGAGCCGTCGTTGAGCCAGAGGCGTGACCGCTTTGGTCGGCGAACTGGAACCTTGAGCCCCTCTCGCTGCCAGATCCTTTCGACCCGTTTTACGTTCACCTTCCAGCCATTGCGCCGGAGCAGCGCGGTGACCCGACGATAGCCGTAGCGCCCGTACTGCAGAGCCGGAGCGATGATGGCGGCAATCCGTGCAGCTTCGTCCTCGACGCCGTTGCTCCAAAACTGAGTGTAGCGTGTCCATTTTGCGACACCGTCATCAGATCTCCTGATTCTTGAGGCGTGCCTATCTCGGCAGTAGGTAGAGTCGGCTATGCAAGGCTGCAAGGCGGGCAACCCGGTATCGCGCTCAGGCGCGGCGGCCTTCTGCGAGGCGGTCCGGTTCATCGAGAAACCGCAAGGGCTGATGAGCGTGAGAGATTCGAAACCTGCGATGCGCACGAGGCTTCGGCCTGCCGGCCTCGCCGTATTGGCGGTTGCCCTGGCAAGCCCGGCCGGCGCCGAGACGCTGGAGAGCGCGCTCTCGCGGGCCTATGCCTCTATTCCTCTCCTGAATTCTGGCCGGGCCGGCGTCCGCGCCACCGATGAGACCGTGGCGCAGGCCAAATCCGGCTACCGGCCCACCGTCAGCCTCGATGCCGATATCGGCCTTAGTCAGTTTCAAGGTTCAACCCAGGGGTTCTCAAGGAACCAGCTTACGAAGCCCGGCGGCGCGGGCCTTACCGTCAACCAAACCTTGTTCAACGGCTTTCGCACCGACAACCAAACCCGTCAGGCGGAATCCGACGTGCTCCGCGTCCGGGAGGCGCTGCGCGCTACCGAGATGAACGTCCTGTTCAACGCCGCCCAAGCCTACATGTCGGTCCTGAGCGACACGGCAAACCTG
>Ga0160428_1000749_pt1 | contig 31236 bp, 27 predicted proteins | sample SolpanmetagenomM_FD_108198 | JGI IMG/M metagenome (GOLD analysis project Ga0160428, IMG submission 108198) | Solar panel surface microbial communities from Lawrence Berkeley National Laboratory, California, USA - M | ecosystem: Engineered > Built environment > Solar panel > Unclassified ... | reverse complement strand
GAGGAGAGCCGCGCCGAGCAGCGCTCGGAGCTGGTGGCCAACCTCGAGGAAGGTCAGGTCATCGACGGCGTCGTCAAGAACATCACCGAGTACGGCGCCTTCGTCGATCTCGGCGGCATCGACGGCCTGCTGCACGTCACCGACATGGCGTGGCGCCGCGTGAACCATCCGTCCGAGGTCGTGACCATCGGCCAGACGGTCAAGGTCAAGATCATCAAGATCAACCACGAGACGCACCGCATCTCGCTCGGCATCAAGCAGCTGCTCGCCGATCCGTGGGAGGGCATCGCCGCCCGCTACCCGGAGGGCGCCAAGCTCAAGGGCCGCGTGACCAACATCACCGACTACGGCGCCTTCGTGGAGCTGGAGCCGGGGATCGAGGGCCTGATCCACGTCTCCGAGATGAGCTGGACCAAGAAGAACGTCCACCCGGGCAAGATCGTCTCCACCTCTCAGGAGGTCGAGGTTCAGATCCTTGAGGTCGATCCCGTCAAGCGCCGCATCTCGCTGGGCCTCAAGCAGACCCTGCAGAACCCCTGGGAGGGCTTCGCCGAGAAGCACCCGGTCGGTTCCGAGGTCGAGGGCGAGGTCAAGAACAAGACCGAGTTCGGCCTGTTCATCGGCCTCGAGGGCGACGTCGACGGCATGGTCCACCTGTCGGATCTCGACTGGAACCGTCCCGGCGAGCAGGTCATCGAGGAGTTCAAGAAGGGCGACATGGTCCGCGCCCAGGTTCTCGACGTCGACGTCGAGAAGGAGCGGATCTCGCTGGGCGTGAAGCAGCTCGGCGGTGACCCCTTCGCCGAGGCCGGCGAGATCAAGAAGGGCCAGATCGTCACCTGCGAGGTCATCGAGGTGAAGGATGCCGGCGTCGAGGCGAAGATCGTCGACACCGACATGCAGACCTTCATCCGCAGGGCCGAGCTGGCCCGCGACCGCGGCGACCAGCGCCCCGAGCGCTTCGCCGCCGGCGAGAAGTTCGACGCCCGCGTCGTTCAGTTCGACCGGAAGGCCCGCCGCGTGCAGGTCTCGATCAAGGCCCTCGAAATGGCCGAGGAGAAGGAGGCGATGGCTCAGTTCGGTTCCGCCGATTCCGGCGCCTCCCTCGGCGACATCCTGGGTGCCGCCTTCAACAAGAAGCGCTCCGACGACGAGTAAGACACCGCCCTCCGCCGCCGGGCCTGTCCGGGCGGCGGAGCCGAGGGTTTGAGACCCGCGCCGGACCGACGTCCGGCGCGGGTTCTTTTTTGCGATCGGCAATCCCAGGTTGCCAACGGGGCACCTCCGGGCGCGTCGACCGGTCCCGGCGCGACAGCGACAGGCCGCCCGGTCATTTTCTTCGCCCGCCCCATATCCACGCCCGCGGTAAATGCTCTAGAACACCGGCCTTGCACGGTTCGGACCGAGCGAGCCGAAGGAAACCAAAGACTTGCCGCACGCGGGACGTTGCTCCCGCACCCCGTCGAGGGGCCGGCAGGGGGCTTCAGGGGAAGGCACAGCATGGCAGCCGACGCCGAACTGCTGATCGACCGGCGGCGCCTGCGCCGCAGGTTGTCTCTCTGGCGCGTGCTCGGCGTCGGCGGCCTGATCGTTGCGGTCGGCGCCCTCGGTTACCGGGTCCAGACCGGCGCGGAAGGTGGCTTCGCCGTGCGGCCGCAGATCGCCCGAATCTCGGTCTCGGGCTTCATCGCCGGGAGCGAAGCGACCGCCAAGCTGATGAAGCGGGTCGGCGACGCCGATGCCGTGAAGGGCGTGGTCGTCTCGATCAACTCGCCCGGCGGTACCACCACGGGCTCGGAGGAGATCTTCCGCAACCTGCGGGCGCTCGCCGCCAAGAAGCCGATCGTCGCCTTCGTGGACGGCACAGCAGCGTCCGGTGCCTACATCACCGCCATCGCGGCCGACCATATCGTGGCGCGGGAGACGAGCCTCGTCGGTTCGATCGGGGTGCTGTTCCAATACCCGGATGTCTCGGGTCTTCTCGACAAGGTCGGGGTGAAGGTGGAGTCGGTGAAGTCGTCGCCGCTCAAGGCAGAGCCGTCGGGCTTCACTCCGACGTCGCCGGAGGCGCGCGCCGCCCTGGCATCCGTCGTCGGCGACACCTTTGCGTGGTTCAAGGACCTCGTGGCCGAGCGCCGTGGCATGGATCCGGGTCAGCTCAACACCGTCGCGGACGGCCGGGTCTTCAGCGGTCGCCAGAGCGTGCCGCTGAAGCTGGTGGACGAACTCGGCAGCGAACGCCAAGCGGTGGCGTGGCTGGAGAGCGCCCGCGGCGTTCCGAAGGATTTGCCGATCAAGGATTGGAAGCCGCGGTCGGAGAGCGACTTCTCCCTCTGGTCGGCGGCCGGCATCGGCGCGGACCTCCTGGGCCTCGAAGGCCTTGCGGCGCGGCTCCGGACCGTGGGCGCGGAGGCGCAGGCCGCCCGCGGCGGGCTGCTCGCCCTGTGGCGCCCGGAACCCTGAACGACCGCCCGCAGCCCGCCCCGATCCCGCGAGAAGACCGGACGCCATGATCAAGTCGGAGCTCGTCCTCAAGATCGCCGAGCAGAACCCGCATCTCTACCAGCGCGACGTGGAGATCCTGGTCAACGCGATTCTCGACACCATTTCCGACGCGCTGGCCCGCGGCGACCGGGTGGAGCTGCGCGGCTTCGGCGCCTTCTCGGTCAAGCGCCGCGAGGCGCGCCGGGGACGCAACCCCCGCACGGGTGCCGCCGTTGCCGTGTCCGAGAAGGCGATCCCCGTGTTCAAGACCGGCAAGGAGATGCGCCAGCGTCTCAATGCGGCGGGCATCGGCGAGAGTGCCTCGGCGGCCGAGTAGGAAGGGTTCGTAAGCGCGATGATCCGATTTCTGAAGAGCCTCGTGCTCCTGCCGATCGCGGCCTTGGTGATCCTGCTGGCGGTCGCCAATCGCGCCCCGGTGCAGCTCTCCTTCGATCCGGTCAACCCGGACGCGCCGGTCTTCAGCGTCGGCCTGCCGCTCTACGCGATCCTGTTCGGCGCCGTGGCACTGGGCATCGTGGTCGGTGGCATCTTCACGTGGCTCGGTCAGGGCAAGACGCGGGCCCGGGCGCGCTACCATCGCCGCGAGGCCGTCCGCTTCGAACGCGAGGCGACGCGGCTGCGGACCTACGCGCCGGAGAGCGAGACGGCGGGCCCCTACACGGTGCCGAATACCGGTCGGACTGCCCTGCCGGCCCCGCGGTAACGGGGCCCGGGCGCGCCTCGAGGTCCTAGCGCGCGACTCGCGCGGCGGCCACGAAGGCGGCGATCTTATCGGCGTCCTTCGCCCCGGGGGCCGATTCCACGCCGGACGACACGTCGACAGCGCCGATCCCCGTGCGGGCCAGTGCCTCCGCGACGTTGGCGGCATCGAGGCCTCCCGACAGCATCGTGCCGGGCGGAAGAGCGGCGCAGCGCAGGAGCTCCCAGTCGAAACGACGGCCGTTGCCGCCGGGCAGGGCCGCGTCCGGCGGTGCCTTGGCATCCAGGAGGATCCGATCGGCGACGGCTGCGTAGGCCGGCAGCACCGACAGATCCGCACGGGTCCCGATGCCGAGCGCCTTCATCACCGGCCGGCCCGTGCGGGCACGGATCGCCGCCACGCGCTCGGGGCTTTCCCGCCCATGGAGCTGGATCAGGTCCGGATCCACCGCCGCCACGGCCGCGGCGACCAGGGCGTCGTCCGGGTCGACCAGCAGGATGACCCGCTCCGCGCGCCCACGGGCGAGATCCGACAGGGCCGCGGCCCGCGTGAGCGCGACATGCCGCGGGCTGCGCGGAAAATGCACGAGTCCGATCCAGTCCGCTCCGGCCTCCAGGGCTGCGGTCAAAGTCGCTTCGGTGCTGAGCCCGCAGATCTTGACGCGGGTCGGGGTGACGGACTCGGAGGCCATGGGCGTCCTATAGCGGATCGTGGGCCGCCGATCAGTCCCCTTCGACGGCGGCCTTGGGGCGCTCGGATCCCGTGGTCAACCGCCATGCGGTGAAACCGCCGCGCCGGCTTCGGTACCTGTCCGGACACCGAGACGCCGGAACGGCGCTGCCCGGGCCGGTGGTGTCGATTCGATGACGTCGAGGTCGCGCTAGTACAGGGCCGGCACCGAGACGTTCGGTATCGGGAAGCCGCTGAAGACGAGCTTCCCGTCGACCAGCCGCAGCGGAGGAAGCGCCTTCAGGGGCGTTGTGTCGGTCGACGCCTCTGCATCCGGGCGTCGACCGAGGCCCAGCAGCCCACCGACCAGCTGCCCGACCAGGGCGCCCCTCTCAGAGCCGAAGCGCTGGCCGACGATGCTGCCGATCAGCGCGTCCACGCCGGCGGCACGGAGATCGATCTGGCCCGCCGGACGGTGGGCATTGTCGAGGGCAAGCGTGCCTTTGGCCTGCACGCGCTGCGCACCCTTGGCCAGCGAAAGGGCCGTCAGGTCCAGGGCACCACCGGCTTGCCGCCAGCGCTCCAGCTCGCGCGCGACGGTTCCGGTCCGCAGCACGGTGGCCTGGGTGAGGGTCGCGTCCAGGGCGAGGTCGGCGGGATCCCGGGTGGCGGTGAGGGCGTCGAGCTGCGGCGACGCGGCCTGGACGAGACGCAGGCTCACATCCACGGCGCCCGCCGCTTCGTAGCGGCCGGGCGCCGGTCGCGCGTGTACCTCCAGATGCCGGCCGGAGACCGCGATCGGCCCCGGCTCGGCGCCGGTCACCGTGACGTTGGGCGCGTCGATGACGGCGGAAGCCCGGGTGAACCCCTCGGCCGCACCGTGAAAACTCCCCTGGAAGGCCTTCCACGAGGCGTCGCCGGTCAGGTCACCCTGCTCGACGTGGAAGGGCCCGGCGCTCTCGAACACGACGAGACGGGGCTGGTAGATCTGGGCGACCGCGGTGCTGGGCCCGAGCCGGAAGCGTCCGTCGACCCGTTCGAGGGTCACTGCACTGCAGCGCAATTCGATGCGGAACGGGTAACCGCCGAGCGAGCGATCGGCGCAGGTCCAAGTGCGGCCCGCGGCCGCCTCTCGGGCGATCCAACCGTCGATCTCGTCGGCCGTCCGGGCTCGGATCCAGAACCAGGCGGCGGACCAACCTACGACCACGATCGCGAGCAGGACGTACGGCAGGAACAATCCAAGGCGCGAGCGACGCGCCCCCGATCCCGGCGACGCCTGGGCTGTGTCCTCCGACCGCGTCCGTTCCTGCACCATGCGTTCCGCTCCCCGACCAAGCCCCAACAGGGGCCGCGCGGCTTCGCATGAGGCCACGCAAGGGGCGAAACTGGGGCAGCGCCGCGCCCGGTCACGGCCGGGGCGTCGATCCGCCCCGCGCTTCATCCCTGACCGGGGACCGGCGCTCGCCCCGCGGGACGACGCGCCTCCACCATCGTCCCGATCAGACCTGGGCCGGCTCGACGGTGTCGATCTTCAGATCCTCGACGATCGCCACCCGCTCGGCATCGTTCTCGGCGAGGCGATGCACGTGCATCTCGGTGGCGCCGCCGCGACGGACCCGGTCGAGCCAAGTGCGCCGGAGATGGTCGCGCGGGCTCTCGCTCGAGCTGGCGACCGACAGCATCTCGGCGATGCCGGTGTCGTCCCGGCGGACCGCGATCACCACGGCCTCGGCCATCTCGTCGAGATCGAAGCCGCCGGCCGAATGGACGCCCACCACGTAGCGGCGGCCGGAGCGGCCGCGCCATGCAGAGAGCGGCAGCGCGGGAGACCCGCGCAGGCCTGCGGTCGTCTTGAGGCGTTCTTCACGCACATCCTGCCTCCGGCTGCGATCGTCCTTCAGGTCGCGAAGCGCGGCCGACCAGGACAGGGCTCTTCTGTTCGCCATTTGTTCCAAATTAGCGTGTGATATCCACAGGCGTCAAGGGCGACGTTCCTAAGGGAGGATGTGGGTATTGCGCCCGTTATCCACAAGCTGGATCCACCCGTGACCCGTGCGATGCCGGCCGCCGCGCAGCCGGAACGGATCAGCGGCGCGCCGAGGCTTCTGCGACCGCGCCGGCGCGGAGCTCGACCCGCCCGCGCTGGACCTCGTCGACGAGGGCGGCGGAGGCGGCTTCCAGGCGCTCCTGCGCCAAGGCCTGAAATTCCTGCCGGGGCAGGCCCGGGGGGATCGGGGGCAAGAACTCGATCACAGCGGTTCCCGGCCGGCGCACGAGGCTGTTGCGCGCCCAGAACAAGCCGGTGTTCAGCGCCACCGGCACGCACGGCACGTTCAAGGCGACGTAGAGGTGGGACAGGCCCTGCTTGTAGGCTGGTGCCGCCCCGACCGGGCGGCGGGTGCCCTCCGGGAAGATGATGAGCTGGCGTCCGCGCCCGATGGCCGCGCCGGCGGCGGCGTTCATCAAGCTCATGGCCCGGGTGCCCTTGGAGCGATCGATCGCCACCATGCCGCTGCGCGACAGGTACCAGCCGATCAGCGGGATGAGCAGCAGTTCCTTCTTCAGGACGTACGCGAAGTCCGGCAGCACCGTGCAGAGGGCCAGGGTCTCGAGCGCCGACTGGTGCTTGGCCGCCACCAGCAGGGGCCCCGGGGGGATGTTTTCCATACCGCGGAACTCGACCCGTGTGCCCGCCACGACCCGGAGCAGCCAGAGGGTGATCTGCCCCCAGGCGCGGGCCAACCCCATCACAGACCGTCCGGAAATCAGCGTCGGCAGGCCGACGACCGCCAGCACCGTCGTGGCCGCATAGAAGCAGATGTTGAAGGCGAGGGAGCGGAGGGCGAGCATCGGATTCCGAGTCGTTACGGCTTTCCTGTAGCGCGCCCTTGGGCCCGCGGCCAAGCGCGACCGCAGTTGAAGGGTCAGGCCCCGCCGGCGACGCGATCGTTCCGCCTGTAGCCCGCGCCCCGTCCGGCGACCAGCCAGTAGACCAGACCCGCGCTCGCGCCGACGGCGAAGAGGATCACCGTCAGGCGCGCCTCGGCGGCCAGGAGCGCGGGATCCCGAGCAGATCCGGACCGCATGGCACCGCGGGTGAGCCAGGGGAGGGCGGCCGTCAGCAGGCCACAGCCCGCGCCGTACCAGAGCAGGCCACGCCGCCCGAGGACTTCGCCGGCCAGACCGACCAGGGCCGGCGGCACGACCAGCAGGACGAACAACGCCTGGGCCAGACCGGCGATGAAGAGGATGAGCCCCTCCGGTGGCAGTCCGGCCGACAGGTCCGACAGTGCCATGTCGAGGCCGGCGAGCGCGCCGCCGGTCAGCCACGCCTGCGCGGCCGGGTCGATGAGGAGTGCCGACACGAGCACGGCGGACCCCGTCGGGACCGCGAGCAGCAGGGCAAAGGCTCCGAGGAACAGGCGGCCGAGGGCGTGCATCCCGCAAGCCTCTACACCGGTCGGCTCGGCTCGTCGCGCGAAAGCCGCGCCCGATCCTCGTGGATCCGGCGCCGCTTCAAAGGGTCGGGTGCCTCAGCCGTGGGCGGGCGCGGCGGTCCCGTGGTCGCCGGGCGTGTGCTTCTTGCGGAACCGGCCGAGCCAGAGCGAGAAGTGGCGGATCACCACGTAGAAGACCGGCGTCAGGAACAGGCCGAAGAGGGTCGCGCCGATCATCCCGAAGAACACCGCGGTGCCGAGGGCCTGGCGCATCTCGGCGCCGGGGCCGGTGGCCACGACCAGCGGCAGGGTGCCGAGGATGAACGCGAAGGCGGTCATCAGGATCGGACGCAGGCGCAGGCGGCAGGCTTCCACCGCCGCATCCACCGGCCCCCGGTGCTCCCGCTGCTCGATGTCGTGCGCGAACTCCACGATCAGGATCGCGTTCTTGGCCGCGAGGCCGATGAGCACGATCAGGCCGATCTGGGTCAGGATGTTGTTGTCCTGGCCGCGGAACTGCACGCCCGCGAGGGCGGCGAGCACTCCGGTCGGCACCACCAGCAGGATCGCCAGCGGCAGCGCCCAGGACTCGTACTGCGCGGCGAGAACCAGGAAGACCAGGAGAACGCCCAGAGCGAAGACCGCACCGGCGGTGCCGCTCGCGGCCTTCTGCTGATAGGCGATCTCGGTCCAGTCGTACGCGTAGCCGTCAGGCAGCGCCTTCTTGGCGAGCGCCTCCATGGCGTCGAGCGCCTGACCGGTGGAGATGCCGGGCTTGGCCACGCCCTGTACCGGAACCGAGTAGTACAGGTTGAAGCGCTGCACGATCTGCGGCCCGGTCACGTCGCGCACCGAAGCGAGCGTGCCCATCGGCACCAGGGCTCCCGTGGAGGAGCGCACCTTGATCTGCGAGATGTCCTGCACGGAGGTTCGGAACGCCGCGTCGCCCTGCAGGCGCACCTGGTAGATGCGGCCCAGCGTGTTGAAGTCGTTGACGTAGGTGCCGCCGAGATCGGCCTGGACCGACGAGAACACGTTGGCGAGCGGCACGTTCAGCATCCGCGCGATGGTGCGGTCGATGTCGAGGAAGAGCTGCGGCGTCGAGTTGTCGAAGGTCGTGAAGACGCGCTGCACGTCCGCGCTCTGGTTCGCCTGGGCGATCACCTCGCCGGCCGCCGCCATGAGCGGGCCGATGTCGGAGGATTGGCGGCTCTCGATCTGCATCTTGAAGCCGCCGCCGCTGCCGAGACCGCGCACGGGCGGAGGCGGGATCACGATGACCCGGGCTTCCTGGATGTCCGAGGTCGCCTTGAGCACGTCTCCGGTGATCACCGCCGCACTGCGTCCTACCTCCGCGCGCTCCTTCGCGCCCGTGAGGGTGAGGAACATGACGCCGGCATTGGTGGTGTTGGTGAACGTCGCCCCGTCGAAACCCGCGATGATCACCGCGTTGGCGACGCCGCTCACCGTGCGGGCCTGCTTGGCCGCGCGCAGGATCACGTCCGTGGTGCGATCGAGCGATGAGCCGGAGGGGAGCTGCACGACGCCGATCAGGTAGCCCTGGTCCTGGTCCGGGATGAAGCCGGTCGGCGTCGTCTGCGCGAGGTGCAGCGTGGCAGCGATCACGCCGGCATAGACCAGAAGCATCACGCCGAGGCCCACGATGCCGCCGGTCAGGACGCGGATCGTCCGGCCGTAGGCATCCGACGTGGCGTCGAAGGCGCGGTTGAACCCGTTCGCCAGCCAGGCCACGAACCGCGTCAGGAAGAACTTCGGCTCCTTCCGGGAGTGGTGCGGCACGAGGAGCAGCTTGCACAGCGCCGGCGAAAGGGTGAGCGAGTTGAAGGCCGAGATCAGGGTCGAGGCCGCGATGGTCAGCGCGAACTGCTTGTAGAACTGGCCCGAGATGCCCGGGATGAACGCCGTGGGCACGAACACCGCCGCCAGCACCAGCGCGATGGCGATGACGGCACCGCCGACCTCGTCCATCGTCTTGTGGGCCGCATCGCCGGCGGAGAGACCCTCGGCCATGTTGCGCTCGACGTTCTCCACCACCACGATGGCGTCGTCGACCACGATGCCGATGGCGAGCACCAGCCCGAACAGGGTCAGGTTGTTGAGCGAGAAGCCGAAGGCCGCCATCGCCGCGAAGGTGCCGATCAGGGACACGGGAATCGCGATCACCGGGATCAGCGCCGTGCGCCAGCTCTGGAGGAACACCAGCACCACGATGACGACGAGGCCGACCGCCTCGAACAGCGTCTTGTAGACCTCGTGGATCGATTCCTCGATGAACTCGGTCGGGTTGTAGGCGATGCGGTACTCGACGTCCGGCGGGAAGTTCTTCTTGACCGTCTCCATCACCTTGCGGACCGACGCGGCCGCGTCGAGGGCGTTGGTGCCCGGCCGCTGGAACGCGCCGATGCCCACCGCGGGGGTCTCGTTGAGGAAGGAGTTGGTCGTGTAATCCTTCTGGCCCATCTCGACGCGGGCGATGTCCTTCACCCGGACGAGGCGGCCGTCCTGCGCCTTGATGATCACCTCGGCGAATTGCTCGGGCGTCTTGAAGCGGGCTTGCGACTGGACGACAAGCTGGAACGCCTCGCCCCTGGCGGCGGGTGGTCCGTTGAGCTGACCGGCCGCGACCTGGACGTTCTGCTCCTGCAGCGCCGTCGTCACGTCCGTGACCGACAATCCGTAGGCGGCGAGCTTGTTGGGATCGACCCAGATCCGCTCCGCGTACTCGTTACCGCCGAAGATGGTGATGTCGCCCACGCCGTCGAGGCGCAGCAGCTCGTCGCGGATGTTCAGATAGATGTAGTTGGCGAGGTAGTTCTGGTCGTAGGTCTTGTTCGGCGAGAGCAGGTGCACGACCAGCATCAGGTCGGGCGAGGCCTTGCGCACCGTGACGCCGAGGTTGCGCACGTCCGGCGGCAGGCGCGGCTGCGCCACCGACAGCCGGTTCTGCACCAGCACGTTGGCGATATCGAGGTTGGTGCCGACCTTGAAGGTCACGGTCAGCAGCATGTTGCCGTCGTTGGTCGACAGCGACGTCATGTAGAGCATGTTGTCGACGCCGTTGACCTCCTGCTCGATCGGCGTCGCGATCGTGGCGGCCACCGTCTCGGCGTTGGCGCCCGGATAGGAGGCGCGCACGGTCACGGTCGGCGGCACGATCTCGGGATACTGCGAGACCGGCAGGCTCTCGTAGGCCACGAAGCCGAGGATCAGGAACACGATCGACGTGACGGACGCGAAGATCGGCCTGTCGACGAAGAAATGGGCGAAACGCATCGGTCAAACCTCTGAGGCCCGCCGGTCTCCCGGTCGGGGCCCTGCGTCGTCGGTGCGGGGCGCGCCAGGTGGCGCGCTCGGAAGCGGTCGCGATGAGCCGCTCGGGCTCACGTCTTGCTCGGCGGCAGCTCGACGGTCTCCGGCGTCACCTTGGCGCCGGGCCGGATACGGGAGATGCCGTTGACCACGAGGGTCTCGTCCCCCTTCAGCCCGGACTGGATCACCCGATAGCCGTCGACCTTCGGTCCCAGCGTCACGTCCTTCTGCTGGATCACGTTGTCGGGACCGAGCAGGTAGACGATCCGCTTGTCCTGGTTGGCGGCCACCGCCTCGTCGGGGATCAGCACGCCCTGGTACGGCTTGGTCGCGGGCATCGAGACGATGCCGAACAGGCCGGGCTTGATGAACAGGTCGCCGTTCGGGACGGTCGCCCGCAGCAGGATCGTGCCGGTGGCCGTGTCGACCCGGTTGTCGACGAAGTCGAGGCTGCCCTTGCGGGTCGGCTTCGCCTCGCCGGACAACGCGATCAGGATCGGCACGCCCTTGCCCTGCTGGGTCTGACCCATGCCGATGCCGAGGCTGTTCTGGTACTTCAGGAACGACTTCTCGTCGACCGTGAAGCTGAAGTAGATCGGGTCGAGGGACACGATCGTCGTCAGCATCGTCTGGTCGGCGCTGACGATGTTGCCTTCGGTGACCAGCCGCCGGCTGATCCGGCCGTTGATGGGCGCCTTCACCTCGCTGAAGTCGTAGTTCAGCTGGGCGTTGTTGAGGGCCGCCTGGGCGCTGTCGACGTCGGCCTGCGCGGTCTGAGAGGCCTGCCGGCGCTGGTCGGTGACCTGCTCGGAGATGTTGCCGCTGCGGGACAGGGTCTGGGCGCGCTCGAGGTCCGTCTGCGAGAAGGACTGGCGCGCCTTGGCGGAGGCGAGCGCCGCCTGGGCCTGCTCCAGCGCCGCCTTGTAGGGCCGGCGATCGATGACGAACAGGAGGTCGCCCTTCTTCACCGTCTGGCCGTCGGTAAAGTTGATCTTCTCCAGGTATCCGGTAACGCGAGCCCGGACCTCCACGTACTCGATCGCGTCGAAGCGGCCGGTATACTGGTCCTGCTCGACGATCTGGCGGACCACGGGCTTGGCCACGGTCACCTTGGGCGGCGGGCCACCCGGTGCCTGTGCCCGCACGGGTGTCGCGAGCGGACCGGCCACGAGGCCGGCGGCCAGTGCTGAGATCACGGTGAGAAGGCTGGGAAGCCGGCTGCGCATCGGGTCCTGCTGTCCGTTGGCCGACCCGTTGGTCGCGCCGAGCTTGACGATTGTTCCGCCGCTGGAGCGCCGTAACCCGCGGGAAACGCTGTTGCTTGTGCGCGAGCGCACATCACGGCGTCGTGAGCCGGATTGAACCGCTGGGTTACTCGACCGGTTCGCCGGACCCGTACCAATCCTTGAAACCGCCCTTGTAGTGTTCGGCGATGTCCAGTCCGGCGTTCTGGGCTGCCATCAGCGCGTGAACCGAGCGGACGCCCGACGCGCAGGAGAAGACGGGCCGCCGCCCATCGTGGGCGATCAGCGCCCCGACCGCTTCGGGATCGAATTCCGACAGGGGATGCGAGACGGCACCCGGTATGTGTCCGGCAGCAAATTCATGCGCTTCGCGCACGTCGATGATCAACATTGACCCGTCGCTGAGCCCGCGCTTGATCGTATCGCGATCGAGGTCGACCACCTGCATTGGCAGGATCTCCGTTCAGCCCAGGCCCTCGCCAGCCCTGTGGGCTGACGCGTTTCCTTATTCGTCAGGCCGAAGGGGTGCAACTTGCTGCGTCCCGGCGAGGGGACGCGCGGCTCCGCTCAGAGCGCGTCCAGCACGGGCATCACGGATCCGAAATGCGCCTTCCAGCCCGGCGGCTCGTACCCGTCGAGCCGCCCGATCAGATCGACCCGCACGGGCGAGGCGGGACGCGCCAGCGCCTCGATCGTCGCCGTCCAGCCGGGGCCGTCGAGAGGATCGTGAAACCGGGCGAAGCGTCCGGCGATCTCGCGATGGACCGGCAGGTCCGAGGCGACCACCGGCAACCCGCAGGCCGCAGCCTCCACCACCGGGATCCCGTAGCCTTCCGCGAAGGAGGGCATCAGAAGGGCGGTGCAACTGCGCATGAGGGCGGCGAGTCCGTGGGTGGACAGACCGGTGGCCTCGATCACGTGGGCCACGACGCCGGGGCAGCGCTCGAGCATGTCGATGGCGCTCTCGGCCTCCCAGCCGCGCCGCCCGACCACGACGAGGCGGGGCGTAGAGGCACCGTGCCGCTCGGCCAGGCGCCGCCAGATCTGAAACAGCAGGAGGTGGTTCTTGCGCGACTCGATCGTCCCGCACACCAGGAACGTCGGCCGGTTGGGGTGGAACCGGGGCCCGGCCCGCCCGAACGCCTCCTCGACGCCGAGGTGGCCCACGGCCACCGGCGGCCGGCTGAAGCCTTCGGCGGCGAGATGCTCCAGGGTCAGGCGGCCGGTATCGGCCGAATTCACCAGGATCGCGGCCGCATGCCGCCCGATCGTGCGCAATCGTGCCCGGTGGCGGTCGGCTTCGCCGGAGCGGCCGTATTCGGGATGGGTGATCGGGATCAGATCGTGGACGAAGAACGCGGCGCGCACGTCCCGCCGCGTATACAGCCAATCGAACCGGCCGGGGTTGTCGAGACGCAGGTGCGAGGTGTGGAGATAGAGCGCATCGCGCGGCAAGGCGGCGATCGGGCTGCCCCGCAGGGCCATGTCGGCGGCGGTCCGCGCCTGGATCCGGCGCCGCTCGGCCGCGCTGGCCTGCGGGGGAGGATCCTGCCTGGACCTGCCGCCAACCCCGGCCCCGGCCCCGGCGGAATCGCCGCAGCGCGTGGCCAGCCGGTGATAGACCGGGTCCGAGGCGGCCTCCCGATCCTCCACCCAGCCGGCAGCCACGGCCTCGACGATCGCCAGCGCCCGGGCGCGGTCGAGGACGCGTGGGCCGAACGCCGTCGACACCACGCCGAAAGCTGGACCGGGCCGGCCCAGGAAGACGCGGGCGTAGGCCAGGTCGACCCGATCGATCCCGGAGGGGCTCGGGTGGCGCAGGCGCGTGACGAGGCGCGTGAGATCGAAGGCGATCGGTCGGTCTGTCATGATCCTGAAGCGAGGCGGCTGCGGCCGTCTCCCTATCGAGCCGAACCCGCCATTGCCAGCGTGCCAGACCACGCCACGGGGCTTGCACAGGCGCGGCGCGACGGCTAAGAGCGCCGAGCCCGCGTGGCGTCGGAGTGTAGCGCAGCCCGGTAGCGCACCTGTCTGGGGGACAGGGGGTCGTCGGTTCAAGTCCGGCCACTCCGACCATTTCACCACCGCGGCCCGGGCCGGAGCATCGGCGGGGCCGGTCCATGCGTGAGCCTGCTGCATATTATCGTGCCGGGTGATCGGTGTCGCCGGACGCTCCGTCTTCAGTGGCCAGCCGGCCGGGTGTCAGCGTTCGCCGGCACGGAGGCGTCTCGTCGTTCACGATCGCGCTGCCGAACGTGCCGGGGGCCGCCCCGATGCGCGCGGCCGCATGATACGCCCCACGCAGTTCCCATGCGCGAGACGGTGCCGGCATTCGCCGCCGTCTCCGCTCGAACCCTGCCGATACCGGCGCCCGCGCAGAGGCTCCGAAGGGTTGAGGTGGCGCGCGCCTGACGGGCGCCGTCAGGCATCTTGAAGTCAGCATCGCGCGGCGCACCGCGGTGACCGGAACCGGCATCGCGAACTCGGCGACAGGCGGGGTCACGACGCACCCGGACCGGACAGTAGCAAGCGGGCACGGCGGCTTCGGCGGGGCGGCGGCTGGCCAGCCGTGTCCCGGCGCGCCTCACGCAGCGGGCAGTTCCCGGCCCGAACGCGGAGCATCATGGAACCGGCATGATCGCCGCGCGGGACGATTACGGGCAGCGACAGCGCAACCATAGACTGCGCTCAGATGATCGGAGGAGCAGTTCAGGACATCATATTAAGTCCGCTTAAACTAAGAACCGAACCCGAATTATCGGAAGAGCACCGTTCGTCGAGTCTGGAATTCACTGCCTTTTAGCATTTCCCGTGCCTTGCTCACGCGCTGGAAACCGGAAACAAGACATGCCGAGCGAGACGTCGACCACCTGGGGACGCGGCGAACTGTACGAGACGCTGTGCCTGCTCGTCATCGGCGTCGGCATCTGGTTCGTGGGCGTCACCCTCGGGACATTCGACACCCTGCAGGGCTTCATCGTCAGCAACAGCCTCAACGATCTCCTGATGCTGGCCGCCTGCATGGGGTTGGCCCTGTGCGGCGCGAGCGTCCGCAAGTCGATCCTCCTCCGCCGGCTCATGCTGGAACGGAATGCCGCCGCCGCCCAGGCCGAGGCGATCGCCCGGCACGATGGCCTAACAGGACTGGCCAACCGGCGCCGCTTCATCGACGCGGTCGAGCGGTCGCTGATCGCGGTGAACACCGGCTCCTCGGCGGCGGTGCTGCTGATCGACCTCGACCGGTTCAAGCCGGTCAACGATCTCTACAGCCACGCGGCCGGCAACGCGGTTCTTTGTGCGGTCTCCGAGCGTCTCCAGCAGCTCCTTCCAGCCGGCGGCGTCGCGGCCCGGCTCGGCGGGGACGAGTTCGCCATGCTGGTTCCGATCGAGCACGGCAGCGAGGGCCTGATGCGCCTCGCGCAGGCTGTGATCGCCAGCATCTCCGAGCCGGTCTCGTGGAACCAGAACGATCTCAAGGTCGGCGCAACGGTCGGCGTGGCGGTCGTCTCGGCCGATCACGCGGACGCCGACGCGGTGCTGCACGCGGCGGACCTCGCCATGTATCAGGGCAAGAAGGACGGCCGCGGCAACTACCGGTTCTTCCGGAGCGCCATGGACGAAGAGCTGCGCGCCCGCGCGCGCTTGGAGACCGAGCTGCGCGTCGCCATCGAGACCGGCGCCATCGAGCCCTATTATCAACCGGTGGTCGCGCTGCCCGGGCGGGAGATCATCGGCGTCGAGGTGCTGGCCCGCTGGCGCCATCCGACCCGCGGCCTCGTCAGTCCCTCGGACTTCATTCCGATCGCGGAAGAGACCGGCATGATCGCCGATCTCAGTTACAGCCTGATCCGCCGCGCCTGCCTCGACGCCCGGGCCTGGTCGCCCCACCTGATCCTGGCCGTGAACATCGCACCGCATCAGTTCCAGGATGCGTGGCTCGCCGAGCGCATCCTGGCGATCCTGACCGAAACCGGCTTCCCGCCGCAACGCCTCGAAGTGGAAATCACCGAGAGCGCGCTCATCCAGGATCTCGAGGCCACGCGCGCCACGCTCCTGTCGCTTCGGCAACTCGGCGTGCGGATCGCACTCGACGATTTCGGCACCGGCTATTCCAGCCTGTACCACCTGCGCGAGCTGAAGTTCGACAAGCTGAAGATAGATCGAAGCTACGTTGACGCGATCACCATGAGCGACGAGCGCGCCAAGCTGGTCGACGCCATCATCAAGCTCGGCACGAGCCTGGGCCTGTCGACCACGGCCGAGGGCATCGAGACGGATGCGAGCCTGGACTGGCTCTCCGACCAGGGCTGCCATTTCGGGCAGGGCTACCTGTTCGGTCGGGCCATGCCGAAGGCGGAGATCGATGACATCCTGGGCGTGGACGGCAGCGCCGGTCGCCGGCCGGCCCAGATCGAGGAGCTGGCCGAAGCGTCGTAGGGCCTGTCCGTCCGGACGTTCTTGTGACCGGTCGCGTGCCCAGCGCGACCTTCAGCGTGGCTCCTTGTAGGCAGAGCCGTCGGCGGCGTGCAGCGGCTTCTCCACGAAGCGTCCCTGCCGCGGAACCGCGACCCGGTCGAACTCCGCCGCGAGGGTGTTGAGCGCCCGGCGCATCGCCATCCCCTGCAGGGGCCGGCCGTGACCGGTGATCACCCGTTCCGGCTCGAGGGCGGACAGCGTCCGGACCGAGTTGCGCGCCGCGTCCCAATCGATCGTCAGGTACATCGGCGGTCCGTGCAGCTCCGGCTCCTGAACCGCCACCGCGTAGACCGATTCCTGCGCGGTCGTCACGAAGGCGTCGCCGACGATCAGCGTGCGGTCGGCCTCTCGCCAGAGCGAGACGTGGCCCGGTGCGTGGCCCGGGGTGTGGATCCAGCGCCAGCCCGCCATGGGCGGCACCGATCCATCCTCCGGCAATGTCCGCAGTCGGCCCGACACGTCGACCGGTTTCGTCGGGAAGAGCGGCGACAGGCGGCCGAGAAGCCCGCCCCCGACGCTCGGGTCGGCGGTCGGATAGGCGGCGCTGCCGTCGAGATAGGGACGCTCGAGGGCGTGCGCGTAGACGGGGACGTCCCACGCCTCGGCCAGATCCTCCAGCACGCCGACATGATCGAAGTGTCCGTGGGTCAGCACGATCGCGGCCGGGCGGGCATCCGCGCCGAAGCGAGCCTCCGCGGCAGTCCTGATCGCGCGCTTCGAGCCCATCACGCCCGCGTCGACGAGGACCCAGCCGCGGTCCCCCGCCCCGGGTGTTCCGACGAACACCACGTTGACGAGGACATGACGTTGATAGGCAACATCGTCGGTGATCGCGTGGGTCGCGTCGTCCCGCACGGCGTCGGCCCGCGGATCGTCCGCGCGGGCCCCGGGGTCGACGGGGATCTGCTGGGCCATCTGCGGCGTCTCCCGTGCCGGGTATCGAAGGGGTGAGGCGGCGCTCCCTGCGGCGCGTCCCGCCCGTCGGCAGCCGCATCGGCTCGAGATGCCGGTCCGCCCGTCTTCGGCCAACCGGACTTGCCGGGGCGGGTTCCCCGGACGGCCCGGCATCGCACCGGCCGAGACGCACCCCATATTGCGGGCATCGACGCTCCGTCCCAGGTCACAGCAGCCTCGAATCACAGCATGGCACCGAGCCCGCTCGCCCTCATCGCCTCAGCCGCCCTGATCGCCGCGGTCGCCGCCGGCACAGGCGCGATCGTCGTGCAGCAGGGTTCGCAGTTCAGCCATCCGCGCCGAGTCGGCGGCCCCTTCACCATGTCGGATCTCGACGGCCGCCCGGTGAGCCGCGCCGATCTCCTCGGCAAGCCCACCGCCCTGTTCTTCGGGTTCACCCACTGCCCTGAGGTCTGTCCGACGACGCTGGCGACCCTGTCGGGGGCGCTCGGCCGGATGGGCCCCACCGGGGACCGCCTCAACGTGGTCTTCGTGACGCTCGATCCGGAGCGCGACACCCCCGAGACCCTGCGCGACTACCTGACCGCCTTCGATCCGCGCATCCGCGCCTTCGTGGGCACACCCGATCAGGTCGCCCGGATGGCGGATGCCTACCACGTCGCCTACAAGCGCGTGCCCACCCGGAACGGCGACTACACCCTGGAACACTCGGCCACCGTCGCGCTGTTCGACAAGACCGGCCGCATGGTGGGTGAGATCGGCTACGGTGAGGACGAGGCGCGGACCCAATCCAAGCTGATCACGCTGGCGCTGCCCGGCCAGTGCGCCCAAGGTGGCGGCGCCAACCTCTGGACGACCGACGGGAGTTCGGGCGCCTGCGGCCCGCGGAGCTGAGACCCACGGGTGAGGGACGGCTGGGCCGGGACCCGACCGGCTGCGCCGCGGAGAGCAGTGCTCAAAGTAGGCTTTACGGCGAAGCTCCGGTCACGGTTGGGGATTGGCCATACTCCCGACGCATTCCACCTGCTCACAACTCTGAATAGTCGAGCTTGTGCAACGTGCCGGCGACCGGCAGCGTCAGCTCGGCGCTCTGGTCGACAGGCGCGCGCCGGTGCGTCCGCCGGACGCCGCGGAACAGGGAAAGTCCGGGGACATGCGGATCGCAGGTTGCAACGCCGAAGCCGGCGCGAGGGACGGGCGCGCGCGGGACGGGCGGCCTTCGGCGCTCCTCAACCGCCGCTCATCCCTGGTCGGCTCGGCGTTCGGGGTCGGCGCCCTCGGGCTCGGGGGCTGCGGGACATCCGACAGCTTGATCCTCGCTGAAGCGGCGAAGATCTACGGTCCGATGCCGAATGAGAAATTTCCGATCCCCGCGGCTGATGTCAGCAAGGTCAACCCGAAATACTACCGCCGGACCGTAGCCTACGACACCAAGGAGGCGGCCGGCACGATCATCGTCGATCCCGCCAACTTCTATGTCTACCGGGTCGAGGGCGACGGATCCGCCACCCGCTACGGCGCCAATGTCGGCCGCCAGGGCTTCCTCTGGAACGGGGACGCCTATGTCGGCCGCAAGTCCGAATGGGCGACCTGGACGCCGCCGAAGGAGATGATCAAGCGCCAGCCCGAAGCGGCCAAATACGCCCGCGGTATGCCGGGCGGCCTCGAGAATCCGCTCGGCGCCCGGACCCTGCATCTCTACCAGAACGGCGCCTACACCCTCTACACGATCTACGCGAGCAGCGATGCCGAATCGATCGGGACCGGCATCACGAGCGGTTGCGTGGGGTTGCTCAGCCAGGACATGATCCACCTCTACGCCCGCACGCCGGTCAAGACGAAGGTGGTGGTGCTGCCCGCGTAGACGGCCCGTGCCGGGATCGCCGGCCGGTCCGGACGAACCGTTGGCTTGCCGCCGCAAGTCTGCTTAGAGGCCCCGCGGGTCACGGGACCCGTCCGTCACACCGGGGCTCCAGCTTGATCACGCGCCGTGTCCTGACCGCCCTCGGGCTCCTCGCCCTCGCGCCGCTCCCGGCGCCATCACGGGCGGCCTCGGGTGGGCCGCGCCTCGCGCCGCCCGAACCCATGGATCTCGAACGGCTCAAGGACCTCGCCCGAAGTCTGCGGGACCGGCCCCACGCGCCCCCCGCCGAGGCGCCGGCCGCGAAGGCCCTCGATGCCCTGACCTACGGGCCGCTGCAGGAAATCCGCTACCCGCCCGGCCACGCGCTGTTCGCCGACAGCCCGTATCCGGTGACGTTCTTCCATCTCGGCAATTTCTTCCGCCATCCCGTGAAGGTCTACGCCCTCGAAGGCGGGCAGGCCCGGGAGGTGCTGTACGCCCACGACCTGTTCACCTACCCGGCCGGCAACCCGGCCAAGGACGTTCCGGACGGCGCCGGCTTTGCGGGCTTCCGGTTCCAGAAGGTGCCGGCCGGCCAGCCCGGCGACGACGGCGACTGGCTGGCCTTCCTGGGCGCGTCCTATTTCCGCGCCGCGGGCGACGGCGAGCAGTACGGCGCTTCGGCCCGGGGCATCGCCATCGATACAGCACCGGGCCCGGGCAAGGCCGAGGAATTCCCGGTCTTCACGCGCTTCTACGTCAGCCCGGCGGAGGAGGGCGCCGTCACCGTCCTGGCCCTGCTGGAGGGGCCAAGCCTCACCGGTGCCTACCGGTTCGTCGCCCGCAAGGCACCGCACGTCGTCATCGACGTCGCCTGCACCCTTTACATGCGCAGAACCGTCGAGCGGTTCGGCGTCGCGCCGCTGACCTCGATGCTGTGGTACTCGGAGGGAACAAGCCGGTTCCTCGCCAGCGACTGGCGCACCGAGGTCCACGATTCCGACGGGCTGCTGATGCGGACCGGTGCGGGCGAGCTGATCTGGCGGCCCCTGAACAACCCGCCGCGCCTGAGCGTCAGCGCCTTCGCGGACCGTTCGCCCAAGGGCTTCGGCCTGCTCCAGCGCGACCGCACCTTCGATCACTACATCGACGACGGTTTCGAGGAGAATCGACCCGACATCTGGGTCGAGCCGCAGGGAGACTGGGGCCAGGGCAGCGTTCAACTCGTGGAGATCCCGACCCATCAGGAGACCGACGACAACATCGTCGCCCTCTGGGCTCCGGCTGAGCCGCCGACAGCCGGGACCGATCGCAGCTACGCCTACCGCCTGCGCTGGACCGTCGCGGAGCCGGTCGCCACGGATCTCGCCCGCTGCGTGGCGACGCGCGCCACCAAGGGTTCCTGGCTCGCCGAAGCCGAGCGGCGGCCGGGGCGGGCCAATCTGGTGCGCCAGTTCGTGCTGGAATTCGAAGGCGCCGCCCTGTCGGGTCTCGACCCGGAGAAGGCTGAGGTCGCCCTGACGCTCTCGCGCGGGAGCGTCGAGGAGGTGGGCGCCACCTGGGCACCCTACGGCAGGCCAAGTCCCTGGCGGGTCTTCCTGAAGGTCTACGCCGAGGGTCCGGAGCCGGTGGAGATGCGCCTGCAGCTCAGGTCCGGCGGCCGTCTTCTCTCCGAGACCTGGGCCTACCGGTACGACCCGGAAGCCCCCGGAACGGTCCTGTGAGCGGCGGATTCGGCGCATTGCCGGGACTGTTCCGCGCCCGGTAGAAGCCTCGCCCCAGCCCCGTCGCGTCCGAGGCCGTCATGAACGGCGAACAACCATCCGGCCCGCAGCCTCCGAACCTGCCCGAAGTCCTGACGCGCCTGCTCACGGCGCCCAAGGGCGCGATCTGGCCGACGCCGGAGGATCGCCACCGCCCGCGGCCCGGCCCGCAGAGGCCGCGCCAGCCGAGCCGGGCGGTGCTGGGTGTGTGGCTGTGGGTGATTTTCTACAACCTCGTCGGTTTCGCGATACTGGCGACCCTATGGCAGACGATGCAGTAACCCGATGATTCGATTTCGCTTCCCACCCGCGCGTTCGGCCCGCGTGGCCTTCGCGGCGCTGCTCCTGTTGGGCGTCGCGGCCCCCGCGACCGGAGGGACGGCCGGCGACGCCCTCAACGCAGATGACGGGACGGGAGCCGTGAAGGTCTGCGCGCCGGTCGCGATGCCGCGCTGGCGATCGATGACCCCGGTGCCCAAGACCTGGACCTTCCTGGACTGCATGGGCTTCTCGGGCGAGATGGGCGCGAGCCATTTCCAGCTCGGCTGCTTGTTCACCAACGTCACGCCCCACGCGCAGAAATACGCCTGGGGGCCAGTGGTGCAGATCGAGAAGTCGGCCCTCGGCAAGTCCCAGGCGCCCATGCCGAATTGCGGCTGGTAGCCCGTGCCGGATCAGTCGCCCGCGACAGGCCAGTCGAGATCGAGGGCGAGGCGGGCGCGGAAGACCACGCGCCCGGTCGCGTCCCGGACCTGCGCCTCCAGGCGCAGATCGGCAGGCGCGATGGCAGGCAGGTGCCGCGGTCGGACCCGGACAAGGTCGTGCGCGGCCTCCACCAGCGCTTCGGCGGCCGAGTGACACGCCTCCCGCTCGCCGACAAAGTCGAGCCCCTCGTCGTCGCGGGATAGACCCTGGCCGTCTATGAAATCGGTGAAGTAGCGCACGGCGCAGGACCTCACGGGCAGGTCAGGAGCGTGGGCCGCGGCCCGACGCCTGTCGCTAACCTGTGTAAAGGACTCGGCCGTGCAGTCAGGCCTGGGCGCAGCCCGTCCGACTCCGGGCAAGCTTGGCCTTGATGGGGCATGGCGGAACCGGCGCGTCTCCAGACTTTCGCTGAGAGATTGTCTAAAAGTGTACGATGCACAAGGGATGTTGTGAGCGGACACCCGGCACGCGCAGGGGCTGAGGCTAGGTTCGCCCACGACGCCGAAGGTTGCGACGGCGGTTCACTCGGTCGAAGCGTCGATGTTCACACGTCCCGCCGTCGGGCGTCGAAGGTGGCATCTCCGCCGCGTGCCGCCTGAAAGAACAGGCGTCCGCAGATCGTCTCGCCCGGGTCGAAGCAGTGGGGCGATGCCGGACCGGCGGTCGTCGACACGCCGACCTGATCGCGTCCCGCGGAGCGCGCAAGGGGCCGATCAGGCGCTCGTACTCGGCCTCTGCACGCCCGTAGTCTGACCGGCCGCCCACCCAGCTGCGCACGGCTGAGGAGCCGGATCCGCCCACACCGAGCCGGGACCAAGCGGGCCCCCTCCAGCGCGTGGATCGCCACCGTCGCCTGAGGCCTGCGCACGCCCACCCTGATCGACAGAAATTCATGGATGACGGAGATATCGTCCTCTTCCTTCCGATCGTGGTGCATCCGAAGCCAGCATGCGAGCCGTTCCTCGCCCGGTGCTCCCGCGCAGGCGACGGCCGTCTGCCCGATCTGCCTCAGGAAGGTCGGGGCGGCGCGCGGCAGGAGCATGTGCAACGATTCGCGGGTTTCGGCCGCCAGCAGGGCGGGCGCGGAAATCCGTCGGCCGTATCCGGTGACCCGCATGAAGATCTGATCGCGAACCGAGTCGGCGCCTCGCATCAGCGCGGGGACAGTCCTGCCGTTGCGGCCGAAGAGTTCGACCTCGATCCGACCGCCTGCCGCCAGAGCTCGAAACCAGCGAGCACAACGGGTTTGATGACGACGGCGTGCGGGTTGGTCTCGGCCGGTTTCACCGGCACCAGGCCAGGGGGAAGGTCGACTGGCTCGCAGTGCGGTTCGAGCCGTGCGCCGTCGGTCCGGAAAGGGCAGCACGAAGGCGGTTCTGATGGGCCATCGCGGTGCGGTGTGCGCAGCGGCGGACCCGCGCGTCGGCCCGGCCCCACGCTTCGAAGGCGTTCGCCGAGCCATGATCGGAACGTCAGGGGAATGCGAGCCTGTACTGCTCTCGCCTTCGGGAGCGTCTGGAATCAAACTGTTTCAGCCGCCTGAATGTGGCGGGTTCCCCAAGCAACACCGTCCACAAGTCGCGACCCTCGATCCAAAGCTTCGTTAAGTGCGTGCACCCATACCGTTCAACTGCAGCGTGGAGATGTGGCCCCGGCGCCACGTGAGCCCCCATTGCAGGGTTCGCTCTGTCCAGGGGCGCCGAGGTGCTTTGACGTGCGCCACCGATCGGTCTAGAGATCTGAATACACGACAGGCAAGAACCGTGCCGAGCGGGTGTGGTTTCTGCTGACAAACCGTGTCGGAAAGGCGATCGGGGCTTCGCATGAGTTTGGTGCAACGGCTGGAAGTGCGTCAGGGCCAAGCCCTGGTGATGACGCCGCAGCTCCTGCAAGCAATCAAGCTCCTGCAACTCTCACAGCTCGACCTTGCCGCTTATGTCGACGCCGAGCTGGAGCGGAATCCGCTGCTCGAGCGCGCCGAGGCCGAGCCCACGAACGCCTCCGAGGCTGCTGGAGATCACGGGGACGAGGCCGGCTCGGACGGCTTCGAGACGGCGGAGCCCGAAGCGTGGCTGTCCACCGACCTTAATCCCAGCCGGAGCGAGATCGAGAGCGATTTCGACACGCGGCTCGACAACGTCTTCCCCGACGAGTCGCCGGTTCAGGCGCGGGAGGCTGCCGGGGGCGACATGCTCTCGCTCACGCCGCCCCCGTACGGCAGCACCGGCGGGAGCTTCGACGCCGAGGCCCCGGATTTCGAGGCGACCCTCACGGCCGAGACCTCGCTGCGCGATCACCTGGCCGGCCAGCTCGACCTCGCGACGCGCGAGCCCATCGAACGGCTCGTCGGCGGCTTCCTGATCGACGCGGTCGACGAGGCCGGCTACCTGCGCGAGACCGTGGAGGGCGTGGCCGAGCGGCTCGGCGCCGATCCGGCACTCGTGGCCCGGATGCTCGGCGTCGTGCAGAGTTTCGACCCGCCCGGCGTCGCGGCCCGGGACCTTGCCGAATGCCTCGCGATCCAGTTGCGCGAGCGCGACCGGTTCGATCCGGCCATGCAGGCGCTGGTCTCGCGCCTCGATCTCGTGGCTAAGCGCGACTTCGCCGCGCTCCGGCGGCTCTGCGGCGTGGACGACGAGGATCTCGTCGACATGCTGGGCGAGATCCGCCGCCTCGATCCCAAGCCCGGCCGGGCCTTCGGGTCGAGCGCCGTCGAGGTGCTGATCCCCGACGTGTTCGTGCGGGCCGCGCCGGACGGATCCTGGCTGATCGAGCTGAACGGCGAGGCCCTGCCGCGGGTTCTGGTCAACCAGAGCTACTACGCCCGCGTCGTGCGCGGCGCCTCGGCCGAGGGCGACAAGGCCTTCCTGTCGGAGGCCCTGCAGAACGCCAACTGGCTCACCCGCTCCCTGGAGCAGCGAGCCCGCACGATCCTCAAGGTCGCCACCGAGATCGTGCGCCAGCAGGACGGCTTCTTCGTCCACGGCGTCACGCACCTGCGCCCGCTGAACCTCAAGACGGTGGCCGAGGCGATCGGAATGCACGAGTCGACCGTCTCGCGGGTCACCTCCAACAAGGCGATCGGTACGAGCCGCGGCACCCTGGAGATGAAGTACTTCTTCACCGCGGCGATCCCCGGGGCGGCGGGCGCGGCGGCCCATTCCTCCGAGGCGGTGCGCCACCGCATCAAGCAACTCGTCGATGGCGAGGCGCCCAACGACGTGCTCTCCGACGACGCGCTCGTGCAGAAGCTGCGCGGGGAGGGGGTCGACATCGCCCGCCGGACAGTGGCCAAGTACCGGGAGTCGCTGCGGATCCCGAGCTCGATCGAGCGCCGTCGCGAACACTTCGCCCACGTTCCCGCCCACCAGGCGGCCGTGGCTCTGCGCTGAGATCCCGGCCGGGCTTGCGCCGAAGGCCGGTCCGGCCCATCCGTGGCGCCGGATCACGACGCCTGGACCTGCGATGACACCGACCGGAACGCCCTCGCGCAGCCTCACCGCCATCGTGCTTGCGGCCGGGAAAGGCACGCGGATGCGCTCGGACCTGCCGAAGGTGCTGCACCGGATCGCCGGGCGCAGCATGCTCGGCCATGTCCTGGCCGCCGTGCAGGCGGCGGGCGCGGGCCGGATCGCCGTCGTGGCCGAGCCCGGCCGCGACGACGTCGCCGCCGAGATCGCGACGGCGGCTCCCGGCGCACGGGTCTTCCCGCAGGCCGAGCGGCTCGGCACCGCCCATGCCGTCCTGGCCGCGCGGGACGTGCTGGCCGATCCGGACGACGACGTGGTGATCGCCTTCGGCGACACGCCGCTGGTCACCGCCGAGACGTTCCTGCGCTTGCGCGCGCCCCTCGCCGACGGCGCGGCGGTCGCCGTGCTGGCCTTCGAGACCGCGACGCCAACGGGCTACGGCCGCGTGCTCACCGAGGGCGAGCGCGTCCTGGCAATCCGCGAGGAGAAGGACGCGAGCGCGGCCGAGCGCGCCGTGACCCTGTGCAACGCCGGCCTGATGGCCCTCGCCGGGCGGCACGCCCTGGCGCTGCTGACCCGCATCGGCAACGACAATGCCGCCGGCGAGTATTACCTTCCCGACGCGGTGGCGCTGGCGGCGGCCGACGGCCTAGCGGTCGCGGTGGTGCCGGTGGACGAGGCCGAGGCGCAGGGCGTCAATGACCGGGTGCAGCTCAGCGTCGCGGAAGCCGCGATCCAGGCGCAGCTGCGGCGCACCGCCATGCTGGGCGGGGCGACCCTGATCGCCCCCGAGACGGTGTTCCTCAGCCACGACACGCTGCTGGGGCGCGACGTGATCGTGGAGCCCAACGTCGTGTTCGGTCCCGGTGTGCGGGTGGCCGATGGCTGCACCGTGCGGTCCTTCGCGCATCTCACCGAGACCAGCCTGGAGGCGGGCGTCCGGATCGGACCGTTCGTGCGGCTGCGGGGCCACGCCGTGCTGGAGGCCGGCGTGGAACTCGGCAATTTCGTCGAGCTGAAGAACGCCCGGATGGGCGCGGGCGCGAAGGCCGCGCACCTGACCTATCTCGGCGACGCGGAGGTCGGCGCCAAGGCGAATATCGGCGCCGGCACGATCACCTGCAATTACGACGGCGTGCTCAAGCACCGGACCATGATCGGCGCGGGCGCCTTCATCGGCTCGAACACGGCGCTGGTCGCCCCGGTCACCGTGGGGGAGGGGGCCTACGTGGCCTCGGGCTCGGTGATCACCGACGACGTGCCGGCCGACGCCATGGCGGTCGCCCGCGGAAGGCAGGCGGTGAAGCCGGGCTGGGCCAGGGAGAAGCGCGCGGCTCTGCAGGCCGAGAAGGCGCGGCGCGCGAAGGGCTTGTGACGCCCGGCCGGCGGGCCTCGCACGGGGGCTGGCACTGCGCCACCCCGATCCGGTACAAGTCACGCTTGGGCCCGCGCTGAGCGGGACGGCCCGGACCTTGCGCAGCGCCCTCGCGCGGCCATCCGGGCGTCGAAGCGAGAGACAGTTTCATGTGCGGCATCGTCGGCATCGTCGGGCGCGACGCGGTGGCGGGGCAGGTGATCGAGGCCCTGCGCCGGCTCGAATATCGCGGCTACGATTCCGCCGGCATCGCCACCTTGGAGCATGGCCGATTGGCGCGTCGGCGCGCCTCCGGCAAGCTCGTCAACCTGGAGGCCAAGCTCGATCAGGAGCCGCTGACCGGCACGATCGGCATCGGCCACACCCGCTGGGCGACCCACGGCCGGCCCAACGAGACCAACGCCCACCCGCACGCGACCAAGCGGCTGGCCGTCGTCCATAACGGCATCATCGAGAATTTCCGCGAGCTGAAGCAGGAGCTCGAGGCCGACGGGGTCGTGTTCGAGACCGAGACCGACACCGAGGTCGTCGCCCAGCTCGTCAGCCGCAACATGGACCGGCAGATGGGGCCCGTGGAGGCGGTGGCCGCGGCCCTGCCGCGGCTGCGCGGTGCCTTCGCGCTGGGCTTCATCTTCGCGGGCGAGGAGAACCTGCTGATCGGCGCCCGCCACGGCGCGCCGCTGGCGATCGGCTTCGGCCAGGGCGAGACCTATCTCGGATCCGACGCCCTGGCCCTCGCCCCGTTCACCGACGCGATCACCTATCTCGACGAGGGCGACTGGGCGATCCTGTCGCGGAGCGGGTCCGAGATCCGGGACGCGTCGGGCGCCACGGTCGAGCGGCCGCGCCAGAAGATCGCCACGCAGGCCTACCGGATCGATAAGGGCGAGTACCGCCATTTCATGGCGAAGGAGATCCACGAGCAGCCCGAGGTGGTGGGCCGCACGCTCGCCCACTACGTCGATATGGCGCAGGGCCGGGTCATGCTGCCGGAGGCGCTGCCCTTCGACTTCGCCAAGCTCAGCCGCGTCTACATCACCGCCTGCGGCACGGCCTATTACGCGGGCCTCGTCGCCCGCTACTGGTTCGAGCAGGTGGCGCGCCTGCCCGTCGAGATCGACGTCGCCTCCGAGGCCCGGTACCGCGAGGCGCCCCTGGAGCGCGACGGGCTGACGCTGGTCATCTCGCAATCGGGCGAGACCGCCGACACCCTGGCCTCGCTGCGCTACGCCAAGAGCCAGGGCCAGCACACCCTGAGCGTGGTCAACGTGCCGACCTCGACCATCGCGAGGGAATCCTCCGTGGTGATGCCGACCCTGGCGGGGCCGGAGATCGGCGTGGCCTCGACCAAGGCGTTCTCGTGCCAGCTCACCGTGCTGCTGTGCCTCGCCATTGCGGCCGGCCGGGCGCGGGGCACGCTCGACGCGGCCGGCGAGCGGCGGCTGGTCGACGCGCTGATCAAGGCGCCGGGCCTGATGGCCGAGGCGCTGACCCACGAATCGGCGATCGAGGTGCTGGCCCGGGAGGTCGCGAAGGCGCGGGACGTCCTCTATCTCGGCCGCGGCACCAGCTATCCGATGGCGCTGGAGGGCGCGCTGAAGCTGAAGGAGATCAGCTACATCCACGCCGAGGGCTACGCGGCGGGCGAGCTGAAGCACGGGCCGATCGCGCTGATCGACGAGAGCGTGCCGGTGATCGTCATCGCGCCGCACGACGCGGTGTTCGAGAAGACGGTGTCGAACATGCAGGAGGTGGCCGCCCGCGGCGGGCGCATCGTACTGATCGGCGACGCGAAGGGCGCGGCCGAGCACGGGCTCGACACGCTCGCGACCTTCACCATGCCGGCGGTCAACGCCACCGTGGCGCCGATCGTGTACGCGGTGCCGATCCAGCTGCTCGCCTACCACACGGCGGTGTTCATGGGGAAAGACGTGGACCAGCCCAGGAACCTCGCCAAGTCGGTCACCGTGGAATAGGCCCACGGCGTCGTATGCCCGCGATCCGCTCCCTCACGGCGCCGTCCTCGCGAGTGGGATGCGCCCGACGTGCCCGCGACGAGGCCCCCCATGACTGCACGTGACGCCGACGTCCTCCACTGGCTCGACGGCCAGGAGGCGGCCATGCTGGCCCTCCTCGCGGAGCTGGTGAACATCGATTCCGGCTCCTACGACAAGCCGGGCGTCGACGCGGTCGGCGCCCGCATCGCGGCCTTCCTGGCCGAGCACGGCGTTCCGGTCACGACGGTCCCGGTCGAAGGCTACGGCGACGCGCTGAAGGCTCAGGTCGCCGGGTCCGGAGGCGGCAACCGGCCGGTCGTGCTGATGGGCCACCGCGATACGGTTTTTCCGAGGGGCGAGGTGGCGCATCGCCCGTTCCGCATCACGGAGGGCCGCGCCTACGGGCCGGGCGTCGCCGACATGAAGGCGGGCCTCGTGATGAACGCCTTCGTGCTGGCGGCCTTCCACCGGACCGGCGCGCCGGTGCCGCTCATCGGCCTGTTCACCAGCGACGAGGAGATCGGATCGCCGGCCTGCCGACCGATCATCGAGGAGACCGCGCGCGGCGCCCGGGCGGTGCTGAATTCCGAGCCGGGCCGGCCCACCGGCAACGTGGTGACCGGCCGCAAGGGCGGCGTGTTCATGCACCTCGAAATCGTGGGCAAGGCGGCCCATTCCGGCGGCAATTACGCGGACGGGCGCAGCGCGATCGGTGAGCTTGCCCACAAGACCATCGCGTTCCACGCGATCACCGATCTCGACCGCGGCACCACGGTGAATGTCGGGCTCGTCGCGGGCGGCCAGTCGGTGAACACCGTGGCGCCCCGGGCGACCTGCGAGATCGACCTGCGCTACGTCACGCCGCCCGATCGCGAGGCAGCCATGGGCCGGATCGCCGCGATCGTGGAGCGCTCCACGGTGCCCGGCACGACCGCGCGCCTGACCATCAAGGGCGAGTTCCTGCCGCTGGTGCAGGATGAGGCCTCGCGGACCTTGTTCGAGACCTACGCGCGCGTCAGCGCGCGGCACGGCACGCCGGTGGAGGGCGAGTTCGCCGGAGGCTGCGCGGATTCCGGCTTCACCGCCAGCGTCGGTTGCCCGACCCTCTGCGCCGTCGGACCCGTCGGCGGGAAGGCCCATTCGCCCGACGAGTACCTGGAGGTGGCAAGCCTCGTCCCCCGGGCCCGCGCGATGGCCGAGACGATCGCGGCTTTGGCGGCGGGCTGATGGCCCGGGACACGTGCAGGGGCTTCGGTCTCGCAGGGGCTTCAGTCTCGCAGGGGCTTCGGTCTCGCCCGCCCGTTTGAACCGCAGACCGCCGTAAATTTCGGATCCCGTCGGCCGATACAGGTCACCGATGACGGGGAGGGGTTCTTCCCCGGCTACTACCTGTACTCTCCGAGCCGGGCCGATGTGCCCTGTGTACCCGGGCCGTCACCGACCATGTCGGTGCCCCCCACCGCGGGCGGATCCGGCCGCGGTCGATCGGCGCCCTTAGTCCCGCAGGGCCGCCATCAACCGGAGCAAGAAGTCGTCGAGGGCGGCCTTGTTGATCCAGCGCAGGACCGCCACGAGGTCGCGCTCCGGATCGCACCAGATCACGTTGTTGCCCGCTCCGAGCGCGCTGAAGGCGGAGGCGGAAAGCTGCGGTTTGGCGGTCGCCCCGCGGTTCAGCCACCAGAGATAGCCGTAGCTGTCGAGGGTGGGGGAGGGGGTCAGCATGGCGCGGATCCAGCGCGCCGACAGGAGCTGCCGTCCGTCCCAGGCCCCGCCCCGGGCGATGAGCAGCCCGAACCGGGCGTGGTCGTCCGTCCCGATGAACAGGCCGCCGCCCCAATGGCCGCCACCCGGCACAGATTGCATCCGTACGCCGCCGGCCTCCACCCAGGCGGTGTCGTAGCCCTGCCAGGCCCAGTCCTGGGACGCGCCGATCGGGTCCATGATCCGGGCGCGCAGCACCTCCGGGAGCGCCCGGCCGAAGAGGCGCATCAGGCAGTAGGCCAGAAGGTTCACCCGCACGTCGTTGTACTCGTAGTAGGTGCCCGGCGGACGCAGGGCCCGCTTCTCCCCCTTGCGGCTGTTGTCGGCCCGGGGGCCGATCTGCCGGAAGTGGTCGACCTGATCGGATTTGCCGAACAACGTGCCCTGCCACTCGCTCGATTGCTGCAGCAGGTGGCGCCACGTGATCGCGCCGTTATGCGGCCCGTCGAGGAGCGGATCGGGCACGCTCGTCCGCACCGGCGCATCCACGTCGGGGATCAGCCCGTCGTCATGGGCGAGGCCGGCCAGCACCGCGAGGTAGCTCTTGGCGATCGAGAAGGTCATGTCCGGACGGCGCGTATCGCCCCAGGCGGCGACGCGGCGTCCGCCCTTCAGGATCACGCCGGCGGGTCCGCCCCGCGGGCGCACCGGACCGGCGATGTCGCTCCAGGGCCCGCGCTCGTTCCACTCGACGATTCCGACATAGCGCCCATCGGGATAGTAGAGGCTGCGCGGCCACGCGCTCTCGCTGGCCTCGGCGAAGGCGACCGCTCCGGCGAGCCGCTCGGCATCGAATCCCGCCGCATCCGGATCCTGCTCCGCCCAGACGTCCGTCGGCCAAGTCGCCTCGATTCCCTCGGTCACACGCGATCTCCTGACGGCCGTCCCCGTCGCCGCACATGCAGGGGCCGCGCCGTGGGGATCCGGGCAAGTAGGGCGAGGACCCCGGCCCGGCAGGGCCTCGGCGGCCGGCCGAACATCGTGATCGCCCATGCCGATCCCGAGGGGTTCGCCCGGCGACTCTACGGAGCCGGCGCCCGCCT
>Ga0160428_1000746_pt1 | contig 31264 bp, 24 predicted proteins | sample SolpanmetagenomM_FD_108198 | JGI IMG/M metagenome (GOLD analysis project Ga0160428, IMG submission 108198) | Solar panel surface microbial communities from Lawrence Berkeley National Laboratory, California, USA - M | ecosystem: Engineered > Built environment > Solar panel > Unclassified ... | reverse complement strand
TTCAATGGGTTTCTCGACGAAGCGGTCGATGCGGCTGTCGTGGCCGGGTTTGTGCACTACGACACCGTATTTGGAGGGCTCTTCTACTTTGGTCACGATGATGGTGCCTTCGTTGCCGTGGGCTTTGTGGAAGTCGGCCATTTGCTTGAAGGGGTAGTCGCAGATGACGTCGGAGTTGAGAACGAAGAATGGGGTGTCGTCTTTGCCGAGAATCTTTTCGGCGAGCTTGAGAGGACCAGCGGTGCCGAGAGGCTCGGTCTCGACAGAGAATTCAATCTTGACGTTGTATTGTTGCTCGTACTGCAGGTATTTGTAAGATGATGTCCCATTGAAGGTGTGATCTTGGTTTTTCTAGCGAACCTTTTTCAATGCAGCGGTCATGATCTCTGGTCGGTAGTTTACGGCGAGGACAATATCCGTCACACCAGCGGCGGCAAGAGCCTCGATTTGGTGGAGAATCATGGGCTTGTTGCAGAATTCAACGAGAGGCTTGGGGAGGGTGAGAGTCTGGTTGTGAATGTTGGTCAGTTGTGTTTAGACAAGATGTATCTACTCCAAACTTACAAGAGGGCGAAGACGGGTGCCAAAGCCACCAACGAGAATGAGGGCTATACGCAGACATGTCAGCTTGCTCTACCAATAGATGAGTCGCGTGGCAGACGTACCCTTCATATTGAGAAGTGTGTGTATGTGAAAAGGGTAAAGAGAGAGAAGCTGCTCAAAGGACTCGAGGAGCAGGGGCGAACTGAGAAGCACTAGTAGTAGTGTGGAAGTAGCTTATGGAAAAGAGTGGCTGTATTTGAAGCTGGAGATTGAAGGAAACAAGAAAGGAGGAAGGAAAAGGTGAAGGTGGTGGTGGTGGTTGATGTCAGTTGAAGCAAGGTCAAAGAACAGGATGTGGCAGGTCGCAGCTTTCCCTTTATAAGCTGAATGGAGCTGAATGTTTCACAACACGGTCCCTTGTGACTTGAACCCCCTGAACCCAAATTGGGCCAATGCAGCTGAAACGGCTTTGACTTCTTAATTTGGCGGTGGAGCTTGGCAGCTAGATCTTCTATTTTAGAAAATGCCTTCACTTTGTGTACTAACATCTCCCAGTCTTCTGGGTGTAGCTGTCAATATAACTCTGGGTACAGATACTCTCAGCCAGCTGTGCTTACAAGCTCTTGCAGCTCTACTCTTCACAGCACAAAAGACTGAACACTTGATGCCACGCGGACCACGCCCCGAATCACCGTTTCTCGAGGCGGCACATCGGCAATCCTTGTTTTTGCCCCTCAATCACGAACCCCCCCTTCGTTCTCGACTTCATGAAACACTACAAGCACCTCGTGTTCTCACAGCTGATCGATAAAGCTCATGTTGATTGTTTATACGCCGACGTATACCCCAAGGTCAAGCTTTCGAGATAATCGGAACAATTATGCAGGTACTCTATTTCTACGGCGAGATATATTGTGGGCGGAGATCAAAGTGGAGCCCCTGTATGCGTGTGTGTATGTTGTGAGTGTATGCGCGTCTAGCAAAATGTATGCTAAAAACACATCCAATCATTTCTTTGTCTTCCAACATGCGCTTCGACATTGCCCAAAGTCGTCAATCCAAGCAATAAAATGCTCTCTTGCATCCAACATCCCATCCAACATCCTGCTCAATACAGCTCACGACAGCTCAAAATATCCTCTACCACATCCCTGTGTCTTGCTTCGTTACTACTCCTCTTATGCTTTGTTTGCCTTATCCTTCACACTCACTTCTCGGACATCCATTCAATCGTGCTCCTCGAACTCATCGCCCTATCCACCAGCGTACCCCTCACCCCACTTCTCAAGGGCACCGCCATCGCTTCCTCTCCACTAAACTCCGTGTCCGCCCATTCCGTCCCCTCCATACTCGCCAAAGTCTCCCTCTTCTTCCTCTTGTCCATCTCTCCATCTAATGCCGGCACCTCGCTCCTCAACGATGGTGTAATGGAGACACACTGCCCTGTGCTTGCGACTGACTTTCGCTTCTGCTCCATCGACATCCGGGAGTTGCGCAATGAGGATCTCTCAGGAATACGTGGCAGTGCCGTGATGGATGAGGAAGACGTGATTGATGCTGGGAAGTTAGTGTGTATAGGAGAAGGACGGAGCGTGGTTAGTGGTGCTGGGATTAGTGAGCCTGAAGGCATAACGAAGGAAATGTCTCGATTTGCTTTGGTAGTGTCGATGATGCACTTGCCAATGTCTTGATTCGCTTTGTTGTTGTGACTGGTGTCAATGATGCACTTGCCAATACCAGAGTCGACGGGACTGGCCAACTCTTCTTCTTCTTCTTCTTCTTCTTCTTCCTCCTCTTTCGAATCTCGCTGGGCAGATGGCGCAATGCTGGCGTCGTAGGGGTAAGGAGTATACCAGCGCTCGGCGGCAGTCCAGCAGTAGCTTGCCTCTTGAGAAGGCATTTTCACAGTCGAGCGAGCTGTATCTGACGCCCAAGGAGGATGACCGTTGAGGCCGAAGCAAAGAAAATAGTCGACGTCTTCTGTATAGTGCAGACCAGGCACATCAACAGATAAGTGCGACAGTGATTGGAGTATACCATATAGCAGCATCCATCGACCGAGACGGGCTTCCTGTACCGACACTCCAGGGGAGGAAAAAGAGGCTTCGTGCTGTTTAAAGGCGTCGAGGAAGTTACTTGCTGGAGAGAGGTCAGTCTTGCATCTAAGTGTTATGGAAGATTGATAAAATAAGAACCATGTGTCAGGAGTGCTGAACAAGATTCGTGAGTGTTAAAGGGAAATACACATTCACGAAGGGACGATTGAGATATCAATCAAGAACAATAGCATTAAGAAGGAGATTCTTGCTGATGTGGTACAAACTGGAGAAACTTACGTTCACGATCGAGATCCGTATTTCTTGCTTGAGCGAACAAGCCCATTCGAGTCGTCGACTCCGTCACCCTGCTTCGAACAGACAGCGCATTGAATATGCTTCTGCGCTTCATGACCATTTCCTCAGAAGGCAAAAGAGGGAAGGGATGAGGTATGTGTTCGAAATGGTTAGTGTCATCAAAGTGAAATAACATGTCAGTGACAGGAGCGTGCTGGTCTGCTCGAAACCCTTCATTGTGCTTGTCCACAATCTCCCATTCGCGTCGGTACACTGCTGTCATCTGGCTCCAGGTAATATCCTTGTCTACGAGATACTCGTACAAGAGACCCATATCAGTTTGCAAGCGATTGACAATGGCGCGGTTCAGCCAGTGAGCGCGATCATCGTTGCTTGGAGGCGGCCAGCACCCAAAGAGTCTCTTGTAGTAAGTGAGGATGAATTGCCTGAACTCTTCTGCGGCTCTGCGTGCTGACACTGCTTGTCTGTGCTGATGCCATTGTGGCGCTGCTGGGTTGTGCTCTTTTGGCTTCACATCCGCTAGAGTCCACATCTCCTCGAAGTTGAAGTCTTTGAGCTTGTCTTCAGTCTCTTGAATGATCAGTTGTAGAGCATCGAAGGCATTCTTCAGGAGGGACTGAGTGGTGTGAGACAGATGTCTGAAGTGGCCAATCTCAAAGGTCTCACTTTTCATCATGCCGACGGCATGCACGAAGATTTCGAGGTAGCCTGCTGTCCAACGAACATCTGCTGATTCAGTCCAGGCAAGCAACTGCAAAGCTTGGTCAAGATCATAGCGGACGTCGTCAAGCCTCATCTCACGCATATAGGACGTGATCAGCCTCGCATCAGGAACAATGACTGTGGGTGCTGCTGGACCATTTCTGAGTCTCGAGGTGGTCGTATCGAATGCGTCCATTGCATCCTGGATGTTCTTGAGAGTTTGCACAAGCTTGCTGCCCACAATGGACTTCTTGTGGATGATGGCGAAGAGGTTGCGGATGGCGAGCTGGTAGTCATGCTTGTGTTCCTCGTCGTAGGTGGCCGGCACAGTGAACCAAAGCTTGTACTTGATCGTGACGCTTTCCAGATCTTCCACCTCTTCTTCTTCATCTAGATCTTCTTCAATATAGATGGGGCCACTTGGTTTGTAGGTTGGATTCAAGCTGTTTCTCTTGTTCAGGTTGTTCGTGCTCTCAAACAGTTTGATCGGTGAAAACGTTCTCATCATAGGGAGGAGCTGACTATGTCGTTTAAGCTCCTTTCTCGCCGTCACCAGTCGATCTGTTCGTGGGAAGATGGTGTATCTATCATTCGCTACAGCTTCTCGGCAACCAGCTCGAAGGAGATCGTTCAAGAAAGCGATATTGGCACCTCTAATCTTATCACTACTTAGTTGAAAGATTGCTCCGGCAGCCTTCACACCTGGAGTGTGGAAATAGACCAAACAGTCGCCCTGGGTGTCGTTGAGCTCATCCTCTTGAAGGTTGAAACCTGAGAATGGCTCGAGCTCTGCGGGATAAGCACGCCAGATCACGTCTTCAAATTCTTTTTTTGATCGAGGTATTCGAAGAGACAAGCGCTTCGATTTGTCATTATTGGTCGTGCGAAGTGTGTCCACCGAGTCGCGTAAGGTCGAGCGAGTGTCAACACTACGACTTGTTGCCGAGTTCCTCTTTTGCAATTTGTTGGACGTGGATCTGCTGTGTTGAGAGTGAGAGTGATGAGGAATCGGCAGACAAAAGTGTTTCATGCGGCTTGATTGTTTTGGTTGTGGATGTATCTGTGTTAGAGACGTCGCACTCGGCGTCTCGTGGAAGGTAAGATGTGGCATGGTGGGGAGCGTGCGGTTGAATGTTGTGAAGTTTTATTTTTTCCAAGAGCTACATCCAAAATGTGCAACCTAGACTATGGCTGTCAAGGACAGAAGCAATTTGGTGAAAGCAAGGAGAAGAACGAACGCGAGTGCAGATGAGCGGTGATGGAAGATGGTGCTGCTGATCGAGACAGAAGATTGATCAAACGTTGTGTGTTTGTGTACGTGTCTTAGCGTGTCAAACTCTGACCGCTCTGAAACATAGAACGATCGAGCCTTGACTACGCTTCCTCCGTTGTCTTTTGTCTTCATATTTGCTATCATCACCTCTAGATAAAGTAGGCCGGCTGTGGTTACTGCTGGAGAGGATGTAGCGGAGGTAGTGGTACTCTGTTTTGTGAAAAACTCGGAGATGTTCGTTGTGAGATCTGGGTGTGATGTAAATTCTTTGTGAAGGACAGCTTGACAAGGCCTAGCTTATCAAGGGCAACACGCAAATTGATCGTAAGAATGCCTTCATTTGTATCCTTTCTGTTTTGTGATGTTACGCTACTTTACATATGTTTGTCTGTTTCTCGTTCTTCGCCAAGGCTTTGTGAGAACGAGTCTGATCTTAGCGAATATGCGCATGATGGTACATTTTCGTTTCTGCTGTTGAACCGAGCTTCTGTCTGCTTTCTTCTGTCTGGTGGTGGGTTCGGCCTCTTTATCATTGCGAGCTTTTGTCTGGACAACAGTCTCGTCGTCGCCGCTTTCCTGCTGCTCCTCCACATCCTCACTTTCCTCCTCGCTCGACATTGGTTGGGTCACAGTCGCATCGTTCTGTGCATCGCCAAATACGTTGTCTTCTATCTGACTTTGGCCAGAAAAGGGGGCGGATGTCGAGCGGAAATGTGACCACTGAGGCGTTGGTGATGACAACGGCAACGGCAATGGGGAGCTCACTCTTCGAGGAGTGTCCGGCTGCGCTTGAGGAGTTCGCTTTGATGGCAGGCCCATTCGCGGCTTACTATTCTTGCCAAATGGTGACTTGAGTGATACATTGCTTTCAAGTGGTTGTGTACCCACTGATAGCAACGAATTGGCACTTCCCGACCTGATACTGAGCAGACTCGTCCCGCTTTGATCTTGCCTCACATATGGCGACCAATTTTCCATGAAGATAACCCAGACACCTGAGACAAGCATAAGCGAGCGTAGTTGTTCACTTATGGTAACGATCTCCGTATTCTCGCCGTGCGATATCCTATATGTGTCAAAGATAGACAGCTCGTCTTGTAGGGCTCCCAGAGCTGGGTGACGAGTCTCCCCATCCATCAGAGTGAAGATGAATCTTTTGCGAGTGCTTAAAGTTCTACGCTGAGATGAACGCCGAGATCTCGTACTTGTGCCACTAATTCTGCTCGTCCAGCGTACGACGGTATGGTCCTCACCCTCAGTTTGTAAGGTAAATTCATAGCAGGTGCTCGAGATGTATTGTGCCTTCCATGTTGTCCCGTCAGCAAGATGAAGCTCGGTCTCTTTTAGCGCCTTATCCCCGTGCGGCTGAGGCACAAGGTGATGGCATATTGCTCCATAATGCGTTCGGGAGGAATAATCTTCCTCTGTATTGTCTCGTTTGTGGGATGTCACTGGCTTTTCGTAATCCTCGGCATGGAGAATCAGCATATCATCCGTACCATAGCCGGTCTTCTCGCGAACTATCCTGGACGACCTTCGGAATAGTTTAGGTACCAGTGAAGCGGCGGGAACGATCTCGAAGGCTGGTCTAGGTCGGGATGTCGGCCTCACTTCTTGCAACTGAAGAAGCAGTTTCGCGCTCCGCAGAGTTGGTGAGGTAAGTGGTGGTGGATGTGCGAGTAGGTAGGTTGTAGCACAGTCGTGCGATGATGACAGCGACGACATCGAGCTATTTTCTGATATCTCGTAAGGGAGTGATGGGGATGATACTGTTCCTAAAATCCAAGTAAAAAAGCCTTAACCACAATGTCTGGGATGTGGCAGTCTGCGCTACTGTGGAGGTAATTGCTGCTTGAAAAGACAACTGTAGTATGATAGATGTGTTGTTTATGTGATGTTCCGTCCACGATGCATGAAATGCTAGCAACGCTGCTCGAACATATTTCTTGAAGAAGGGCATGACTAAGGAAAGGAAGTGTAAAGGAAGGTGCGTCTCAGTGCCTTCCATAGTAAGAGTAAGTGTTGATATTGCATGGGATATGGCTTGCGGGCTTCTTTAGTACGTCCACACAAAGAATTGAATACACTTCTTACGCATCTCACGCATGACATGACAAGGCAGTTTGTGGCTTATATAAGATGAAAACAATCTTGGACACTCGCACGTAAGCCTTGGATGGAGACAGTTGATCACCCGATGATCATAAGCATCGCCTTCAGCCTAGTGAGAAGTGCCACAGCACCACGTGGGGAGTGTCATCGTGCAAACGTAGCAACGGTGACTTTTGAAGAGGTGGTCCATCGATCTGTCTTTCCACAGAAGTCAGCGCGAAAATACAACAAACAAAAGCAAAGACGCCGACAAATCCGGATCCGAGATGCCAAGCCCCGAGCTTCTTTCGCAGGCATCACGACAACCACAACATTATCCACCAACCTCAGAAAACCTTACAAGACCTTTCTATGGCTGTGTGCCTAGAGAAAATTGATGAACATCCTTATGGAAGCCTGACAATCACCTTCCTGCTGTGGAAAGGGTTGGGGCTAATATTGGCTCTGCTGAGCCCGGGACCAGGGTACGACACATCAACAGATCTTTTATTTTTACTGGACACTGCCCACAACCATCATTCTGCAAAGGGACTCAACTTGTTTCAAAGCTTCGCCCAGCATCTTAGCTTGAAGCTTGTACGCTGGGATGCCATCTACTTTGTTTCAGCTGCAAAGCATGGCTACATTTATGAACAGCAATGGGCCTTTAGTTGGGTTTTAGCTCGCTTCGTCAGGTCAACTACCAACTGTAAGGAATGATGCAATTCTTGATCAAATGCTCGAGTACTGATATTCTTAGTCCTAAAATTGCCAGGTGCTCATGCTGAAGCCGTGACTGCTATGTTCATTGCCAGTGTAGCTCATTTGTTTTCGGTGCTTGTGCTTTATAGGCTGGTCAAATTGCTCACAGCGGCCTCGCACAAGTCGAAGATCATTTCATTCGTAGCAGCATCGCTTCACGTCATATCGCCTGCAGGACTATTTCTGACAGCACCATACGCCGAGAGTCCATTCTCTTTGTTAAGCTTTGCTGCCATGCTAGCATATTGTAAGAGTGATCACAATCTGGTTGGAGGACAAGCACGGTCGTTGCGTCATGATGCCTACTTATTGCTATCAGGATTGTTGCTTGGTCTAGCGGCAACTGTAAGGAGCAATGCTTTATTTGCCGGGTCTATATATATCTGTGATCTGCTCGTTTTATCACACAACCTCCTTCCTTTTCCTACGCACTTCAGTGATGTGCGTCAGGCTGTAAGTTTAGTCCTCGCCGGACTATCCATTCTGCTAGGTTTCGCATATCCTCAAGCTATTGCGTACAAGGAGTACTGCCACGACGCCACTGCGAGCATGCCAGCATGGTGTAACGCCATACCTCCCAGCATATATACATATGTACAGGAACACTACTGGTAAGTCGTGATATTGGAGCGTAATCGAGCACAGACTGAGAAGCTGATCATTTTAGGAACAATGGACTACTAAGGTACTGGACACTGTCTAATCTACCTCTGTTCGCTCTCGGAATACCTATGCTCGTCCTCATCACGGTTTCATCGTATACCACATTGACCAGATCCGGCTTTGCGAGGACATCGGGGCCTGCCGCAGCGAATACGCTCATTCGCCTTGCACTTCCCCAGCTCACGACTGCGTTCGTGATTCTGCTTTATTCACACGTCCAGATCATTACACGTCTTTCTTCTGGCTATCCACTTATTTACTTGTGGTTAGCGTCGCAGCTTGTTGATGACACTGGCGCAAAGATCTCGAAGAGAAGGAAGTGGTCGAAAACTACCATCAGGTGGATGGTCATGTATGCAGTGATACAAGGAGGCTTATTCTCCTCCTTCTTACCTCCAGCTTGATGCGAGTAAATAATGCGAATGAAATATTGAAGAGGGAGCTTCGCCTTCTTCAATTGCATCCAACAATAATCGAAGGATTGAGGTAGGACATGTCACGTGCTTGCATTAACGTTCGTAGTTGAGGTGCTGCCTGGAGAGGCAAATGCTAGAAGGCTCTGCAACGCGTGCCACACGGATGCCTATTGCTTCAGCATAAATGCACGATCGTCCTCTCATGGGCACGAAGATAGACTTTGATAGCTTTCCTTGGACAATATTTTCAATTTCCAGTTCATAGTTCGATCCCAAGCTCATTGTTTCATCTTTGCTTGATCTTCGCGGAAATAAACCCCAGATCTCGGACTTAGTTCTAATCGCAAGAGTGCCCCAGCATCAGAGCAAGCAAGACTGACACCTCTGTTGCCACATCGCTCGGAGTCTGGTCGTCTTGTCTTCGTGGTTTCTTGATTTCGAGCACGATATTGCAGATATAGCTCTTAGTTTCAACAAGCACACAGGAACCGAGCTGTTTGTCGAACCCGTGTGAGCATTCAGCCGAAACCTCACGCATTCATCTCATCTGAGCTCTTCTGATTCACCACTACAGTAGCACTTCGCGCAGAACATTTCCGCCCCCTACCGAAACCAGTGTGATTGCTAGTATCTCACGCCTCTTTGGTGACATCACACAACAGCATGGACCGAGATCACGACATGGACGATGGTGCCTCAGATGTGCAAGCAATGAATGGAGTTTCACGAGCGCCATCACCCAAGTTGGACTGGACGGATGACATCTCTGGAAAGGTTATCGTAACTAGTGGCACACGTCCAACGACAACAGCAGCCAATGGTGAAGTGGCAAGAGATGGCGAATCAGCACGGCGGAGGCAAACACGCTATCGGCCAAGAACCTTTCCATATCAGAGCTATCTGCCTTACGAGCACAACGACAAATATCAGGAGAATCTGGAGGAATGTATCAAGAGACTGTACATATCTGTTTCGGCTGGCGATTTCGTGCCAGGCGCGACACATTGGACGAGAGAATTGAGAGGATGGTTACAGCTCAAGTTTGACCTGCCGAAAGAGTTACGTGTCAAGCTCGCTAGGCTGTACTATGAGCTCGCACTCGCTCCGGGCATGGAAAATGGAGCATCAGAAAGATTCGCTAGCATGTTCATGACATTGACAAAGTAAGCTTGATTAAGGACATGGCCAAGGTCAGATGCTGACCACGTTCCACAGGAAGAAGCATTACCTCAGAGTAGGAGAAGATTTATACCTGGATTGGCGACCACTGTTCAAGGAGCTGAAGGCACTCGTCTTGCCCTCAGATACCAGTACTGTGGTTACAGCTAGCAGTGGTCACATGAAACGCAATCACCGTACACTTCTCAAGATGTGCTCGTTTGCTCAGCTCTATTTTGATCGCGCCGAAGTGCCAGAAATGCTCGACACTTTCCTCCCATACTTTAGCACATCCACGCCAGAGAACGCCTTTGCTGTGCTTGGCCTGATCAATCTTCTCCTACCCACGTCGGCCGCGTCGAAAGACTCAAAATGCTTGCCTAAAGACTACCTACCTGCCATGTTCCACATCTGGTCGCTTATGGGTCGTTCCAAGCATTTTGACATGGGCTTCATTGACTATTTCTCAAGGCTGGCGAGAGATGCATTACAGTCTGAGGATACGGAGTTCACTACATTTGGTCTCTTTACGGAAGAGCAATCTTCAACTATCTTCACGGCCGTCCTGAGACTTCTTGACATACCTGTCAGTCAAGTCACATCACCCTACAGTGGCACAGTCGATATGTGGTTGGGTCTAGGAGCACTTCTAGAAAGAGACTCAAAGAAACATCCAATGTCTCATCATATCGCAAGATGGATCGTTATGAGCTTGTCACCAGAGTGTGCCACAGCAGAAGACTCGATATTGACGAGGCTGGAGGGACTACTGCAAGCAGTGGAGACTTTCTTCCATCCTTCAAACTATGGTAACTGGTCTAGGAATCTTGCACAGCTGGTCTTCTACCTTGCGGACTTCTTCGTCATGCGCTGGAACAGAGAAAGATCTGGTGAGATGTCGGTACCCAAGGATCGTCAACTAAACGATGCAGTCAAGCGACGATTCGTTCTTTGCTTACGCGATGTGACGTTTATGGGTATCTTTGCGAAGAGTGGTACTGCCATGAGCTATTCCCTTTCAACGCTTCAGAGTCTTGCCTTGCTTGAGCCAAGCTTGATCTTGCCTGGTGCGCTACAGAGAATCTATCCTTCGATGCGTGGGCTGGTGGAAGTTCATAGAACACTATCTTCGATCAAGGCACTTCACGAGCTTACCAAGGTCATGATCAGGACCAAAGGCTTCCGTTGTCACGTAACCTCTCTATTGGGCCTTGCTCTTCCTGGTATCGATGCGAACGACCTGGACAAGACCATGCACACCCTTTCATATATGCAGGCTGTCTTCTATAATCTTCCTATGCATGATCTCACTGAACAAACACAAGCAGAGATTGATGCAGACAAGATGAAGATGGATGGCATGGTTGCAGCGGAATGGGTGACAATGGAGATTGAACGCCTGGACAGAGAGGGTGTGGGAATCGAGATCGACTATGCACAAGAACTCTCCGACGAGGATGAGCTTGCCGTATTGAGATCATCGACAGCAGAATTTCACACTTTCGTCGACGCTTTCCTGGAACGTGTATTCCTCCTTCTCCGGAATCTGCCTGATGCGGCACGAATCAAGAGTGGCTCACCAGAAGAAAACGTCGCCAATACCTTGCCAGCCACCTTCACGCCGTTCTTCGCCTCTATGTCGCCGCAACTTTTCGACCTCGCCCTACAGAAGATAGCAGACTTTGTTTCCAAGCACGTAGTGTACCAAGCACGTGACGCGACTGCATTCATCTGTAGTGCTCTATGTAAGGCCAACCCGAAGAAGGCGCTAGGTGTATTAGTGCCCATTCTCATTCGGGGTATACGTACAGAGATTGACGACAACGGTGCTGGCACATCAAGGACAAGTGGAACTGAAGTCTTGCCGCGTGACCGTGCTCTCATCTGGAACATCAGCTTGTTAAGCATGTCTCTTGTGCATGTTGGCAGCGCAATCATGGACTTTGAACAGGAACTCACGGACTTGACCCAGTACTTACAGCAAAAGTGTCGTGGCATTGCGTCGACCCATGCAGCGAATCTGGTTCATCATATACTGTTGACTTTGACTATGACTTATGCTGTCGACTACAGTTTGTATGAAGAGTCGGATCTCGCACGTGGTGTTACACCTGCTCTTTGGGGCCTAGTGCAGGATCCGAAGAAGCTGAATATTAAGTGGCATCACGCTGATCAGAAGGAAATCGATTTCGCGATCAAGCTGTTCAAGACGTTTGCTGAGCAGGAATCAGAACGCCTTCGTCAGTTGACATCAGATCAACCGCCTGTCAAAAGAGATGGTGCAGGAAAGGACTGGTCTGATGAGGTTTCCCGAAGTCTCGTCCTTTTGCGCCTCATCGTTTCTGGTGTCTCGTGCCTGTTTGACCCACGGCACAACGACATTGCCATCGAAGACGGCGATGCAAATATGAATGGTGCAGAGGAGGAAGACGAGGAGCCTGAAGATGTTGACGACGTTGATGAAGAGAGCGACGAGCTAACCGATGCAGACCATAGTGCTGGTGACGAAGATAGCGTCAAGCCTACATATCAGTATACTACAGGCTATCAGTTGAGCAAGGACGAACCTAACTATGAGCTTTTGCATCAAACGAGGATAGCTATCGGTACAACTCTGCACGACGTGCATGAGTTCCTCATTGCGAAGCAGCAGGACGATGTTACAGCATTCAACGCACTTTATACTGCTTACCGCTCTTGGTTCACAGATCTCGGCATCGAACGTTCTGCACACGTGCTTGACAGGGTTACACGACTGTTCGCGGCGGACATTGCTCACTTCAAAGTCAGTGGTCTTCGAAAAGAATACCCAAGACCTTTGCTCGTCAGAAGAGCAAATCTGTATCACTTGCAAAGATTGAGACATAATGCTGCTCCCCGCAAAAAGACTGATCTGGAAGTGTCCCTACTACAGGATCTAGTCCAGTCTAGCGTGTCGAACTATACGGAAGTTCGTCGCACTGCACAAGCTGGCATGGAATCAGCTGTTAAGGTGATTATTGCGGCACGCCCACTACTGATCCGACCTCTACTCGAGATATGGCAGACTGCACTGAAAGACAATGATTTTCCCAAGATCAAAGGAGCTATGTTCTCGTTACTGTTTGGCAGTATGACGAGGTCAATCGGCCGTGACTGGAGGTTCACTCCAACCATGATGAAGTGTTTCATTGAAGTGCTGGATGTTGATCGACCGTCCGTGCAGAAAGTGTGCGCTGCTGCCACTATTCAGATCATGGATGTTATCCGTCCACCTCCGAGAATGGTCATCTTGTCTCCCGACAATATACAGCAGATATACGTCGATCGCGAAGTGGAGGATGATGACTGCCAAGCTAAGATTACCAAGAGAAAGAAAGCCATTCAGAGGCGCAAGGACTTCATTCGAACGCAGCGAAGTACTCTTGCAGACGAGCTAGCAGTGACAATGACCAGAGCACATTGGAAGAAGGAGAGTAGGACTGCTGCTTTCACAATCGGTCTTAGTCTCAGGTGGGAAGATATTGCATCCAAGAAGATGGTGGATTTGGTGGTAAAGAAAGCTATCGATCCGCATCCTACACTACGTGCTCTGTACGGCAGTGCGCTAATTGGCGTCCTCACCTATATCGATATGCGAGCAGTTGCTTCACACGAATACGAGTATCTTCTGCTGGACAAGAGGCATGTACCTGGTTTTGCCAAGAGAGAGCCTGATCATAACGATCCTGCGTATACCGAGCACTTCCTTGCAAGATTCCAGAAGCCGGAAGCGGACGTCTATATCGACCAAGACTACCCGGGATGGCTTGCTTGGGGCGACTCGTATCCTGTATTCAAGGCTGCGGAAAGCAATCTGCTGCAATATGATGACGTCGAACAAGCTATGCGTTTACAGATCGGTGCATTCCTCGATGAGAAGTGGCTGTCGACATATTTTGGGTATTTGAAGCAGGAGCCTAGAGATCAGATGGATCGTTTCAGGACCACAAACATCATTACACTCACACAAGTCTACAGCCTGATCATGTTAGGACAAGCCCAGGTTTCGTTTGAGCAGCTGCAGGGACTGATAACGGAACTCTACGGTGATGGCAGCGACAAGCATCAACATCGTGCAACCGCTGAAGCCCTGTGCGGACTGCTGAACGTTGCAACTCAACTAGACGTCGAGCAGAAGAATCAGATCTGGTCTTACGTGTTCCCCATCATGCGTGGCATCGTTGAGGAAGGACTGAACCCGGAAAACTTGGGCTATTGGACAACCTTCTTCGACTTTGTTGTGCAGAACAAGGATCCCCGTCGTGCATGGCCTATGATTGAATGGCTCGCAGGTTTCAGGCTCAACATGTCCTCCAACGCTGCTTTCAAGGAAAGCTCAAAGATGTCCCTGCTCGAACACGCTATTGACAATCAAGGCTGGCATTTCCAACTGGAGCAGCCGATCTTGGAGGATCTTCTCGGTCACCTCGATCATCCATACAAGGGCGTTAGGGAAGTTATGGGCCGCACGATCGCTTCAATTTTCCGCACACGCTATCACGAGAGCCACAAAGACGTCGCTACATTCCTACAGCACGAGAAGAGCGTGTCATCGATCGGTAGCAGACCATATCAGCCATCGGAACAGTTCAACAGCACCATCACGGAAGTCTTCGACAAAGTGGAGAAGTGGCGCCATGAACGTCCTATTGGTCAGGCAACACCATCGCAATACACCATGGCGAGTAAGACTGTCCTTGCTTGGCTCGAGCACGCTCTCTGTTCCTGGAATTGCACCGAGTATCTACCATTCTTCCCGTCCACCTTCCTCGAGCCCCTCCTCCACATGATGGACATCAAGGAAGATCCTGAGCTTCAAGCTCTTGCCTACTCAGTCTTCCGCCATTTAGGTAATATCCCTTACCGAGCTGGCGAAGAAGCAGCTTTTGTCGATGCTCTTATACGTATCGGCAAGACTTCCACCTCCTGGCACCAGCGTCTCCGGATTATGATCAACATCCAAGCCATCTACTTTCGCCACCTCTTCCTCATGCCACGTACTCGCCAACTTGCCCTCTTCGACTGTATCACCAGTATGCTTCACGACTCGCAAATCGAAGTCCGGGTTGGTGCCGCAACTACACTATCTGGTATGATTCGCTGCTCACCTCTGACCCTCCGCGACACGCTTCTTCCGTCACTGTGCACAAAGTTCACAGACCTGCTCGCTGCCAATCCCTTGCCGCGCGGCAAGCGTCTTCCGGGTACGCTCACGAATGAGCAGAATAAACTGGTTCTCACGAGACATGCTGCCGTGCTCGGACTTGGTGCTCTAGTGCAGGCATTCCCCTACACAAGCCCGCCACCGAAATGGGTGCCTGGTGTGTTGGCTACATTGGCAACGAAAGCGGCAGGTGATGCTGGAGTTGTGGGAAAGAGTGCAAAGAACATTGTCAGCGATTTCAAGAAGACGAGACAGGATACTTGGCACATTGATATCAAGGTAAGTGAGGAGATACTGATGACGTTTAGATTGTACATTCGCTGACTTGAATTCGCAGGCGTTTGAACCCGAACAGATTGAGGATCTAGAGGGAGTGTTGTGGAAGAGTTATTTTGCGTGACGTGAAGAAAGAATAATGTTATCATGATGGGCTCAACCTGCATTGGTCCTGTGAGTATGGCGTTATCAAGGTCAGACGGGTTAGGTGACTGTATGAATAGCATGACCCTGGGACATTACAGTGCATAGCATAGTAGATAGAACAAAGAAAGTATGGCTTTGTATAGACAGAATGAATCCTTGACTATGCTCACCCTGTTGCAAAGTACCCCTAATGCACGTGACCAAACTAGCAGGCATCAACAACAAGATCCTATCAATGTTCCAGCTTCACCATTCGATCAGTGCTTGCTTGGTCCTCGCTGTAGAGAGTGGAGGCATGCTGCACAACGCCTTTCCTTGACAATCTACAAACGCAATGGCCCGGACGATATGGCGCTTCTTTGTCCTTGTCCTCACCGTCCTCCAACCTGTCGCCATCTCCTTGACCGCGCTCTCAGATGATACGCTACGTAGCTTGAGCGAGCCAGGAGACGATTTCGATATCTACAAGGGTGCGCTTCTTGCCCCGATCCTGAAACCACGGATACCTGGCTCAGTAGGATCTACTCAAGTTCTTCAGCACTTCGTGGACTTCTTCAGTACCTCTTTACCAGACTGGAAGCTATCTTTTCAGAACTCGACGCAAAAGGTCGCTGCACTGGGAGGGAAACAAGTACCCTTTATCAACCTGATTGCTACGCGCGATCCACCTTGGAGCACAAATGGCCACGTAGGAAGGCTTGCGCTGGTCGCGCACTACGACAGTAAGATGACTCCAGCAGGCTTCATTGGCGCGACAGATAGCGCAGCCCCATGCGCGATGCTGATGCATGCCGCACGGTCTATTGATAGTGCCTTGACGAGGAAGTGGGCCACAATGAAGGAGACAGATGAGCTTGAGCATGGACTGGAAACAGACAAAGGTGTTCAGATCATTCTACTCGATGGAGAAGAAGCGTTTGTCAGCTGGACTGACGATGACTCTCTTTATGGCGCGAGATCCCTGGCTGCAGAGTTGGAAGCCACTACATATCCTGCCATGTCTACATTCAAGAACGAGATATCGTCAATATCACTCTTCCTGCTTCTCGACCTTCTCGGCGCAAAGACACCAACAATACCCAGCTATTTCAAGACAACGCACTGGGCATACAAAGCGATGGCTGATCTTGAAGTACGGCTCAGATCACTATATCAATTCAAGTCATCACCGAACCACCCATCCAAACGAACAATATCTACCCGTGATCAAAAGGCACGCCAGGGTCAGGTCAGGTCTGAGCCTTTGTTCTTACCGGAAGGAGGCAAGCAAGATCGAGAGTTTCGCACGTCCTTTGTGGGTGATGATCATATACCTTTTATGGCTCGAGGTGTTGATATTCTACATATGATACCTATACCTTTCCCTCGAGTCTGGCACACCAGCGATGATGATGGAGAGCATCTGGATATAGATACAGTGGAGGACTGGGCTAAGCTTGTGACCGCCTTTGCTGCTGAGTGGATGGATCTAGAGGGACATTTCGACATACTGCCAATGGAAGAGCGACACGATACAGGGAAAAAGCGCGAGGTTATAAGCAAGACTGAGCTGTAACTAAACAATGTATAGAATTACGACCATTATGATTGACTATTGCAGTCTCGTTTTCCACTATTGAAATATGGAAGGGAATGCCATCCTTTCGAACTTTCGATTGTTACCGCATTCGGCAAGTCTTCTTTGTTTCAGATTTGCCACCTCTTTGTTCTGAAACATCTGCATTGATGTCTTTTCATCAAAACAAAGCGTGCCAAGCAACAATGGAAACGACTCAAAATGGCGATGCTGCACCCATCACCACCCCCGTGCACTTCTTACATCCTCCTCTTCTCAGCTCATCACCATCCATACTCGACTACATTCAGCAGACCCGCCAAAACCAAAATGAATTACAACGCCCGCACACAAACCGACATCCCCTCCATCTTTCGCCCTATTTCAAACCTTTTCAGCCTCTTCCGTCCTCGCCCCCAGGCTAGAATCCACGCAGCAGACTTCTGCTACGAGGCCGCTCAAATCGCCTGGGAGCGCGTCCAGGATGTGAATCCATTAGAGGCGGAACTAGATGCCATCTGGGCTTACCACTTCCCCGATGTGGCTGGAGCAAGCTCTCGTGTGCCTAGTGTGGTGTCTTCAGCTCATATCGACGAGGAGATAGCAAAGACGCCTTCGACTGGCAGACTAGGTGACGTGGAGAGTGCGCTCGACACTCCGGCTTCCAGCAGGTTTTTGACGCCGCCCGCTTTTGAGCACCCGGCCACACCTCCACCACCCTCTACGCCTGTCATCCAGTCACGAAAGCACTTGTCCCGCCCTACTCCGCGCGGTACCAAACTACGCTCAGTCGCTAAGGTTACAAAGCGTCCAGCAGCAAAAGCTCGCCAAAGACGTCACAAAAAGCTCGGCTTTGAGGATAGTTCATACAAAGATGTTCCCTCGACGCCTACCTCACCCGCTCCCTCTCCGAGTCTGTCTAGACAGCCACGTCGATTGCCAAAGGCGGAGAGAGCTATGAACGCAACGTATAAAGACTCTGTCGAGGTTGACGAAGATGACCTGGTTGTGAGTACGAGTAGTGCAAGTAAGAAGAGGAAGAGAGTCGTGGATACAACATTTCGTCCTTTGCCAGCAGGCGAGGAAAGTGAAGAGGAGAGGAAATCCAGCAACTCGCCGAAACCCTCGAGGCGAGCCATCAGACGTTCTGAGGTAGGCAAGTGATCGAGTATGTTTTTGTACGATGTATCCTTAATGTACAAGATTGACAAAGCTCTATAGCCAAGGACACCTGGTACTCAGGATATCAAGCACAGGAAGATGTCGATCTTGCCTAGCATCGAGCTTGCCAATCTCTGGTATCCTATCCCTGGCTACATTGCGACAAGCTCTGGGACAAAGAAGCGCAAGGTTACGGACAAGCACGTCCGTCTCACCGTTCCTTTTCTGTACCCTAGGTATGCAGCAACCGCGGCAGATATTACAAAACGAGCTGCAGACTTCGACTCTCAATTGATTCGGAAGGTAATGGCAGAGCAGAGGGCGAGAGATGTGCAGGAAAGGCAAAAATGCTTACTTCGTAGGAGCAGGAGTTTCAGTCCTTGCCCGTAATATGCAAGTAGAAATAGTACGAAATTGAGGTGAGCTATATAGCTCTTTGTTACTCTATTAAATAAAAGTATCGCTGGTCTTCATGGACTTCGAGCTAGCAGCCTATATAGCGTTAACGTCCTTTCGCATTTGTGGATATCCGCAAATCGATCATGTATCCTGCAACCATATTTTGCCGTGTACTCTGGAGATTTACACCACTCTGGGCCTCCCTTACGAATCTTGATCCCTCAAACTCCTCCATCCTGATAGTTCAGCTCATCACTACCTGTCATCACACGGCGAGGAAGAAAGGTCTCGCCACTGCCACGCCGGGCATAGTTGTACGCGTTGCAGTAGGACTATTCAGCAATAGCTCGTTTTCCACCATGACCTCAGCTACATCATTCCCTGCATAGCTGCATCGCGATCCGCAGCCGTGATGACGCTGAACTTGCGCTTGTTCAATTCGGGCGCGCTTGCAACCCACTGGGCGTTTACAGAATCGTGAAGCGCTGCAGCTGCAGTCGTCGTGGCAGTTGTAGTGGGAGGCGCACGGAAGGCACGCGTAACTCCTGGCTTTCTTGACACAAGCGGACTGCTTGGGCTCTCGAAGCTAGTGCGACCCAAAGAATCTTTCGCCGACTCGTAAGGTGATCGTAGCAAAGCTTTAGGGCTCGGTGTGGCTAAAAGGCTAGCTAGCTTAATGCGGCTGGACAATGGTCTTAATGGCGTAGCTTGGCGTCGAAATTGGTCTAGCAGGCTTCTAGCTTCAGTGATATTAGAAGGAGCGTCTATATTATCGTCATCCTCTATTAAGATTGCTTCGCCGGCGCCATTGCCGTTTGGTGAAGGTGTTGACGGTGTTCTAAGACGTGTAAAACGACGTAACAGGCAGACGGCTTCTGAGTCTGTAGAAGGGGTGTTGATTGATTGTTGATCATCATCATCATCATCATCATCATCATCATCATCATCATCATCATCTAAGTCAATAACATCGTCGTCGATCTCACTATCTGCTTTTGCAGTAATATCATCCTCTTCTACTTCGCCGCCACTTCTCTTTGAATGGTGGCCCTGTCGGATATGTGCTAAATCTTGGAACAATGACGACGTTGTTGACCATTCTCGAATGGATTCATTTGCTCGAGAAGAAATATGAGTAGCCAGAGTCTCCTTTGTCAGTCGAGAAGGAGCCTGAGGTAGCTGGCTACGCGCTTGTAAGGTCTCCTTTAATGCTGCACAGAACGAGGTATCCTCAAAGAAACTGCGCAGGTCTTTGCTCAAATCCAGATTCTGAATTATTGTCCTCGTGAAGTCCTTTAGGAACGGATGGGAGAAGCTGGTATTAGGTCGAAACAGCTTGGCTAAGCTAGCAACACTGCGCGCAAATTCTTCATCCAACTGCACCCTACTTTCACTGCAACGTTCACGAAAGGTCATAACACTACAGCGGGAAAGATCGTAAGTCTGAAATAAACGACCTAGACAATGGTCGTTGTCTATCCATGCCTCGAAATCTGCGAGAGTCGTTTCTCCTATCACCCCTTGGGCTTGTTGCCAGGCCCAGAACTCGAAACGCCCGTAGTACGGATATCGGAGTCGCTTCTGCTTCGCAAGTTCCCTGATGGTTGGATTGGCGTGATATAATCGTGTGTTATTAGCCACAATTCTCGTGTCTAAAATAGCGATTTTGATTTCCTCCTTGGTGGCTGACATGCTCTGGGTTGATGCCTTTTTTAGAGCCTTTTTCACGCCACTGATAAAGGACGCTGTCAAGCTTATTAGCGGCGAGTCGATCGGAAGTTCCGAGATGTGGTTCTCTGCGTATTGTAAGAAACATAGATCATCTTCCTCTAGTGGAAACCCAGCATCCAGTTGTAGCCCGGCAGCAAAGCCCCTAGAGGTATTTTCGCCGTGTGAGGTTCCGTCCCATGCACGGAATAAGAGATATGGCAGTCCGTCTCCTATAGCGATAGGGTCAGCTCATGTTCTACGTTTGAATGCAAATAAGATATTACCATCTGTTAACAAGCCACCAAGGGCGCCCTTTGGTGTCTCAGGTGTTAAGATCGCTTTAGCACGTAGATCAGAACTGCGTGATGATACTGGTGTGGTATTGGTAAACGAAGGCGGACTTGGAAGCTGCCGAGTGCAAGCAGACTCCTTAGGCGTCATGAAAGCCTGCTTTGTTAATGGGGCTCTCGGAAAAGATTGGACAGCGTTCCTCCGGGCTTTATGAAGAGGTGTCCGTTGACCAGAGTCTTCCTCATCCTCTGTATCCTGCGCGTGCACTTCTTCGTCGTCTGAGTTCGTCGTAGTCGAGTTTCTCCTCTTCCTCTTTGCAGGAGTGGCCATTGTGTAATTCGCCAGCCAGTTATCTTTTGAACGTGGATTGAGTTGAACACCTTGCTTTAGTGCAGCTTGTAGCACAGATGTTAATGTGCCGTTAAACTTGCGTTCGAGGTCTTGAAAGGGTGTCGTGAGGACGTGTATGAAGTCTGACCCCTGCTTACGAGGACCTTCTAAGAATTGCGAAGAGACCGAGTCCTTCGGGAAGTCATTGTTAAAGCCCATCCTGTGTAGGTGAGCTTTGAAGGCGTAGTTGAAGAGCTTCGCTACGTCGGCCCAAGAGTTTTGGTACCTCCGGACTACGAAGAATAGCCATATACGCTGTGGCGAAGTCCATCTATTCTTTAGTGGTGTTGTGGCGAGGAGTAGAGGGTCTGAGGACGGAACACGTGGTGTTCGTGTGTGCTCGTCCTCACTAGTAAGATCGATGGCATCGTGAACAGTCGTGCCAGCAGGATCTGGTCCGAAGGATCTTTTGATAGTAATAGAAGACATTCTTATACAATTCAATCGCAACAAGCTAGATCAGCGAACTCAGAGACAAAGTGAATCACAAGTAAAAGTCGAGACCTGTGTGTGACGGGTCTTGTCTTAAGTACAGATGACTAGGAGTAATGCAGTAAGCGTATAAGATGAAGTGATATTAGAGATCAGAAGGGATGAAGTAAAAGGGAAAGAGTGAGAAAAAGACACTTATAGCGGCAGTCGAGAATGGAGATGGCTGTACATGTCTAGTTTCTCTTCTATCAAGCTTCCGAGCTTTCCGTAGAAGTGGGATTAGGTTTCAGATCGAAGTGATGCTGAAACACACCGCTGTCTAAGCTAGATCTATATCACGTGTAGGATATCGTGGCTCTATAGTCGGCTACTACAACATCGGTATTAGGAACAGCTTAAGCCGATTTGAGGAATGTCAGGCTTGCGCATACACTAGACACCTACTCTTTAATGTCATTTTGCCTCCTCTGCTTTGGATAAAACTTATCTTATGAGATGAGCTTCCACGGAGCCGAAGCAGAGTTTTAGCACTCATCTCTATGATATTTTTGGGCGGGACTAAGCTTTTGGGTATTAAAGTCAATTATGAACACCACCATCGATGTTGTTGATGCTTCGAAGTGCAAAAGCTCGGGACCTGGTTACATATGGATAAAAACGATTATTAATCTGATCTTGGTTACCTACCTGGTATTCTTTTCTTCTTCTCTTCTTCTCTTCTTCTCTTCTTCTCTTCTTCTCTTCTTCTCTTCTTTTCCGTGCCTTTTCCGAGGTAGCATCTACTCCTGACATGTCTAGTGCGGTAAATACTGCAGCTAGCTCTGCTGACACTGAGCACGCCGTGTCGTGGTTACAGAAGCTACTTGGGAAATCCCTGCGCATTCACCTTAGTGATGGACGTATGATGTGTGGCACATTCAAGTGCACTGACAGTATGTGATTCGTGCTGTCTAAAGGGAACAATTATTAACAAGTAGTAGAAGATTATAACCTTATTCTTGTACGTGTTCTCACAATGCAAAACGACGAAGTAGAAGATTGATCTTTTATGGTAGTCAAACACGCATGAGTATAGGGAGACTAGAGCGGGTCGACGTGATACATCTTCAACACAGACTAGTGCCACTAAGACTGCCCCGAACGTGTCTACTCGCTATATTGGTTTGATTACCGTCGGTGGTCAATACATACAGAAGATTGAAATTGAGGAGTTTGACCCCTCCAGCATTGTCTGAATACCTCGATTAAGCAGTATGTTTATTGGTCGCTACATGAACGCCAGCAACAAAACAGAAATTGACGCCAGCGTCATAACAGAAACATGCGTACAACCATTAACATCAACCCTCCACATCATGCTCGACCTGCTGACCATCAACTTTAAAAGACACCGACGCCGTAAATCGTTGCCGCTTCCTGTAAGCTTCCTCCTCATATTCCTTCTCAACCTCTTCCTCCCGTCTCCTCTTCTACGACTGCTCCTTAAACCTTCTCTCCCCCGCCACGACCTCGGCTAGGTAGTCCCGCCCTGCTTCCCGAACTTCCTTAAGGCATCTTCTCTCTATCGCTAGAGTCTTCTTCCTATCAACTCCTTCTTCCACTAGCTTAGCGATGGTGCGCTGTAACTGGGTCACCTGCTCCACTCCTCGAGTGGTCTCAGCCTCGTGGAAGGCTGCGCGCATGTCACTAGTGAGATTGAGTAAATCAAACTCCAGCTCAGCCTGCCGCTCGGCCTGCTTCATGTCGTAAAGTTGCAACGTCGTATGCAATCCTTCTAGTTGCACGCTGTGGTGTGGAGCGTGCGGGTGGTAAAGTAGCGAGAATTTCGTCTTGTGATGATTCGAGTGATGGTGGAAGCGCTGTCCAATCGTCTGTTAGCCAGATGCGAGGTATAAAGACAAACGCTCTAACTCACAACTGGTGGACCTTTTTCGAGTGCGGCAAAGGGTGGAAAGGTAGTGGAACATTTTCAAAGTTGTTTTGTGGAGGTGGTGGAAGATGATTGAAGTTGATGTTGTGAATTGGGTAATCTGGTTGAAGACTTGTTTTATGGATGTAGGAAATGGGAAGATGGTTCTTGTCGCACGAATGCAATATTGATGGGATCAGCACACAGATTAAATAGACAGGATGCTAGGGATAAGGTCGGTACGAGGGGCCTACTACCCCTGTTACGTCCTGCCTGAGATATTTCTGCAGCATTGATACGCCACGGTCTATTTGCTTCTTTTTTGTGCTCGTCTTGGCATTGAACTTTGAGGCCGGGAGTTTTACCACATTTGTACATGCCTAGTTTCAGAACTGAGCTTCCTATGGCCAGCTAGTCCTGAATCAAATGACATGGCTCCATCGCTTGACGAGCATTTCAGAGACATCAGAGACATAGGGATATTATTAGGCGAAAGCTTTCAGTGAGACGTTTAAAGTGCCGTTACAACGTGGTCCGTGACTTGGGCGAAACACGACATTCAGGCAACAGTCTGGGCGTTTGGACGAGCCGCTGTAGCAGGTGAGACCCTAGGTAGGTAGAGAATGAAGTTGAAGGTTAGAAGGATGGCTTCAGGGTAGTCATGGAAAAAGTCTTGGCAAAATTGGAAGGTGGATCACGTTGTCGTCTCGTGTGCTCCTGCTTGCTTCATCATACATTGTCTAGACCTTTAGCCAGCTCAGCTGGAGCTAGCATTGTATTGTATTTCATCACAACTCCGCCTCACTCACTTCAGTCTACACCTTGTATCCATTACACAAAAATCTGGCATTACGACAAACTACGAGTACTACATCCCTCATCCTCACGGTCGTCGTAATCGCGCGCATCCCATATCCTTCCAAGCTTTCTCAAGCACACTATAACCTCGTGCGGGACTTCCGGCTTGCCTTGACTCAGAAGTGTTTCGACTGAATGATACTAATTTGGACTGAAATACCAACAGTATCTACTCCTGGCTGAGCTTATTGTTGTCACAAACCACAGCCTCAGGGACAGCCGTATACTACAATCACAAGATGGGAAACCAACCTTCAAGCAGCAGCAGTACTAAAGAGAGGAGGCAATCCTCGTCTGGAGATGGTCCATCGCTCGACTCCTATCCATCCTTTAGCAAGACCGATACACGAGAGTCAGCCAGGTCTTTCAGAGGCTCGATCAGAAACAAGATTCCCGGATCGAGAGGTCAAAGCGCAGAGCCCAGTCCGCGGCCATCCACTTCTGAAGGACCTTCGGGCGCACCGTCAATCACAAGTAGTGCAGCGGACAAAGAGGAAGCAGATGTTCCGTCACAACAGCCAGCTGTATCGTCACCCGAGGCCAAAAGGACTAGTGTTATGGCAGATGATGGCAGTCTCAAATCACCCACGTTGCAACCGCCCTCTTCGCCAACCATGTCTGCATCCGTAGGTACTGGTCACTCCAATATCGACGATGCAAAGGAAACAGGAGAGGTGGGCAAGGTATCTGAGAGTGGTCCAACTGCAGGAGCAATGCATCCTACTCTGCTGCAACAGAAGGCAGGAGAATCTATCCTCATCAAGAAAGAATACCTCAAACCTCGATCAAAGTCGAAGAGTAGGAGTTTGAGCAGAGATCGTGGTAAGAGCAAGGAGAGGCATTTAAGCACAGACGGCGCTATGGACATTGGTGCATTAAAAGCAATGGATCTTGACGACATGATTCAGCGCTTGCTGGATGCCGGATACGCTGGCAAAGTCACGAAGACCCTATGCTTGAAGAATGCTGAGATCACGGCTGTATGCAATGCCTGCCGCGAGGTGTTTTTATCGCAACCTGCACTCCTGGAGCTGTCTGCTCCAGTCAAGATTGTGGGAGATATCCATGGACAGTATACAGATTTGCTGCGAATGTTTGAGATGTGCGGATTTCCTCCAAGCTCAAACTATTTGTTTCTGGGCGATTACGTTGATCGTGGAAAACAGAGTCTGGAGACTATCCTTTTACTGATGTGCTACAAGCTCAAATATCCAGAAAACTTCTTTCTGCTCAGAGGTAACCACGAGAGCGCCAATGTCACTCGTATCTACGGATTTTACGACGAGTGCAAGCGACGAACCAATATCAAGATCTGGAAGTCTTTCATCGACACTTTCAACTGTCTACCTATCGCAGCTATTGTAGCTGGTAAGATTTTCTGTGTGCATGGCGGTCTGTCGCCAGCACTATCCCATATGGATGATATTCGTCAAATTACACGACCGACAGATGTACCAGACTATGGTCTGCTTAATGATCTGTTATGGAGTGACCCTGCAGAGATTGATACAGACTGGGAACCCAGTGAAAGAGGAGTCAGCTTCTGCTTTGGCAAGAAAGTCATCATGAACTTCCTGCAAAAGCACGATTTCGATCTTGTGTGTCGAGCGCACATGGTTGTTGAGGATGGTTACGAATTTTTCACTGACAGAGTACTGGTCACCGTCTTTTCTGCGCCGAACGTAAGTCTTCAGTGACATTTTCAGGGTTACTGGTACTAACGTGCTGCAGTACTGTGGTGAGTTTGACAATTGGGGAGCCGTGATGGCGGTATCTCCTGAGCTACTTTGTAGCTTTGAGTTGCTGAAACCATTGGACTCGACGGCGCTCAAGAATCACATCAAAAAGGGACGCAAGGAGCGTATGAACACTCTCAACAGTCCTGTAAGTCTTTGTCATGTGCTTGCCATTCATCGATGTATGCGTACTGATGGTGTGTTTGAATAGCCTGCGAATCAATACCCCCAAAGCTACTAGAGGGTCTGATAATTACCTGAGCGAAGCACTGCTGGCCGGCCGCAGGATTGGTCAAGCACTTCTGGGCTAGATTTGTATGTCCCTGCTTGATGGCAAGCCTTCTGTAGACAGGCTTCTGCTGCCGCTATACGCATATACGAAGTGGTGCGAGGGAAAGGTGCACGATGCAGATGTGTGGCTGTATTCCTCGCTTTTGAGCAGCGACTCTACTGTTGTTAATATGAACAGATTGAGATGCATTATAGATCACACGAACTCCAACTCTCACAACCAAGGCCATGTCTCACTTCACGACTTTGCCAGGTGTAATTCATTTCATGCAAGAACAGTAACATAGTGCCTTGATGTTGACAATAACGCGATTGTGGCGCTTAACGGGTGGCGTTCATGCACCGAGCCTGCCTCCAGATTTCAGTCCTTTTACAACATTCCAATGCAGTTATCTGTGAGATGAGCGAGCAAAGTGGTTAGAAAACCATCTTGCGATTGGTATGACTGGTATCTACGATACATTGCAGTATAGACGTTGAGCATGACCTTCACGGCTCCACTTGTGTGATACCGGAGTGATCTCACGGATCTACTGCTTACATTCACGATGCACAGCGATCTCCCCTGTCATCTTGTGTTCTTGAAAGCATATAGACTGCACCTTATGAGCATGCATTGAGACTGCAAACAGATCACCATGCTTGACGACCGAGCAAAAGTCAATGGCAGCACGCGCTAGATTCGTAATTTCCGTAGAACTAGAGGAGGCGGGATAGATCGGCAGCGCATGTTTCAGGTTTTTGGTACCTACTACCTGACTCTGAATGAAACTCATCCGTCAAGCTCGCTCGCCCGCTGTGTTCCATCAGTCGTTCTGCCTTCCATGTAGTGTCTGCTTTCCTCGCAACTCGGAGTACATACTGATCAGCTCGAAAGAGAGGCCATGCTCGTCAACTATAGCATTGCCGCTGCGGTCTAATCTCCTCCTCGCCGTTTGATCTTGACGTAACTCTGTAAATACAGCGCGCGCCAATTTACTGCCACCAACAACACTGTACCAGGTCAATACTTGGCCGACCGCTACTACCACTGTCGACACCCGTCACCCTTTGCGAGCAAGATGCCGTCCTTCATCCGCAAGTTTTCCTCGAAGACCACCCCGACCATCACTACTCCTCCGGCTACTACTCAACCACAATCTTTCAATGGAGCCGTTGCGGGACGTGCTCCTCAGACACCAGCTGCTGCGCCTCCAGTCAAGACGACGCAACGACGAGAAGATGCATGGACGAGAAACGAGCTTCTGCCAGAAGACGTCCAAGATCTGCTGCACATCTGTACTCAAGAACTGAAGTCGAGAGGCAAGTCTAGGTCTGCTCAACGAGACCCTACATTCACTGACAAGTCTCACAGCACTCGACACACCGTTCTTCCTCCTTCCTTTCAGGCCAAACTCTACGCAATATCTCTCTACCGTTCGTGCCTTCATTCGCCGCTACTTCAAAGATGAGACATCACAAAACTCACCACTCTCTTCTTGGTCGCAAGAGATGAAACTCCTTGAGCCAATGGTGCGTCAAGTCTAAAGCATTGAACTGGATGGAACAAGGCTGATGATCATGGAATAGGTCCTGTGCAGTATTCTTCGTTGGTGCTGGAGTCGTCTAAAAGGCGGCGTGATAACATGGAATACATATGAACTGTTCAATACTGGGGAGAAGCGTGAGTAAACGACTTGATTGTGAGAGCTCAGATATACTGACAATCCTCAGAATCGAATATGGACAAGCAGGCGTTCGATACCTTTCTGCCTCTGAGCACTGGATCCCGTGCCCATCAACTCATCATTCTTGACTTCTTCGACCTCCTCGCCGCGATCGCAGCACATAGTAGAAGCAATGGCTTTGGAGGATTGAAGCTCAGTAGATTCATGGGCTGGTTCGCCTTTACTCACACTGCGAATAAGGGCTTCGACTCGGGATACAAATCTTGGACGAGGTATGTCAAGTGTTATTGATTGGTTTCATATTTTGGATACTAACAGCGTTGCAGCGCTGCCAATGCTACCAGTCATATGTTCTTCGCATATCTGCGTGCTCGAGCCCCTCTCCAAGGACCTGGAAGTGACAGCATCTCCTTACTACCACGCGCTATGGTGGCACTAATCAACGAGACTATATACCCGCCACCAAAGCCAAAATTGCTAGAGAGTGTTGCACCTAGTGTACTCATGATTGTAGATGCAGTCTCTCCTACTCCAATCGCAATGCTGGAGAGAGCAAAGAACTTGAACTATCGTGATAGCGATCACGTCCTAACTGCTTTCGCGCAGTACCAAGACCCTGCCAAAGCATTGACAGCAGAATGTGGTCGTGTGTTTGAAATGATAGCGACCAACATTCAGTCCAGCAAGTTCGATCCAACAGCTTCTCCAAGCGCAGACGCCTCTTGGACACGATTTGAGGACATGGGCTTCTCTGGCCTCACTCGCAAGAGAGACGGAAACACAACGAATGGGCTACGTTCAAGAAGTACAAGCACGAATGAGGTTTCATCTCCTTCGCGCAGAATCTCTTCCAGGCAGAACCAGAGCTGGGCAGACTTTATGTCGACTGGTTTCGCGGATGAGGACGGATCATCACCGCCACCATTATCTTTGCCCGCGAAACAGTATATGCCCGCACTTGGCAACGACAACGATATTGTACCTAGCGATAGCAGGAGCTTCCTTCCTGGAGAACTAGCAGGTACGGAGCGTTTCGGTCTCGACGAAACCTTTTGGTGGGTTTGGATGGAAAGCCTGGCGCCAGAGGAGACCCCGGATCGAAAAGCTGTATTTGGCCGCTGTGTCTTAGCCGAGCTGGACCTAACTGGCAGTCGCTGGCTGGTCATTGAAGAGCAGATCAGGCCAGCAGTACAGACCATTCAAGAAGACGTTGTAAGCCCTTCGGCGACCTCACCGGAGCGAAAACGCCCATTCTTCGCAACTAAGAAGAGCAGGACAATGAGCTCCCAAAGGCAGATGAGCAGCAACAGCATGCAACGGGTGAGCAGCTCACAAAAGATTCCTACACTCGGCTTCGACAATGATCATCACGATACTGGATATTCTAGTGCCCAAAGCACTCCAGCAATGGGTGCTGACCAGCATGCTCTCATCCAAGCAGCAGCAGCACAATTAGTCCAAAAGGTCAACACAGATGACTCAGGCAGTACTGTTGCGCAAAGACGAGGCAGAAAAGACGCAGACTCCGACTCGAAGACAGTTAGCGTTCTGAGTATGCAACCCGTCTTTGTCAAGGACGCCGGTCCTGCATTGCAGTGGGCAAGAAAGTTCGACAAGGAAATAACTCGATCCAGATTTGATGATCAAGCGAGTGAGATGGGCAGTGTAAGCGATGCTGTTCTTCCTGGTAGATCACTGCTGCCAGCCTATTCTTCGAAAGAAGATATATCTGTGAAGCAATCACAAGCTTCTGCTGGAGTTCCTGAAAATAGCTCAATAGCCGCAGTGGAGGAAATCATGCGATCTTCGCAGAACCCTGCACAGAATCCTATGCAGAATATGACTCAAAGCACTACACAGAATGCTGTACAGAAAGAAGAGATGGTTCCTTCCCCTCTACGCATTCCCAAGCGTAAGCCAGTAGCAACATCACCAAGCCCATTATCACCGAACCAGGCAACCATGGACCAGGCGGACATCGATTCTAGTTCCGCAGATTGCAGACAGACTCAGGATACTACAGTAACCAATGGCAGCACCATTTCAGCCGACCTTGATCGACCAGCTTTACAGAAGTCTAATATCGGCAGTAGAAGGGGTTTGAGAGATCTCTTCAAGAGAAAGGTCACCGACCCTACAACCAAGTCGAGCGCACAGCGAGCCGTGAGTGGACCTTCGCAACGTGCTGTCAGCAGCAGCACTATCGTGGAGGGCGCCGAGACTAGCCAACAGGAACCAAGGACTGTCACTAGAAAGAGATCATTGTTGAAGAAGAAGCTAGAGAAAGCAGCCGCCAGTAGCAACGCCTTGACAAAAGAACATGTGGCTACTCCAGTCGATGATGATTCTGGTGGTGCTTCGCGCTCGCAACCCGAACGAAAGAAGTTTGGACCCGAAGCTCCCACCAAGGCACATGAAGGAATGGCAACGACTTCAGAACAGCCACTTGATTTGAGTCCTGCTCCAGTACAAGTTGAGGACAGCCCGGCAATGACATCCAAGTCCGCTGTGTTCGGCGCAGCACAGCCCGATATGCTAGAGGATGCTGCAAACTATGCTGAACCACCTAGTCCGGCCTTCTCCAACTTCACTTCGGCTGCAAACATGGATCATGACAGAACAACCACAATGAGCACAGTGCCTGAAATTCACCACGCCCGTTCTGAGACACTGCAAAGTATGCCAGCATATGCACTCGGTTTCGATCCCGGCTCACCTCAGCGTGCGCATAACGCGTCAGTACCTCAGCACAATGGCTCAGCCAGTTACCAGACACGTGCTGCCGCCTCGCTTGTGTCTCAAGGTAAGCCCGCGAACGCTCAATTTCCACCACGTGAATCGTCCACGACAGCACAGGAGCCCATTACTACCTCTATTGCATCTCCCGCGGCGACGGTCTATCAAACGCCGCTTGAGTCATCAGGAGCCTTTCCACAGAACCCACTCGGCTCTCATCCGCCTGAGCAATCCATGACATCGTCCACCTCCGCCGGCGCTCAAGAAGAGGAAGCAGACTTCGAAGACGACGGTGCGCCTCGACCCAACACCCAAGAACGTCTTGCCTCAGCCAGTAGTCGCTGGGCAGCCATCCGGCAAGTAGCGCATGAGAGGCGGATTAGCCAGGAACAAGGCAGTACCACACCGCCTGCTGCTCTTCAGACACCACCTTGGCAACAACAGGCGCCCGTGAGTAATGGATATGCGGGTGCGAACGAGGCCTCTGGATTTAGTCCTGGTCCTGCGAATGGAAGTGCCAAAGGGTTGGGTATTGCTGGTGTTGCTGGGATTGAAAGGG
>Ga0160428_1000744_pt1 | contig 31288 bp, 25 predicted proteins | sample SolpanmetagenomM_FD_108198 | JGI IMG/M metagenome (GOLD analysis project Ga0160428, IMG submission 108198) | Solar panel surface microbial communities from Lawrence Berkeley National Laboratory, California, USA - M | ecosystem: Engineered > Built environment > Solar panel > Unclassified ... | reverse complement strand
TTCCCGTCGTTTGGGAGTGCAAAGGTAGAGCGAAAAAGGGCCCCGTGTCAAGCCCCGATCCGAAAAAAGTCACTGCTATTTGTCCGGCAAGCGGGTAAGTAGCCATCAGTCAGCTACTTACCCGATCATATTTTCTCAAACTTTCTTCTCACTTATCAGATAACCGTACTTATACGCTTGCCTCAACCGCCTAATTAACCACCTTTAGCGCCTTCTGTTGACCGTTTCCCGTTCTAAGGGGGTATATTGCATACTATAGAAAAACTAGGTTTGTAGCGTGGCAAATTCAATACGTGTATTACATACAGCCGACTGGCACCTGGGTAAACGGCTCTATCGGCATGAGCTGTTAAGCGACCACGAGCTGTTTCTGGACTGGTTAGTTGATTTAATAGAACAAAGGCAGATTGACGTGCTGTTGGTAGCAGGCGACGTTTTCGACACAACAAACCCGAATGATGGGTCGATGCAGCTGTACTATCAGTTTCTGACCCGTATGATGCCGCTGAAGTGCCAGGTGATTATCACGGGTGGTAATCACGATTCGTCAAGCAAACTGAATGCACCCCGCGATTTGCTTCGCCACCTTAACATTCACGTGGTCGGTTGTACAAATGGCGACTGCCTACAGGAGATCATTCGGCTACAGCATAATTCCACGGACGTAATCATCGGAGCTGTACCTTTCCTTCGTGACGGCGATTTACGTCGGTCGGTTTCCGGGCAATCGTACGATGAGCGTATCGAGGCCATCCGAATGGGTATCCGAAATCATTACGGACGACTAGCCGATCATTGTCATGATGCCTACAAGGACGTGCCGGTGCTGGCGATGGGGCATTTATATGTACATGGGGCATCGGTATCGGAAAGCGAACGGGAAATTCACTCGGTAGGCGGGCAGGCCGCTTTCGCATCGGAGCACTTCCCGGCTGGTTTCGATTATGTGGCATTAGGCCATATCCACGTCCCTCAGCGTGTGGGCACGGGTAATTCCATTCGGTACAGCGGCTCACCCATTCCACTTAGCTTCGGCGAACGCGACAATCAGCATCAGGTGCTGGAAGTAATGATCGAGGATGGAGCCCTGACAGGCATCGAACCGATTCTGGTACCGCGCTTTCGTAGTCTCCGCCAGATCACCGGTACGCTGGATCAGGTGCGGGAACGGCTGATGGCAATCGAGTCAGGTGAATCGCTGCCGATGCTGGTCGAAATTCTGGTGGAGGAAGAGCGCGAAAGTCTGGCTACCCGCATTCATTTCGAGCAGTTACCCCGCGACTTTGCGGATGCGCCCTTCCGAATCGCGAAAACGCGGCTGACGTTCCGCAACAAGCTTCAGGGGCTCGATTCCTTGTACGCGGTCGACACGCAGCTTCAGGATTTGTCTTATCTGGACGTGTTTAATCGGCGTCTGGACGCTTCGGACGTTGATGATGCGCTGCGGGCTACCCTTATTAACACCTACAAAGAACTCTATCAATTGGTCGAGCACTGACTACCGACCGTTTCATGAAAATTCGTCAGATCCGCTTCAAGAATATCAATTCGTTTTACGGCGAACACCCGCCAATCGTATTCACCGACGGTATTCTGGGCAAAACCGGCTTGTTTGTCATCTCCGGCTCGACCGGTGCGGGTAAGTCCACCTTACTCGACGTTATGACGCTGGCCCTGTTCAACCGGGTACCACGTGTTATGGACCACGATGGCCGTGGTCTGTCGAAAGACCGACTGTTGGCCGAAGGGCTGATTATTAATCAGCGGGCAGCGATCGAGCCGAAAGCTGACGCCTACGCCGAAGTCGAGTACGAACTAAGCGGGCAGGCCTATCGGTCGCGCTGGTCGATCAATAAGAACCGCAACGGTAACTGGAACGACTACGAGATGGAAGTAGCCGAATTACCAGCCAACAAACTGCTCACAGAAAAGAAGCGGGAGGTGCCGGGCTTCAACTCAATAAAGATCGGGCTGACGTATGAGCAGTTTATTCGGTCGATGGTATTGGCACAGGGCGCGTTCGACAAGTTTCTGCGGGCGTCGGCAGGGGAACGAAGTAAACTGCTCGAACAGATTACCGGCACGGACATTTACCGTCGACTGAGTCAGCGGGCGCATACGCAGAACAAAATCTACGAAGAAGAATTACGCGATAAGCAACAAGTAATCGAACTGGTGCAGCTACTTGACGCCGATCAGCTGAATAAGCTGAAAGCTGAACAGCAGGGCATCGAGACACGTCTGATACATCTGACGGACGAACTGACGTTTTTCCGGGAAGAAGCTAAGCAGGTCGAGCAGCTGGGTGCAATCGAGCAGGATATCGCGCGGCTGGTCCGGAAACAGCAAGAACTGACCGGCAGGCAACTGCGCTTTGCCCCCAACGCGGAGCGGCTCGACTGGCATAACCAAGTTGCTGACCTAACTGAATTATTCAGCTCTCTGACTCACGCAGAGGATACGCTACAAAAAGCAACGACCGGCCATCGGCGAACACAGGAGTCTCTCCAAAGTCTGCATACTGAATTAAGTGACGTGCTGGCAAAGGCACGGCAGTTGACGCAGCAACCGGCTTTATCGGAGCAGACCCTGACTGAGACGATTACCGACCTTCGGGATCGGGTGCTTTCCCTCACACAACAAATTGAGCAGGAACGAAAGAATGCCAGTCTGCCTCAACAGCGACTATCGCACATCATTAAACAGGCAACGGATGCCTGGCTTCGATCGCTGCGGCTCGACGATCTGATTGTGATGGACGAGCAGGTCGTTGAACGGCAACGGCTGGTTGGGGAGCAACTGGTAAAACTGGAAAACGAGTACGCTGTGCTGGCAACCCCTGAGCAGGTTCAGCACGAGATTAAAGAGCTGATCGATCAGGAAAAAAAGCTGGAGCGATTGATTCAACTTCAGACGGATCAACAGAAGCGGTATTACGACGGGGTGAACTTGAGGATACGAATTGATAAGTATCAGGATTCTATCAAATCAGATTATCCAAAACTAGATTTACTACGGTCTGAACTGACAAGACTGGAAGAGAAAAGGAAGACACTTGACGATCAAAAACTGAGATTAGTTACCGAAGCGAACCTAGATGAATTGCGAAAAAGTTTGGTGGCAGGTGAGGCTTGTCCCTTATGCGGTTCGACTCACCATCCGTATGCGCATCGGTACATTCAGCAAGTAGGTCAGATCGAAGTGGCAATTCAGCTGATCGCAGCCGATATTGATACTAAGAAAGGAAACGTCGATTCCCTCAACCGAAAAATCATCCAGGAAGAGTCCACGAAAAAAAGCCTAGATGCCCAACGGACTGTACTACTTGAGGAATACAGAAGTAATAAAAAAACGATAGCTGCAGAGTTGGTTTCGTTGACACTTGACGAAGATACCCAACCAACGTTTCTCGAAAACAGGCAGCAATACATCTATGCGCAACGAGATGAACTAGCCCTGTTACTATCGTTGTGGGAACAGGACAAAGTTCTGCGTCAGTTAACCGACGATCTGGCGGCCTTGCACGCAACGCAACATCAGATTAAGCGATTGACGGAAGAGCGGGATCAGCTTTTCACGGGTAGCGACATCAAGACCGTCTGCGATCAGTTGACGAACCGGTTTACAAAGAATCAATCTGACCGGGCCACGCAGGAAGGATTATTGAATCAGGCTGCTAAAGCAATGACCGAAGCTAGGCAGTTGGCAACCGATCTGCACAATCAGCTTCAGCCATTGCTGCAAAGCCGGGGCTTCGCCGATGTACAGACAGCCCGTCAGCGGGTACTTGACCCCACTACGCTTCGCCGGTTGCAGGATGAGAAGCAACACCTCGCCGATGAAGCGACGCAGCTAACGGCCAAGCACACCGATGCCGATCAGCGACGGCAGACACTGGCCGAAGCCCGTAAAACCGACGTTCCGCTCGATCAAATCCGCCAGTTCATTAATGAACGCGATAAAGAATTGCGTCAGCAGACGGAGCAGTTGGGTAAGCTCAAGCAGACCCTCGACGCCGATACCCGCGAACACAAACGCCATAAAACACTCCTCGGCGACGTAAAAAAGCTGGACGACGCAGCCATGCCGTGGCGCGAACTGAACCGGCTGATCGGGAGCGCGAAGGGTGACGAGTACAGCCGGTTTGCACAGGGACTTACGCTTTCGCAGCTAATCGGTCTCGCCAACCGCCGACTGCGCGACCTGTCTGACCGCTACCTGATTCTAAAACCGCGCGACGGGCAGGATGAACTCTACGTGCTGGATCAGTATCAGGGTGGGGCCGAGCGTACGGTGACCAGCCTGTCGGGCGGAGAAACGTTCACGCTTAGCCTCGGGCTGGCATTGGCACTGTCGGATCTGGCGTCGCAGAATATTCAGATCGACAGCCTGTTTATCGACGAAGGCTTTGGTACGCTGGACCCCGAAGCACTGGATATGGCGGTGGCGATGCTCGAGAAACTCCAACAGGACAGCCAGAAGACGATTGGTATAATTTCGCACCGCCACGAAATCAAGGAGCGGATCAGTGTTCAGATTCAGATCGATAAGGGCCACGACGGCAATAGCCGGGTATCAATCGTTGAGCTATAACGGAAGGCCATAAGAGAAAGGGGCCGAAAACTGTACTGTGTGTACGTTTTCGACCCCTTTCTTTTGTGGTTAATCAGTAGGGAAACCTATTTTCCCTTCTCAAACATCTCCATTACTCCTTCCGAAACACCGGTCATCGAGAAGCCGCCGTCGTGGAACAGGTTCTGCATCGTGACCATGCGGGTGTAGTCCGAAAACAGGGTCATGACGTAGTCGGCGCACTGGTCAGCGGTTGCGTTGCCCAGCGGAGCCATTTTTTCGGCGAAATCATAGAATCGGTCAAAGCCACCGATGCCGCCACCGGCCGTCGTCGGTGTGGGCGACTGCGATACCGTGTTGACACGGACGTTGCGGAATTTGCCGTAGTGGTAACCGAAGCTGCGGGCAATCGACTCCAGCGTGGCTTTAGCGTCGGCCATGTCACCGTAGAACGAGAATGTCCGCTGAGCCGCCATATACGTCAGGGCTACGATTGACCCCCACTCGTTGATGGCGTCGAGCTTATAGGCCGTCTGCATCATTTTGTGGAACGACATCGCCGAAATATCGACGCTCTGTTTGTACCAGTCGTAATTGAGATCGGTATACGATTTGCCCTTGCGGATGTTGGGGCTCATGCCAATCGAGTGCAGTACGAAATCGACCTTACCGCCCAGGATGTCCTGCGATTTGGTGAACAGGTTTTCCAGATCGTCGGTCGAGGTGGCGTCAGCGGGGATGATTTCCGCTTCGCACTGCTCGGCCAGTTGTTTGATCGCTCCCATCCGCATGGCGATAGGCGCGTTGGTCAGCGTAAACGTAGCACCTTCTTCCTTTGCTTTCAGGGCCACTTTCCACGCAATTGATTTCTCATCGAGGGCACCCGAAATGATGCCGCGTTTTCCTTTCAGTAATCCGTAAGCCATACCTTGCTCTTGCACAATTTATCCGGCAAAGATGCCGCTTTTTGGGGAAAGTCACGCCATTGGCCTGACTACTGTGGGGTTACAACCGGCAGATGCAGCACCCGTTCCATAAATCCGGCCGTCGTCCGGTACACACTTTTCAGATCGCCGGACGTAAAATGCGATGCGATAACGTGGTGGTTGGCATTGGGAATAGCCACCTTCTCTTTCTGATCGATGGACGTACCCAGTTCATCAAACATGGTCAGCATGGCTGGTACTGATACCGTTTCGTCTTGGTGTTCCTCGTCGCGATAATAGTACGCCATGAACAGGGGTTGCTTCACCTTCGCGAACTGCTCGGGTGTCATCCAGTCCTCAAGCATGGTTTGCAGTGTAACCAGCCCGTTGGTGTGGTAGATCGTCAGCCAGTACCTGGCCCGGTCAGGTTTGTAGGTATTGACAACGACGTGATCGCCCTGAAAGACCTGCTGCATAATCTGCGCGCCCCACGGCCTGGTCACCAGCCGCAGGGCCGGGTTCCGGGTAGCGATACAGGGCGAATACAGAATCAGGCCAGCGATTTCGGGATGATGAGCCGCCAGATACAGCGTCAGCATGCCCCCGGCCGATGTACCCATCACGATCACCTTCTCGCCCAGCGCTTTTCCCACCGCCAGCGCCCGCTCCGCTGATTCGGCATAACAGGCGGGGGTCATGGTCTTCATCGCATCGGGCGAGTTCACACCGTGTTCGCAGGTGCGGGCCAGGTACAGATTACAACCAAACCGGTTGGCCAATTGTCGATGCACCGGGTCGCCCTCGGCCCAGCTTGCCCCAAAACCGGGAATGTAAACGATACTGTACGGCGTTTTCTGCTTATGGGTACTATCGGCCCATACGATCCGCGCTTCGTTATCGGGGCGCAGGTTGGCCTTCTGCTCCGACTCCGCCAGTTCGCGCTCCAGTTCGACCAGATCGGTTTTCATAACAATACGTCCGTTTTTGATCGAGTCGAAATGCGCGGTCGGGCCCGTCAGATAGCCGACAACCAGCAGAGCCAGTACCAGACCGACGATAAGCAGAATCCGTTTCATATGTATTCGCGAATGTCCATCCGAATGCGCCAGTCTTTGGGCAGGTAATTGTTGACCCGCTGCCCGACGCCTTTCATCCAGCCCAGATTTAACCCGCCAAACCTGGCCAGCTGCCAGACCTTCACGGGTTGATCGAGCACCAGATTTTCCTTTTTGAAGTAGCGCAGCGCATCTTCCAGACTGAGATCGACGCCCGGCAGGTCCGAGCGAACGATGGTACTGAGTGCCAGCGTATGAGCTGGAATGAAATCGGTCCCTTTGAACTGACCCAGCTCCACTCCGAAACCTTTGCTGTGAATGGCACTGTCGAGGAAAAGAAACGTTTTTTCCAGCGATACCGGCAGTGCCATTACATCGCCGTTGGGTTTTTCCCAGTACGAAAACGCTTTCGGTTCCTGAATCCAGGTTGAGACACTGGCCGTTTCGCGCGGACGTAGTGCCCGAATGCTCCGAAACGTCCGGGCATCGAGCTTGACGGCCGCTGTAAAGCTGGTCTTCTCGAATACGCTGATGAAAAACCCTTCGCCTTTCACGCGGTGCGGATAACATTGGTAACCCACCGCGCCGTCAACCCGTCTTTCCGCAATTTTCCAGTCGGCGGGTAAGTCGAGCGGCCTATTTTTAAAGCCATTGCTGGCCAAGTAGCGCATGTTATCCTCGTTTTCCTGCGCATTGTATGTGCAGGTGCTGTAGATGAGTATCCCGCCCGTGTCAAGTAGCGGAGCCGCAGCCGCCAGAATCCGCTTTTGCCGGGCCGAGCACAGATCGACGTTCGCTTCCGACCATTCGTTGACGGCTTCGGGATCCTTGCGGAACAGTCCTTCTCCCGAACAGGGAGCATCGACCAAGATAACATCAAAATAGCCAGCCAGATTGGTCAGGGCCTCTGGGTCGTGGTGGCTGACGACGACGTTCGGATAGCCCCATTTATCGATATTCTGCCGGAGCACCGACACCCGGCTACGGATTACCTCGTTACAGATCAGCAAACTGTCGGGCGTGAGCATCGACGCCAGCAGGGTGCTTTTCCCGCCCGGTGCCCCGCACAGATCCAGCACCCGCAACGGCCGGTTCAGGTTAACCGTTTGCCGAACGGCTTCGGCCAGCAGCATCGAGGACGCTTCCTGCACATAATACCCCCCCGCCTGAAACAACGGGTCGGCCGTGAAGCTGGGGCGTTCGGGCAGGTAGAACCCTTCGGCGCACCAGGGCACCCGTTCCAGATTTGTGGTATTGAAGGCTGGTTTGCGCGGATTGACGCGGATACTGACCGGTGTTGGACTCGTCAGCGCGTCAAGAAATTGAGGAAAGTCTGCGCCCAGCTGCGCGTTCATCTGATCGGCAAAGGCTGGGGGCAGTGTCAGTTTGTTCATTAAACAAATGTACGGAGATGGAATAGTCTTTCGGGCACCGCCCCACGCTGGCACTTTGTCCGTATCTTCCGACTTCTTACCTACGTTTACTATATGCCCATTTCAACGGATCGCCTTACGCAGATCAAAACGCTTATTTTCGACATTGATGGTGTTTTCACAGACGGCCGGGTTTACCTGCCCGAATCGGGTGACGCCTATCGGACGTTCAACATTAAAGACAGCTTTGCCATTGCCCACGCGATCAAAGCCGGTTATCGGGTCGGTATCGTCTCATCAGCCAACTCCGACGGTGCCCGCAAGTGGCTGACAACGCTGGGTGTGAAAGACATTTTCATGGGTGGCCCCGACGATCAGAAGCTCAACGCGTACCTCGGCTACGTCAGCCGCGACAAGCTCAACGAAGCCGAAATCGTGTACATGGGCGACGACCTGCCCGACCTGCCGATTCTGAAGCGCGATTTGCTAAGCACCTGCCCCGCCGATGCCATTCCCGAACTGACCGATATGTGTCAGTATGTATCGCCACGGAAAGGGGGCGAAGGGGCCGTGCGCGACGTCATTGAGCAGGTAATGCGGGCCCAAAACACGTGGAATTCGTAATAATACCCCGCCCCAACCCCGCCCCGTCAGGGAGGGGCTCCGCACACTCACCGGGCAAAGCCCCTCCCTAACGGGGAGGGGTTGGGGTGGGGTACATTGCCATGGGGTATTTTGAACTACCTAAAAACACTCATTCCCAATGAAAGCCTTACTACTTACTGCTCTTCTCAGCACCGCAACACTTATGACGCAGGCGCAGGACCACGGCCCGATTACGCTGGTAATCCACGGCGGTGCCGGCACAATTACCCGGCAGAATATGACGCCGGAGAAAGAGAAAGCGTACCGGACGGTGCTGAATCAGGCCCTGCAAACGGGTTACGCTATCCTGAAAAAAGGCGGCAGTAGCATGGACGCCGTCGAAGCTACGATTCACGTCATGGAAGATTCACCCCTATTCAACGCGGGTAAAGGGGCCGTGTTTACTCATGACGGCAAAAACGAGATGGACGCGGCCGTGATGGATGGCAACACATTGAAAGCCGGTTCCATCGCGGGTGTCACGACCGTTCGCAACCCGATCAGCACGGCCCGGCGGGTGATGGACAAATCGGAACACGTGATGATGATTGGCCCCGGTGCGGAGGCATTCGCTAAAGCGCAGGGCATGACGATTGTCGATCCGTCGTATTTCTACACCGAAGCCCGCTGGCAGGGCTTGCAGAAGGCCCTGAAAGACGAGAAAGTTGAACTGGACCACTCCGAAAAACCCGCCAAAGCCACCGCCAGGCCCGACACGACTCGCAAAACCGGTTCGCTGCTGGATGAGCAGATTTTTACAGAAGGCAAGAAGTTTGGTACTGTCGGCTGCGTCGCGCTCGATCAGGCGGGGAATCTGGCAGCGGGCACGTCGACCGGGGGCATGACCAACAAACGGTACGGCCGGGTGGGCGATGCGCCGATTATCGGCGCGGGAACGTATGCCAACAATGCCACCTGCGCCGTATCGGCAACGGGCCACGGCGAATACTTCATCCGGTCGGTGGTCGGTTACGACATTTCCGCGCTGATGGAATACAAAGGCTTGTCGGTGAAGCAGGCGGCCGACGAAGTCGTGATGAAGAAGCTGGTCGAACGGGGGGGCGAAGGGGGCGTTATTGCGCTAGACCGGAAGGGTAATTTCGCCATGCCGTTCAACTCTGCCGGTATGTATCGCGGTTACATCAAAGCCGACGGCAGCAGCGAGGTGATGATTTATAAGGATTGAGAAGTGTATTTCGGATAATGTTTGGTTTATCAGAGACCTATTTTTTTGTCATCCCGACGTCAGGAGGGATCTCCGGTGTTATCGATCAAATCATTGGCTGCCGGAGATCCCTCCTGACGTCGGGATGACAAAAAATCCTACAATATCACCAATTCTCGATTAATTCGTCGACCTGTTCGAGCAGGAATTTCGCCTTTGGGCCAACCTTCCCATCGCCAATCGTCAGGTCACCGATCTGCGTAATAGGCAGCACTTTTTTGGTTGAGCTTGTCGTGAACGCTTCATCGGCATCGTACAGGTCCGACAGCAACACCGGCCGTTCGATCACCTCAAAAGCAGACTGCGCCAGTTGCATTACCAGCCGGCGGGTAATGCCGTGCAGGATATTTCGGTTGGGCGTAATGAGCTGATCGCCCTTCACCAGAAAGAAATTACTCCGGCTTAGTTCGCTGATTTCACCCCCCTTCTGGTACAGCACGTCCGACGCCCCCGCTGCCCGAATCGCCTGCGCCAGCAAAATGACCCGCTTGTAGTCGGTACTCTTCACTTCGGCTATTTCCCGGACGTATTCATCCAGAATGACCTTGATTCCCTGTTCGTACTGGCTAACTGATGTCGGGTGAATTGGCTCCGTCAGCATCAGCAGATTGGGCTTTTCGATGCTGATACTGTCGGCGGAATACCCACCCGTCAGCACAAAGCGGATACCTGTGTCAGTGCCCCCGCCCTGTTCGATCAGCTTCATGACTACGGCATAGGTTTCGGTCTTGCTCATTGGCAGCGGCAAATGCATCCGCATGGCCGAGTTCTGAAACCGCTCCCAGTACCAGTCCCACTGAAACGGCCGGCCATTGTAAGTCAGGAAATAATCGAACAAGCCGTAACCGCGCAGCAGACCTAAGTCCGTTACACCGACAGCCAGTTGATCGGTCGGGGCAATGGTGCCGTTGAAATACCCGTAATGCATAAAAGCCTTATCTTTACTGTAGAACAAAGGTAAACCAAATGAACGTATCCACCCGGCCAACAGGACAACGCCCGGCCGCGCCCCGCAAGATACCGGCTTCATTATTATACGAAATGATCGATGGTGTACCTTACTACTATCGGGGCTATCGGGCTGTGTTATCCCGCCAGAAAACGAAGGAAGAAATTATGGGTGCTAGTGCTTTACAATCAGCAATCGTTTCGCTGCTTGTCCACGTTCTGTACAAGTGCTTACCATTTGACGATTATTTGATTGCAACGAACGAACCAGGTTTACATCTGGCACCGGGGAGTAACCTGTCGAACGATATTGCCGTATTCGATCAGGCCAGTTTGCCGGTTCCTCTCGATGAAAAGTATTTTTCCGTTCCACCCCGCGTCGTCGTTGAAGTCGACGTAAAAATCGAATTGCCGACCAACATCAGCGAAACGGAATACGTCTACGATAAAACGCAGAAAATACTTGACTTCGGCGTACAGAAAGTAATCTGGATACTAACTAAAACACGCCGGACACTCATCGCTCAACCGAATGAACACTGGATTCTGACCAGTTGGGACGACGAGATCGACATGCTGCCGGGTTGTACGTTCCAGCTTACTACGCTACTGCGATCTAAAAGAGTGATTCTGTAAACTTATAAAAGTATGTTCGCAGACGTCTTCATGAAATCTCTACTAGCTGATATAAATTTCCGCAAAGTTGATACAGAGCATTTTGGGGAAATCTTGATGTTGGACACAACAGAGCAAATTTTTACTGTAGCCAGTGCTTTAACCTCTTTCGACTCTCCTCTTTTTTCTTTTGTAGGATGGCGTGGCCAAGCCTCTCTTAATTGGCGAGTCGATAGTAAAGCTGTACGTCGTTTAAGGTCTCAGTTTATTGCTGCATCGAACTCGTATGACAATAACATATTGACTTTCAACGGCTTCTTGGACGATTACGAAGAAAAACTTCTGCAAAGAGCTAGGCAGAGAGGTCATGGATACTACTTTGGCAGAAATTTATATGATTTAGAATTACTGTCACTCATACAACATTACGGCGGCTCCACCAGACTTTTAGATTTCAGCAAAAGCCTTTGGATTTCACTTTGGTTTGCATGCGCAGATAGAGAAGATGAGGACAGACTACTCACATGCCTGAACATTGATCGCTTGAATCATTCTATGTCGCACGTGAATGAAGGGTTGACCTCACTCAAGATTAAAGATATTTTAGAGCATTCGCCGAACAAGCCCATCGTATACGAGCCTTTGCATCTAATAGCTCGAATGAGAAATCAACATTCGTTTTTTCTCTTCGGTAACGCCGTAAATGAAAGATGGGGTTCGCTGTCCACTTATTCTGAAGAAAGTTTATGTTTCATAGGTATTTCTTCAAAACTCAAACAACAGCTTAATATGCTGTGGAAGCCACTCTTCGGCTTCGATGAGACTTATATATACGACGATTTGGAAGGCTTTTCACAAAGTCATAACTCTGATAGAAAAATAGACATTGAGTTCCAAATATTCGGATAGAGCAAACTCGGCTGAATAGCTATACCGTCCAGCCGAGTTTTCATGTTACACCAGCTTCTTATACTTGATCCGGGTCGGGGTGGCGTCGGTGCCGAGCCGTTTGCGCCGGTTTTCTTCGTACTCCGAGAAATTACCTTCGAACCAGTACACCTGTGAGTCGCCCTCGAACGCCAGAATGTGCGTGGCAATACGGTCGAGGAACCACCGATCGTGGCTGATGACCACAGCACAACCGGCAAAATTTTCCAGCCCTTCTTCCAGTGCCCGCAACGTATTGACGTCAAGGTCGTTGGTCGGCTCATCGAGCAGGAGCAGGTTAGCCCCTTCTTTCAGCGTCATCGCGAGATGAACCCGGTTGCGCTCCCCACCCGACAGCGTACCGATTTTTTTCTCCTGATCGGCACCGGCGAAGTTGAAGCGGCTCACGTATGCCCTTGCGTTCGACTGCTTGCCGCCCATCATAATCCATTCGTTGCCCCCTGAAATAGCTTCGTATACGGATTTGTTCGGGTCTAGGCCGTCGTGTTCCTGATCGACATACGCGACCTGCACCGTATCGCCCACGGCGAAACTACCAGCGTCGGGTTTGTCGCGGCCGGTGATGAGTTTGAACAGCGTGGTTTTACCCGCCCCGTTGGGCCCGATCACCCCCACGATACCGCCCTGCGGCAACCGGAAGCCGAGGTGCTCGAACAGCAGCCGGTCGCCGTATGCTTTCGCCACGTCGTCGGCTTCAATGACTTTGGCACCCAGTCGCGGACCAGCCGGTATAAAGATTTCCAGCTTATCGTCGCGCTGTTTGGCGTCTTCGCTGAGCAGCTTCTCATAGGCACCCAAGCGGGCTTTCGACTTGGCCTGCCGCGCTTTCGGGGCCATCCGTACCCATTCCAATTCGCGCTGCAACGTCTTCTGCCGCTTCGACTCGGTTTTCTCTTCCTTCGCCAGCCGCTGCTGTTTCTGATCGAGCCACGACGAATAGTTGCCTTTCCAGGGGATACCCTCACCCCGGTCGAGTTCGAGAATCCAGCCGGCTACGTTGTCGAGGAAATACCGGTCGTGGGTTACGGCGATGACTGTACCCGTGTACTGCCGCAGGTGTTCTTCCAGCCACAGCACCGACTCTGCATCGAGGTGGTTGGTCGGCTCATCAAGCAGGAGCACGTCGGGCTGTTGCAGCAACAGACGGCACAGCGCCACCCGGCGTTTCTCACCCCCCGACAGGTTATCGATCAACGCGTCGGCGGGGGGGCAGCGCAGGGCATCCATTGCTCGCTCCAGCTTCTGGTCCAGTTCCCAGGCGTTGTGATGGTCCAGCTTCTCCTGCACCTCACCCTGCCGGGCTAGCAGTTTATCGAAATCGGCATCGGGATCACCGAAAGCCTCGTTGATCTCGTCAAATTCTTTCAGTAGGGCCACCACTTCCTGCACGCCTTCTTCGACGACTTCACGAACCGTTTTGCCGGGCGTGAACTGTGGCTCCTGTTCCAGCATGCCGACCGAATAGCCGGGCGAAAAAACGACTTCACCCGTATAACTTTTGTCGATACCGGCAATGATGCGGAGCAGGGTCGATTTACCCGATCCATTGAGACCCAGCACACCGATTTTTGCGCCGTAAAAAAACGACAGATAGATGTTTTTTAGGATTTGTCGGTTTGGCGGAATAGTTTTACTCACGCCCGCCATCGAGAAAATTATGGTTTCCTGACTCATTAATTTCTAATAGATTTGTGGTGGCAACTACCCCAAAATTAACCCTCAGCGCAGCCTTAACCAAAACACAAGAATGGAAAACGCTTCACTGGTAGATGAATACGGTTACGTCAAAGACGGAAAGGTATTTTTGACAGGCTACCTGGAATACGAAGATCGGCAGATCGGCGAAGTTAAACGTACCGAGCAGGAAGCGCTCGATTATTTCAAAAACCGCTTTATCATCGCCGAAAGTAAAGTTAGTCAGCTGGAAAAAGATATTGAAGAGGCCCAGAACAAAGGGTCCTATCTAACCAAACTGATGCAGCTGCGGAAGAAACTGATTCAGTTTGACGCGCTCGGTAACTTCCCCCCGCTACTGGACCGGCTCGACGCACAGGAAGCTATTCTGGCGGATCTGATTACAGTTAACCAGCTCAAAAATCTGGAGATCAAGCGGGCGCTGATTGCGGAAGCGGCCACAATGGTCGATAGTACGGAGTGGCGCGAAACGGCCGATGCGTTGCAGGAGGTCAAGACAAAATGGATCAAGACCGGACCGGTAGATAAGTCAGTCGAAACCGATGTAGTCAACGAGTTTCAGGCACTACTCGACGGTTTTTTCACGCGTCGGCGGGAGTTCTTCAACGAGCAGAACAAGGTGATTCAGGAGCGGCTCGACAAGTACGACGAGCTGATCCGGCTGGCGTTCCGCGCTAACCGGCTTGGTGATCTCGACGCGGCTTTTCAGGAGGTTCGGAAACTCAACAACGCCTGGAAACAGGTTGGTGAAGTGCCGATCAAGAAGAGCGGTAAGCTGTACAAGCAGTTCAAGAAAGCCACGACAACCTTCTACGCCAAGTACAATGAGGTGAAGGGCATTGTGATCGAGAAGAGAATCGACCCGCGTATCGAGGCTCAGATGAAAATGGCCGACGAAGCCGAATCGCTTGCCAAACAGGAAGATATCTTCGCAGCTGCCGAACGGGCCAAAGTATTGCTCAACAGCTGGAAAGAGGTCAAGGTGCCATTCAAGATGCAGGACAAGTCGCTCAACGACCGCTTCCGGGCCGCCTGCGACAAGATTTTTGAATTGAGTTATCTCGGCCGGGTGCTGACACGCAAATACCCCGCGTTCGGTCTGAAAAGTCAGGCAGAGCAGATTCGGACGAAGATTCGCGAAATGGAATACCTCGTCAAACGGGAGAAAAACGATCTTCAGTTTGCCCTACAGGATGCCGACGGTCTGGACCCGAACAACGATGAAGACAAGCAGGCGCTCAACAAGATCAACACGCAGAAACGGAAGATTGCGATGAAAGAAACGATCCTGCGCGAGTTCCAGAAGCAGCTGGAAATAGCCGGATGACCGATTTGACGTCGGCGGTGCAGATCATCAGCCATCACAGTTTCTAGTCTACGTCCTTTAATAAACAGCAAACGCGCTCCGGCAACTACCGGGGCGCGTTTGCTGTTTATAGAATATGGAAACGAACCAATCTGAATCAACCGCGCAGGAAACGGACTTCCGCAACGCGATCATTCCCGGCAAATTCGTCCGGATCGAATACCTGACCGACCTCAGCGAATTCATCAAAACCGATGCCCTGCTGAAGCGGCATTTCGAGAAAGAGGGCATCGAGTACATCGAACTCGGTCAGGGTGACATTATTCCGCTCAATCGGGTCGTGAGTCTCAGCGGCAAGCTGTCGCCCGACTTTCCCGGTTACGCCAATTACTCCTGCGACTGCTAGTCGATTTTGTCGAATCCGCAGTAGGGTACCAGCACAGCCGGGATACGGATACCGTCAGGCGTCTGGTTATTTTCCAGAATCGACGCCAGGATGCGGGGCAAGGCCAGGGCCGAGCCGTTGAGCGTGTGCAGCAGCTGCATCTTGCCGGTGCTGTCTTTCGTACGAAGCTTCAACCGGTTGGCCTGGTAGGTTTCAAAGTTCGACACCGAGCTAACCTCCAGCCATCGCTGTTGCGCAGCCGACCATACTTCCATGTCGTAGGTGAGCGCCGACGTAAAGCCCATATCGCCCCCGCACAGCCGCAGCACCCGATAGGGAAGTTCCAGCTTTTGCAGCAGCGACTGGACGTGCAGGCTCATCTCTTCCAGCGCAGCATACGAGTTTTCGGGCTTTTCAATTCGCACCAGTTCCACTTTATCGAACTGATGCAGTCGGTTCAGCCCCCGTACGTGTGCGCCCCATGATCCGGCTTCACGTCGGAAACAGGGTGTGTACCCGGTGTTTTTTATCGGCAATTGTGCTTCCGGTACGATTACGTCGCGGTACAGGTTGGTAATCGGCACTTCCGCCGTTGGAATCATATACAGCTTTTCCTCACCGATGAAGTACATCTGCCCTTCTTTGTCGGGTAGCTGTCCCGTACCGAAGCCGGAATCTTCATTGACGACGATGGGGGGCTGTACTTCCATGTAACCCGCTTTCAGCGCTTCATCGAGGAAGAAGTTAATCATGGCCCGCTGAATCCGGGCGCCTTTGCCTCTGTACACGGGGAAACCCGCGCCAGTAATCTTGACGCCTAGTTCAAAGTCGATGATCGGTCCGCCATCGGGGCCGTACTTTTTAATCAACTCCCAATGCGGCTGTGCGCCGTCATACAGCGTCGGTTTGTCGCCGTGCTCCAGCACCACTTCGTTATCGTCGGCATTACGGCCTGCTGGTACGCTGCTGTGCGGAACGTTGGGAATCGTGACGAGCACATTCTGCAACTGCTCCTCGACCGACTTCAGACTTTCTTCCAGTTCCTTCGAGCGGCTTTTTAACTCCGCCGTTTCAGCTTTAGCCGCATTCGCTTCGGCCTGCTGACCGGCTTTCATCAGGGCACCAATTTCTTTGGCTTTCACGTTCGACTGCGCCAGTGTATCGTCAAGATCGCGCTGGGTATCGCGCCGTTGCTGATCGAGGGAGAGAACCTGATCGACGGTCGGTTCAGCGTTGGCAAAATGGCGTTTCGCAAGGCCGGCCAGCACAGCGTCCCGGTTCTCGCGGATGTAAGCAAGTTGAAGCATTAGTTTGTATCAATTAGCTGTTTAATGACAGCAATAAATTCTTCGGTTTGGGCCAATAAGGGAACTACATCTTCAGCCGTGAACACAGCAAAATCTTCGTAGTCGCTATCCTGACGGAACTTGAACAGCCGAGCGTAAAATTTTGTCTACTGCTCATCAATGCGCCCCGCCTTACCATACTGCTCGCCAAGCATCAGCTTTACACCCGCGTGCGATTTCACCCGGATATCGTCGTTGAGCATAATAGCCGTCACTGCGTGGAAAGCCGCATAATACAAGCGATTGACAGCACCATCCCAGTGTTGATTGTCAACCATCGACCTAGCGGCATCTAGATCGACAGCTGACTTTTGCAACCGCCAGACAACGACTTCTTCCTTCGTTCTCTTCATAGCTGTCGGCCATCATCTTTGATGTTTTGGTACAAATCGGTGACCTCCAGATCTTCCCATTCACCTTTCTGATGCACAAGTGTGCTGATAAGCTGTCGGCTCGCCAATTCGACGTCGTACAGTTGGTCTTGAATGGTGTGTTTCAACATCCGGCCAGCCGGTTCGTCGGTGAGCACCAGAAAATCCCAGTCGGAGTCGTCGCGGAAGTCGCCCCGCGCGCGGGAACCGAACAGCCAGATTTCGGCTTGCGGGTCAATCGCCAGTACCGTGCGTTTTACTTCGCTCAAAAACTGTTCGTCGGTCATGGTCGGGCGCGGGGCTGGTGTTTCTATCGGGCAAACAGGCCGTCGTTCAGGGCATTCAGGGCTTCAGCTTTGTATTTACCATGCACCAGCAGCGACAGGTTACTTTCGGTACCGCCGTACGAAATCATCCGGATCGGGATGTTCTGCATCGCATTGAATACTTTTAAGGCAACCCCTTCATTGTCAGCACTAAAGTTACCAACAATGCAGATAATCGTCTGATCGTAGTCAGGTTCTTCCAGCGTACAGAACGCATTTAACTCTTCCGAAATTTCCTGAAGCCGATCCGTATTATCAATCGTGACCGATACCGATACTTCCGACGTCGCCAGCATATCGACCGGCGTTTTGTACTTCTCGAAAATCTCGAAAATACGACGCAGAAAGCCATACGCATTCAACATCCGGGTCGAGTGGATATACAAAGCCGTGATCCCGTCTTTAGCCGCGACGGCTTTGAACACTTCGCTGGAGCGGCTGGCCGATTCGGGACGGTCGGCAATGAGCGTACCGGGCGCGGCAGGTTCCATCGTATTTTTCAATCGGACGGGTACGCCAAACATCCGCGCAGGGGTGATGGTCGATGGATGCAGAATCTTCGCGCCAAAATACGCCAGCTCAGCCGCTTCATCGAAGGTCAGCTCACGAACCGGAAACGTGTTTTTCACAATACGCGGGTCGTTATTGTGCATCCCGTCGATATCGGTCCAGATCTGAATTTCATCGGCCTGTACAGCGCCACCAATCAGCGACGCGGTGTAGTCCGAGCCACCCCGCTTGAGATTGTCGACTTCACCCCGTGGGTTTCGGCAGATAAATCCCTGCGTCACGATGATCTGCTTGTCGTCGTGAACCGGCAGCATATCGGCCAGAATCTGCTTCGTCACCTGAATTTCCGGCTCGTTGTCGGCATCGATGCGCATGAAATCCAGCGCGGGTAACAGCGTCGACGGTACACCTTCTTCTATCAGATACGCCTGAAACAACTGTGTGCTGAGCAGTTCGCCCTCGGCCACCAGTTCCTTTTCCTGCTTGATGGAAAACGGCTTGATACCTGCCAGCGACCGGATAAACGAAAACTCGCTGTCAGCCACCTGCTGACCAGCGGCTTTGCCCGCTTCGGTAGCATACAGATCTGTGACGAATGTATCGTAATGGGCTTTCAGCGCGTCGATTTTTGCATTAGCCTCCTCGTCGTTGTTGGCTTTCAAGGCCTCGCCAATAGCGAGCAATGCATTGGTCGTCCCGGACAGGGCCGACAAAACGACAATTTTACGCGTACTATCTTCGGTAATCAGGTTACGGATGGAGCGCATACGCTCGGGCTTCCCGACAGACGTGCCTCCGAATTTCCAGACGTGCATTGTTAAAAGCGAAAGAGTGAATGAGTGAAAGAGCGATTTTCGAGCCGGTCAGCAGAGTGAACAGGTGAGTAGCGGACACAGGCGATGGTGATCGCTCTTTCGCTCTTTCACCCTTTCGCTCTTTACAACCGGCTATACACCTGCTTTTGCAGGCCGAGCATTTTGATAGCGGTAATGGCTGCTTCGTCGCCTTTGTTGCCGTGTTTCCCACCGGCCCGATCCAGCGCCTGCTGCTGATCGTTGGGTGTAAGTACACCGAAGATAACCGGCTTGTTGGTCTTCAGGCTGACGTTTGTCAGGCCCTGTGCCACGGCATGGTTGATGTAGTCGTTGTGTTTTGTTTCGCCCTGAATGACACAGCCTAACGCAATAACCGCGTCGATATCATCGCGCTGGGCAAACCATAGCGACGCCATACTTAGCTCATAACTACCCGGCACGTTGCCCCGAACGATATGGTTAGGGCTGACGCCATACTGTATCAATGTGTCGTAGGCACCCTGAAACAGAGCTTCCGTTACGTCGGTATTCCATTCGGAAACGAGAATAGCAAACCGCCGGTGGCTAACGTCGGGCAGTTCGGTGGTGCTGAAAACACTCAGGTTTTTTAGTTCAGAAGCCATAGGCAGTCGTCTGTTCGGACGGGCAAAATTAACTGGTTAAGAAAAAGGGACAAAACCCGATCGGTTTTGTCCCTGCTGTACTGATTACTGATGTATCAGCTACGTCTACGATTGACCACCTGTAGACTCCAGCAGTGCCTTGTATTTGCGGGCACTGGCAGCTTCTGACGACTGGCCGTATTTTTCGATGATCTGGTTATACGTGTCAATTGCCTTGTCGTTCTGTTTGGCCTGCTCATAGGCAATGGCCAGTTTATTCAGATAACCGGGCGTAAAGAATTTGTTCGGCTTATAGTCGGCCGCTTTCTGGTAGTAATCAATAGCGTCGTCGTAGCTTTTCTTCTGCATGTACGCATCGCCAATCAGTGCATAAGCGCGGGCCTGTACCAACAAGTCAGAAGCACTGAAGCTTTTCAGGTGCTCGATTGCTTCGTCATACTTGTTGTCTTTCAGCAGCCCAACGCCAGCATAGAACTCGGCCAGATTGCCGGCGGGAGTGGCCCCATAATTATCAGCAACCGATAACAGACCGGGCGTTTTACCGTCGCCATTCAGTGCTTTCTTCAACGAGTCCGATTCGATCTGGTATATCGCTGGAAACAGATCAGCCTGCGCCGTCTCGTCCTGGCTGCTCACGTAGAGCTTGTAGCCAATGAAACCGGCAGCGACCAGTACAATGGCGACGATCACACCCAGAACAATTTTCTGATTCTGCTGAAAAAAGTCGCCTACTTCTTCAAACCGTCCCTCCAGTGCATCGGGGTCTTCCAGAAAGTCCAGTCCGCTATTCTTCTTGCTCATCTGTTTGCAATTTGGAGTGCAAAAGTAGACATATTTGTCTGAGTGGAAAAGCGTAACAGTCAAAACTTTACGGGGTCGATGTTACTGCGCTTCGGATTGCGAAAACGCCGTCAGATCACGGGCTGCCAGCACTTCCGACGACCGCACCGCCCGCACCTGATGCGGCAGTAACGTTTCGACGGCTACAGCTTCGCCCGTCAGCGTAACAAACTCAACCTCAAACGCCTTACCCTCGTTATATACCGTCAGGATTGTGCCAACATCGCCTGCTTTCAGCCGCTCATTATCGATCGCTTCGGTCAGCACAACCAAATCAAATTCACTCATACCACACGTCATTTGTTTACCTCACAACGACCAACGGCGAGTCTTGTTATGTTAATTTTCGTTTAACTTTACGCCGATCTTACACAGGGGTGCCTTACTATAACAGGCTGAGATTATACCCATTGAACCTGATCCGGGTAATGCCGGCGAAGGGAACTTGATTGACAATCACATACATTTTCCGTTTTTCCATAGGTAGGTATGGCCCCTTTGCCTATCGTCCTGCTTTCCTATGAAAGGACAGACGTTTCTATCGCTACTGATGGTCAGTTTTGGGCTGTCAGTCGTGTCGGTTCAGGCACAGTCTTCCATTACCGGTACTGTGCGCGATGCCGATGGCTCCGGCTCATTACCGGGTGCGGCCGTAACCATTGATGGTACCTTTAAAGGTACACTGACTGATCCATCCGGCAATTTCAGACTTACAGACGTTAAGCCTGGTCCGGTTGTGCTACGCATTTCGCTGCTTGGTTACCAACCCACCACGCAGACAGTTGATGCGGTATCAGCCGCTCCGCTGACGATTCAGCTCGCTAAGTCAGCTATCGCGGTCGATGAAGTAGTAGTCAGCGCGACACGGGCGAATCAGAAGTCAGCCATTGCCTACACGGACATTAGCCGGCAGTATCTCGATAAACTGAATCTGGGGCAGGATATTCCTCAACTGCTCAATTTCACGCCATCGATCGTAACCACGTCCGACGCGGGGGCGGGAGTGGGCTACACGGGCATTCGCATCCGGGGGTCCGATGCAACGCGGGTCAATATGACGCTGAACGGTATTCCCTATAACGATGCCGAGTCGCAGGGGACGTTCTTCGTCAACATGCCCGATTTTGCCTCGTCGGTCAGTACCGTGCAGATTCAGCGGGGCGTCGGCTCGTCGACCAACGGGGCGGGTGCGTTTGGCGCGTCGATCAACATTCAGACGAATCAGCTTCAGACCAAGCCCTATGCCGAAACGAACCTGTCGGCGGGCTCATTCGGCACGTACAAACTCAATGTGCTGGCCGGTACGGGCTTGATTAACAACCATTTTGTGCTCGACGCGCGACTGTCGAAGATTTACTCCAACGGCTATGTCGATCGGGCGTTTTCTGATCTGAAATCGTTTTATCTGTCGGGTGGGTACTACACGAAAAAGAGTTTCTTCCGGCTCAACATCTTTTCGGGCATCGAGCAGACCTATCAGTCGTGGGGCGGGGTGCCAGAGAATTTGCTGAAGACAAACCGGACGTATAATCCGTACACGTACGAGAACGAAACCGATAACTACCAGCAGGACAACTACCAGTTGATTACGTCGCATGAGCTGAGCCGAAACTGGCGGCTGAACGTATCGGGATTCTACACGAAGGGGCGGGGGTACTACGAACAATACCGCCCCAACGATCGGTATAGCAACTACGGCCTGCCTAACGTAACCATTGGCGACTCAACGATTACCCGTACCGACATTATCCGGCGTCGCTGGCTCGACAATGACTTTTACGGCAGCGTATTCTCGCTGGATTACACGAGCTACAATAAACTGACGGCCTACATCGGCGGGGGCTGGAACGAGTACAAGGGAGGACACTTTGGCGAGATTGTCTGGGCGCGCATCGCCGGGAACACCAACATCCGGCAGCGTTACTACAACGACGACGCGACCAAGCGCGACGCGAACCTGTATGCTAAAGCGTATTACCAGTTTACGCCAACGCTGAATGCCTTCGCCGATTTACAGATCCGCCGGATCGACTACTCATTTCTGGGCTTCAACAGTCAGTTGCAGAACGTGCAGCAGGATGCGAATCTGACGTTTTTCAACCCGAAAGCGGGCGCTACTTACACGATCAATGACGAAAATACCCTCTATGCATCGGTAAGTGTAGCCCATCGCGAACCCAACCGTGACGATTACACCCAGTCGACACCGGAAAGCCGACCGCGCGCGGAACGGCTGATCGACTACGAAGCGGGTTATAAGTTACAGCGTCAGCGGGTGTCGTTTACGGCCAATGCGTACTTTATGAATTACCGCAATCAGCTGGTACTGTCGGGGCAGTTGAACGACGTAGGCGCGTACAATCGGGTTAACGTGCCGCGCAGTTACCGGGCGGGGATCGAACTGGAGTCGGCGCTGCAACTGGCGAAGAAACTCCGTTGGAATGTCAACGCGACGTTCAGCCGCAACCGGATTCAGAATTTTACCGAGTACCTCGATAATTTCGACAACGAATCGCAGGAATCGCGGCAATACACGACAACCGACATTTCGTTTTCGCCAAACGTCATCGGTGGTTCGCAGGTGCTGTTTACGGCAGCAAAAGGGCTGGAACTGGGTCTGTTGTCGAAGTACGTTGGCAAGCAGTACCTGGACAATACATCGAACGAGAGCCGGAAGCTGAATCCGTATTTCACGAATGATATTCGCGTGATTTACTCGCTAAAGCCCCGCTTTGCGCAGGAGCTGACGTTCACGTTGTTGTTCAACAATGTATTCAACGAACTCTACGAATCGAACGGGTACACATACGCTTACATTTCCGAAGGTCGCGTACAGGCCGACAACGGCTATTACCCACAAGCCGGGCGCAACTTTCTGGCAGGTGTCCGGCTTCGGTTTTAAATCAGTATGGTCCAAAAAGAAAATGGCCGGGATAGAACCCCGGCCTTTTCATGCGACACCAATATAAAAAGTGGTTATTGAGAATTTGATTCAGTGTACGAACAGGAAGTCAATAGTTTCTTCCGATTCATCGGTGCAAAACTAGGCACGCACCGTTATGTCAATGCTACCGTATTGTTACGATTGCGTTACTACTTGCACCACCCGCTAATTGTAGCTGGTATTCTGCGGATCGAAGTTCGTCCAGCCGCTTAGCCAGTTGTCCGTTCCATTGAAAGCACCACGATACGGGGCCGATGTAAAGAACGAATCGCTAATCTTGCCACCTGTGACAGCGTTGCCCGACACGAGCAGGGCCGAACCCGACTGAGGAGCGAAATTAGGTGTTGCGGTCAGGGCAAACGACGCGCTGTTCAGCAACAGAGCTGGCAGATCGGTCGAAGCGACGATCGTATTTTTCCGGGCCGCCAGGTTAAAGTAGCCCGTTGCCTGATCGTTGGTGATATTACCCGCTCCTAGAACAGCCGTCAGCGAGTTAGCCACCGTTACACCCTGTACTTCCAGGCTACCGTTTGACGCATTGGCCAGCGTACCCGTCGTCGTTCCATCAAGGCGCAACCCCTCCGGCCAGCCTACAAATACCGAGTTGATGATGCTAATGGCTGTATTCCGACGCAGGTGCATCGCTGATTGATACGACCCGCTACCACCCGTGCTCGATGTAGAAGCCACACTGGGCGTACCGCTGGTGACAAATGCACTGATGTTGGCGAAGGTGGGCTGCGTCAATGGTAGTCCGTTATTGGCCGTCAGCGGTACACCGGCGGCATTCTCACCAGCGGCAAAATTATCTGATTCAAAACAGTTTGACCGCGATTGGTCGGCAACCTGCGGGTCGCGCAACGATACGCCGAACTGCACTTTGCCCGTATAGCCCCAGTCGGTGTCGAAGTCATCATCGAAACCGCGGTAAGCGACCAAGTACTTCGCATTCACTGTTCCACCGAACCATTCGTACGAATCATCGCCACTGTACGATACCTGTATGTGATCGATAGTCGTACCCGAGCCAACGCCATACAGTGTCAAGCCATTGATTTCGCTGTTGGCCGAACTTGTCAGCGCTACACCGGCAAATTCGATACGTACGTAGCGCAGTGTACCCGAGTTATCGGCAGATTCGGTAAACGTACCCAGCTGACCGCCGATGCCGCCTTCTGGCTGCGTATTGCCCGGCCGGTTGGTCGGTGCGCGGCCAATCAGCACAACCCCGCCCCAGTTACCGTAGCCCCGCTGACCAGCAGCCCGGTTCGACGTAAACACGATGGGCTGCTGCACCGTACCGACGGCCTCAAGTTTAGCCCCTTGCAGAATAATCAGTGTACCCGCCTGCTTCTGACCCGCCGGATCATCGTCGACACCGCCCCCTTTGATGATCGTACCGGGCTGAATGGTAAGCGTTGCGCCACTGGCGACGCTGACGAAGCCACGCAGAAAATATATGTTGCCGCTTGTCCAGGTCGTGTTGGCCGTGATCGTACCTGATACGGGAACCACGGGTTTGGCACTAACCGTAAACGCCGGACCGGTAGCCGTAGCCCCGTTGGCAGCCACCGTTACCGGCGACCCGGCATTGGCAGGAACCGTAACGACGAGTTGCGTTGAGTTGGCCGAGAGTACGGTGGCGGGCACACTACCGAACGTAACGGTGTTGCTGGCCGGAGTCGTCGCGAAGTTGGTACCCGAAATGGTTACCGTTGTGCCGGCAGGTGCCGACGTTGGACTGATGCTCGTAATGCTAAGTATAGGTGCCGGTGAATCGTTGTTTTTACAGGCTGCAATAAAGCCGATGAAACCAACGACGAGCAGTACCAGACTACTCCAGCGGATGAATTGATTCATGAATCGATTTGGTTTATGTAAACAGACACTAGTAATTTTTTACGGAACCACGACGCGCCGGCCGAACGTGTAGACGCCCGTCAGCGTGATGTACTGACCCCGCTTGTACCGGCGGAAAACCTGATCGGCCCCAACCGTCTGCGAGGTCACGTCGCTGCCGATTTTACCATCGCCGTTGAAGTCCTGTGCGTAGCGAACCGCCTGATTCAGCAGGTCCTGAATACCCAGCCGTACGTCCACTTTCTGCCCGAACGTTTTGCTGATGTTCAGATCGATGGCGTGGCGGGGCAGTTCGTAAATCGTCGGGTTGTTGCGCGTACCGACGGCGAAAATGCGGGGGCCGTAAATGTTGTACAGCACGTTCCACTGCCAGCTGTTGTCGGGCGCCTGATAGTAGAGACCACCGTTGATCAGGTAGGGCGACTGGTTGGCCAGGGGGCGCTCGCTATCCGCCAGATCTTTCAGCGATATGTCGACGACCGAACCCGACGCATCCGGAGCACGGACGAAGTCGCCCAGTTTTACCCGGCTGTTAATCAGTGACCCGTTGGCAACAACCTGCAAATTCTGGAGGAAGCGGCTACCCAATTGCTGGAACCCTTTGCGGATTTCTACTTCGACACCGTAGTTGCGGGCCGACGGCGCGTTGATAAACGTGTAGTTGAAGCCGTTACCCGTTGGCAGGAGGAAGCTTTCGATAGGGTTGCGGAATTGCTTGAAAAAGCCCGTTACCGAGATCACTTCATTCGGCGACGGATAGAACTCCCACTTGGCGTCGACGTTCTGAATCGTGGCGGTGGTCAGTTCAGTGTTACCCGTTACGACAGCCAGCAGGTTGAAATCGAAGTACTGAAACGGAGCCAGTTCGCGTAGTTCAGGCCGGTTGACGGTAGCCGAGTAAGCAAGCCGCAGGTTGTGTTTGTCATTCAGTTTGTACGTCAGGTTGACCGATGGCAGCGGACTAAAAATGGCCCGGTCGACCAGTTGCTGATTGACGCCCTGCCGTTGAATGCGCAGCCCCTGTACATTGTACTCACCCCGCAGCCCCAGCGTAACGGTTGTGCGGCTACCCAGATTCACATCGCCACTGACATAGGCAGCCCCGTACGTATTGCTGCCCCGATACGAATCCAGATCCGAGGTACCGTCGAGCAGCGACAGACCACCGGGCTGCCCGTTGACGTTGGCCGGTGAGAAGATTGTACCGATTGGCTGCTGCTGCACAACAGCACCGTCGGCCGTGGTACCGGCAATGCTGTTGTAGCCGTAGAACCGGGCGGCATAATCACGGACGCGCTGCTCGGCGTAAAAACCGGCCCGGATGTGGTTTGGCTCCCGGTCCGTTGGGTTACCGAACGTGTGATCGTAGTTGCTGATAAGTGAAACCGTCTGTTCGTTCAACGTTGAATAGAACCGGCCAACGTCGATCGGGTTTGGCGAAACGGGCGTCACCAGTGTATAGGTACCATTTTCACCGCTGTTGAGCGGGGCCTGATAGCGGGCACGCTTCCAGTCGGGCTCCCAACGACCCGAATAGCCGTAGCCAGCGATCCAGTTCACTTTCGTCAGGTCGCTCAGGCTATGTTCGCCCGATACCTGTGAGGTCAGGATTGTCCGGTTTTCGAAGCGTTCCGAATAGCTGCGGATGTCGGCGTTCGAGTCGAAGTTCTGGCCCGTTCGTACCACCGTTTCCTGGTTACCCAGCTGGTTGACCAGCGTTTTCCATTCCAGCGTGAAGCGGGGTGAAAACCGGAGCGACCAGTTGTGGAGCAGCCCCAGCCGGGCCTGCCGCGTGTAGCTGATGTCCTGATATTGCTGATTGACCAGGTTGGCCACCGCACCGTTGTCGTAAACCCGGAAATCAATGTCGGTAAACTGGTTGGTCAGGCTGTAGTTGATACTTGTCAGGTTGCTTACCTGTACGTTCCCGACATCGAACCGGCGACCCGTATTCAGCGCAAACCGGATGTCAGGCATGGCGGTCGTGCTTGTCAGGCCCCAGGAGTTAGGCAGTAGCCGGGCGTACGCAGCACGCTGTGGTGCGCCCAGCGCATTGAAATCACCGGAACGGGCGGGAAAACTGGTGGGGATCGTCTGGCTGGGAGACCACAGGCCCAGCAGACTTAGTCCGCCTCGGTCGTGCGATTGCACGGCACGGCCGGTCGTATTAGCCCGGTACCCGAATGTCAGACCGGCATCGATAAAGTTGCTGGCAGGCCGACGTTTCGTGTAAATGTTCACAACGCCCCCCGCGAAGTCGCCGGGCAACGAAGCCGAACCGGACTTGTAGACGATCATCCGGTCGAGGATATTGCTGGGGATGATATCGAACGAGAACGAGCGCGTTTCTACTTCGGTCGACGGGGCAATTACGTCGTTGATAAGTACTGAGTTATACCGTGAACCGAGACCCCGGATCAGTACGAAGCGGTTGTCGAGAATACTTACACCCGGTACCCGGCGGATGGCCGCTGCTGCGTCGCGGTCCTGTGACTTCTGAATTTGCAGGGCCGAAATACCAACCGCAATCGGCTTCAGCTGCTTGATTTCGGTGATAACGGCAATTTCGGTGTTGGTGGCTTTGTTACCCCGTACGACAACCTCCTGCAAGGCGGTGCCTTCTTCGGCCAACTCCGTGTCGATCACGGTCGTATTACCCGATTCGACCCGAACGCCGGGGATTTCTTTGGTCTTATACGAGACGTAGGAGATAACGATTTTCTGCGTACCGGCGGGGACATTGGCCAGTGTAAACTGCCCTTCGATGTCGGTCGTGACGCCCAGCTGAGTACCGTCGACCCGGACGGTACAGCCGATCAGGGCTTCCTTTGTTTTGGTGTCTTTAATCGTTCCCCGAACAGTTCCGGTCTGGGCGTAGAGCGTTATACTGCTCAAAAAAAACGAGATAAGTAGTAGATACTGAGTCATGCTGATTGGTTGGCGTCGCATTTAGCGTCGCAAAACTATCAGCCCAGTGTTACGTCAACGTTACCTCATTGTTACGGGTTAATTATGAATTAATGTGTTTTTAATGTACTAACAATCAATAATTTAACGCCAATAGACCAATTAAGTAGTTAATTCGGTTTTAATCTATTATCACTATTCTTTATTGCGACGCAGCGATTTTAAGGACTTTTTTATTCGGTTATCGCACTGCGTTCCCAGCCCGCACCAGCTGTATCAGCATACCAGAATCCGTTGACAAACCAGTAGCGGATACGGTCGCCGTCTTTGAGCAGGAAGGTCGGAATCTGGCCCAGTTGTAGCGGCCGGGCGGGTATTTTCCCGTCGCGCAGCAGATGCACCGGCTGTCCGGCTAATGCCGTTCGCCCGGCGGCCGACGTTCGGATGAGCAGCACGCCCGCTTCCCGCAAAGAGTCCAGATTCAGCTGCTGTAATTCATCCGCCGATGCAGTCATGTAGTTCTGTAAACCAGCGGCTGTCAGTGTCAAACCCGTTGCGTCGATTTCGTCCAGTCCGCTGAAGGTCGACAGGTCGCCAATGTCTTCGATCGTGCTTTTGTAGGTATACGAACGGGCACTATCGGTATTGACCTCGTATCGATTGATCCCCACATCGACCCGCACCGGTTTGCCATTACGTATCGTTGTGGCGTTGCGAATCAGGACGTCGAACAGGTTGCGACCATTTTCAGGAATGGCCGCGTAGTCGTCGGTGCTTTCCTGCGTGTATGTTTCCTCCGCAATCGCCTGGAGAGCCGTCAGGATGGCGACGAAGTTCAACTGCCGGATCATCATCTTCTCCGAATCACCTTTATACCCACCCGACTCGATCAGCACCAGCGTGGTACCCCACTTCTGAATGTTATCGCCGAAGGCGCGGGGTTCGAACTCGTCGTCGTAACGGGCGACCTGCCCCGGTATAAACTGCTGTAGGGCCCGGTTCATACCCGCAATCAATTGCATCGACCGCCGGCGCACATCGTTCACTGACCGCGCCGGGTTGTAAGCCGTCGCCAGGAAGGACATGACCGCCTGCTGCCCGCTATGACCGACGCTGTAGCGGGGATTCTGATCGTGCAGGTTGAAGCCAACCAGCGGTTTGAGCGTCTGCTGCAAGCTTTTCAGCAGTCGTCCTTCCGGGGTTTGCAGCCGCAGCGCATCGCGGTTCATATCGATGTCGCTGGCCGTTCGGCGCTGAAATCGTTCGGCCCCATCGGGGTTGAGCATCGGTACCGCGTAGAGCGTCAGTTTGGTCCGGATAGTCTGGCGCAGGCTGTCGAACGCGTCGCCCGACGCGTTCAGGAAATTGAACATATCGAACAGGGCCATTGTCGCTGTGGCTTCGTCGCCGTGCATCTGCGACCATAGCAGCACACTGACCGGGCCCGTTCCGGCTTTAACCTGATAGATGGCCCGCTTCTCCAGCGATTCCCCCACCTGACTAATCACCAGCGGCCCCTGATCGCGCAGTGACTCCAGCAGCGGCACCATGTCGCGGTGTTTGAACCGCCGGTGCGTCAGTGCCTGTTGTTTGTAGGTGTCGTGGGCGTCGTAGAGCCGACGCGCCATATCCTGAGCCGAAGCCGATACGATTGTTGCCATGAGCAGAAAAGGAACCAGCCACCGACGCACCGGATATACGTGTCTGGGGCGCGGCTGGTGTAGTAGCATAAATTAAAGTTTAGCGCCGAGGGCTAGCCCACCGAACGAGGCCAGCAGACACAGCACGACGTTCAGGCCAATGTTGAGCAGGGCCGTTCCGATACGACCGTTTTGCAGCAGTACGGCCGTATCGTAGCTGAAGCTGGAAAACGTACTGAGCCCTCCGCAGAAGCCGACGCCAACGAGCAGCCTGACCTCTTCGCCCATGGTTCGGTTAACGGCCCAGCCCGCAACCACGCCCAGCACGGCACTGGCAAACACGTTGACCAGCAAAATGGCGACGGGAAACGGCGTTCCGGTCAGCAGGGGCGGCACGACCCGCCCGGTCAGATACCGCACTAAACTTCCGGCACTACCCCCCGCCATGACCAGTAGATACGGGTGCGTCAACAAGGCTCTCATATGGGCAAACTTACGAAAAACCCCCGCCCCGGCGACGCTGTGGCCTGACAGAGCCGGTTTTTCGTTATCATTGTGATTCACCCACCCCGCTTTCCATCGCCCGGCATGGCCCAGAATCAGCTCAAAAAATTACTTGGCGTCGGTTTTGGCGTGGCCGTTACCATTGGTGGTACTATCGGTACGGGTATCCTGCGCAAGCCCGGACCAATCGCGCAGGACATCGGCGACCCGACGCTGATTATCGGCGTGTGGCTACTGGTTGGTGTGTATGCCCTTATCGGGTCGCTGTCGGTCATTGAGCTGGGCACGATGCTGCCCAGCGCGGGTGCGTGGTACGTGTACGCGCGCCGGGCGTTTGGCAACTACGCCGGCTTTCTAATTGGCGTCAGCAGCTGGCTGGGCAGCGTTGCCGCCATGGCGTTTGGCGCGTCGGTGATGAGCGAATACCTGGGTGTGCTGATCCCGGTCTTGCTGGGCCACGAAAAACTGGTTGCCATCGGTATTCTGCTCGCATTCGTCGCGTTTCACTGGCTGGGCGTAAAGTCAGCGAGTCGGGCGCAGGAAGTGATGAGCGTGCTGAAAGCCGCCGGGCTGCTGGCGTTCGTCGTCGTTTGTTTTGTCGTAACGCCGAGTCATCCGGCCCCTGCCGCTGAACTGACCCGACCTATCGCCCAGACTGGGTTATGGCTGGGCATTCTGGCGGCTCTGCAATCCGTTTTTTACACCTACGACGGCTGGCACACGGCGGCATATTTCGCCGAAGAAGACGTTGACCCCAGCCGAAACCTGCCCCGGTCGATGGTCAGCGGGGTGCTGCTGATTATCGGTATTTATGTGCTGGTTAACCTGGCGTTGCTGTATGTGTTGCCGGTGCAGCAACTGGCGGGGTCGAAACTGGCCGCTGCCGACGCGGTACAAACCCTGTTCGGG
>Ga0160428_1000743_pt1 | contig 31315 bp, 28 predicted proteins | sample SolpanmetagenomM_FD_108198 | JGI IMG/M metagenome (GOLD analysis project Ga0160428, IMG submission 108198) | Solar panel surface microbial communities from Lawrence Berkeley National Laboratory, California, USA - M | ecosystem: Engineered > Built environment > Solar panel > Unclassified ... | reverse complement strand
CTAGTCAAGGATAGAATAAATTACCACTGCATATTACACCGTTAGTGTGACTTCTTCCTACTTTCTTTGTCTTTGACCCTTCCAAACGTATGCTCTGCTTTTTGTTCTGGTCAAGTATCCAGGCGGAGTAATATCTAGATTGTGTTCGCAAGCTCATTTAGGCAACAGTTGGCATGAAATATAGCGATAAACTATGAGTTGACTGGATATACTATACAGAAAGCCATATGGTTCTCAAGTAACAATTTATCATATTATATCACCAGAACAATATTCTCATACATTGATCAATATATAATGAGTTGCGTAGCATAGATGTGAAACGATTCCGAGTGTGTATTTTGATTGGGACGGGCTGAGACCGACTCCCCGCATCGATGCCAATTGCCCAATCTCTTCATGATGCGGCACTAACGCTGATGTTGTCTTGACCTAATCGTCCATGTTCATCTTAGTCACTCTCACATTATCTCACATGATGCGCCAGAACTACCTTTTGGAGGATAAAGTTTGCCATCTTTCTCGACTTGTGGTTCACAAGTACACCGTTCTTTCTCCGGGATAGAATCCATCACTTGGGGAACATGTTGACCGCATCCCCACCAAGTGTACTTTTCCGTGGCTGGACTGGGATTTTCGTGTCCTTTTGTGGATTTTAATATATAATCTGACCATTGTGATTGACGTGAAACGCTTTTCCCTACTTACCATCAGTGGATGATCCATCAGAGCTTCTCTCGCTACACGCTTGACATGAAACTTTTCTGCACATGATGTTGCCTTTTTCGAAAGAATATGGTTGAAAGATGTTATTTGATCTATCGACTCGTGGAAGTGCCTCGATGACGCGCAGATTATGATGAACGGACTAGAGATAGGAGCCGAGCGGCTGAATAGGTCAAGTTGGATATATTTACCGAGAGATCACGCGGCTTATAACGGCACAACTTTCTTGCTTCAAAATTAGAAAGCGGGTTGACATTTTTTATATACTCATCTGTGTCTGTTCACAATTTGATGGTTGATTTCTATTGCGAACTCGAAGCATTCTTACGCACAAATCATGACGTGTTGTTAAACCCGGACATTCCTTTCTTTTGTGCCGATTTTTAAAACAAGGCATTCGTCAACTGTTTTCCTCAAGGATGGAAACAAGCTTTTCTTAAGCCTAAATCATTAGTGCACGTCAAAAAGTGGGGCGGATTTTGAACGTGCCGGAGGATAGTCGAATTTACCACGTTACTCCACCATAATTTTCCATGAAGCCAACAAAATGTCGATGCCTTGAAAGGCTTTTCCGATGAATTGGTTGGCTCAGGAAAATAGGCTTTCACTACTATATTGACCGACATATCGCTAGCGGCTAGCTTTTTGTTCTATGCTTTACAGTACGAACCAGTAATCCTTCAAACTTACCTCGCAGAACGGCAGCATGTTTTTGACCCTATGAACGGAATAATAAGCTAAGTCGAGTCGCAGTTCCATTTCGCCATTCGTCCATATTGTTTTGTTTTTCTTTCATGATTTTTGGAGTAAGAAGCTTGCGCGAATGACGGGCAAGCCATGTCGTCAAGTTTTGATAATTCCACCTCCCCGAAAGCCGCGGGCGCTTTAATATGCGGGGCTGTGATGACGGCTTTAGCCGGACTAGTCATGATAAGCAGATTGGTTACACGCTTCGTATTTGTTAAATCGCCAGGTCTTGAAGACGCATTTATATTATTAGCATGGCTAACTGCATTGGTTTATCTTATAACTCTTGGGCTAAGTATGAATGTCTAAAGCTCATGAAAACGATAGAATTTGTCTCATGTTTTTCCAGTGTCCAGATATGGATTCGGGAGGCAATCATCAGACTTGCCTGCGGACGAATTCAAAATGTTCCTAGCCTGGTTTTGGGCGAGCATGTGGGTCTACAACATGTCACTCACTGCGACCAAATTATCGCTCTTGTTTCAATACAAACGCGTGTTTTCGACGAAAAAGTTTCAGATTGCTGTAAAGATTGAACTTGTGATTATAGCTATTTACGGGCTCTGGACTATCGTCGGTAAGGTTTTGCTTCTCACGTTCAGTATTCTCCATGGCTTCATCTCATACCATTTGTAGGTACAGCCTTGGTTTGCGTACCAGTTGCAAGCTATTGGAATAATGACATAAAGGGTCATTGTTTATCACGATGGCCAATATACTTTAATAATTCTTGTGAGACAATTTCGTTTGAGCTTTTAGGGATGTCACTAACATTTAGGAGTATTAAACATACTTACCGATCTTATGCTCATTCTCTCACCAATGCCTGTTTTACGAAAACTTCAAATGCCACGCAGGCAGAAATCCATTTTGATCGGTTTATTTGCTATTGGAGGATTGTAAGTTCAGTTACTAGAGAAATAGAACCTAACCAGTGATCTGACAGAAGCGATAGCGTATGCATAATTAGTATAATCCGACTTGTTCTCCTAACTAGAATTCTAGACAACGACAACCTGACGGTTCGGTACGTCGGTCCGTCCATCTGGACGACACTCGAGGTTACCCTGGCCATTATTACTTGCAGCGTACCCACTCTCAAACCTTTGTTTTCGCGTTACTTTGGTCACGGAATCTCTTCACATACCAAACCAACAGTTACAGATACTGTACGAGGCACTTTTGATCGCCACGATAATTTTCAACTTTCACGCCTCGTGCCATCGAGGAAAGGTGATGATGTAATAGTAGACGAGGAGTGTTTGCAAGAATCTGCAATTTCGAATGACACCAAAGTGTTTAATGTTGACCCTCATACTGAAGTGTCTGATTTATCATCGGATATACGGCCAGAACCGAAGAATAGTTTATAGCCAAGACAATCGCTTCTAGATATGGCAAGCATTGTATGTATATAGTTTTTTAACAGAGCTGCCAACTGGTCTAAATAGCTGTTGATGATTATTACGTCAGGTCCAAATAAATGCCAAGACAGTGCCACTTTACGCGTCTAGTCGCGTTCATGAATAACAATTTTGTAGTGACCGTCTATCATATCATACTGTCTGTCAGTGGCGTGGTCTCTCGCAACCTCTTATCGGTCTTTTCACGTATCTACAACGATTCTTTGACTAGTATCCAACATCATGGATCCCATGAACGTCATGTCGATTGGGAGCTTGCACCGAATTCTTTCTGGAGAAGAAGTTCCTAATCCTATCGTACAATGTGTACAAGTCAAGCCTATGAACACACAACCAGGAGCTCCAGAAAGATGGCGTGTAGTTTTCAACGATACACAAAACTATATTCAGAGCATGATTGCACAGCGTATGTTTTTACAAGTAGAAATGTCAAAATACAAAAATACTTACTAACGCTAATGTTTAGAGGCGACAGGAATAGTCAGCGATGGGACGTTAAAGAAAGGAAGTATATGCAGACTCAAGTCTTATAATGCACAAACGGTAAAAGAGAAGTTGTAAGTGGCGAAAAGTGCATCATTTGATTGTCATTTCACTGACGACAAATAGAATACTTGTGATACTTGATTTCGAGGTATTAGCAGAATATGGCGAGTTTGAAAAGATTGGTGAACCACAGGCACTCGAGGCAACAGCCAAGAGTGATGTACAAGAAACGAAACCTCAAACCAGTAATATTTCCGGATCAAACTTTTACGGCAATAAACCGCAGGGACAACAGCAGAATAATCAACCACTTCCTTCTAGAGCAACTGGTGGAGCTGCAGGAGGTGTAAGAGAGTCGTCGCATGGCAACATATATCCCATTGAAGCACTTTCTCCATACGCTCATAAATGGACGATCAAAGCTAGATGTACTTTTAAAAGCGAGATAAAAACATGGCATAATAAAAACGGAGAAGGAAAGTTGTTTAGTGTGAATCTTCTGGATGCTAGTGGTGAGATCCGTGCAACAGGTTTTAATGACGCAGTTGATTCGTGGTATGAAATATTGGAAGAAGGCTCGGTCTATTATATCACAGCGCCTTGTCGGGTTCAACCGGCAAAGAAGCAATTCTCAAACGTTAACAACGATTATGAATTGACATTTGAAAGAGAAACACAAATCGAAAAAGCCGATGATAACGAAGGCGTTCCCACTGTTCAGTATAACTTTACTTCACTTGGTGATCTTCAAAACATTGAAAAAGATACAACAATCGACGCTATTGGAGTCTTACAAGAAGTCGGAGAAGTTTCTGAAATCGTATCAAAAACCACATCGAAACCGTTTTCGAAACGTGAACTTACTTTGGTAGACAATACTGGATTCTCAGCAAGATTGACCATCTGGGGAGCATCCGCACAGTCGTTCAATGTCGAACCACAATCCGTCATTGCATTCAAAGGATTAAAAGTATCAGACTTTGGCGGACGATCATTATCGTTACTTTCTTCCGGATCAATGAGTATCGATCCCGACATTGACGAAGCAGCAAAACTCAAAGGATGGTACGACGCCCAAGGACGGAACGAAACGTACCAGACCCACGCATCCGTCATGGCATCCACGGGCGGCGGTGGCGGAGGAAAAGATCAAACAAAAACAATCGCCCAAGTGCGGGACGAAAACCTCGGCATGACGGAAAACTCGGACTATTTCACCCTCAAAGCGACGGTCGTGTACATCAAACAAGACAACATTGCCTATCCCGCCTGTCTGACCGAAGGCTGCAACAAAAAAGTGACAAACGACGACGAAGGCGTCTGGCGATGCGAGAAATGCAACGTGACGCATCCCAAGCCCGACTATCGCTATATCATGAGCGTCAACGTCTCGGACCACACTGGCATGTTATGGCTGAGCTGCTTTGATGACGCCGGAAAACTCATCATGGGAAGATCTGCAAACGACATTATGGCGGCAAAGGAAGAAGGCGAAGACACAAAAGTTTCGGAAATGTTTCAGCAGGCGAATTGTACGACTCTAATTTTTAGATGTCGAGCAAAGATGGATTCTTTTCAAGATCAACAACGGTGGGTTTTTCCATATTTCTATCTATCCATGTCAATCCATAATTTAATGCTAATTGATATGTTGTTATAAAGGGTACGTTATCAAGTCGTAAATGCATCGCCGATCAATTATGTTCAAGAAGCAAAGAAATTGGTCGAATTGATCAAATCATATTCTATCAATGATGACAATAACAGTACTAGTTTATTCATCAATTGAGCACAAATGTGATTGCGGATTGATAAATTTATATCTAAATAGATATACATATTGAAGAAATCAAAACAAATCATGGATGATCCTATAGAGGGTCAAGTGAAAGTGTATTAATAGAATTAGCATTTTTCAAAATTACAAATTTACATATCCAAGTCCATGTATTGTGTCAACTTCTCTGCTCGACGCTTCTTCTTATAGAGATCCTTTCAAGAAACAATACAGACTATTCTATTACAATTTCCATGATGTAAAACAATGTAATATTCACCAATGACGCTGCTGAAAGGTGACTACAGTGTAGGTTGATAAAGCCATGATACTTAGTACAGCGCATCATCTCTTTCATGCATGAGAATTCAGAGAGTGAAAGGAAAGGTTGTATTTTCTTCCTTTCACATTATCAACGTCTCGTCGATATCCGCGGAGAGATTCTTCCATCGGTCCAGACATGTTTTGTATCTTCAAATGCTTAGTTTTAGCCGTACCTTGTTATTCCAAAAAAAAAAATAGGCTGTAGACAGTACAAATACTAATCTCACTTCCCTAAAGACGTCACGCCAGCATTTTGTAATACAAGTGGTTGAATATAGATATAGTATATTCATCCTCGATTATTGATTCTCATTTCCGAGTTCGGTCATGTTATACGTCGATATTTCTGCATGTTTCCTACTTGTTCTTCCATTCATAGGAGTATCTGGATTCGACACATTTGGTACATTGGAAGAATATGGTGATTGTTTCATGAATATCCGTAAAAATAATGGTCGTAAAGGTGGTATAGATCCGAGTATGACCACTAACCATTGCTCTAGGCTTCCCCACAGCATTACCTTGGCGTAGTCCTCTGTAAATCAATCATTAGTATTGAAGATAGTCCCGACTGAGGAATGAGAACATACGCAGTTGATCAGAACTATTCTTTACTTTGGCAGTCAATATAGTTCTTTGTATCGCAGCTGCAATACCAAAGATCGATATTGCCATTAGCATACAAAAAGATATTTTTGATTTGGTAGACATTTTGAGATTCCACACAATAATAATCGGCCATAAAGCAAGCACTACATCTGCAAAGGCATTGAACACTACAACAGGAAAAGTTTAATCTACAATCGTAACAGAGCATATGATATGGAAATTGATAACTGACTTACCACCTTGAAAGACAAGAAAATCGAATACTTGAGGTGAATACGTGCATTTTCCAGCTTCAAAAATGTTCCACAGTTTACTGATAGGTTTACATTGAAATAATATTACAAAGATTGCAGTTAGACCAATGAGTGCTAGAAGGACACTAAGAACTAAAAGAGCAATCCTTCTCTTCTTCGCTTGTGGACCTTGGATCTGTAACAAGAGACTAACAACTGAAAACTTTGCCATAGCTTGTCCAGGAAAGCTTATAAGTACCACTATATATAACCAATGTATAACGATTGATAATTGTGAAAATGGGACATCTACAAGATGTTTGCCCAAACCCAAGTATACTGCGTAATTAATAAAGGCACAATCAAGACACAGAAAAATCATGGCAAGCGAGATCCAGATAAAATCCCACCGCCACCGACCATTAACTTTTCTTGCGCTATAAGCACGTAGAGCGACGAGACAAATTGCAATAAATAGCCCAATGTTGCTTTCAATCAATATTATTGATGGTCCATAACCACTGATGTGGCCCGACATTGTTGAGACTGCAGAGGTAGTAGTGATATAAAGCTGCGATAGAATGATGAGGAGAATTGAGTTGCAAAAATAAAGGTATAGATATCGACCATAGGTTTTCATTGTTGAAAGTATGACGTTTATGTTTTGCGCCGTTACAGCTACAATCTGTGGCATTGTTTCGTGAGAGTCAAGAATGTGCATAGAACCGTTTTACCGCTCCGATCGGCACACATTAACCCTATGCGAATACCCGTCCTCGCAACAAACCCTGGACTGGAAACGGAACATGTCGCTCGGCGAACTCAGCTTTAGGGTTCATTCGCCCTGGAAATTGAATGGAAAAACATGTGTCAAGTTCTTGATTTTCAACTTACAGTACAGTGTTAACAAAAATAATAAGAGGATAACTGCCGGACTGCCGAATTGCCAAACTGTCGAACTGTCCAAAGAACTCTGAAAACTTCCAATGAATAAAAATTTAAAAGTATAAAAATAAGCTTGAATTTCATAACAATCACGATCCTAAAATCAATGGAAAATGAATGGAAAATGGAATAATAAGAAAATTTCGAGAGTCGTACTTTGCGCGCCCTGAATATATCTTAGGTGATTTCGAGATTTTTAACGATTTGACACTGCTTGGCGGATCAGGTGCCGAGATCACTCAGGTGCCTAGGTAATCTCTACATTAGGTTGTTACAGATTTTCTTCATCATCTTCATGACCATAATGGATGTTATTACAATTCAAAGTTTCGTTAGATTCCATAACGCCGAATTTCGATCTGCGTCTGTTCTTTTTCGTCCGCCATTTCACGATGATTTGTGTAACTTGTAGGAATTCTACCAGTAGATTGATCGTCTCCTTCATCGTACATATCTTTCATCGTACATATCTCTCCAGTCGCTTCTACGGTTCGAGCAAGACCAATCAAGTACTTCTGACTAGGCTACAACACAAAAGGCAAAGATCATACCAGGTATCCAACCGAGAAACATGAGGATGATTGAGACCAAGAGACGATGGATTGGTTGTGCTTGAGCGCGCAAAAGAGTGCTAACGGAGGGGATAAACATGCCACGAGGATGAGTAAGCATATATACACAGCCGAACGGTCTACGTAACGGTTGTTGACATATCTGGTGAACTGAATGTCAAGACTTGCAGGCTTTACAAGAGACGGCTTGGCAGAGGACTGTTTGGACATTCGTTGATTAAAGGCAACGAGCGCTTATGTCTTGTATGAGAATGCTGAGCTGGAACGCTGGTGAATGGTCCGTGAATCATGTTGTTGTTATCTTCCACACTTTCTACCACGACATGGACTCATCAGCATGTACCTACTTCGGATTTGCATAATCTCTAGCACTACTGCTGCGGTAGTGATCAGTTGAAGGAACCAGTTCCCAACGGTATCTGTTCGCGGACGGCATATCTTTGTTCGGAGGAGGAGGAGGAGCATTTGCCGTTGATGAGGCGGTCTCGAAACTCTCGATTGTAGTTTCCAAACGAGGATGAGACGTATTCGTGGATGGCGGACGTGGTCCAAAATTTGGGACCGTATGCATTTCGCCTATCTGCTGATTTATCGACGAACGTATCGAAGAATTAGAACTTTTACGACGGCGTGGTGGTGCACATGTTTCTTGGATAGTGTCTTGTTTTGCCTGGTCAGATGAGCTATATGGAGCTTCAACGGTGTAAATTAACGGCGACGATACTGCAGTTGACCCATCAACTGTACTAGCGTGGTCGATCATCATAGACGTTGAATTTCGTAGTAACTCAACTTGGAGTTGTCACGCTGCAAAGCGGGCAAAGTACCCATCAATGCTTGAAAGTCGATGTTACATGTGATAACACTTGCTGAACACCAGATAGAAATAGTAGTACAATAATGATATAATACAGGGGTAGATGAGTTTGCAAAGATTAGCTCCACGTAAACTGTGATATACCAACGTTTGTCTAGAGCGAGTGATAAACACTGATCAGGTCGCACCTTCCCTGTTTTTGACTTTGAGAAAGCAAGTTCTCAGTCGCTATCCGTCAACTCTGGTTCGAGCATGGGAGCAGTCTCTATTTGAGACAAGGTAGTTACACTCCTTCGACACACGTCTGCAACCCTCTCTTGATATCGTTTCTTCCCGGGGATGCTCGATTTTGCCAAAATCTCGGACAAGAAATACTGAAAGCCTAGGACCATATTAGGAGTTTCGACAGCTCGACCAAATAGATCTACGATATCTTGTCCATTTTCAGCCTTTGGTGCATCTAGTATCACTGTGCTCAACAAAGTTTCCAAAAACATTATTGTTTTAGGTTGGAGATAGGCAAAGTCGAGACGTTTAAGACAGGTGATTGGGATGCTTTGCTTTCGAAGTAGTAGTGAGAAGAACTTGGCAATGTGTACTAACTCCTGTGCATCGATTTCTCCAGAGGCTCCTTCTTCATGCGAAACCTCCTGGTCGTCCAAAGATTCTCCCATCTTCTTGAAATAATCCCAGAGGCTGAACTGGAATGACATGGCAATATTTCGATCTTCACATAGATTTTCTGCCACGAGACCATAGTAAGGATTATAAGAATTTTCTGATGTCACACAGCGAAGGATAACATAACAAACTTCTTTCATCTGCGTTTTCTTGAGCTTCAAACGTATAATTCTATCGACCGCGTCTTTGTGATCAATTGCGGTCATTAAAGATACAAAAATAGTACGATGTACTTCTGTAGTCATGCGTAGTTGACGAGCTAAAGCTAGCAGGTTTGATGTTTCGCTCGTCTCATCGTTCCGAATACGGTTCTTTGAATCTATTTGTTTCACATCTTGCTGAGAATCAGATTTTTCATTTTCCACAAGCTTACGTGGATCCTGGAAGCTTGCTCCGACAAGCCACCATCGACCTTTACGATCAGCATTCCTGATATCATTCAGTGTAACGCGCAATGGTTCTATATTCTTTCTGGATTTGGATCTGATTGCCCCGAGCATTTTCTTAATTCTGGTTACTTGTTCGGATCGACTGGCAGAATCTGCAACACCGGCCTTTAGCTTGTTTCTTTTCAGGTCATTCATGGTCTCAACCATGAAACTCTGCCTGACTGACAGAGCTCCTACGTCTTTCTGTAAAGCAATAGTGACAATATCGCCAAGAGCGGCTTGGTTATCGTGTCGTAGCTGTGAACCACAAATGCGAATTATGCGAAGTATGAGCTCAGTGTCATCCTCTGAGAATCGATCAAGGTAGGATCTTACTAGATCGTAAAGTATTTCGTTGCCCACAACTTGAAAATTATATAATCCAGCCAGTAATGAGACCAGATTCGAGCGTCTTTTGCCATCAAACCCTGCATCTCCGTCCACCTCTAGAACCATCTTTTCGAGAAGTTGAGCACCAAAGTCAGCACCTTGTTGGCGATACAATGCAGCTATGAAACCAGCGTGTAGAGTGAGAAAATTGTCCGTCAGAATATCAACATCCGCGATAAGCGATAACAAAGCATTTATCAATGATGATGTGACATGTTGACGGGCGTTTTCCTGAAACATTGACTCGAATGATTGAACGATAGAGGGCAGATTAGATTCCGTCAGTCGATTAATAAGACCTTGTGTTCTTTTGCCAAGTCTGATCAAATCTTGCTCGTTGCTATTTGACTGCGCTCGTAATGACGGTGGGACATATTTCGTTGCTGAAGTATGATTATTAGCATTATTGGTGTTAGGAGCTACATATGGATTCTCGCGTCTTCCATTCCTCTCTATTAAGTCGTTGTCGAAATCCTGTTTATTCGAGGGATCATCTGCAGTATCGGAGAAGCCCTCGAAACTTTCTGCATCGCTATCATCGTCATCTTTGATCACCTTTCTCCGTTTTTGCTGTAGCCATTCTTCATCCTCGGCAGATTTTCGCTTTTTCGGTATTGGCAAGTCATCACCATCACCATCGTCATCGCTCAGATCATCTAATCCTTGTAGAATATCTGCTAATGGATCACTCTGACCTTTACTTTTTTTCTTGATGCCAAGTCTTCGTTCTAGTGCCTCGATTTCTGCATCGTCTTGCGCTAGACGATCTTTTGTCGTACGAGATATTTGTGGCCGATAGGCGTCGACTGCATTCTGCATATTAGCATCTCTTGTCTCTTCAGTCTCTTCGTCGTCTTCAAAGTGCTCATCCGGTGTGTCATCGACTATTTCTGGATTTTCTACATCGCTATCCTGATCTTCCTTTGTCTCTACCTTTTCTTTTCGCTTTTTAGTATCAGGTTGAGTCGCTTTCCTACTAGATTGGGCTGGACGTTGCGAGGCAGTCTTAGTTTTGCTCTGTATACCCTCGGTCTTGGACGTGTTTGCATTGCCGTATTTATCAGCATTATGTTTCTGTGAACTCTGCACCCGGAGTCCTTTTTTCTGTCGTCTTTCAAGTCTTCGTCGATCAGTCCGACTGGTGAATCCATTCGACCCTTTACTGTTTCCTACATCAAGTCCTAGTTGATCGGCAAGTAGTTTCGGTAATTTAGGTCCAGATTGGATACGTTGCGATCGAGACATGTTGTACGTAAATGTGATGAAGTGACACTTGAATTATTTTTTCCCCCACCATGTTTTGAGAATTATCGAGGTTCTTTTGGACGACATCACGTCTTGGTAGCTACATTCGGACATTGAAATATCAAAATGGGCGATACACACCTCAGTCACGATGAGGTAAGCACACAGCTCGATAATAGTGCTCATGGTCTGACATGACAATATAGTTCTTTACAAAACTAGCAAAATTACTAGAGGCGCAACAAAAGAATGCTCACGGCAGTGTATACTTGACGCAAAAACGCAGTACGTTCACATCATCTTCACGTTACGTTTATGATATCTAATTGACTGTCAAAGTGTCTCACGGAACGTTTCCCGCTCCGTCGCAAGAAGAACAAGAACGAGATCCGCTATGGGATACACGTCCTCCTCATCCCCTGCCGATTATAATTCGAGCTACCGACGGTAAAAGCCAGACGAAAGACAGGACGAAGAACAATGAAAAAGCAAAGTTGAGCACGATTGTGGAGGCGGATCAGATGGAGAAATTCTTCGAAAGATACGGCGAGGTGTGTAAAGCCGGAATTGCGGGTTTGAAGAAAAGAGATAGGAGTAAGAGGAAAAAAGGCAAGGGAAAGAAGAAGAATAACACTGCAGCTTGAGACGAGCTTATAAAAAAAGGTCAAGTAGAAATAGCATAGCGTTCTGGCGTTGATTGTGTATATATAATAGACAGCATGGAGAATATATTTGTTTCAGAAGATTAGCATAAAATGTAAGGCATGATTCGTGGTTATCGTGAATGGTTATAATAATCATTATATATCAACATGGTCATGGTCATAAAGGTCATTGTATATCGTGTCAGCGTCGGTGAGCAAAACGTCCTCGACCTTTCGCTTTGGAATTCTTATTCTTGATCTTAAGTCTGCAAAAGTTTGTGTGAGCAAGAGAATTTGAAGGTTCTTTCTTAACCGGCTGCTTCTTCATCGACGACTTATTAGTCTCCGTGTCCGAATCACTGTTTGAATCAACACGAGCAAATTCTTCATCGGGTTCAGTTGGACCAATACTTTGCGCCGTTTTTACAACTTGGTTCGAGACGGGACGTGGAGCTGGTCGCACTAATTGCATGTAAGATTGTCAACACTTGTGACGGGACTGTCTTCGACTTACTATTTACACGTCTGGTTTGTCGCTTGAGACCTTTTTTCTTCCAGACTTTACGAGGTTGACCGTCTGCTCCCGCCAAAGCCAGATCATCGCCTTCATCCTCACCATCTGATTCAGCTGCCCTGTCGGGACCCAATGGCATCTCTCGCTCGTCGTGAGTTGCTGACTTTTCGATCGGTTGCGGTAGTGTAGTGCCTCCGGATTTTGGGTTCGTAACTTCGGCTTGTTCAAGCTCCCGCAGTAGATCTAGCTCCTCATCTGCTTGCTCCTCAATCTGATCTTTCAACCCACGTATAATAGCACTAAGACTTCGAACTAAAGGTTGCTTTTGTCTCGTACTGCTTGTGGTATTTGTGGCATTTCCCAGTCCGACTTGACTCCGAAAATCCAACGTTGTTCGCCGTAGGAATTTCGGCGTATGATCTTCATGCTTTGACTCAACTATCGGGCTGCCCAAACATTCTTCACGCTTCCTTTTCAAAGGCGTTGCAAATATATCCAACATATATCTCTTCCCGCTTGATGTCGGAGTTCTACCAAACCGTTGAAGATCATTCTCATTATCAAACTTGTCGTCGTGACAAGATTTGTCTGCGCCAGATGGAGTCGCTATAACGTTTGAATGAATGTCGTTCAAGGCCTGACGAGTTCTTGACGGCGTTTGGAAATCGTTGTCGAAAAGTCCGAGCACTTGCCCATTGCGCTGAGGTGTTGGTCCAAGTCGTACTCTTAACGCTTGTGGCGTTGGCGATACCGGATAACTTACCTGTCGACATGGAGAAATCAAAGTATTATCTACTTTGGTTGTAACTTTGCGTGGCGTGGTCTGGATGGAAGCGAAATGAGGTGGCTGTATAACTTTGGCCTGAATTTGAGTGGTTGTTTCTATTTTTTTGGTTGGTCTACTAAGTGCATCGTATTCCTTGTATTTTGCAGCTATAATCTTTGGCAATTAGTTGAATTCACCGGATAGTCCTCGGGAATAGGACATGCCTATCACTGGATCTGCTCGAATGTCTTCTTTCGAGGCTTTCCGGCCATCGTGTTTTGACGCGAAGACGCGTTCCCAGGTCTTCAACTCTTGTCTTAGAGACTTTATATCAATCGCAGAGGAGGTCATGACAACGTTCAGATGTCTCTGCGACGCGAAGCCTCAAATCAGTTGAACACGAGTCACGAAGATGGAGTACTATTTCAATCGCTTGACATATAAAAATAGATTAAGATACACTTGTGACATGATGCAGCGTGGCAGTTCAGCAATTTACCCCGCTTTACACGAGTTCTTCTAAGACACATGTGGACCAGGTTGTCAGTCGAGTAACATGTGTTATCGCATACAAGAGCAGATGCCTTGAGCAGACCTCGCATTTTGTAGCATAAATCTTGTCATGCTGATTGCCTCTAGACTGTATCATACATGTAAAAGTCTATGGCTCGAGCCCTATGCCAACACAATCTGGTAGCCCGTTTATTTGTACCTGTCTCAAAATCCTGAGCGACACTTTGCAGCCTCGAAATTGTGGAAACCCCTGCCCGAAACACGGGGAAAGCAGCGTGACAGGAGCTTTTCCAAAGTCCGATCATGCTCACTTTTCGATTACATACCAGATCACTCATCTCATAATTTCATCCATTTTACATACTGTCATTTCACGTCATAGAGCGATTCGACATTGTGCTCTATAGTGCGTTCGACTGCGTAACTTTGACCAAGTTTACGCTCACCGCTAAGCAATTTTGACCGTTTTATTAGTTGCGCTATTCTCGTCTGTGGTTGCACTAAAAGTCGATTTATTCAAGGTTCCACACTTTTCTACTGTCTCCTTGACTCACATAATCACGGAGTATTAGTACAAGATTGGCTTCTCGGATCATTTTGTCCTTTTTTGTTCGAGGCGCATGACATTTCTGTCACTTTAGAACGCCCAGGTCAATACAGTGGCCGATTCTTGCTGGCCTGGGTAGATTTCCTTCCTGTCCTATCTGTCAAAGAGCAAACAAAATGTCCATGTCAACTTTTGGAAGCTATGCAGTCGGATCTCGAACTTCGAGTGGCTCGGCACAGTCAATCGTCCCTGGCTTGGGTCGTGCAGATACTAGGGGTTCTCGCGATGGCGGTCGATCGATGCGACAATCCAAAAGGTATTCGGTGACGGCGCTTTATTTGTCTATGAATGCCAATCAACGGGATCTTGAAATAGAAGATGATTTGGCAAAAGGTATAAAGATGATGCTATTTAAGATGAAAATTCACTAATATGATCTTGTAGCACAAAAAGCTTTACGCGAATTGAAGACGTCCATATCCTCACAGTCTAAAAAGAATTTCTTCCTCGAACAAGATGTGCGATATTTGGATTTAAGAATTGCATTGCTAGTTCAGAATCGGATCAAGCAAGAAGATGTATGTTTCTTGATAAACTCTTCTGGGGACTTGGCTCTGCGTATACTGACATTCTGAGCTAGCGAAATGATGTAGCTGAGAAGTTGGATAATGCTGCCGACCTGACAGAAGGCTCATTTCCAAATGATGAAAAAACACAAAGATATGGCAATCTCTTATTCCTGTTACAATCCGAACCGCGGCATCTTGCGCATTTATGCCGACTGATCACAATGTCGGAGATCGATCAACTCTTACAGACAGTCATGTTTACTATATATGGTAATCAGTACGACAGTCGAGAGGAGCATCTTTTACTTACCATGTTTCAAGTATGTGACTGTTCAATACCATAACATAAACAATACTAACTGCATTTTCGTAGTCTGTTTTAACGCATCAGTTCGACAATACTGCAGATTATTCTGCTTTGTTACGCGCAAACACTCCACTTTCGCGAATGATGACTACCTATACTCGTAGAGGACCTGGTCAAAGTTATCTACAACGAGTACTCTCCGATGAGATCAATTCACTCTGCGCCGTTCAGGATCTCGATTGTGAAATTAATCCACTAAAAGTATACGATCATATGGTGACGGAAATAGAAAAGAGTGGCAGTCCTTTGCCGGATTACCTTCCCAAAGGCGTACCTGCAATACAAGCCGCATCCAATCCACAGGTACAAGAAGTTATCGCACCCAGGATTGACACGCTTATTAGACTTGCAAGTCAATTTCTTGACACCATCATAACAGGTCTAGATGAAGTACCATATGGTATTCGATGGATATGTAAACAGATTCGAAGCTTATCAAAGCGTAAATATCCAGATGCCGATGATCCAACGATATGTACGGTAATTGGAGGTTTCTTTTTCCTGCGCTTCCTGAATCCTGCAATCGTTACACCCCGTTCGTACATGTTGATCGAGCAGCCACCTGCAGACAACCCAAAACGAACATTAACATATGTAAGTGCCACAAAGATCCGTTTGACCATTTGTGACTAATAGTGCTCTTTTTCATAGATAGCAAAAATGTTGCAGAATCTTGCAAATAAACCATCATATGCAAAGGAACCGTATATGGTTGCGCTACAGCCTTTTATAGAGGAGAACAAAGATCGTATGAATCGCTTCCTCCTCGATTTGTGTGAAGTACAAGATTTCTACGAATCACTGGAGATGGATAATTATGTTGCATTATCTAAGAAAGATCTCGAGCTGTCCATTTCCCTCAATGAAGTCTATACTGTGCATGCCTTGCTTGAAAAACATCAAGCAACTCTGGCGGCAGATGAAAGCTCACATTTGAGTCAACTTCTTGCAGAATTGGGTCACGCGCCTTCACAACTCCCACGAAAAGACAATCGAGCCATACGACTACCTTTATTTAGCCGATGGGAGACCGCACTCAACGATTTGACGGCTGCACTTGATATTACAGAAGAGGAGGTATATTTTATGGAAGCAAAGTCTACATTTGTAACGATTATGAGGACATTGCCCAAAAATGCAGTAGTTACTCGACGACCATTACGTCTAGATAGAGTCGCCGAAGCTGCCGCAACGACTAAGAATGATTCAATGATGGTACGGAAAGGAATCAGAGCGATGGAATTGTTGAGTCAATTACAGGAGATGGGCTCGATAGACAAGACAGATGGTTTTGCTGCTCTAAGAGATGAAGTCGAGCAGGAACTCCAACACCTTGGATCACTGATAGACAAGGTCTTGTCCGAAACACAGCAGCTAACGGAAGTTGCAGCCACCATTGAGGAACGTAATAAATATCTTGATGGACAATTAGATACGTATAAGAACTACCTCCGAAACGTCAGAAGTCAAGCTGAAGGTCAAACGAAGAGATCGGCGGATCCAAAAAAGGCAAAAATCTTTAAATTGACGCATTCACTTGCGGAGAAAGACGGAGTCTTGGTTCGGAGTATTATCCCTGAAAACAGACGTGGTGAAACTTATTTCAACATGAGCAGTCCTAGTCCTGGGACCTTTATCATCTCACTATGGTTGAGAAGTCGTCACGGTGCAATATTCGAGCTTGATCTCAAATTGGACGATCTGCTAGAAATGCAAAAAGATGGCAGTTTTGAGCTGGATCTTGATTATGTCACGCTGCATGTGCCTCGTTTGCTTGTTTTATTGAACAAGGAGGTCGCTCGTAAATCAAAATTTTGGTGATTATGTTGGCACTTTTATTAATAACGTTATTTCTTGATGTATGTAAATATAACTTATGGTCTATGGTGGCTATTTCTCTACTTTGACTGCATTGGCGGTTTTAGTCAATCATTAATATGCAGACATTGATATGTATTCACTTTATGGTATGGTCGTTTAAAAATGTGATTGCTTGACTAATATATCAGTCAATGTATGAGGATAACGAAATTCATCTCATAACTTGAATCCGAATTTCATTAAAAATGATTTGGACCCTGACTGCGGATATGTACCCCACAAATTCTAGAGTGACTATTTTCGGAGATCACAGGGATCATTACCCCACCTTTTCGGTTCTCGAGTCATCACCTTTTAAAGGTCATTCTTTATCGTTCTTATCTACTACTACTCTGGCTCCTGCAATATCTTTCTTTACTCCTGTTTGTCATTTGTTTACGAACTTGGGCTGAATAAAATACAAGACTCAGATCTGAAAGATTCACCTGGTTTCATACATACAACATTGCAACATGTCCTCATCAATTGCCATACCGAAACGAGCACAAAATCGAGGAAAGCATCAGGAAATCGCTAGTCTTACACCATCTTCGTTATCGTCGTCATCACCTATCTCTTCATCAAGTTATAATAGTGCAGATTCGCCGAAAATGTATAAAGGCCATGACTCTGCTTCATCTTCACCCAATGTATCCACATCGCCTTATCTAGGTCCGATATCGGCCCGAAGACCTTCACTCCTGGGTAACCAAATATTCTCATCTCTTCGCACATCTACGATGACATATACTGATTGCCTGTAATAGGCTCCACTCTAGCTCATTCGGAATATACTGTCATCGATGTTGGAGGACCTGGGAGACCTCTAAGATTGGTATGTCAAGCACAGTTATTTTACATTTTCAATATAAACTAATGGAACATCCAGGTCGGTTGTGTCAAATCATCTCAAGGGTTTGATTGGAATCAGGGTGAGTACTTGGCGCTGATATGCTTTCCTATCAATCTCGCTAACAGACTTTATTAGAATTATTTCTCTCGCATCACATAGATTACGATTCTTCGGATCTGGAAGTCAGACCGGATCCAGTGGATGAAATAATATTGACGGATGAAGAAGCTGCTGCAATGCTACCACAATGATAGGGAGGAATTCAGTCTAGATATCACTAGAGATTGTTTATGAAGATTACGAATACATGATGAGCATTTTATCATCAGGATGAGGGTTATATATACTTTTTTACATTATTGATTCTGTTTAACCACTATGATTCACACACATTTTCATGCATTATATTTGATAAGCAGATTGTTTTATACCGGATTACAATAATACTCGCCTGTGATATTATGATTGATATGATTGATAGATGATTGGCAATGCCGAGGTTATTAGTACAGTAATGACGTATTTTGCCCCATACTATTTCATAGTCTTATCATTATTAACCGAAACTATTATTGTAAACATTGCAAACAAATACATACCACCTCATAAACTTCCCCGCGTTTGTCGAAAAATCAACAACACTTTTCAATAAACAGTGCATCAAAATTGCCATGACTGTATACGTATACATGGCCTCCCTACATTGACAACATAGAGTAAGAATGGAAACAGCACATCGGAAAATAGAACTACAAAATACCGCCGACTTTATCTTTCTCCAATCCCGAGCCTCGCAGTCTGCGCGCGACAAGATAGATTTACATTTCCCCCCTTCCATTTCCAGCAATCACAACAATGACACTAACAACAACAATAATAACAACAGCGTCACTACCGAAATACCTCTGCTCGACGATCCGCTGCGCAAACGCGTCGAAGAGCTCGTGCAGGCATTTCTTCTCGAGACGTACAGTGGTGTGAAGAAGAACATAAGTATCAATGGCCTGGAAGACGAGGAGATGGAGTTGAGTTTGAAAGATTCTCTCAAAGAAGGTATTATTTTCCCCTCCCATTTTTATGTTTGGAAAAGTTGTTGATCCTGATGCGTGTGACAGAAATCGAACCGTTTGATTCGACGCTCGCGAGGAAAATCCAGTCGGTCACTATACAGATTGAGAACCTGACTCAGCAGCTAGCGGACTATAGACGTACGGCGCCAGAACGGGCGGTGAGGAAATACACGGCGGTGGTGGAGGCGAATAAAAGTGATTATGAAAAGGGTGTAGAGGTGGTGATGGAAAAGGAGATGGAAAGGGCGCAGAATGTGGAGTTGAACTTGGATGGGTTTATTGGGTTGGATGAAGAGAGGGTCGACGGAGTGAGAAAGGCTTGGATGGCGGGGAATGAGAAGTTGGAAGAGGTGAGAGATGAGATCAAGTGTGTAGTAGAGAGATTAGGAATGGCGAAGGAAGGGAGAGAGGTGGTGAGTAGAATGTAGAGTTGAGATTGATGGATGTTTTAATGAATCAGCATGGTATACGGCGTTGAGACTAGTATCTATCTTGTTCTATGTACACTCATTTGAGTATCATTTCCATATCCAATTCTTTTTCTTCTCCCCTACTTCATTTGGCCGACATGGCTCTGACAATCGTAGTCTTCACTTTTCGCAGAATACTTACCATCTCTTCGTCTTCTTGTGCAATAGAGCTTATGGCCGTCACATCAGCTATTATGACAGGACGGAAAGTTAGACCAGGAGATACAGTTATTATACCAATAATGACAGAGAGTCTTCCCTAGCGATAAATAATGATTAAATCGATAATAGGGTTCTAGAAGATGGTGTCGAATTGAGTTTGCACGGATTTTACGACCAAATTATTTTAAAACGAGGGAGAGTGACACGGTTGGGCAAAAAGTAAAGGCGATATGAAACCCATTGGTCGTATTTTTATGTTTTTGGTCTGTGCATCTTTCGCGTTTGGAATGTCAGAATTTGAAATGTGTCAAAAGTGCGTTACCCTAAAAGAGATATATGATGAACAGTCTTTTCGTTAGTCTATTAATTAAATAGTTATAGAGTCCAGTACAGTAGTAGTAGGTTTGAATGATCTTCGTCATGACATATGTGCACGGATCGTGGTGAAATCCTAGCTAGTTCTTCGGTAGTTTCGGATTAGAGTGCCATTAAAGTGCGTGCGTCGGCCACGTGTCTGTGGATACTTCTCAGCACAAGAAAAGTAAAAACTCTGGATTCTGCACAACAACTCTTTTACGTTCAACGTGCTTGGTTGAAAGAGGCAACGGAAACGAAAAGCTTTTATACCTGTCTCCCCATGTGTATTGTAAACATTATTGAACGAGGTTCGTTGTTATCACTTTCGTTCTTCTGTCTTTCTACTTGGAACCGTTTTTGATAACAGAAAATGAGTTTTGTGACGTGCTTCTAGCTCTCATACGTAATTAATGATCATGCATTTGTCGGACGGATGTGGCGCAAGAACCTTTCTGAAGTCTAAAAAATATTCCCTCTACCATTATAAAACGATTTTATGCCTAATAAAAAGTTAGTGGGCTAAGCTAGATCCTCTCGGCAAATGAAACCTGCTTGTCGATATGATCTGCAAACATAACTTAAAAATGAAACTGATACTGTACGATGAATAGTTGATATACGTGTTTTATAATAATCATACAGTAGATGAAAATCCATGACTTTACCGTGTGGCCCAATTGGGAACGAATGCGAACGACCACCGTTGATATGCATGACTTTGACAGCATCATTATGCATCCTTATATATTTACATTTCCAAACGGTAAAACGGCCGGAGTTGAGGAGATGTTATTGACAGTGCAGTGAGATGTATTTACAAGTCATATCGCTTATAGGAGCAGATTTATTTCGACAATTTTCCGATAGCCGATGTTTTATCACAGGGTTCGTGCTTCAATTTTGATCTCATTGGTTGAGAAATCCTTGTCGCTAGTCGAATTCAAAAGTATAAAAAAAAAGCATTGTTGGTCATCCTAGATTTGCCGTCTCGTAGTCAGAGTTTATTCCATAGAGAGTCCATGAATAAAGTCAATCAAGTAATTATTGCAACTACTTTTCTTTGTTTCATCGCTTCTTTTCCCTTTGTGCTGTTTTGTTATATTTCCTTGAATTAAAAGAGTGTGGTAGTAAAAGCATTGTCAGGGAGAGGAGTGAATGAAGTATTAGAGACTTGGTTTGAACGGCATACGAATATGTTATTTCCTAAACCACATTTCACGGAAACGACCACTTTCGATCGAGGCGAAGATATGCAGCTCACTAGTAATAATCGCCATTCGCGCGCAGAATCTGAGTCAAAGGTCATGGACTATGCTTCAATGTCAGGGAGTGTCATGGGTCACCGTGGAGGAGGTGAAGATAACAATGTTTTGGACGAATGGAATTGTAATGTACATGATAGAAAAGATATGGCTAGATTGGGAAAAACACAACAATTAAAGGTAATCAGATTGGTCATGTCAGAGGTGAAAAGGCACTCACACTATCCTAGCGTATATTCGGATCCTGGGGCATATTTTCATTCGTCGTTCTACTCATGTCAACTTGGGAGTTCAATCTTACATCAGCAAGTGTTGTATTGACAGATGGTGGTCGAGCAGGTTACATATGGACCAGTATGTAGATTGATACCCTTGTTCGAAGCTGGTTATAATCTAATTGTATTCAGCTCTCGTCGCTATTATAGGTCTGTTCTTTGTAGCATTGTCATTTGCCGAAATGGCATCAATGGCACCGACTGCTGGTGGAATGGTCAGTCTATATCTTCAACTCGTTATACAGGTGGATTACTGACGTTTATTCTTTTAGTATCATTGGGTGGCTGAATTCGCCCCAGTTTCCATGAGGAGATTCCTCAGTTATATAACCGGTAAGATGACTTCTAACAGCTGATGTATTTAGACATTGCTGATTGTTGTGGATATAGGATGGGTCTCTACTCTATCATGGAACGCAGGCAATGCTGCAGCTCTAACAACCTTTGGTTTTACAGTTCAATGCGTCATTTATATTTTCCACAACGATTACTCTGCGCCTGCGTGGCATGTTGTTCTGATAGCAATCGTTCTTTCGGTAATCGTACTGCTTGTCAATTTATACCCTGTAAGGACTCTTCCGATGCTTGGAAAGATATTTATTTTATTACATTTCGGAGCATTTCTCGGAATATTCATACTCTTCTTTACCAAAGCACCTTTGGTTTCTGCTAAAGTCGCTTTTACCGAGTTTTACAATGGAGGTATTGACGGCATTCATCAAAAGTGGTCTAGCGTGGGACTTGCCGTTATGGTTGGACAATTGTCGAGCATTTTCAACATGATTGGTATAGATGTTTCTACCCACATGGCAGAAGAAGTTCGAGATGCGTCACTTGTTGTACCTCGGACTGTCGTAAGGGCCTATGGTGTCAGCGCGTTCATGTCGATGCTTATTGTCATTGCCATGGCTTTTTCAATCCCAAATGTGGCGGATTCATTGTCAGACTCTCTCAAACCACCTTTTATCTACATCCTCGAACAGACGACTTCGCCAGGCGGCGCCGCTGCGGTGGTCGTGCTTATTGCACTTCTCTTTCTCATAATCTGTTTGTTTGGACAAACTATTGCAGGACGTATGACATTTGCATTTGCTCGAGATCACGGATTACCATTCAGTCCATGGGTTAGCAGAGTAAATCGTCGTACAAATATACCGACAAATGCGATGATCGTCAATTGTATATTCACAGCATTGCTTAGTCTGATTTACCTTGGAAGTATTGAGGCTTTTGACTCGGTAGTAAGTCTTTATCAAATTCGGTGTTGTCGTAACGATGTTAATGTTTGTTCTTCTAGGTCGCGATCGCAAGTACTGCAGCTCTGTTAAGTTATGGACTTGCAATTGCAAGTTTGATGTATTTCAGAATGCGCAATGCACACGTATTCCCTAAGCTTCGATGGACTTTGGGCCGCTGGGGTATGCCTTGCAATGTATTGGCTCTGATTTATTGTATCTGGGCAACATTCTGGACGGTATGGCCTACCACAGTAGTAAAAACTGCTAGCGACATGAATTGGGTTATAATCGTTGTTACTGGAGTCATATTACTCGCGACTATACTCTATTTTTGGCGTGGACGGTATCTTTATAATGGACCGCAATATTTGACAAAGGCTTTGGATAGAATGTGAGTTGGTTATTTGAAGAACTGATCTTTTGCATAATAAAACATGTACAATATTACCATTCTTGTGAAAATTTATTGATTAGCGGTTCAATTACCAATGATAATTCTTCTAAACAACAAGCGTTTTCATAATTTTTGTGTCAAGAAACTATCGACGATGACATCTCGTGACTTTGTTCTCCACATCTGCCCCGGTTCCCCGCACAGATCATGGTTTGTCTTGACATGTGTGCCAAAATCTCCGATCATCTCTCGATCTGAACAGCAACCTCAAATACAAGACGTCCATCGGTATTATTTTATGGTGCATGTCGTACATTTTCTACATTCCAAATTTGACCGATCCTGGAAGTAAAAAAATGAGTTCCAAATCGGTTCGGCGCTTGGCCTTAAATCCTCGCATGAACATTCGTTTGTGGTGGTTTCATCATGTTTGGCTCGATCTGAGGTGAACTTCACATGTTCCTTGACCTTTTCCACGCGATCGTCTCGCTGCACAATTGACAAACACAAAAAAAACGATGTATTATTCCTAGACTGTTGTATACAACCATGTCGCCTCAAAATCCTCACTTTGACAAGAATATCAAACAACAAATGAATCTAGCTCGATATTTTATTGTCACTTAAGCACTTGTTGCAAAACGCAAGTTGTTTAATGATTCTCTTCAGCAACAATCATTGTTTACGAAATATTATATTTCAGAGGTCATAATGAGGCGGTCTGATGTTGGATATCATCAAGCTCTGGCCCAAGAACATTCCCGACGTTCCGAAGCGGATAAATCTGTATCATTAGTCCACCCCAATTTCGAACACGAGAGTACACGAAGTTCGGGTCATATCAATGATATGGCCAGGAAGTCGACAACTCAGTCAGTTACCTCAGTCGATGTTAATTCACCTGACGAAAGTGGAAATGATGCCAAAAGGTGGTTTGATCGATCGAATCTACACATGGACAAAGTAGTCAAACCTACACAAGATGGTATGTAGAAATTAGATTCTGATGCAGAATCTGTCAGCTAAAATACTCAGTAGATTCTCCTCCATTTTTCATCCAACAATTTTCAAGAGATAATAAAGGGCCTAATGATGTACCGTCACCGAACCATAATTGCACATATCCTCATATAATTCATAAACATGGCGACGATTCTAGCGACGAATTTAGAGGAATTATTGATGATTTGACTGTTGAGAATCAAAAGCTTAGTAAACGTTTAGGAAGATATGAAAGTACACATGATGCTCATCTAAATTCAGAAAAACTTTTCGAAGTGAGGATGCATAAATTGTCGACAAACAAGAAGAAAGAACTAGAAGACATACTCCGTCGATTCGTGTCTGGCCTTGACGGTCCGAATTCCTCAATGCCGATAGGAAACAGACAGTTGCGTCCGCCCAAATTGACCCATGAAACATCTGCATCTTCCGAGAGCTCAAACGTCTTTCATGACTCTGCTTATGCATCAGGATCTGTCTCGAATCCAAGTTCTATGAATCATATGTTACAGTGCAAGAAAAGTAGTTCAAAAATCGCATCTCAGCGCCACAATGTCGAAAATTACTTGCATGATATGTCTGAGAATCATCATATATATCAAGATGCAGCTATCACTGACAAAGCGAAGAAGAGTCTTATTGTTCGTCGCTTGGAGCAGATATTTACTGGCAAGGGCGCTAGTATAGGTAGTGGTCAATCACAACAACAGCAGGAGCTTTCGAACCATGCAGCGACTGTCGATCGAAGAGCTTTGGAGAAGTTGGGTATTTATATACAACCAGAAGGACGTCGAGAGACTCTGATCATGAATCAACCGGTCCCGGTTCTCGAAGCCGACAGGCAAGATGCTAAACCGCTGGGTGAGAATGCCGGTGTGAAGCAGGATCTTGATCACGAGATAGATCAGAGACCGACCCGTCCGTTGGATCTTGATGTAAATAGAGCACAGCTAGCTTCGGACAATATCGATTATATCAGGCATTTGGGTTTCTCTAGTTTCTCTCCCCCGCAGCAAGTGGAAAACGAGGCAGCGGACACCGAGAATCATGGTTGGGTTTATCTAAATTTATTATCGAATATGGCGCAACTGCATACGCTTAATGTTACACCTGACTTTATATGTAAAGCCGTTCGAGATGGCAGTCACACATTTGAAGTTTCGGAAGATGGTCGTAAAGTTCGATGGAAACGTGGTACATCGCTGGTTCAAATTATATACGACGAATCGAAAGAAGTTAAAGGATATTCAATGAACCGTGATAAAGAATCTAGTTCTGTTGGCAACACGCCCAGAAAGAGAATAAAGTACACGATGCCGCAAAAGAGTACAAATCTAGCTAGATTTCAGCGAAATGATTCTACTACTACTGATCAATCGAGATCAACATGTACGCCGCTATTCCACACCGAAAGTAGCATTGAAGACAGTCGATCAGGCTCGGGTATATCATCGAAAGAACAACAAGACGATTGGTTCAAGGAAATATCCAGACCTCTGCAGGAGGAAAGTCTAATGTCGACAATGTATAATACATGTTCTGAAACCGTCCAACAAAGAAGAATACCAGACAATGGACCGCGACAAAGAAGAGTACCAGACAATGGACCGATGGTCTTTTACAATCAAGCTCCATTTTGCACAGATCTCAGTCAAGATTTCCGTGCTGAAGAAATTATGATGTATAATGCCTATCTCTATCACAAAGCCGTTGATTTTCCGTTGGGGATTGTTTCACGCTCTATCATACAGGACGACGGCGCGGAGACAACCAAAGAACGTCCATTCCAGAGTCACTTGCCGCAGCAGAAGAATATGGCTGTCGAAGAGCAGATATTGATGGTCCATGATACTGAATCAAAGCCGACTGATAAGAAGGTTGGAAAAGCCGGACTTGTTTATTTCGAAGCCAGCGGTCTCGGCGGAACTTGTCCTGCTGACAATTTTGTCATTGACGTCGAATCATGTTATAGCAAGTCTAGCATACCCGCTTATAGATCAACGCTGCCTAGCATTGCTCATCGACTTATAAGCGATGACATTAACGAGCCACCAGCTTCATCATTCATACATCGCATTGTTAGTATCGTTCGACAAGATCTTGAGCCTTCTGCCGTTCCTGATGCTGGTTGCGTTGTGATTGGCAGCGATGATTATTCTCTATACGATGACAGCGACGACAATGATGATGATATGTGGGCGACAAACCTTGATAATGAATGTATAGATCCTATCGCTCAAAAACTGGCAATCACAACTAGATCTATCCATGTTAAAGATTCCTCATCGAGTCTGGGAGCTAAACGTGAGGACGATGATTATTATGATTATTATGATGATGATGTTGATGATAATGACAAAGATGAGGATGTAAGTGTGGATTTTCTTGCCGAAATCCGTCGACATGATCCAATGGCTGTACAAGCATTGGAAAGAGTCTATGACGCAAATATGGCTGATAGACTTGCCGAAGAAATACCTGCAGGGTCTAGTGCCGCTACTGCAGGTGGTGGGAGCGGTTATGCTAGTCCTGTCTCTTCGATTGGTGGAGATGAGCATAAGAACAGGCATGGTCTTGTCAAATATGATGAAAAAGAGGATAAAAATACGACGAAAAAAGATAGGAAACGAAAATGGGATGATGTTGTTGCTGTATGAAAATAGACTGTTATATGATTTGAATGTGATATGATGTATGATTTATTATAGTGTAATGAATAGAATGTAAAGCGATAATTTGTCATCTTCTTTTTCTAATGGATAAGGTCATCAACAGAGTCGCTTGTTCATATTGATATAATTATCACGTGTTTTTACAAAAGTAAATTATTCAATATCTTGACTTCTGATTATTTTTTTCCAATTTCTCGTCTATATTAATCCACATTCTTTACAACAATGGCACGAAAAGCTCCTCTTCGAGACCAAATAGTCAAGCTACTGGTAGGAGCGGGGCAAGCGTCCCCTTCACCACCAGTCGGACCAGCTCTAGGATCCAAAGGTGTAAAATCCATGGACTTTTGTAAGGTTAGTTCCTCAATCACACTCTTTCTTCCCACCCCTTTTACCTTTTCTTTTGTCAAATTCTCACCTTTTTCCGTAAACAGGAATTCAACGCCCGCTCTGCACATTTCATAGCAGGCACGCCCATCCCCTGTCTCGTCACGATTCGTCCTGATCGAACTTTTCATTTCCGAATGAGAACTCCTCCTACAGCGACACTCCTACTCGCGGCCGCGGGCGTCGAAAGCGTAAAGAATAAAATCAGAGGCGCCGGGAATACAGCCGGGCCGAAAGCATTGGCCAAAGTAGTAAACAGTCAGACGTCGAGCGTCTTGATTTCTTCTTCTTCTTCTACTGATGAGATGAAAGATTCGAAAGCGGAAGATGAAGAAGATGCGAAAGATGTAGGAGATAACAAAGACGTCAGGAGTCGATTCACGGTCAATGTGACTGGAAAACCGGCGGCGAAGGATTTAAAAGGGAATGCAAAGTTAGGTGTGGTGGGTACGGTGTCGTTGAAGCATGTTTATGAAATTGCAAAGATAAAAGCTACAGAAGAGAGATTAAAAGGCTTGACTTTGGAGGGAATTGCGAGGAGTGTTATTGCTCAGGCTGGGAGTATGGGCGTTGCTGTTGTACCATGAATTCACTCAATTGCGCGGTTGAATGATGATGTTGGCTAAACGTTAATGCTATTTTGACCGATTCAGCTATCTAGAACAGTGGTTTAGACGATGTTCACGGAATGATAAAGGCACGGCGCTTCAAATCAACAAAGAGTACCTATGAAAACGATATTCGATGTCACAAAAATAGAATGACAACGATTCAATAAACCTGGTCTTTACAGAATCTTCTTTTTATACGTACTAAACGGGTAAAATATTACTATCTTTACCCTTCTACATACTACATGAAAAGTACTCTCGAGTAATGGTAGTTCAAGCAAGACCACCGTCTCTCTATTGACAGCACTGACAGCGAGTAGTAATAGGACAGGCGTGTCCAGGTATCAATATTGTGGGACAATGTATGAAATCAGGCTGCCTGATTAAGCAATCAGAGAAAATGTGCCTCTAATTGACAAGGGATGAACAAAAGTGTTATCATATGTATAATTGCTATATCCATATGCAGTAGGTATTGAATTGTATGATAACCACCATATTTCAATTACCATAGATCGTATAAAGTTAGATAGATTTTAAAAATCTGAAATAACGAGTCAGTAAAAATAGCTTGGCATCGTGGCATAGTTGATTGCATGTGAAAGCTCCGATTGGTTGAAAAGTAGCCTCAAAAGTCAATTCGGCAATGCTCGAGGTGGGAACCAAAACCGGCTTGTGTTTAAAAAGCATAACGTAAAAACATCCGAACCGAAATTTATTCATGCGTTTCCTTATCTCAAAAGCCGAGTATTTTAAGATGGCAGTAAATGAAAGGTCATGCACCTCGTAGATATGCCATTTTCTGTACAATTGAAAAAAGTCGAGTATCTATCATCGTGTCTTATAATACCAATTCGATAAAGAACGCACAAAAGTGTGAAAAACAGGCAGCTAATACCAGGTACCATGGCAGTTTTAAAATTTGTGGTACCAAATGGCGTAAGCTAACCCTGCTTTTTCTTGACATGTGAAAGAGCTTTTCCTGATAATAATAATGTGCTGCAAAATTTGTGTCGCACATGCTTGTTTCTCGCTTGTGAATTTTTCTCAGCTCTCTACCTGACCTTTTACTATCTACACCAATTGAAAAGTTCTTTTCAGGTAGCTCTTCATAAACATTCGAGTCCAATTCATCCGACTATATATAAAGTCCATATAACATCCTGGTAAGTCTCTATATACAATACAATAAATATGTATGAAACATTCACTTGTTCATATCTATTGACATTTTCTAGAAACAATGCCTCACGCAGAAGAAGGTCAAAATGTTAGCAATGATGCCGATAAATCTCAATTCCTTTCGGTATGTTGTTTTACATTACAATAATTGAATATTACTAATATAAATCATAAACAGCACTTGAAATCTTTGCCAGTCGTTTCAGACAGCATTGATACTATCAAATCAAACCCATACGGTGCAAAGTCAATTGAAATTGCCGACACAGCCTACACAAAAGTTGGAGAAGCACTTGAACCTCACCTTCGTACTCCTTACAGTTACGCAAAACCATATGTGAACAAAGCAGATTCAATTGCCGATAATGTTCTCAACAGTGTAGAAAATCACTTTCCCATTGTCAAGGCAAACACAGATACTATTCTCAGTACTGCCAAAGGTTACGCTCTCTGGCCTCTTCAATTGACCATGCAGAGTAGAGATTATGTCATCAACACCTGGTCAGATGAATATAACAAGACTGCCAAACGCAACTCTCGTGGCTCGGGTTTAATCGTTCTTGCCATGGCTTTTGTCAGCACCGAGTTGAGAATGGTTAGCGATGCTTTACAAGTCGTCGTCGATTATCTCGGTCCTAAAAAGGATCAAGCAAAGCAGAAAAAGGATGCTGCTGTGGACAAGGCAAAAGAAAAGAAGGATACTTATGCTGAAGCTTTACAACATTAAATGGTCTACTTTCACGAGGGAATAATAATGTCAGCTTATATTTTACGCTCTTTTATGCTTTTCTTAATGAGATAGATTTCGATTATGTTGAGAAGAGTATATGATCGACCACAAACCGCTTTTCTCGGCGTTCTATAGTGTTATTAGTTTAGTTACTTTATAGTTATAACTCCATCGACAGTCTTCATAATTTATAAAAAATGAATTATGTTATCTTTATGTACTCGATGAGATTTGACGAGTTCTATACCCTGATTTGATAATCTGAAAGTATTTGAATCCACTCCCAAAACTTCTACTATTCTTTACATGATGTAATCCTAAGCCTGCAACGAGGTATTGTTATCCTTGACTACAAGTAGTCCAATTAATAACAGCGTTGTCACTACAATATATAAACCGAAGAAAGGTAGAAAGTCTCATAATATATATTCTAGAACTTCCTAATACATATCTCGAGTAAGAATTGTTATTACATGAATTGAAACCTGATAAGAAAACCACTCTACTTTCCTCGGACAAGAATTTTAGTTACTAAAATATATACTGAAATTATTGACATGACTTTTACGAACCATATACAATATTGCGTTACAAGATTAGTTATCACGAATATACCACGGGATAGTTTCTGGAGCAAGACGTCAAGAGTGCCTCTTGAGGTGATTAACGTGAACTTTTGAGTATAAAACATCGTGGTCAGATTTACGACATGTCACTGTACGAACTGATATATCAAAACCACGCTAGCAAATTGTGACTCGTATATCATGTATATAGCAGCAGCAGTATAGGAAGAGGTGCTCGTCCTTTGACGTCACTATACATAATCTCCGGACGCGCGTATGGTATACATCATATTCAACAAAATTCATTCCGCCTGGAATGCCATCGATGATGAATCTATCTACAAGGGGTTATCTCACGTTGTATAAAATATACATCACACTCGGAATGAGTCTATAGTACATTTTATATTTGATATATTCGAGTGCGTCTGTAGTGTCATCGATAGGAACTCTATCGATCTATATTGAACTAAAAGATGCCTATCGTGACTGTGGTGTGACGACTGAGCATCTCGAGATCGAGGCAGACGATCGAGAGATCAGAAATGTATTCAAACGAACTACACGCGAAGAACAAGACAGGTAGAATCGAGAAAGTCAACGCGTGTAGTGATTGCATATGGTTGAGTCTACATGTACAGCGCGTTGAAGCAGTGAATCATATGGTGGAGTTCTGCTCTTTCAAATACTAACAGATGGTTCTGCTTTGCTTTGCCAATTTCGACAAAGACAATTCCAGTAATCGAGTCAGTATATAGGTTTTACATTTTTGGCTGCTTTACAAGTACGACCATACATCCTAGAAAATACTCCCTCTCGTCCGCTCGGGCCTGTCAAACTGGGAATGGTGCGGTTAGTAGTAGAGTGGGTGACCATCTGCGAATCCTGCATGTTGTACTT
>Ga0160428_1000742_pt1 | contig 31327 bp, 33 predicted proteins | sample SolpanmetagenomM_FD_108198 | JGI IMG/M metagenome (GOLD analysis project Ga0160428, IMG submission 108198) | Solar panel surface microbial communities from Lawrence Berkeley National Laboratory, California, USA - M | ecosystem: Engineered > Built environment > Solar panel > Unclassified ... | reverse complement strand
GGAGTTAGTGCTGCAGGATCTAGCGTTGGTGGTGCTGCCTTCGCATGGGTCACTGAGGCCATAATCCAACGTTTTAACATTAGTTGGGCTTTACGCATCATCGGAATTATCGCGTTTGTCGCCAATTTCGCCGCAATAACATTAATATGGGACCGGAACCATGCCATCCGACCATCTCAGCTTAGGTCCGACACTGAGCTTCTTAAAAGATCCGATGTGATACTACTGCTTGCCTGGGCCTTTATCAGCATGCTAGGATATGTTATTCTTCTCTTCTCTTTTATCGGGCTTTGCCTTGTCAATAGGTCTTACTAGAGCCCAAGCTACGGACATGATCGGGCTGTTGAATGCGGGCACTGCAGTCGGACGACCAGTTATTGGCATACTCAGCGACAGATGGAGCCAAATTGACACAGCAGGTGCTCTGACCATGCTGTGTGGTCTCTCATGTTTTATTTTCTGGCTGCCTGCTACATCTTTTGGACTCACTGTGTTTTTTTGCCATCATCTGTGGGGCTATCGTTGGGGTCTTCTGGATGGTACGTTGGATCCCCGACTCGTTTCGACTTTGCACGGTGCACGCTCTAATACCACCACACATAGATTATAGGTCCGCTCTGTGTTAAGGTTGCTGGGATCCAGAATTTGCAGTCACTGTTATCTCTGTCATGGGCAGCAGTTAAGGAGTATCTTTACACCCAAATTCTGTCTGGCATTTCGTACGTAGTCGCAAGCGGGTTCATGTTCCAACTCCGCGGAGTAAAGAGTCGCCAGACACAAAACCATCCGGCGTAAGGCACTCAAACGAAAATTTGGCTGTCACAGTAAAACTCAATCAAACTCAATCCGCGTTGCGTCACGAGACTCTTGGAATGTAGGAAGGCCATTTTACTTTTTCGTTATCCAATTGCTCCGAGCCCCCTGCCGGATACCATATGACCCGATAGGACGATAGCTCCATCCTGCGTTTGCACCACTACGAAGTAGTGGTTGACAATTTACGTGTATTGTGGGTATTTACACTCCTTCCAACGCTTCTTCAACTTTGCGTTCCTTCATCTCACCTCTCGACCCGTGATCGCTCTTCGGAGACGGCGCCTTAGATCCCTCGCAGCTTGCCGATATGGACAGCCTCGCCTCGCCTACGATGGCATGAAGCATTTCATCGTATTCCACGGAAGGTGCCCGACATGCATGCGCTCGTCGCCTTCGGAAACAATTAAACAAGCAGTTTGTGCCTGACAATCTTGCGGTAAGATCGCTCTTTTCCTTTGACTAGTATCTAGGGTATTTGAGACTAAGCGATTCTCGAGACTAAGCGATTCTTGAAACTAAGCGGTTCTTGAGACTGGGTGATTCTCGATACTGGGTTCTAGGATTCTCGAGATTGGGTGATTCTCAAGGCTGTGTGGTTCTCGAGAAGCTGTCGCCGCGTCCCACAGTCTGACCATGACTTCGGCTATGGCTTCGAAGCATCCTTCGCGCTGGGATGATGAGAAGGCAGACGTCAAGAAGCTTGTACAGAGCCATTTGAGTCAGGACAACAAAAAACGAGCTAATCGAAAACCACGTGTGCTGATATGCGACGGCTTCGGGACGCACGAGACCCTCGAAGTGTTGGAGTTTTGTTTCGAGAACAGCATCATCCTGTGCCGTCTCCCCTCCCATACTCCTCACATCGCAGTGTTTGGCCCACTGAAGGCAGCCTATCACGACGAAGCGGAACGACAGGAGAGAGGAGGTGTTAATGCCATAGGCAAGGAGCACTTCACCTCTCTATACGGCCCTGCGGGAGAAAGGGCGCTCACTAAAAGGAACATTCTCGCAGGATGGGCGAAGAGCGGATTGTTTCGTTCAACCCAGACCGAGTACTTAGACCAACGTCCAACTCACAGACTTCAGGAATGGTCAGTGCAGAAGTCTGTGAGTTGGACATTGGTCTATCTCTGCAAGGCGAAGTAGTCCATACACCAGTGACGCCAGTGATATTAGATGCTCTCACGTCTCTACAAGACTTGATTCAACAGGATGCCCATGCGCTTGATGAGTCGAACAAACAACGCCTACAGAGGCGCCTTCAAAAATTCTCCAATGCTGCCGAAATATCGTTTGCCGAACGTGCCCTCCAGCAAGACCAGATTCGATGCCTGGCGGCGAAAGAGGCCAAGAAGGCTGGAGGAGAGGCTAAGAAAGCTGGGAAAGAGGATACGAAGGCTACGAGAGAGGCAGAGGAAGTCGCAAGTGCTACGCCAGACGCAGAGGAAACTGCTGCGGGTAAGAGAGAACGTGGCCGGACTAAGACAACTCAGAAGCGCAAGAGTTTTGCAGAAGCAAGATGCGCTGGAGCCAAACGCCAAGGTGGCGCGGATGAGCGGAACGCAGGTTGTGGAGGATGCACTTTGCCCCAACATCTTGAAGAGCCCCCGTGGCGCAGGCTGTTATTGTCATTACAGTTGACTTTATCGCACTTTCGGCGCATGGTCATACAGACAGCCGGTGGAATAGAGCTGTCTTATCCCACCATTTTATCCTGCATCATGCCTCGACGGGGTTGTGCGGTGACCCTTGCGTCGTTGTGGCCCTCGCCTTATACAGTCGCCTTTGTGCCGTCGTTGTCGCGCGCGTTTCCTTACTGAGAACCCATCATTTACCCCAAGCGTAGAAATCGGTGGTGTAAGGGCGTATTCTTCGAATCATGTTTGTCTCCTCGGAGGCGTCCTTTACTTGAGTGACTTGGCTACGCACGAATTAACCTAATTCTTACCTGGATATTCGTATACTAACAGATTACCGTCGACATACGGCGGACATTGTATACCTCATGCAGAAGTGTCTCCATATCAGGGCTTACGACCGTGTCTTTAGACATATCGAGTGTGATATGAACATATGTCTGCCGGAGTAACGGGTCCTGGAGAGGCTCAATATGTGCAGTGTGTTGTTGAACGGACGTCGGAAGTCCAGCGAATGTGAGGTAGGCCGCGGTAGCATCGTTGAAGTCAGATTGATTCCAGCTATCCATGTCGTTGACGCGAATGTCAGCGGTCGGTGCCATCTCAACTATTTAGCACCAGTTTCCTCGTGGTAAAATACGACTTCGCCAGCACTAATATTGAACGCGTGGGAGAGACGGTGTTAGATGGAGCAGCAGCCGTCTAGGAGGAAAGCTTAAGAGGATAGGATGCTGGCTAGTAGGAGTAGACAAAGATCGATGATGAGAAGCAGTGAGCGGAGTGCCGGAAGATCCTCTGAGGCTTGGCAGAAACATCGCCCGATGCTCATTGCAATCTGCGACGCGCTTCAGCATTCTGCATCGTGAAAATCTCTCTCACACCTACCAGTGGCTGATGGTATACTTATTGCGAGCCCTGGGAGCTTGAAGGAGATCGCAAGGGGGACATTTTCCCGGCAAAATTTGGTCTTGGGCATCGAGAACTCGTGGAAGGTCTCGAAGATTGCCGCTTGGTGGCATATAGAGTGCTCGGTCCGGGCGTGCAAGAGCAGTGGCACATCTTTGATAGTCATAAGCGTAGTGGTGGCCGCAGCCTGGATATTGTCGCATACGTTGATCGCACATTGTGGTTGAATGACTAGATGGTGGATCCGGAGCAGAGATTTTATATCGCGATGATACAATAGATTGTCTTGCGCGACTTCGGGGTGCAGCCCAGTCTCTTTCTGGGCTGAGCCACAGGCTTGACCTGCTCGCCCATGTAATTTATTATACACTGTAGTCATGATGTGAGACGCGGGAGTGGCATTTAGGAGCGGCTAGAGTTATATCGCTTCAGATCCATTCGTCAAAGAAAGTTGGTTGGACCTCGATGATACGAGTTGAGGGGTGCCAACCAGCGAAGAATGTTTGGAGTTGGAGACATGCCGCAATTACTGCGAAGCGGTGTATCAGGTTAAGATGGTCCTCGCAGCAGTATTCTACTGCCAGTGCCCTTGACAGGCTCTGTTTGTGCACTTTTTGGCCGTCCAAACATTATCCTCTGAGTTCATCCGTTTATAAACGGCGCTGTGGCCACTCTTGTTCATGGATCTAAGGATATCATATGAGGCAGCACGCTTCTCAGATGGCTCCGTTCTTCTCCTCGAAAGGGATATCAATAGCCCAAGCTTCCCTCTATGATCACGGCATCACCCCTCTAGGATGCTCAGAAGTCTCGTCCTTACCTTGTATTTAGGCTGGATCGTAGTTTCTGGTCCACATCGACATATAGTCGTAGTACTTGGGAGACATTTTCCGAGTTGGGCGCTGGTCAAAACGAAGTGCGACACCTGCAATTAGTCCGTGCCTGTGCTCCGAGCTCAACGTCGTTGCATGGAAATGCGTCTGTGAGGTGTCCAATACTCGACCAGCAGAGGATCAGACTTCTGAATAGATCGACAATCCAGAAATGTCTCGTTATATATTCAAGCCTTTCTGCAGAGAGTGCTCTAAGGTTGCTACCTCCGAATGGAAGCATGGACATGAGGTTCGCCGAAACAGGCTCGTCAGAAGTGAGAAATGGAAAGATATGATGCTACGAGCAAGAGAGTTCCTCTTTCCGAACAGGTTCCGATATGCCATGCGGGAGAGCAATTGTCACGTGGTTGGATCAATGGGAGGAGAGACTCGCCCTTCACGTGGGTATAAGGAGATTCTTCTCATTAATCGGACAGATGAAATACGTATAGTGAAAGTGCGAAACAGGTATATGTGCGATCGTGACAGGGTTGAGGCTATGGATTTTCAGCTATGGCATTTTCACTACGACGTCGACGTCTGTATATGCATGTAATTAGAGCATCATCTTCGCATATTCTAAGTTTTCCGACAGTGGAAAATAGGCGCACGCCGCTTCGATATACCGTCAGGATCTCGCAAGATCATTTGCGAATCAAGCAGATCATTTTATCATACTCTCGCAACTCCAGCCAGTTCACGTGAGCCTCCAAGCTTTTGATAAGCCTATCGATTATGGACGTGAAGCTGCAATCTTGTGACGGATAGAATGACTTGTAAGATTTTGTCGAGCAGGGTCCTGGAGATTGCATGTCGCGTAAGGCTTGCAAGATTTTGGTATAACTAAGGCCATTGTACGGACTGGCAGGCTGCGAGGAAGTGAGGTTAAGAGCGTTCGTTGCCTTCATTAGTCCCCTGAGAAGCATGCAGTTGCAATCGAATGAGCATCCGTACAAGCCTTCGGTCAGATCTTCGACAAGATTTCGTAAGGCAGTAAAGACATTATTGATCGAGTCTTCTCGTAACTTATCCATATCGTCTATGTAAGTGTCAGCTCCATAGTGAGTGTCACACTGCGAGTGAACAACTCTTACCGACTAGTCTCAGCAAAATTGGTAGCCCAAGGCTTTGGATAGGTCCATTGCTATGACTGACAGTAGCACGTGCTACTGAGTAAAACTCATTGTGCTGCTGGAATACCCAGGAGATGCATATCCACAACATAGATCTCTCGAATATGTCTTCGGGAGAGTGTTTTTCAGGTGTTTGATCCACATGTCAGTAAAAAGCTCCACCGCTTCGTGACACTGGTACAGATCCACGATGACGGCAATCTTAGCGAGCGTTTCGAGAGTGACAGTCCTAGGGACCTTTCGCGTTCTGCCGTGAATTATTTTTGTTGGAGTGATACTCCGATCTACCTACTCGACGTCTATCCCTACTGCCTACTGCCTACTGCCTACCGCCTACATTACCTTACTCCACGCCCAGTCCCACGAGCACGAGCAGCGCCACGTTCATGACGACGATGACGCCCCAGATCACGACCGCCACCGCCGCGGTCAACCATCCGTTTCTCATCTTGACTACTGCCGTTGTCGTCGTCGTCGCGGCCGCAGTAGTCATGCCCGCCGCTGGCGCTCTAGTGGCCTCCGTGTCCTGCTCCAGACGTCGTTCCCGCTCAGCGACTTCCATTCCCACCGCCTCCTCGCCTTCTGCTTCTGCTTCTCTTGCACCTCCCCCAGCAGCAGTAGCCACGACCCCGCCTCTATCCCTCGCCTGCCTCCTCGCAACATCATCCGCCACCACAGTCATGAATTTGTTCCGACAGGTAAAGTAGATGAGCGGCGCGCTCACAAACGGCAGGATCACACTAAGCGCGACCTGGCTCCCCTCCAACGCAGCGCTCAACCCTTCCTTTCCGACGGCGCCCGCGATAACGATACTAGGCAAGATGCTAATCGTGCGCGTGATGATGCGCCGAACCCACGGTTTGACGGTCCAGTTTAGCTGGCCTTCACTGACCATCTGTCCGGCAATGGTGCATACGATGCCGGCGCTCATGCCGCTCAGCAACAACGCCAGCGCGAAAATCGTGCCCGCGACGGGGGCGATGGATGTTGATAGCAAGTCGTGGATGCCGAAGAGGTCGGCGGAAGCGGCGCGGTCGCCTGTTTCGCCGCCGTACAGCGAGGCGCCGGCGACGATGAGGATGGCGCTATTGACGAAGAGGGCGAAGGTGAAGAGGGAGATTGTGAGTTCGGCGATGGAGTAGGACATGCAGGAGCGGATTGCGGCGAGGGAGGGGCGGTACTTGACGGTTCCTGCGTCGACGTCCGACAGAGAGGAAGAGGAGGGGGAGGAGTCGAGGGAGGCGGAGGAGTTGGTGTTGGTTGTGTCGACTTGGTGTAGGGTGAAGGTATTGCGGTGCTCGGCGTCGAACTCGCGGAGGCGGGCTTGCACGCACCCACTACCCAAGTAGAGGGAGTGCGGCATCACCGTCGCGCCGAGGATGCCGCACGCCTGGTAGAGAGCCTTGCTCTCGACGAGCGCGGAGGAAGGGAGGTAACCGCGAAACACGTCGCCGACTGGGGTGTCGCGGATAAGGGAGAGCTGATAGCAAAAGCACACCACGACGCCAAGGACAAGGAGCATGACGAAGAGTTCGAAGAAGCGCAGGCTGCGCATGGGTCCCGTGGGCCGGTAGAAGAAGAGGATGATGAGGACGTCGACGATGGAGATGGCGCAGCCGGCGACGAGTGGGACATTGAGGAGGACGTTGAGCGCGATGGCGGTGCCGATTACTTCGGCAATGTCCGTGGCGATGATTGCGCTTTCGGCGAAGAAGTAGAGGACGTAGTTGAGCCAGGGGGGTAAGTGGGCGCGGCAATTTTCGGCGAGGTTGAGGCCGGTGACGGTGCCGAGTTTGACGCAGAGGGATTGTAGGAAGATGGCGAAGATGTTGGAGAGCAGGATCATGAAAAGGAGGCGGAATTCATATGTTGCGCCGGCTGCAACGTCGGTAGCGTAGTTGCCTGGGAGTAGTGTTGTCAGTGCTTGTTATGCGGAAGATGATGAAAGACAGCTCACCTGGGTCAATGTATGCAACAGCAACCATCATGCCAGGGCCAACGAACTTGGTGTATCTCTTCAACACATGCAACGCCTCGCTGGTCGTATCCTTGATCTTGCCCGTAAAGCCTCCTCGACTATTACCACCATCTCCGCCTACCACGAAGCCATTTCCTCCCAACCCACTCTCACGCAGTCCTTTCTTCTTCCGCTCTCCCACAACATAACCCGACTTTTCGTTCCCACCCACAGCATCATGAATGCCGGGCCCGAAATTTAGCGAACCCGAACTCGTCAGCACACCCATCCCATACCCCTGCTCTGTTTCTTCCACGTCCTTGGCCTTGCCCTTTCTCCGCTCCCACAAAGCGTTCCAAGGCCGCAGCCCTCTATTCCGAAGCATACCCGCATCCATAATCCCGCTCCCTCCCGGCGAGACTGCTGCGCCATCTACCACCACAGACACCGGCACAACACCCGCCCTCCCCCCACCCTTGTTTTCCTCCACCCTCTTACCCCTTCCCATCCCCCAATCACCACCGCTCTTACTAATCTCTGTATCGGTAGGAAGCTCACTCGCTATCCGATCATCCAGCGCGGTATCCCCCGGATCTATGCGATAATCCCTGTAAGATCTGGAGTTCGCGATGCCGTTCAGGTCGTTGCGGGTGGTGAGGTCGCCGGACAGCGCGGGCGGACTCTGGTTGTAGCCGGGCGTGTCGAGGAAGTCCTCGTCGGTTCGGGAGGGGCAGTTCATCGTCGTGAAATGCGTCGTCGTGTGTGTGTCGCTGAACGGAGAGTGGGTCTCTGGGGTTTTGAGAAAGACGGTCGTGGTGGGGTCGTGGGTGTGGTGGGGTGGGACATCAAGGTCGTGCTCGTCACGTATGTGTGTGTGCTTTGCCCGGATTTACGAAGCGCATGTAGGTAGGATATGTACGTGTGGGTAGGTAGGTAGGTAGGCGGGTGGGTAGACGAAGACTCAAAAGTGATCTTGCTCTCCTTTATGACAGGGCGCCTTTTCAGCTCTCCACAGTCCCTCAAAAAGCTGAATCATTCCAATTGCGGTTTTGGCGCGCCGAGCCCTTCCTTCTCACAATGCGGGAAGGGGAGAGGGGAGAGGGGAGAGCAGTGGGCACGCTCCAATTCTTGTATCACAAGTTCCCCAAGCCCCTGCTACCGAGGATTCTTGGTCGAAAAGCAGGAATTTCTCGGGCAATGCAGGAAGTTCGGGACGAGAAGATGAAAGTAGGTACTGTATCTAGGAAGATCTAGGATGCTGTATCAGATTTGCGGGGGAGGAGAGTAGTATTGTACACGGTAGAGGGTAGGCAAAGGGCTATGTTAATCCGCTATGCGGAAGAAAACGGGGCGCAAGGTAGGTCGAGATCGCGAACTTTGACAAAGGCCCGCTGGCGTAAAGGAAGAGGGAGGATATGGGCACGCGACCAGAGGATGTGAGCTTAGTCGTAGCAATCTCAATTACTTGAGGCTGTCGCTATTCACAGAGATGTGCCGTTGTCTTACAGATACTACTTTGTTCTATCGCGCGTCCATGGGCTGTTTAGACAGCAGAAACAACCATGATAGGTTTTGCGCCACAAAGGCTTGCAAATGCTGCAGGCACGACTGGTTCGCATCTTTGCACGGGGATCATGGGTGAATGGGTGATCGGATCAGAACCGAGGCTTGCTGGTTGTGATCGTCCCGGTTCCGCCCTACGATCGGAAAGAGAAATGCCAACCTTGCAATGCCATGGGATGACTGGAGCCTCATCGGCGGAACTTGTGCCGTCGTGCGGACCCGGCTGGTTCCATCACCGTGAAGTCACGTGATACACGCCAATAAACCTGGGGAAATTGGAAGCGCGATTAATCACCTTCGACCGCAACGTCTGGTAAACGGTAGGGAGTATATGAAGAATACTCATATGGCTCAGCAAACGCTATCGGAAAAGTACCAGGACAACAGGCTCTTGCTAAGATGAAGCAGCGTGAAGAGCACACTACAATGCACCACTCTCCCGTTCGTACGCTTTTCGTCCCTTCGTCAATTCATGCAATTGCGCGCGTGCAACAAGATCGAGCAACCACCCCCGCAACGACAGCAACGACAGCAGCATGTCCAAAAGGCCGGACAAAAGACAGTACCAAAACGCTAAGCGTAGGCTATGTTGTCCTATCAATGACTTTTATTGACGCTTTGCTGCCTTCCTCCGTCCTGCACCCCGGATCTTTCCCCCTTCCCGCACCTAAATGCGCGCTGGAAACGGCTCAGATGAATGCGATAGAAGCGTATCCACCCCTGTAAAATATGGAGCAACAACTCAACCTTTTCTAAGTCTAGTCATGAGTACTCTGGTGTGACAGCGGCACACGAAACGACGATCGAGGTTGGCACTATGAACGTAAAAGCGTTTCACGAAGCGCTCGCAAAGTCCAACCACGGCTCTGGATCCGACTTCGCATTGATGTTGAAGCTTCAATGCTGCTATAATGGTCGCTCTAACTGTTACTGCTGTTGCTTCCGCTAATGCTGCAGTCATCACCTCTTGCCCTGTGACGTGAACGGGTTTCGAGGTTTGCTCGCTGTTCCATTCCCTGCTCTAAGACGGAGAGACTCTGCTAAATTGCGGTGCTCCTGAAGTAGGGCTCGAAAATCGTCTGACTTGTGCAAATCAGATAATCTCGAAGCCCCAAGCCAGAATATGTACTCGCGCATCGGATCGTCCGTGGGAGTTGAACGTTCGGTTATCCCGTTACATGCGACAAGGAGTAAGCGACACAACTCTGCCTTTTCCAGCAGATATTCTTCCATCTTCGCGATGAAGCTATAGAAGACGGCGCGCTGAAATTCTTGGGCAAGGAAGCGCTCTCCCATAGCATAAAGCTCAGCGAGGAAGATAAGGTCAGAGCTGCTTCTGCAAAGTGGCTTCCACTCCGGAATGTAGAGGAAGTCAACAAAGCAGACAAATAGCTCCACCGGTTCATCGTGAAGATCGATCGAGAACTCCAGAGGTTCACGACAAGGGCTGTTTAAAGACTTGCTGAACCTCTTCGACTCTCGGCAAAGGAGCGAAGAGTGTAGATGATAAGTTTTTCGTTCGTCTCCGACCCGAAGAGCGATGATTTGAGACCTCAGATAGCTTCGAAAACGTTAGCATAGTCCAAGACCCTACGAGGCAGCAAAGGCGATTGCAGTCCGTACTCAGAATAGATTGGCTGTTCATAGATCGCCCCTTGTATCTGGAGAGGGGCAGTCCTTAAGTGATTAAGGATAGATGGGGTGTCAACATCGTCAGTGCTTGGCACTTGCACAACGTGAGAACATCCATCGTCCTTACAAGACTCAGTGCATGCTTTATCTGAGATTGCTAGCTCCTGATTCTCAATTAGCGTTCGGCTTTCCATGGTGCTTGGGATTTGCGATGTTCGTCGCAGCACGGCGGACAGTGCAGTATTTAGCACGGAAGTAGCGATAGTCATTAGTATTTAGAAGGGCAATCTAGTAAAATAGCGGGGTAATGATAGCGCTTGCACGATAACCCCACTTTCATACGATGCTCTATTTCGATCCTGCCTTCTCTCCGAATCGCATGGTTCTAAAATAGTGAAGATTGAGCAGATGACCGCATTCGTGCATGACAGTGTGCCTATCATCTATTCACGATGTAGTTGAAGTATAACACAATCTTCTCTCTTCCCACCCAATCAGACTGGTTTTTCCATTATCACTGTGGCGGCCCTTTCTCTTTCTCCCATTGTTTGCAAGCGTCTCCCGGAGCATATCCCGATGGACCTTCAAGACTTGCTGGGCGGCTGAAATTTCCGCTGACATCGGGGTCCCTCCTGATCCTTTGAGTATCTCAGTTGAAACGGATAACATCCTATTGATAGTCTGTAAATCGGCCAATTGCGTTGCATCCAATACCTACTGTTCACCCAAGAAGTTTCGTTCGACTCCGATGATCCGCGCCATAGCTTTGACCAATGGAAGATGGCGGATTTCATGTTTTGTGAACCATATTGCATGGCCAGCATCCGCACCCTTGGTGTTGTAGAGGCGATCAAGTGCTTCTACACGTTGACGCGCAAGTCGCAGAGGCTTCGTTGAAGTTGGTGCTTGGTCACGGTTGGTTTTCCAGTCAACTTCCAGCAGTGGGTATTTGCCCGTGGTGTAGTAGTCCCATGCCTCGTATTCTACCCCCGTCATTTCCGTGACAGCGATATTCATAGGTTCTCGTTCCCGTGTAATGGAGGCAGAGTACCTTGTGACGGCTGCAATGCTTTGTCCTCGACGAACAGCCTCTGCTAGGTCTGTCAACTTCCGTAAGACTTCCGTAATGGAATCATCGGTCTGAGGAATTTGCATGTAGTCCATATCACTGCGTAGCTTCAGGGCTCTACTTAGACTGGAAGTTGTTGAGTAGAGTGTGTCCAGATGATTGTGTTAAGCTACTCCTGCGGCCTTGATCAACGGCTGGACAGCGTGATTGAGTTGTTGTCCATGCGTCCAATTGGAATGAGCCACGTTGCCGAAAGCGATTAACAGACTCTTGGGAATGATGATAGGATCATGCTTTGAATTTGGTTCCGTATTTTCCAAGAACCAAAGTAAAATGGCCACAATCCGATAAGCTCTTAATGTGGTTTCGAATAGGTCACGCTTTCTTGATCTTCCATCCAAATTCACTGAAGGAGTTGCGCAGTATCTTTTCTAGATGGACAGACGGGAATGTCATCTAGCTATGTCTTGCTTCATACAATTGAGAGACACTGCTTGGCTGATTACTTCCATCAATCACTCTGACTCTAGCCGGTATGGGGCTATATTCTCCGAAATAGTGGGAGAGATACCTGCCTGAAAAAATTTATACATGTTTTCCATTGATAGAAGAAGAAAGGTAACCTCAGATGTATCTGCCTTATTCGCGATTTTTCCCACTAACCCTAGGTTCAACATCTCGTTGCGCAGCATGCGTTCTTCAACTCGACGTTGATAATTGCATTTCGAGTCGAAGCGTCGATTTGTGACCAAACTTCGGAAGCAAGCAAAACGGCTGCACATGTTCGCTGCCAAATTCGGCCTCGGCGTACTCGCTTTCATACCAACGGGGTCATATCTTCTGAACTGGCATACTTCGGACAGTAGGTAAGAAGCCACAGGTCCGATGCGTCGAGAAGAAACTGACATCTCCTAGGCTAGTGGACATACCAGAAGTGCAATTTCAACGATTCGTAGATCTTTTATACGAATGTCAAGGTCAAATACTTAAGGAGCTGAGCGATCTGGCAGAACCTATGCTCAGAGGTATATTGTATACAGGAGATGCATCTGTTGGTGTCCATCGCATTGAGACTGTGGAAGCGGACACGATCTTGGCTTGTCCGAAAGGGTGCTCTAGACTTCTACACTTGTTGACACCACCGCCTGCTACCAACCAACGTCAGTCGATGACTGGCGCTTGAGGCCCTCTATCTTACTCACTCGCAACTGCAAACGGAGGGGTTAAGTCCAGGGTCGATAGCTTATCGATGATGACTGTAGGCGAACCTGGTTGCGACAATGTATTATCTCACATGATCCGATCCACGTGAGATCGTGTCTTCCTAGTGGCTCATTTTCACACTAGTCCACATCTGGAGGTTAACGAAGTTGCGGGTTGGTAACCTCCCGAAAGGGTCTAGTCCGCTCGCCCCATCTCTTCCGCTCGGGTGGCACAAAACAAAACTTCTTGTGCGACTTCAGACGAATCCTTTAATAGGACTAGCGTACAATTGCAACGCGTCTCAATACAGATACGCAAGCCCACTGCAACGTAGGAAAAGAAAAATATTGGTGATCGGTGAACGCGTTGTGTCAGCGCACCATTGCGCCGGAGGCCATCCAGCCAATAGAATCATGCAAGACTTCTACCACCCCCTCAAGTTAGCGGAAGAATCAGGATCGGTGCCTCATATTCTTGGGCTATCTGCTAGCCCTATACTCAGATCCAAGTTGAGCGAGCTCCGGTTTGTATGGAAAGGCCTAGGCTTTTCATGTACAGATAATCCGGGCAGGACCATCGAGTGGAATCTAGACTCGCTTAGCATTACACCGCGTCTTCATAGGCAAGAAATGCTTGAATATGTACACCACCCGGATCTCATCAAATTAGTGTTTACGCCCTACGCCGAAGATGGACTCAATATACCAAGTGTAGCTCTCCAACTATTAAGCCAAGTGCACAACCACATTTCGCAGCTCAGGGTCGATCACGTATCACACAGTCGATATAGTACCCAATATCCTGGCTCGTACAACCAACCCGGATCGCTGGATCAACTGACAAAATTCCACCGGAAGGCAATGCACATCTACGAGGAGCTCGGGGCTTGGGCGGCTGACTACTTCATTCTCCAGACCATCAAGCTCGTTGAGAACAAGTACAAGCTCTCGGAGCAAGCTTGTCTTGGTCTACAGGATCAAGAAGAGTTGACGCTCCTGCGCCTTTTCAGGGAGCAGGCCTCATGATTGGTCAGATGGCCTTGAGCAACCTGCAGGCTTACCTTCGAAGATCAATGCAGAAGCACAGATGAAGCCTTTGCGACTCTTAGCTAAGGCATGGTCTTCGCCGGATCTACACCAGTCTACGATATTGGTTCGACAACAAAGTCAGAGTAAGGCCGGAGGTCTGTCGATGATGCTGATCTTCCTGATGAAGATACCGCGGGTGCCTGTGTTGACCTTGTATTGGAACACAAAGAGCACAGTGATAATGGAGATGGAGGCCGCAGTGCCCCGGGCTCCGCTGACGACGGGCTCGCTAAGCTCTTTGAGGTCTATCACGCAGCTGTGGCACCAGTCCACACACTCTGACCATACGATAGTCGAGGAAACGGATTTTGCAGTATTGTTCAGCCCTGATGTCGCAGAAGAGCAACTGAGCGGTTGGTTTGCTCTGAATCGCAACAGGACGAGTGCTCTGGACCTCTTTCGCTCGGGTCAAACTACAGTATCAGGCTTCGTTAGAACACCGTCTTTCCGTGGATCGCCTTTCATCTTCTGCGACTGGCATATCGATAATGATGAAGATTGCGAAGCTGCACTCCGAATTGACTGCCTACCTCTGCCACGGCGACGCAACTTCGAGGCTCCAATTACTCTATCGAAGGGAACTGGGGCCTGGGGCAGCGGCGATACTTTGCAGGCCCGCGCACTCACTGCACGAGACTGCACGGTCGACAATCTGCACTTCAATCATGCGAGGTTCGGCCTCTTTATCCCGAGCATACTGCAGCACATTGAGGTATACACCATTGCGGATCAGCTCCAAGAGACAATCCTCGCAACTCTAAGATTCCATGATTTGCGACACGCCGTGACTGCAATCATAGCGCCTTCTGCGATGTTGAGCACTAGTTATCAGGCATATGAGTTTATTGGGGATGCGATCCTCAAGTTTACAGCATCAGTCCATCTGTTCGCAAGGCACAGTAATTGGCCGGAAGGGTATTTATCTAAGCGCAGAGATAGCCTGGTGTCGAACAACAACCTCGCCAGGGCCGCTTCGAGCGTAAGACTGGAGCCGTATATCGTAACGGAAATGCCAAAGAGAAGAAAGTGGGCACCTCCACGAGTTTCAGATGCAGAACGAACCGAGGGCCGACGTGAGTTGGCGATGAAGGTGCTCGCTGATGTTACGGAGGCCTTGATTGGGGCTGCATTCCTGGATTCAGGATTCTCGGCGGCTAGAGCCTGCATCAACTTGTTTGTTCCGGACCTTCAAGCTATAGAGCCTGAGACAACATGTGCTCCCCCCAAACTTGGTGTGAGCGCTTGTGTGCTCGAAGTCGAGTCGCTCATCGGATATCAGTTCCGGAACAAAGCTATACTGCTTGAAGCGTTGACACATCCCACCTACAGCACGGATGCCACCACACAATCATATCAGAGACTCGAATTCCTTGGAGATGCCATTCTCGACTTGGTCATCATTACACGGCTCTCTCGATGCGAGCCTGCACTCTCCCAGGGACGAATGACTCGACTGAAAGCAGCACTTGTAAATGCAGCTCTACTTGGCTTTATATGCATGAAGTTCGGCATCGAACGAGATGTTCTCAGCATGAAAGAGGACGCACCCGATGTTTTCGTCGAAGTCGGCCAGGTCGAGAAGGTACCGCTGTGGAAGTACATGCGGCATCAATCCTCGTATGTTGTGAAAGCTCAGGAGGCTTGTGGGAAACGTTACTGCCAACAATCTTCCGAGATACAGCGTCGCCTAGACCGGATCGGTCTTAGTTCGTACGCTGATCGCATGATAGAACGACAGTATGCTCTCATACATCCGAGGGATGCCTTGCAGCAGCTTGTCGGATCATCAAACGTCGACCTGATTGTCGAACAGTATGGCGACAAGCCTCGTATGTTTCGATGCAGAGTGAAGATAGATGGAGTAGAGGTTGTTGAAGTCGAGCAGTGTATGACTAGGGACGAGGCCATTGCAATGGGTGCAGATGCTGCCGTTGCTTGCCTCTCCCACCAATGATCATCTATATGCAGAAGGGGAGTTAGGCAAGCAAAAGAGTGCTTACGTTGTATTTCAGTGTGATCAATGCTAAGTCTTCTAACTACATGGACCCCACGATTCGAACAGTGTCTGCCTCTTTACAATCTCTCATGGGCATACATTTGAACTATGGAGAAGCGAGAGTAAATTGACGGAAGGAGACTTGCAGTTTCACACAGTCAGTGGCCTCCAATCCGCTGTTGGTAGGACGAGGATATCCAATATGGGGCTCAGGGCCACAGTTGAGTGCGCGCGATCACAAGCTAATATGACCCATCCGTCGGACGCATACGAGAAGCAGAGAGCTTGGCGAAGCGACTGCGTGGGGCATGTCGACCGGTACGGGCGTCATCAAAAGGGCCATGCCTGCATCCAAATATGTTTTATGTAGGATAAAAGATCATAGATCGACTTGATTGAAGCAAGGCTCAGTGGCGCACTGTAAGTCTCCCCATCGAAGTGCTCACATCGGCCAACTCATCAGTGGGACTGCGAGGGGCAATCCTATCTCGAGTGACACGCGTTTCGAAGGCGGTCATTGCTTTCAACGAGCGTAACTTATCTTCTATACGTCCTCACTTACTCATATCAACATCGGGTTTTGCCGGCTCTTCTCTCTGCGAGCGCACTGGGCAACAATTGGAAACATTTGAGAACGCCTTATCGTTCCTTGGTTTAAAGTTTCCTGAATATGATCGATCCATTCGCACTTCAGTCGCAAATCGTCAAATTCCTGGCCTTGTAGTGCCTTGGAGGCAATATTGAAGCACAATTGCATCATCCGCCGCCTAAGCTTTCTATCGTCTTTGGTGATTCCCTTTGTCTCTGTCTCTCAGGTATGTGCTCGGATGGAAGCCCTTCACGACCAACACTTCATGCCTGTTGATATTGATAACATCCATCACTCCTGCACATCTCTCTGAAGACCACAGCAGTTGAACTTGTTGCTTATGCTCTGATTAGCCTGCGGCGCAATGCAAAACCAGTACAACGTCCGGTTTTCGAACCCTGAGTGACTGCCAGAAAGCCTCATGTGCCCTAAGCTTTACAGCTTGAATGTCACCGTCCTCATCCTCTTCGTCCTGTGCAGCCTTGCTGAGCAGCGTGTTCATATCGAGTATGGGAGCATCGCTAGCTCGTGCCTGATACTGTTTGAGTCTCCTATCCTATCTTCGACCTCCTGCAATGTTGGGGATCCGGTAAATTTTGATGCGTTGTCGCCTGTTAAATTGTCGCCGTAGACCATAGTCTCAAAGTCCACGGAGTCCGCAGAATTATAAGGCTCGAGCAGAACGATAACAAGCCGGCTACTGCCCGAGGCGAGGAACTTGTTATTTTCGAGAGCATGGCCTTAGATGTTCCATTCAGCTGCTAGGTCTAGTAAGGGTTGGAGGTAGTTTGGCATGATGGAACAGCGTGTCGGAAGGCTTGAATTGATCGATGCGAAAGTCTACACTGCGTACATGTAACTGTACGCAAGCTAATGGAAGGACATACTCGAGCTCCCCTCAAGGATCTTCTGGAGCACGTCCTATTGATGGCCGCACCCACAAACGAGGGTAAGGCTGAGCGGACCGTGCGCCGTCTGCAAACCATGTTGAAGGTCACGCGAATCTGCGGAGCCAAATGGAAACACTGATGAGAAAAGCACGGCCCGTACATGTAGCAACCCAATGTTAAGCGGAACGTACTGGAAATGTTGTTACCCTTCTCCAATGTTATCGTACGACCTTCGCATGCCCTAGGTTCTCCGAGTCATGACGTACGCTAACCACGCTGAGCTGGGCGCTAAGCGGTTAGGAGGCTAGCGCGAGGCTTCAAACCTGGAATTGCCCTACCCACTCATGTACAACACATGTCCGTAGAACTATGGTTGATCCGCTGCCTTACAACATTGCCATGAGCTTCTCATTACTTTAGCCTGCAATCCTGCCACATCTTGCCCGCGCCCTAGTCGAACATGTTTGTCATTTTTATGCTCAGAATCCGGTATCACCCTTGAACGCTTTCCTTGAGGTGCTAAGCTTTAGCTTTGATAGCGCTACCCATCTACTACGCGGAACGCAGAGAGTCTCTTACTGTGATCGAATGTGATCAGAGGGTACAATTATGGCGGCCACCTCCGTGTCAACGCACCCCACAACCCTCAACCGGCATTTAGAGGAAGTCCCAATCGTCTGCCTCTTGTTGACTCACTTCAATAGTCAACTGGTCAACTGTAATATTATGTGAAGATCCAGAAATGGCTTCTGGAACCTGCGGCGCACAGAAAGAAAACCACAGCACCTCCACGGACGATAGCGAGGGCAATCGCTTACGACCCGCGAAGTTCGTTGTCGTCAAAAACTTTCTACCTCGGAGAGAGTTGACATTGCATCGCCTTCGCTCGCCCGCCACCTTCACTTGCGGTCGCTGCAAGAGAGAAAAGACTGCGAAGCTTGTAGCGACGAATTACGACCAATGGGACGACCTACGTTGCAATGCTTGCTACGGCTTTCTCCTCTCAAAGAGTTGACAGATGGCCTTCTACGTAAGGAGGAGGAAAACAAGCCTATACAGCGATGGTAGACAGTCCCATGCCTAGAATGAAATCGAGCGAGTTAACACTATACACGGGATTGAGTTGAGAATGTAAAGCGGATATTCGAGCACTTGTGTCAATGGAGGACGCTCTATGTGGGAGGCATAGTGCCGCCTAAAGATACATATCTGCAGGAACCAGGCAGCAACGATCGGGTTCCAACAGACTTGTAAAGACTTATTATATTTACAGTATAACAATGTAACGTCTTTTACAGTTACCGACTTTGGTCAAGGTCTCAAATAAATCATTACGTATTAAACCTTGCGTGCAAGTGTCTCAGCCCCTGTCTTAGTCAGTGTGCCTTCGCCTCACTATTAGTTTCTGGGTGCCTGTTGAACGCAATGTAAGAAAGCAAAAACACTCTATAACATCCTTGTGCACATGCTCTTCTTTAGAAACCGTGGTGTGCTGCTTACTTGTCGATCCGTCATTTCGATCTGTTGTCCCCGGCGTCATGTCAGCAGCTCTACGCAAAATCACTTCCAGAGGGTTGTACAAGCATTGACCAGCTAGCTGCCGTTAAACCTATACTTGCCCACTCGCCAATGGCGTGTAACGTAGTGACAGGCTGGATTGTAGGCCTGGATTCCCTGCGGCAGCAATCATAGCCCAGCATGACTCCTACCATACCAAGATAAGTTGAGTACTCAATACACGGACAGTGTGCGTTCGTAGGAGAGATCTTGTGATGCTGCCTCGAAGGTGGCGTTTACCTGAGTCAATCAGCGTAGAGCGGATGTTCATGGGCATGCTAAGCCATCCGTATGCTAGGCCATCCGTATGCTAGGTTATGCAGCGTTTGAATAGCTTGGACCATCCCAAGCCAATCTTGAGTCATCTCGCTATAGATGGCAGAAGTAAAGTAGACTCGGTTGGTTCAGTACTCGTGACAAATATCAGTGGTTTGGACGGTCAAGACCGTGCCCGCGGTATCCGACACCGCGAGATTATGATCAACATACTGGCTCTGCATCGCAGCTCATTGTATATCACCTGACCCTGGTACCAGCAAAGGATCTAGACTACGTAATGCAAATGCTGCGTAGAAGCTCCATTGGGGCGGTGTTGACGTGTTGCATGTGATGCATATTAAGAACCGCCATGGTTGCTTGAGGTAGAACTGCGGTGTTTACGACCCCCCCACCGCTATGAAGCAGCATTGCGCACGCTGCGATCGACCTTTCGTCGACGATGCAGCGTTGAAGCAGCACATACGAGATTCACCCACCCATGCCTTCGATTGTACGACTTGCGCCCGTCCTTTCGTCAGCGACACCGCTCTGCAGCAGCACGTGAGAGACTCTCCGACTCATCAGCAGGCTGTCGAAACTCCCTTAGACGTCTTCTTCTATTCTTTCCGCTCTTTCAAGTACGAGCCATCCCTGTCGCCAGCTACTTCATATAGAAAGCTGCAAGCACTCCAGGATTGGCGACGTGGCGACGCTGCGTCCGAGAATGCTTGGTGTCGATATCAAAATGCTTTACAGGGCGAACTGCAGATGTGGTGTGGAGCAGAGGACAATATAACGGCATGTCATGCTCTCTGTCGTGCCATCGGCATCGGAGATCCGCTTCCGGTAACCTGTGAGCAATGAGAAGAGGTATGAGCTCATAGCCAAAGCGCAGTGTACTGGTGTTGACCTGGAGTCTAGGCTATCCGAAAGACACACGTTAGTATTGTAGATCTTATTGAGTGGGGATGAAGACGTGGAGATACCAAGGAAAAGGTACAGACATTTCGAACTGTGGCGGACTTGAGAGATTACAGCAAAAAGACGGGCAAGATATTCCGCAATACTCTCGGTCAAGAAGAAGAGACCTACTTCGGAAGCTCTTGTGAGATAGCTCGTAGAACAGCGAAAACATTGACAACGGGACATCATCTCAATACATCTTTCCCAAGAACGCCACGATAGGCTCTTTGATGGGTCAGACAAATGACGATGTACAGATCATTCTATCCCATCACCTAGAGACTTCTGCGTCTCTCCGGAGCGAGTCCAAGGCCCAGAGGTTTATGTTTAGTGATGCACGCTAAGGGGTTTGGGTGGACCGAATCGCTGTAACACGTTTTAGAGCCCCTACATAGGTGTATGGCGCTCGAGACTTACAGGCAGGAGCGTGGGCTCTCAAATAGCGTGAAGGATGTATCAAATTGAATGTTTGTATCCTTGGAATAGATTTCAGCCATAGTATGTGATGGTATGGTCGAGGTTGGCTCTTTCTTCGGTTCGGACTGCATAAACTATTCGTAGTGGTGTTATTGACAAATCTTGCTGCGCAAAGTAAGGAGGCAGAATTTGTGGAAATGAATGCTTGGATGTTTTCGAGTCTGGAGTCCTGAACGCCAAGACTTGCTGGCAGATACCAGAGCAATAACAGCATAGGGATGCCCGTTTGCGGCCGATATTCGAGTCGTGCCAGCACCACAATGAGCAGGAGCTTCTTTGAACAGTTTCAGTAATTCAACACTAGTAAGAATACTGCTATCATCCCATTCAGACCCTAGAGACTTTTCTCGAAAAATCCAAAGCTACGATATCCCTACTCAACGTTACGAAGCCTGCTGTAAAGGGACCTTGCCAGTCACGTGTCGCGCCAACCCGCTCAGTGAATACAGACCGTTGCAGCAACTGTTGAAGGTTGGAGAACAGAGGCGTTGTTCCTCTTTTCTTCTATTCCAGCTACGGCGATCTCATCCGTCGCAAACTCCATTTCATTCTACGGTCTCTACGCACCGCCGCTGCTTTCTCCTGCATGCAGCCAGATGCGGCACAACAGGAGCAGAAGCGTGGTCCATGCGAGCAAACCGTCAATGGGAATCTTGACGCCAACGGCACTTCCGAACTTGGACGGTACATGTCCTGGCGCAATCAGCAGAAGCCATCTATTAGAAGTGGCAAAATCGACATGTGCCGAACCAAAACATTGAATCCTCTTGTTGACAAGCTCAGGTTGCGGGGGTCCTGAGAGGAATCTACAACAATATCCTTGCTCAACACTGCGCGATGATGGGGTAGTGTTCCTAGGCACTGGCTGGGAAGAAACAGGTATGCGCCAAAGATCGGCGTGTTGTCCTATCCTTACGCTATGCTATTCTCGCTTGCAAGTTGTTGTGCGCAGCTGGGTGGTAACCCCTCCATTTTCAAACCACCACCTCTCTATAGTAGATAGGTTAATATCAACGCAACCACACATCATATAAAGTACTTCTTGGTGGTGATATTGTTCGTTTAGGTGGTCTCCAAGAGGCCATGAGCTTTGTGCCTATTAATCGCACGATTGGGACTCAAGATCTACACGTTCGCGAGCTCAGCTGCCCGAGTTCGAGTGCTTCGCCCGTGCCTCCCCCACCAAGCCAGTGGCCAGAGACTTTACCAACCAACTATATGGCAGAGACTGAGTTCTCGGAGGGTGAAGAAGCTGCGCTTGCTAGAGAGCCAGTTGGGAGGCCAATCCCTGGGGTTACAATTAGCGAGGAGGAGCTTGCAGAGGTGCTGAAGATGGTCGATGAGGAAGCCAGCCGTGAGGCAGAGCAGCAGCGCCAGAGCCAGATAACGACAGAGGATGAAGCGGAGGTGGTTCGGCCGCCAGAGAAGGGTAAAAGGAAGGCTCCAGTGGTAGCGGAGCAAGCCCCAGAGGTGGTGGTAGATGGGGTAACCACCCGGGGTAGGCAAGGCGTGAGGAAGCCCAAAAAGGCCCTCCCAGAAGCCACGGGACGCACACAGCCCATGCCTAGGTCGAAGGCAGTGCCAAAAGCGACTAAAACACCGCGAAAAGAAGCTTCCGTACCATCGGCGACTACCACGCCTAGGGTAGCAGTGTCCAAGCCGGTTGAGAGGCGTAAAAAGAAGCAGATACGTGCTGTGACACCACCTCCTCCTCAATCTCGACCAGCCACGCCGGGGGTGTCGTCTCCTTTGCATCTCCTGAGCCCGGACAGCCAAAAGGTAGTGCAATTACCTGAAAGACCTAGTCCACACACAGCCAAGAAACAGAGAACTGCACCGCCGCCAAAGGCTCGGCCTCAATATATACTCAAGTCGAAGACCTTCTATCATAACGAGAAGGTCGATAGTTGGGATGAGTTCTTCGAGGTAGATAAGCTGCTCTTTAACCGGTTTACGCAGAAAGCAGACGCCGTGGCTCGCTTGACTGCAGAGGAGGCGGGTAACCTGTATACGGTGTTATCCCGTGTTGCTACTATACATGGTACTGGGGGCTCTGGCGGCAATATCAACTTCACCGATCAGAAGATTACTGACCATGTTAGCTGGGCAGCCTTGCTAGGCAAGATTCAATCGATGTATACTGCTGGGAAGAAGCTCGTGACGGTAGACGTGGAGACTAAGGCAGCGAGGCGACTAGATTGGCAACTAGAGCCAGCTACTCCTGTTGCCGTCCCTACATCAAGCCAAGTTAAGAAGGGGTCAACTCGGCCTCCTCTGCTCACCCAAAGTAGCCAACCGAGTGCTCGGGCAGCTGCAGAGAGAAGAGAGACTATCAATAAGATCCAAGGCCGTATAGTTGAGGCCTTCTCTTGTGAAGGCAAGCACTGCAAGGCGGGTTCTTACGCCTGTTTAATTGATGAGATGAACTCACAAATACACTACCGTATTACCGCCGATGATATCGAGAGGCTGGCTCTGCGTGTTGACGCCAATATTGGCACGGTTAATGAGATCGATATTACGAACCCTCCGCAAGACTGGGTTGAGCAGGTGAAGAAGAATCAAGCTATCAGAAAAGAGGCCTCGAAGAAGCGTGGCAAGAGGAGAGAAAGGGGGTGCTCGCCGCCGGATGAGTCTCTAGCAACTCCAACTCCAGCACCTGCTCCGTATACACCCTACTATGGCCTCCCACATGCACCTCCGGCTTACCACACTCCATACGCACCTCCGTACTACCACCACCCGGTGATGCAGCAGCAGATGTGGCCAGGTGGGCCACCCGGAGTGCAAGAGCCGCAGAGAAAGAGCTCTCCCGTGGGTAGCCAGAGCGACGCATATACCGTATACGACTACTGCGATTGGTTATCTAAGCGGTACAAGGAGCACGCCCTGTTGTTCGGCGAAGCAGCAGGTGCTCTAGCTGATGAGGGGTGGGTCTTAGCAACTATAGCGCTTAAGAGCGAGGCAGACGTGAAGGAGGTAGTGCGTAAGTCGGGTATTGCAAGTCTTCTCAAGGCTAAGATCAAGCTCTTCCTAAATGAGATTGATAGCCAATCGTCTTCAGGATCAGCTTAGCGGGTGGCAACAGAGAGGTAAGCAGCGAGAGCGCTTCAAATGTCACGTTGTAACTGATATATTCGATAGTTTTGAGCCGAGCCCATACGGGGCATCGAGCTTGTGTAGCTGTTGTCGTAGAAATAGCAAATCTCCACCTAAAAACCGGTCTTGGCGGACACATGTAGAGAAAAAGAGATGGAGATGTTGGGCGGGAGCCGGCGATCGATGCCGGAGACTGTATTTCGAAGGTCACGTGTCGGGGTGGCCTGGTGAGCTTCGAGGACGCCCCGACCTTCTAGGCATCGCCGGAGTGCCAGCAGTGCCTGATTTGCAGGCGTTCTTGGTGTATATAGGGCTTCAAAGCATTCTAGAGATGCCGTGACCGTTCATGGCTCTGTTAATCAACTTTTATGAAGCACCGCCGGAATAGCGCCTTGAAGTCAACCCCTCTGCCAAACTGATTGACAGCAGCTTCTAGGAAAGTCTCCATATGGTCAAGGTAGTCTTCTTCGCCGTATACAGGCGCTAGGCGTGTCCATTTCTTCATCCACGCCTTGAGCAAGTGGAACGAGGCCTCAATAGGGTTGAAGTCGGGTGAGTAAGCAGGCAGATATTTCAACACCACGCCGTACTCTCTACAGAGATCGACTACCGCCTGTTATATTATAAGCTGCCAGGCCGCCTGACGTATAGAGAAGGGTTACCTGGTTGCGGTGCGTGCTGCAGTTATCCATGATGATAACTGATCGCGTGCCTGGGTAGCTGTTGCACTGCGGGAGTAGTGCATCTCTAAGCCAACTATAGAAGAGATCTCCGGTCACAGAGCCTTGGGTGATGAGAGTCTGACCTATATAGCCATCGATCGTAAGAGCAGGCAGTATAGACCACCGCTGCGATCGATGAAGAGTTCGAGAGACTGTAGCTGGCAAGCCACGAGGAGAGAAGCCCCATTTGCGCTCGGCGCTCCTCTCGTTGGCAGCGCTCTCGTCGACAAAGATCAACTGCTCGGCTCCAAATACGCCCATTTCTAGCCAATACGCTGCTCTAGCGCTGCTATCTCTCTGTGCGGCATGGCGCTGTAGTCGCTTTCTGGAGAACGCTCTTGACTTGATGTAACGAGAGATAGTAGAGGTAGAAGGATAGATCTCGAACTCTACAAGTAGTTGATATTGTAGCTCCTCCAGATAGTAGTCGGCGTCGCCAACTAATAACTCTAGTAAATAGTCGCCGGCCTCCTCTGTAATCACCTTTTCTGGGCCTGGCTTTAGCTTCATTGGCTTCTCTAGAGTACCAAATACCTCATATCTCTTCCTCATAAGCTGCACGTAACGCCTAGAGACTCCGGTGCGATCGCAGATCAACTTGGTGGGTTGCTCGAGGTGTAGTAGCTCTTGGAGGGCCTCCCGTTGTGTGCTGGTCAAATAGCTCTCGGGCATGTTTGCGACCGTGACGTGGCTCCAATATTTACGCCCTTCGATATATTGACTCTACACCCTATTAGAAACAATTGCTACACCAAGAAATAGCTACTCACAGGCGTGGTTGCGCTAATATCACAGCTTCAATATCGTGAGGTGCATGCGTATTGCGGGTAGGGAGCGGGGTGCGCACAACAACTTGCAAGCGAGAATATGCAAAGGAGGGTTCCGGTGCGTCGGAACGTCACTCAAACTGGAGGATCGGATGGCGTGACATTTCAAAAGTGCCTCCACGCGTCCACATAGATTCACGGTGCAACCTTCAAGCTCTTTTGTTTCCCTTACCATTGACAATAACTTTCTTGTCACATTATGGCTAATATGGAGAGGAAGATAAACATCTGCGAAGAGATTGTCTCTTACGTTTATAGCAACAAGTTACCTTGTGCCATCGCGCTCAATACGTTCCCAACCGTGGGTAACATTCAGGGGAAATCTCAGATGCTTTCACGCAACGATAGCATGGCCATCTATGGCAACGCGATTGTCTCCAGCTATCTTTGCCGGCAATGGTTGGATAGTGGTCTAGCGAAAGGTGTCATTGGTCCTTGTCCGGTTGTCCCTGCTGACAATATGCTGACTCTTGCCCAGGCCAATGGAAAACCATCCGTCAAGATGTTCTGGGACATCACAACCTAGCGGCTATCGGATTTGCTCATGAACTTGACCGCTGCGTCAATCTGCATCCGGGAACCGCGAGCGTGTCAGCTAGAACTATGGCCACCACGGTTGAGGCGATCCTTGGTGCGGCCCACATTGACGGTGCCGATGCTGTGCTGGCACAGGTGGTGCAAAGCCTCGGCTTGACTCACGACCTCCTTAGAGTGGAACAGTCGTTGGTTCGGATGAGAATAAGAGAGTCTTGACCGATGGCTCACTTTACGGTGGCGGCTTGCCCGGGAAAGCGGTATACAATATCACAGTCAGGTTCCAGGCATTCGGTGGAAAGACGTCGAGTGTATTGGTAACTTTGCACCTCGCTCACCGGGAGATTGGCTTTTGGATACAGCGATGGCGCGGGTGCCTGAGGCATGTGGGAAATGGTGCTTTCGGCTGCGAGGAGTCAAGGGATCCGAATCTGTCTCTTTCCCTTTTGCATTTCCTTTCCACACGAGCATCACTTGATGCTGCTATCCACTCCGTTCGACGACCTCCAGCGGCATGCTTGATGGCATCTGCTTCGCTCTTTGCAGCGTCCATTTCGGAGGCGGAACGCTCCGCGCTTTGAGCCGAGGAAACTTGGAGTACCTCTAGGAATCTGATCTTGGCTTGCAAGGTCGAAGCGCAGATGCATCGCTCAAGCAGACTTTTCGCGGAACAAAAACATTGTGCGAAAGTACTGTCGGATGCAGAGCCGCACGTCGTAGTCACCACGCTTTCATAAAGACGTGCTATATATTCATCTACCCGCTTATGAGCTACTATCTATATGCTTCATGTGTATTCATTTTGAGATATCAAGTGTTTGAAGTTTGAGACTTCTTGAAAGTTTTTCCGATACAATCCCGAAAGAAGGCGAAGAATACTCGTCGTAAAGCTATGATTACGTGGTTTTCTTTGACTTTCCATCGCTTTTGGAAACCTATTCACGAAATGCTGTATGCTACCTTCCTTCTTATCCCTAAACCCTTTACCTTACTCCTGGCTTTACACTTACTTACCTCTGATCCTTGGCTTCCACGATCCGTTTCGTTGGGCAATATGGTTGGCTCAAAACGTGATATGGCTTCCTGTAGCTTTTTCCTACGTCACGGACCACCCTCATCAACTTTGCGACGTTTAACAAGCGATAGGCATGTTCACGATCACAAAGTGCTCGAATGATCAAATAAGCGACGGCAATCGACTTCGATGGTTCGGAAATGGTACTTTATACCTATGCTTCTCCCCGCGACGTCACCAAATGGCCTTAGTTGCAAAAACCCCATCGATCTCGAATGAAAAACACCATCGACCCCTTTGCACAGGCCACATTTAGATCCCGCCGACTCGATGGGGTTTTCTGATTCTATGTTAGAAGAGATCAATAGAACATTACGATGATGAAACCCTCAAGATGTGTAGCCGTTAGGAATGAACTTTGTTGACTTCTTTCCTCCCTTCTTTTTGTAAGTTCGGTGAGACCGCCAATCGTCGCTAAGATTCTCTTGATATGTCTCTGCCACCGTGACCGGATCACCGATCCCGTACTCATCTAGTACAGCCTCGGGCGTCCCTGCACCAGCCATTTTTGGTCTCACACTTCGGGGCTCTCGGAGGGTCGCATCGCCAAGATCTTCGCTTCTTTTAGCATCTTCGTGATCATCGAGTTCGGTCTCTGTTATGACGGATGAGTTTGAGGAATTCCCTATAGCAGAAAGATGCCTCTTAGGTGGATTAAGAGATTGGCCTTTACCTGAAGCTACGGAACGATGTTTGTCAAGCCGCTTAAGGTCTAACAATCCTGCCTCGAGGGCAGTCAGCTTTTCGACACACCGGCTCCGTTCAGCGGCAGTCTCTTGACGCTCCGCCGCAAGACGAGTGATGTCGTGGTCTGTCAAGTCGTACACCGACTCCGGATCGAAAAGAGCAGGTAACTTCTGAATGAGGCGCTGTCCAAAGGCGAGAACGCTGAAATCATCAATGAACTTCTTCAAGGCGACCTACAAGCTATATAAGCATCCATGGCTGGTAGAACGAGCACGGTGATACGGGAATGCGAGAGAAGAAATAGGGAGTGTCTCACCTTGTAGTAAGCCTCCATGTAATCCACAGCTACGCCACTTGCATAACGTTCCATATCAGGTTCAGTGCGCTGCGCCAGCAGGGACATCAACTTGGCCGGATTCAAAGTCATCTTGTAGTCATACGCGCCAATGTCCTCCGTTCCATTGATAAACTCTTTAACAGCCTCTTCAAGTTTGCGCCGGCTTCTGTCAGCTTGGGCTTTCTGAACATTATCTGTGAGGTAGTGATTGTAGGTAACAGGATGCCCGGTGTAATGAGGCTCAAGCATTTCAGCAACCTTCCGGATCAGGTCACTATGCAAGGCATCGATTCGTGCGTTAATGATTTGGAGTATACCCCCTGAAGTCTCATCTGCGGCTATGTGGCCAACGGTGGCTTGGGTCGATCGAAAGACCGCTTGGAGGATGGTATTCTTCGCATCTGTCGTGATGCCTCCCCATTTCTGGCATTGCTCCTTGAAGAGCTCGCCGATGACCAAAGGGTTGAAAGTACCTGGCAGCTCGCAACCTCTATTTCTGCACATCAGGTCCTTGACTTCCTCAACGTAAGAAGAGCGTGAGATTTCTCCGACGGAGAGAGGTTTGTCCTCCAACGGGAACTCAACAATGACCCTGGTCTGGCCTCTTAAGCTCATGTCGCTCGCATAGTCTGTCAATGTGTTCTGAACGACAGCTCGCAGACGTTTTTGGTAGCCCTCGTCCGTTCTTGCACTTCCAAAGAAATGGTCATTGTAGAATCCTTCCACGGGGGCTCGCATCAAATGGGAAAAGACCTGGCTGATACGCACCAGGTAATGACGTTGTTCCTTGAGTGTGCCACGGGGACTGCCAATACGTCTAAGTTGATTGTTGCAAAAAGAAATTCCAGCTTCGATATCTTTGATAAGAGTCGGTAGCTGGCGTAAGATCTGCTCACCCAGCACTTTGCTGAGGCGAGGCTTCAAAGATCTTACTCCCAGGTGCGTGGAATCCATCGAGGCCCAAATTCTTGTTGCAAAAAATCCCTCCTCAGCTTCATCGCGCTCGATAGATGAAACATCTCTCATCTCGTAGCTGCGATTCTTGAGTACGTGCCATCCAAGCCGAAAATAAACGTCCTCGTTTTGAGCGAGCTTGAGGTATGATGCCTCCATACCAGAACCTGCGTCTAGTGTATCCGGCTTCGTGATGAGGCCTATGGTACGCATGCCTTTCGCATCAAGCTCACGCGCAAATTCAGTCACATCTTGAAGCGAAAAATCGTTTTTTTGCGGAGACGACGCACAGTATAATGCTCCGAGAGCTTTCCATGTACGTGCGAACCATCTTCCTGACGATAGCAGCATCAGCAACCGATTGGTCCTTATTTCCCGCTCGAAATATGCCTGGAAGGTCGACCATGGTAGGGTGAGGCTGAGTAGGTCCGCATAGTTCTACGCGAAGCGTGTCAGTGCTGAACACCTTGGTCTCGGAGAGACCCATCGCTCTTTTGGCTTCCTCTACAATGCTTCCAAGATCAGGTTCAAGATTGTCCGTTCCAGAGTGGAAGTGAGAAAGGCGCTGTGCTTCTTCTGGCGACCTGTCGGAGCCAGGAGTAATGGCCTCGAGGGCAGAGCTCTTTCCGGCAGACTGGTCACCGCAAACGATGATCTGTGGCAGGTCGACATATCTGCTGATGCCTTTGGTACGAAGTCCATCGACAGTATCGAAGAGTTCCCGATGATCATTGGACTGGAGTGCTAGTGGAGCCATCTGATTTTCTTAATGTTTGGAGGCTATTTCTGATAAAGGGGACGATAGACGGTGAAAAATTGGAAGGCGAAAACTGCTTGTTGATGTCGACTGGAGATAGACCTGGCTTTAGTTCCACGGCGTGTGGTTTGCACGTCCCAGCCAGCTGGTCGAGATATAGCCGTGCACTGCGATGTACAGGGTGTGCATCACTGCCAAATCCGTCTCGTGAAAGGACGATAGACAGCCAGGAACACGTAGCTAGCTGTGGCTGGAGGACCGTAAAAATTACATCGTTCCCATTGGCAGATATGCAAGGTGATGATTGCAGGCGGCTGTCCCCAGACGAGTTGAGAGACGGCTCTAGGCAACCATGGAGTAGGCCGCGCTAGGCCGCAAAGAGACAAGGCACGTGATTCGATGCTCCTGCGATTGCGAGCCAATTTGGTGTCCCCCGCATCCCATTCAGGGCCTCTAGCCACCTTTGCGCCCCTGCACCGCCACACTACTGCACACGGCTGCTCACACGAGTAACCCTTTATAGGATTGCAATCTGGGCCTACAAGGTTGCACGTCCTGGTAAAATTTAACTCTGACTCATCAATGCGCACGCTATCATGACTAAGTTACGGAGAATCACGGTGTGTTCGCAGTAATGCGGAGATGTCGTTCTAGGTTCTGCTTTGTAGACGATGAAAACCCTGCGAACGTGAACTGACGGAAGTTGTGCACTGCAGCAACTTAATCAACACAATCCCAAGTCGTATTTACTAGGTAATGAGTTGAAGAAGCGTACTGGATCCCTTTGGTAAATCTAACAATGTTTCCCTCTCCACATTCTCGACTGCAAATATCTCCGAGCTTTGCACGCTACCATGAATCACACTGTCAATGACAGGCGAAACAGCATGACTAAATCGGCGGAGACAATCACCTTGCGAGCGATCTAGGATGGCAATGAAACTGTCGAAAACTGGATCGCTAGGTGCGAGAACCCTAAAACTGCGGTTATCGCTGATCGCTTCGCTCGAACCTGAAAAGCGCTTGGCTTACATTTTGTCTGTAATATTGAGTGGTGATTCAATGCCCCAGTCGTATTGCATCAAACCAAGGATGCCGTGTCCGAACCGCTCCTTCAGCATACACAGACGCTGACCAAGTCTTCGCAGACTGTTGATTTTTCGATAACTTCGCTCGTACTCTTTACTTTGGATCTCCAGATCGGGAAAGGTATGCTTCATGATCACTTTCGTGATATTCGAATCAGCGATGTTTCTGGGCTTTCCTGCACCCTTCCGGCCCTGGGTGGCGATCGTTTGCTGTGTACTTAAGACAACCCGTGGCTAAATCCAGGGCGATTTTCTTCATATAGTCTCAAGATATGACACCTTCGAAGAAGGCACATGTATGCAACTTCCTTGTCAATTGCGCCAATCACGGAAATCCTGTCTTTGGTCGATTGTGGTATTGCTGGTGCTAGTGTTTTGGGGCTCTCGCCAGCCCTGTAGTAGCGGAGCAGATGCTGTAATGTAACGAGACTCTCAGGGCTGGCGATTGCAACGCAGATAGTCTGTAGTACGTTGCTGTACATGCCTGCCCCCAACTCAAGAAGCCCCTGCTGAATTTCGGGGCTGAAGAATGTCTCAAGGGGGCCTGATGTGTCCTGCTCTTCGCATCGAAGTCGCTCTTTTTCGAGATATGAGTCTAGAGTTTCACAAGAGCCCTCAGAGACATCCTTCATGCCTGAGCG
>Ga0160428_1000741_pt1 | contig 31363 bp, 31 predicted proteins | sample SolpanmetagenomM_FD_108198 | JGI IMG/M metagenome (GOLD analysis project Ga0160428, IMG submission 108198) | Solar panel surface microbial communities from Lawrence Berkeley National Laboratory, California, USA - M | ecosystem: Engineered > Built environment > Solar panel > Unclassified ... | reverse complement strand
GGCGTTGCAGACCTCTGGACCCTGAACAACTCTTGGCGTTGCTACTTAGACTTCACCTGAATTTAACACTTATAATACTAGGGGCAGGAACAGGTTTAGAGCGTGTCTTTAGTATAGCATGCTGGAAGTCGCCGCCGTAACAGAACTATAAACCGGAGACATTAAAGTGGATTATAGTGTCTAACTACCGGCGGCGGATAATCGAGCAGGTAACCTTACACGCTCTTACTCTATGTGATAGGCTAGGGGGAGCTATACTTGTCTAGATTAAAGAGGAGGTTATAGATATATAGCAGGCAGTAAAAGAGCTTTATGCTGTATTCAGCCTAGGATTTATTAGGACTACTGACAGGTTCACTCGTAATATAGGGGCAAGAACCCTTAAGAGAGCGACGCGTAGGTTAGCATAATAGATTAGTCTATAATTCATAATTTTGAGAACACTCTTAACGCGTAATGTACCTCGTTTAACTCCTCACGCGTATACAAATACAGTTAACTGATGTTTATACCATTAGAACCATTAGAAAGGGGCTACCCGCGGGCCGACTTTGCATGGGCTAGGCCTTAGGCTAGCCCTAGGCGGACCCTCACTATAGCCCGACCTAATTAGGCACTGTTAGCGGGCGGCCTTAGTCCCTTAGCCTAACCTAAAACCTAACCTAAAGCCTAGCCTAGCCCAGCCCGTTACGGGCCGACTATACCCACTGGGACCTCTATCCTTAATCTCCTTCTCTCTATTAGTACTAGCGTTAGTCTTAGTAGGATTATACTATACATCTACTTCTTCTATTATCTCTTATATAGTTACGGATGGTCGTATAGTATACGTAACGATACTATTATTTATATAGAAGAAGGCCTTATTCTAAAAGTATAGCTACTTAAATTAGATAATTATATTATACTACTCCTAGTAGCGGGCCTTGACATCGTTATTATATTTATTAATAAGAGCTATTTATGCACTATTATTATCGCTAAAGAGAATACGGAGGTTGCGTAAGTATATTAGATTATTAAATTAAATACGTCCTAGTGATATGTCTAGAATTAGCCTAAGGCTATTTATTTAAAACGATCTAGAGAAAGCGTATAGAATCTTACTATATAGGTTAGGGTAGCTAGACGGCCTCTTTTTAGGCGCGGTTTATATACGGTTCGATTTATAAAGTATTACATATATTTCTACTAAAAGTATCTCTAGATTAACTATATTTGCACTAACTATAGACTATAGTATACTAAGAAAGAACGGTAACGTGAAGAGGATTATATAGTAAGCTAGGTTATCCTCTATATAGTAGTTAAGATAAGATAGTCTAACTTCGCCTACTTTATACTAGTAAGGGACAGCTTCCTAGGTAAGCTTATACTAATATCTTTAAATCTAATAAAACTTCTAGCTATAGAAATTATATTTAGTGAAGGTCCTCTAGGTTTATAAGTATTATGCAAACATAGAGGATGCCTCTAGAGACCCCGTATATCTAGAGATATAATTAACTTTCTTAATACCTCCTTCTAGTTAGAGGTCCGGATAGTTAACGTGGCCTACAACGATAATAGTCGTATAAAGTAACGACCCCGTATTCCCCCGCTAGCACTATGACGGGAATATTCGGAAGAGAAGATGATCGGAAGTCGGCTGCTGAGGCTGAAGCTGAAGCCCGAAGGCCGATGAGTCCGAGTCATTAGTGTTGTTTGCGGATGATCCCGCCACCTCACCTCGAAACTAGTGACACAGACTTGTTTACATTGGCTGCTCATCAGCGCGAAAGCAGAATCATCCTTTTCATAGTTCTGTTCTCAAGTCTTGTCCCTTCCGCACATACTTGACGTTGGGACTCCCTTGAACAGGCACGCCTTTCATTTTTCCTCATCATCATGACAACCAAGGTGAAAGATCCATTATGTTGCATGCACAGCGGCCAGTCAGCTGATCCTTAGTAGGCAGCAGCACAATGGGCAGTCCAGCTACAATACTCGGCACTTCCTCCGAGTATGCCGCACACAGCAGTAAGGTGTTTCTACAACTGGGTAGGTTGTGTTATTGGCGGTTCGACACATCCAACCACTTCTAAAGCTCGTCGAGCTCTTTCGCCTTTCTTCGGAAAGGAGACATCGACGTTGCTTGGACACGGTGGCAAGGTAAAGACCGATGCGCAACATGCGGCCTTGATCAATGGTATTGCTTCTCATGTCCACGACTACGACGATACGCACTTGGCTACGATCATTCACCCTACGGGGTAAGCAGTCTTTGCCTAGATAACAAGGTCTGGATGGTCCGCTCAGATTTATTGTAGACCAGTGGCAAGTGCCCTACTTGCATACGCAGAGACACAGAAGGGCATCTCTGGACGGGACTTTATACTTGCTCTTGTGGCTGGTATTGAAGTCCAGTGCAAGCTCGGCATGGCAGTATGGCCACAACACTACGACATTGGCTGGTAATTTCGCCTTTATATGCGTCCCAGATGGCGGCTAAGATAACCTCAGGCACATTACGAGCACTGTGGGAGCGATAGGAGCAGCAGTAGCTGTTGGAAAGTTGATGAAGTTATCGGTGCCGGAGATGCAGGTAAGATGAATCCAAATCTTGGACGCAACGTCGTGCTGAAACTTTCCAAGCATGCGATCGGTGTCGCTGCAACGCAAGTCACTGGTTTACGTGAGATGTTTGGTTCCGACACGAAGTCATTCCATCCTGGTCGTGCTGCGCAAAACGGCTTGATGGCCGCTGTACTGGCTCAGCAGGGCTACACTTCCTCATTGACAGCGCTTGAGGCAAAACGTGGTTGGGCTGCTTGTGTGTCGACGCGTAATGACCTCGATGGTCTTTTTGCAACGCTTGGCAAGACGTGGGAGACTGAAGCCAATGCATTCAAGCCATTTCCATGTGGTATTGTATGTCATCCTGCAATAGATGCCTGTATCCAGCTACACAAAGACCTTGTTTCGGTTGGTATCAAGCCAGAGACCTTGCCGAACACGTTGAAAACCATTCAACTACAGGTACATCATTTGGTCATCGAGCTGACGTCGAAGCGGACGCCAAGAGATGGCCTTGAGGCCAAGTTCAGCGCCTTTCACGGCTGTGCTGTGGGACTACTTTATGGCAAGGCTGGGCCAACACAGTATGCTGATGGTGTTGTGGTCAACCCTGACGTAGTAGCTATTAGAGACAAGGTACAGGCAGAAATCAGCGAGACCATTGAAGCGGACCAATGCAAGGTGGAGGTCAGCCTGGAAGGGTCTTCGGGTATGTTAAAGTATTCTCGTGATCGTTATGCCGTTCTGACAAACGACGTAGTCTCGAGCGAGCAATCGCAATTTTCCAAGTACATCGAGCACGCTCTAGGTAGCTTGAAAGTTGAAATGACTGACAAGCAACTGGAAGAAAAGTTTATCGACCAATGCGAGCCAGTCATAGGGCAGTCTGCTCGAAGTATAAGCGATACCTGCTGGGGTCTAGAGAACGTCGAAGATGTCGGAACGTTTGTTTCGCAGATATAGTCGATGTGACGAGATCCATCCCAGAAGCTAGTATATATCGTAGTGTATCTTCCTCACGTGAGGTCCAGGCACTGTCTCCAAAGCCGTATAGCATATCACACAAGGAAGCGCCGTTCATATCGAATGGATCTGCCTGCCATGCCTCTATAGGCGGCGTTAGAAACGCTGATACTGTCAGCACCAGCAGCATTGGACGGCGGTCCTTGATGCGGCACATCGCAGGACCTGATGTCTCGAGTCACTTGGGCTTGCAGAGTTCGCTGGTCGTGAGCGAAGCTATGGCATAATGAGACTTATATCCGCCTCAGGACTGCGCCGATGGCCAGTTCAAGATTCGTATGGGAGGCATGAACACCTGGTAGCTTGATCAAGCGCAGACGTTGCATGAGGACCGAGTATAGGATGTCTGTCGGGTATTCACCAAAAGCTCATAAGTGGTCCCAGCCGTCGACCTGATCAAGCTCGTCGTCAGTGACGATGGATGAAACTTCCTCATCCGACTTCTGGCGACCACCTTGCCACGGCGTACACCTCAGTTTGTCTGCTGATCCCCTTGTAGGATACGCAAATTGAGTGAAGACGCGTTGAAAAGGTGCTATGTAGCATCAGTCATGTTATAACGCCCGAATATCTCAACCCGATACGTTCTTTAGTTTATCCGAGCATCCACTCCCCACTCTGAGGGCGTTATCATTTGACCTCACGTCAGACCTATTCACTCAGAGCCAACGAGGGGATTGTGTCTAAACCCTTGCAGACATACATGTACGCCGAGGTCGTGCGCCGGGACAGCGCCCCTTTTCCCAAAACGGCAATGTGATTGAAACGCGCTTTTGAAAACACACTTGAAACACGTACATAATAGAAGACTTATACAATTCCAGTAAAGCTCCAGCATGGCGCGAGATCCCCGCGATGACCTGCTACGGGCTCCAGCGTAAGTATCTCACGTCCACGGTCTTCACAGGCATTTTGAACCTGACCTCCACCTCCAATTTAGAATTCAAGACTATCCTACCATAACTCGCACCACCGCTACCTACATTCCCCAGCGCAATTATGATCTCGAAAAAGGCGAAACAAAGCACTATCAACAACAGTTCAGCGACATGTACTTCTTAAGGCTAGCGAAACTGAAGCCAGCAGTGGAAAAGCTAGCAGAAGATGCTTGGGATGATCACATGGTACAATTTGTAATACCAGCAAAATAATCATTAAGAGGCTGATTGGAGGCTCCAGATTGGGGGTGATACGGTACACAAAGTTGAGAGAGTGCTCGATGTACGGCAAGGGGAATTATGTTGGGTAGCCGGCACTGTTTACATGGACATGCCATTGAAGCCGAACATTTTGGACGATATAGCGAAAGACGTACGTGATTACATACCGATGGGAAGATATATACTGACTTACTGTCAGCACTGGAGTGCTGGACCTCCGCCAAGAGAAAAATACGTGAATCCCAATGGACAGGACAAGGTCATGCTCGAGGACGAATCGGGCCGGTTACGGCTTAAGGGCATAGCTTTGGAGTCGGAGCTGCTCGTCACGGGATGCATCATTGCGGTCATGGGAACCGAAGATGCGAATGGAGACTTTGAAGTGATAGACATCAGAATACCAGATTTGCCGGGTCAACCTACAACAGCGGAATTAGAACCAAAAGCAGCAGCTCCAGGAGCAGGCATGGACACGGAAATGGAAGGACATGGTACTGGAAAAGGTAAAGTCGCCATCATTAGTGGTCTAAGCATCACAGGCGATATAGGCGATTCCCTAGCCCTCGACCTGCTCATGGAGTTTTTGCTTGGGGAATCCACATCTCCGACACTGCAAGGCAAAGCTGCTCAAATTACTCGTCTCATCATAGCGGGCAACTCAATCGGCGAAGCCACTCCAGTATCCGACCATATACCAACAACCTTGAACAAGAAGGGCAGTGCCGCGACCAAGAAGTACGGCTATGACGCAGCTTCATATAATCCTGCGCCCACACATCACCTCGATCTCCTGCTTTCAACTCTGTTACCTTCTCTTCCAATCACCCTCCTGCCAGGAGCTTCCGATCCTGCCAACATCAGCATACCCCAACAACCTCTGCATCCGGCGCTATTTCCACAATCGCGTGCCTTTGCTGCACCACCTCCAGCGCTCACACAAGAACAGGCACCAACGAGAAAGCCTAGACGCATACCGAACACCCACCCTCTACATCCCACCACAAACCCGACTTTCTTCACTTTAAGTGACAAGCTCTTCCTAGGCACGTCCGGACAGAACATCGATGACATAGCAAAATATGTTACTTCTCCCTCTACTGACTCACCTTCAGCGACAATTCAGCAGTCTCTAGACCTACTCGAGCAAACTCTACGTTGGCGCATTATCGCTCCAACAGCGCCAGATACGTTATGGTGTTATCCATATCAATCAAGCGAGCCGTTTGTGCTAGATGACGGATGGTGTCCACATGTGTACTTCGTTGGCAATCAGGAAGGTTTTGGCACGAGGATTGTGGAAGGGCCCGAAGGACAGAAAGTGAGATTAGTTGCTGTGCCGAAATTTGGTGGCGAGACTGGACGGGGCGAAGTTGTGCTTGTTGATCTAGATGAGGATCTAGCTGGTGAGGGTGAGGGAGTGGAGCTGTTGAGGTTCGGTGTTCATGATCAAGAGCACAAGGTCAAATCTGAAGGCGAGGGGAAAGACTTCTTCGCTGGGATGTAGTTGATCTCTGGCTGATGGATGACGTGTTGAAAGGCTGATACCCTTGGGCATAATGGCTAGAATACTCAAAGCAGATATAGAAGCACCATCTCGGCGAACGCAGAGCTGGCACGGCTTGTTTGCGGACATGTCACAAGTGTGATCGCAGAACTGACATAGGCCAACGGCACGGCGCTCTGACTTGAAATCTGCTTGGATGGCTTGACAAAGAAGCTCTCCATCCAAATGTATCATTGGCTCCGGAGGTTGTAATGATTGTTCTGTCTCAAGATTTACCTTACACTGAGAAATGAATACCTTATATGGATCATTGGTGTCCTTGCTCCTTGAAACTATACGATATCTTTCGCTTCATTACCTGCAGATGAATTTTGTGAGCGTGTAGAACCTTTGAGGGCTTCCCAAGTACAATATCATCAAGCTTGTGCCCTCTGATCAGCAACGCGCTACATTGCTGCATGGATTGACAAACTCGGCAATGATCTCGCAGTGCTGCTACGTCAATACCAGGCTGAAACATGAGACGCCAATGTAGCTCGCGGAGTCTATAAGACCGAGCATAGCCTTGCTTGCTTGTTATATATATTGCAAAGCATCCCAGATAGCATTCGACTCAAGGACATATAATATCTATTATATTCCAGTATCCTTCACAGCACCACCAGTCGAACTCAAACTACAGCTACACCAAGGGCTTGACAATGCATCTCCTCACCATCTCTGCCATTATGGCTTCAGCCCTGATCTCTCCATCGATTGCTCAAGTACAAAACACAACATCAGCCTGTCCAAGCGTTTATTACACTGCTGGTAACTTTAGCTGCGCTTATGTTACAACTGTTCCAGCATCTCAATACATCGGCGGTCTAGTTCCCTCGAACTCATCAACTGTGGTTACTTTGGTACACACCAGCGGTCATACAGCCACCCTCGCTACTATCGAAACCACTCTTGGTCTGACACTGCCTTTTTTCTACACTTCCCCAACAACAAGTATGCCGGCACCAACAAACATAATTACAGGAACCTTGACGTGCCCAAGTGGTTATGGAACTCTGAATGGACTCCAATGTATTGCTACTACTGCTGTGGCAACGTTGCCAGGATCATCAAGCACAATGATGACTACAGTTACGCCTTCAGTTACTGTGGCGCCAGGAAGCGGAGGCGTTGTGGTTACTAGTGCGGCAGTCGTAAGTCAGATTTCGGATGGACAAGTACAAGCAACGAGTACACCTGCGGTTGCGCCATACAAGGGTGCCGCTAGTAGTGGCAAGATGCAAGCAGGAGGAATTATAGGACTGGTGGGCGCTTTTGCTGTTGGCCTAGGGCTTGTATTGTAGACGTGGAGCGTCCTCTAAAACTTTCGTACAGATTGCCACCCAGAGCACAAAACCCGGTGTTGCTGAGGCCGTGGAGGAGAGGGCAGAGTCAACTACGAAGGATGAGTATGATTTCTGAAGCACTCTGGCTGGAATGTAGTGTATCGTAGACCACACAAAAGAGATGCAAAAGCTAGTCTTGAACCATGTAGTTGCGTGAGATACAAAGGTCTGACCGACACCGTCACAACAAGGCTCGCTCTGCTTCTCTGGCAGTTTTTCCATTGTGGTGTTTAGGCTCGCGATTGGGGACGATGAAACAGCGAAGACGGTGTAGGAGGCTAACCCCCCGCAAAAACACTCAACCATGGTCGGCTCATCATTATACATCTTCTTGCTGCCTCGTCTCTCGACACTCATTCATTCTCTTTCCGCAATGGCCAAAGTGCCATTTGCGCTTCACCTTGTTAACGCCTAACTCCCTAAGCAACCTCCCACTCTACACGACAAGAACATGCGCTCGCTTATTCTTCCTATTTTCTCGCCATGTATAATCGCAATGACCCCCGTATTCGGCGAGCTCTCAATGAATTCGAGCGCACCCTAGAGTCTGCCAACGAGACGGCTCAAGTCGGTCTCTTCTCCTTTGGCCAGCACTACATCCGCCCATGTCTAGGCTCGGTTGGTCGCGGCTTTCAAACCTGTATTGCGCCTTGCTTTCCTACTCACGACCAACGACACCGGCGGAAGCGCACTAGATCGCGGGGACCTGAGTCCAGCTTCGACTTTTACGACGACTGGGCTGCTGAGGATGAGGGGGGCAATGACGAGTTTGAAAGACTTTTGGGTGAATCACAAGACGATGGTGGTGATGCGCAGCCAGGCAGACATGTTACGATGAGCTATGGTAGTACTGGAAGGCAACGAGCAAAGAGTGCTGTTGTGCCATATGATGGAGGTCCGGATCCTACAGTAATACCAAAGTCATCCTATTTTGGATTTCTGAGCAAGCTTCCATTTCAGTCTGGCACGAAGAAAGGACTACGATACAAGCCTTCGGCGGCAGATTTGAAGCAGGTCAAACGCGGTGGGTCGCGAAGAGCAGAAGTGGACATACAGGAGGAGGAAGAGGAGCAAGATACTGGCGCATCGAGGAAGCCTGGACGAGGAAGAAGAAACACAGCTAGCTCGGAGAATTCTGGGCGCACAGTAGATTCTTACAGCTCAAGAGGCGACATCTTCCCGAGTGACGACGAAGAATACACAGATGCAGTACCTTTGGACGACGAGTTTGCCATGGCGCTGGAAAGACGAAGTACTGGAGATGACCTATCTAGTGGGCAGCGCCCACGATACTCGAGGAACTCAACACAGTCAAAGTCTTCTCTTAGCATTGGGCGAAAATCGCGTCCTGCAAGCACAAAATCTGCAAATTCTGTACTCGAATCACGATCAGAGTCAGTTCCAGAGCGTGTGCTGACTTTACAGGAGCTCGCAGAGGAAGAGCAGCGACTGCGCACTGAAGAAGAGCTTGATTTTGTCAGACGAAGAGACGCTGCTCGAAAGCTAGCACGGGAGAGAGGCTTGAGCGGAACGAATGAGCTGTCTACTGTAAGTCGACCTTTTTTGTGCTTCCCGAAAGCTCATTTCAGTCTTCCTACCACTGACGTTAACCAGGCGAAGTCCTCCTCGACCATATCAGTAGCGTCTTTGACCACTTACCCATTTCCTTCAATGGATTCGGAGACAGATTCACCACAGCAAGCGAGATCTGGACCATCCACAGAAGACCGAAGTCGCAGAAGTCGCACGCCGTCTCCAAGTCCGTCCCGGACTCAGACGCAAAACGACAAAGGCTGAGTTTGTTATTACGACAACCAGATAACACCTTGAAACAAGTCTGCCGCAGTATGCAGATCAACCTCGCTCCGCAATATGCCGAAGTCGCCGAAGAAGCGATGTACTCTGACGGATCGGGTCGGGATACCTGCCAAGCTCCTTGTATCTTGTAACCAGCTTTCAAAGTACCGGCGCGTCACAACGACAACAGCTCGATTTCACCAAGGCCAATTTAATCACACCAAGAACGAATACACCTCGAGCGCAACGATGTTGAAAGTCAACAACTCCTCCAGCCTCTACGAACTATGTCGAGGTATGCACTCGAGCGATTACAACTACCAACATACCACATCCATCACGTCTATCGCCTTATCGTTACAATACCGCTGACACAACTCCTTTCTCACAGAAACGACACAACTATTCCACATCACGCGTCCCTCCTTCCCCATATCCCAATTGACGACCACCATCGCATTCGATACGACGCAACCCTCTTCAGTAAGAGCATACTTCGCAGCAATCTTCTTCACACCAACGCCGAACTCATCCATCACTACCGAGGCCGACGACGCCATCCTTCTCTACAAAGGCACCCACAACCAAACTCCAGAAGAAGCAATAAGCGGGTTGTTGGCCCACTTCCGCACCGAGGTTGGCGCGAAAGTCAGAGAAACACTGGCGAGACGGAAGCCCGGTATCTCGCGAGAGAACTGGAAGAGCTATCACGATCTCAGTGCCACTGTGAGGCGGGAGAGGGCTGATGCTGGTAATGATGCAGGTGTGGGAACATATCAGGGCAGTAGCGAGACTGCAGAATCGAGTGGAGCAATAGAAACTGGGGCAGAGCGGCTGCGCTTGGAGGATTTGGGCCGGCCTCCGAGTTACGGTGCCTGACGGACTAGTTTGACACAAGCAGGGCGTACAATGTTTCATTCAAGCATGATGACCTTGGTCTTCGTATCTAGCGAGCAGTCGTATTTGGCGAGCTAAGCTTCGCAGCCGAGTCATTGACTAAATTGACTACCCGATTTCTTATCGGGTGCAGCCTTGCGACGCCTGGAAAACGGCCGGCTCAGTGTTTTAAAAGTCTCGAGTGGTGCTAAGCGTCTATTAGCGGGAGGCAATGGATGTTCCCTTCAATTCCTGAACCCACATACAGTCCCGAATGTAGAACATTAGACAAGGTCGTGAGACCAATGCTTCTACCCAAATGTTCCATTGTTCGAGCTTAGTTCGATAGTTCGATGATGTGCTACAATCGAGGTCTATCTTATGGGCGGGTGATGGACTCTCGATGATGTCGAGGTTCTACTTTATATAGGGACATGGGTGAACGGGGTTGCCAACAGTGTAATCGTTTTAGTTATGCTATATTATGCTCAGTGGGACATAAACCAATGAAGAAGTTGGTTTGAGATAAAAAGAAGACATGCTCAACATGTTTCAAAACTTTCAGATATTACAGGAGCTGCCTGGCTTCTTCCATCTCCTCTAGCTCTTACATGCTTGCTCTACTCGTTCAAAATCATCGATACGATCTCTTCTCCCTCGTCCGTTCATATCTATACTCTTCTGCCATGATAAAAAAAAACCATCAGCACACGCCTAAACACAATTCATCACTTATAACGCTTCGACTTACCACCACCACGATCATCATCATTATTCACCGCTCTATAACCACTCCCCCTCCTCCCACCACCTCTCCTCGCCGGCTCACTGCCCTCTTCCTCCACAACAACAACATCGTCATCTTCGACCCTCTCCGACCGCCCACCACCACCAGGCGCGGGCCTCGACTCCGTCCTCGTCCTCGTCTCCTCCACGATTATCCTCTCGCTCCTCTCCCTTCTCTGCGGAGGCGGTCGACTCCCTCCTCCTCTTCGTGTGCTGGGTTCGCTTGTGGCAGCTTCGCTCATTTCGGGCTCTGGACGTCGTCGTTGCCGCCGTGGTGGCCGCTGCGCACGACGGGCGACGACGATGGAGGATTGGTCGCCTTCGATGTATTGTCGTTGGCCGCTGGAGGACGTGATGGATTGGATGAGCCAGGTTAGGAGGAGGAAGCCTGCGACTGCGCCGATGGTCGCGCCGACGACCGTGCCGGCGGAGGGTGAATTGTCAAGGCCGGCGTAGGAGACGGGCAGCGCGAAATAGGATGTGGTTTGTCGTGAGAATAGGTGTTGGAGCGGTGGTAAGGGTTGTGATGATGGTGATTGCGATGGTATGGTGTGTAGTGGTGGTAGTAGTGGGATTGCGGGCATTGTGTCTGAGTGAAAGAAGGTCGTGCTCTTGCTGCCGCCGTTGACGAAGGGCGTGCTCTTGTGTTCGGAGGCTGTTGGGTCGTTTCGTATACTTGCTCCTCCTTCTTGCTAGTCTTGCAGTTTCTTGACAGTGTTTCTCCGGTAGCTGGAATCTTCCACTCCTCTTTGCTTTCTGTATTCTATTGTTGCTGTCGTGGTTGTGTTTCAAATCGAGTTCAGCCGGAAGCTCTTTCCGAATATCGATAAACAAAAATAAACGATCGTCGGATAGCAACGTGTGGGGGAGGGTGACGTCTTGCTGTGTTTACGGTCTGACAATATTTGTGGTGTCGAGGGTTGAGACGCAATGTTGTAACATGTAGAAGAACTGACGGAGGCGACAGTAAGGTGGTATAGTGATGAGATAACGCAAGGGAGGGAGAAAGATACATCGCGCTTGAAGACATCAGATTTAGCCATGAACCCAGAACCCAGCCTTCGTGAGGCTGGTTGCGCCACCTTCTTTTTGCAGAGGTGAAACATCGGTCAACGTCATTGATAGGTGTGATATTCGCCACTGCATGTTGCGTTATAGTAGTCCATATCATCCATCGACAGTCTCAGGCACATAGTTCTTATTTGCGTCTTCGAGCTCGAGCACATCCAAAACACGAGGGTTTAGGAGCACTTTCTTTGCGTGTAAAGATCAGGGTCTAAGCAGGGTATGCGCAATCGTCCGTCTGGCCTTTGCCAAGATACCAAGAAGCTGCGCCGCGCTCGTCGATACCGTAGTTCGCTCAGCGTCGTCAGCTCTTCATTCATAGTCCATTGTTATCGCGCTATCTCCTCATCCATCTTACCACGTTTACAATCAATCCATAGCTGCCAGGAAACTCAGCGCATTACAATCACGACAAAATGGTCGACAAATTCGTGAGTTAACTGTACCATGTTTCACTACCATCGTCTCTCGCCCAATCATATACCACTATATTCACTCCAAAGAACCACAAACTAATAAACTACCAGGACGCGCCCGCAGGTCCTCCTCCCGGATACATTCAACAGCCCGCTGCGGCTGCCGCGCCCCATATGTACGGCAACGAACAACCGCAAGACCGTGGACTTTTCTCTGCCACTCAGCAACAACAGCAGTTCCCTCAGAGCGCTTACTACCCACCCCAACAGGGCGGCTATTACCCCCAACAAGGCGGCTACCCGCCACAACAAGGTTACGGACAGCAGCAAGGATATCCACCACCACAAGGAGGATACTACCCCCAGCAGCAGCCAATGATGTATCAACAAGGACAGCGACCGCAACAATCTGGAGGTGGTGGACCTGGTGTAGCGACGGGATGTATGGCGGCACTATGCGCTTGCTGTTGTTTGGAGGCGTTGTTTTAGGATGCCACAAGATAGTAAGATGAGGATTTCCGGTGGCGTTGTTGATATGTTTGGAGCTTACGTGGTCTACTTGGCGATGAGCTTGGCGGGGAGGATAGTTGAGGTAGGGATGATAGATCTGTTCTGGAGTTGGTGCTTTGTGTTCCTTGATGAGGCGGGACCAGTGCGGTCGGTATAATGGGCTATGGCGCTGACTCAGGCCGGTCTTTGAATTGATGCAGCGTTTCCTAATGCTAGCACTTTGGGATCTTGTTGATGATGGTCGTCTTGTCTTCTAATCCTGAGCAGCTGCTAAGCAGCTTTTGGATGCTGTGGATGTCTTGATCTTGCCTCACCGTCGCCAAATGCCGTTGATGCGTGAGCAATTTCCTTGCCTCCCCTCATTCCTGAGCCGGCATGAACACCGATGTCTACCTTATTCGTCAATTGGAAAGAGATTACTGCTCAGTATCTTGTTCATCGTGAACTAAAGAAAATGTCAATACTACGTGCGGTCGTATCAGATCATCTCATGCCTTACCATATGTACACTGTCTTGCTTGAAGATTGCCCGAAGCGTATCATCACACAATATCTGACGCTTATCATCTGGTTTCTGAAGATCGTTGGCTTTGACGTGTTCCCATATCTTCTTCACTACTTGCGGACGTGACATCTTGAAATTATTAGTCTGAGCAGCTTCTTTGAGAAACTACTCTGCTAGACTCACCTGTGATTCTCCCACCAACTGTGCAAGAGGTTCCGACAAAGCATAAGGTTTATGAAACGCACCAGACTTCTTTGTCTCACCATCCTCACCCGTCTCTACTTCACTGTCATCGCTCGCTTTGATCTTGGTCGCGGACTTCTTCTTTTTCTTCGAAGGTGTGCCTACTGCTTTCTTCACTGGTGCTCGCTTGCGTGTCGCACTACCTCGTGTTGGTCGGGCTAGACTGTCTTCTTCTGCTTGTAAACGAGCTGCATATGCCGCATCATCCTCGTCTTTGATTGGTGCTTCTCGCTTGATTTTAACCTTTTTTGTAGGTTTTGGTGTCGGTTCGTCGTCTCCATCTTCGGAATCGTCATGCGAGCGTTTGACATTTGTCGATGTTGCATAAGCTGCTGGAGATGGAGTACGGGCGTCGCCAGTCGAGGAAGCAGTGGTTGATTCTGCCTGTTTCTTTTCGCAAGCTTCATATCGTTCTTCAATCAGCATGTTGAGTGCATCCTAGAACTTCCATTAGAATGACCTGCGCCAAAGTGACAGTTGTCTAGGTCACACGACATCTGTGTTGCACTCTTGGCACCTACCTTGTGTGACGCAACGTCAAGATCTGTCGTTGCTTGGATTGCTTTGCGTATCTTTTTGGCTGAGATGGTTTGTAAGTCGCTAACGGCGAGCACCGAATCAATGATCTTTGTGAATGAGGCTAGATCTTCTGATGATACTGCAAGATAGTGAGTCGATTGTTGTGGTTTTACAGATTTTCTCTTACTTACAAGACATCTCAATGATGAGAGTGGTACGCAGAGGTCGAATGATGAATTGTCTTTCAGACGACGGTATAGTAGAGCTTTGAGGAACAGTTTGGAAATGTGCTGTCCAAGCTGGAGGTTGTAGATACGCAAAATGACCAAGGCAACGATTCACGCGATGAACAGCCTCGATAAGGCAAGTATAAGTGAGTTCTTGTAGTCTAACCAGAGCATAACAACGACGACGTGCGGTCTTTCTTGTGATCAATACTGAAACATGCTCTAGAAGTAGTTGTTATAGATCTCGCTCTCAACCTCATCGCTGTCGTCTAATGTTCAGGGGAGGTCACGAGCGGACCCTGAGATATAGAACTACGTGAGTCATGCCTATTTCCACACACTTTTATTCCCAGGAGAGGAGTAGGCATCACCAGGCAAGGCAAACGCGCAAAGCTGTAAGAACAACTTTCACTACACTATATTATCATCAGGCCGCGAATAAGCACGCTACCCAAACCGCAACTGCACACGAACAAACCGCCACCATGGCGCCCAGTTACGACAACTTACCCACCGAAGACGGATTCGAAGATGAGGAAGATGAGATTGACTTTTCAGATCTTGACGCACAGCGAGAAGTCAGGTTAGACGAAGGTTACGATACTTTCGTTCTCATCGATGGACTCCCAAAGGTGCCTGAAGACAGCATGGCTAAGCTGGTCAAGTTCGTTCTCCGCAAACTCGTGGCAGCAGGAAAGACTAGCGAGGAACTGATACACATGCCTGTGGTCGATGGAATGACTGAGGGATACGCTTTTGTGGAGTATGCGACCGCAGAGCAGGCTATTACGGCTGTCAAAACACTACATGGAACTGCATTGGACAAGAGGCACACTATGGCAGTCAACAAGATTACAGATATTGAACGATATGGGCGTGAAGGACGCATCAACGATGAATACGTGGCGCCGGAGATTGAGCCATTCAAGGAGAAGGAACATCTGAGGTGGTGGCTGGGTGATGCCGAGGGAAGGGACCAGCTTGTCATGTTTTCTGGCGATAGCGTTGGTATCTACTGGAATCAGAGAGACGATGCGCCGGAAGGTATCGTTGACCGCAAGCACTGGACGGAAACATTCACAGCTTGGTCGCCATTAGGTGTCTACCTTGCATCCATGCACTTGCAGGGCGTACAACTTTGGGGTGGACCATCGTGGACGAGGCTGAAGCGTTTCCCCCATCCTGGTGTGAATCTCATCGATTTTTCACCTAATGAGAACTATATCACAACATGGTCTCATCGTCCTATCACGGTCGACGAAGGTCACCCTGTTCTGACTGCGGATGAAGAAGGCAAGAACTACATCATCTGGGACATTGCAACTGGAAAGCCATTACGATCATTTGAAAACATTGAAGAGCCATCACAGAAAGACGAACAAGGCAATATCATCAAGAAGAAGCTTCAATGGCCTGCTTTCAAGTGGTCCGCAGATGACAAGTATGTAGCACGACTCAACCCAGGAAAAGGTGTTTCGGTGTACGAACTTCCCAGCATGGTCCTCCTCGACAAATCGTCTGTCAAGATTGATGGTGTTGTTGACTTTGAATGGGCTCCCGCAACACCACAAAGAGACGGTATCAAGACATATGAACAACTTTTCTGCTTCTGGACACCCGAGATTGGCTCAAATCCCGCCAAGGTTGGTCTTATGAGCCTTCCATCAAAAGAAATTGTACGAACAAGAAATCTCTTCAACGTTTCTGATGCAAAGCTCCACTGGCAATCACAAGCGAAATATGTCTGCGTAAAGGTTGACAGACACTCGAAATCGAAGAAGTCGATGGCCACCAACCTAGAAATTTTCCGCATTCGCGAAAAGGGTGTACCAGTAGAGGAGATTCACACTCTTAAAGACACCGTCATCAACTTCGCTTGGGAACCCCAAGGAGATCGCTTTGTAATCATCACAGCTGGGGAAGCAGTTGCTGCACAAGGATCTGCCGCGCCCAAGACTTCCATCTCTTTTTACTGTCCGGAAAAGGCTAAGGGCAACGGACCGCCAGGCAACTTCAGACACATTCGCACACTTGAGAAGCGCAACAGCAACGCTATCTACTGGTCGCCCAAGGGTCGATTCGTTGTCATTGCCACTGTACTGTCACAGCTGAGCTCAGAACTCGAGTTTTTCGACTGTGATTTCGAGGGCGAAAAGGATGAGAAGGACAAGGATCTCTCTGCCAATCTGCAATCAATGGCTCTCGGTGATCATTATGGTGTGACTGACGTTGATTGGGATCCTACTGGCAGATATGTAGCTTCGAGTGCAAGCATGTGGAAAAACGCTGTAAGTCATGGAATCATCTTCGGATATGACATCTACTGACATTGCCATTTCAGATGGAAACTGGTTACCACATCTACAACAGCACCGGAACACTATTGCGAGAAGAATCGGTACCACAATTCAAGCAATTCTCATGGCGTCCTCGCCCGGCGACACTCTTGTCAAAGGAGGAGCAGAAGCAAGTCCGTAAGAATCTCCGTGAATACGCCAAGCAGTTTGATGCACAAGACGAGGCCAAGAAGTCATCGGCAAGCAAGGAGCTGATTGAACAGAGGAGAAGGTTGGTTGAAGAGTGGCGATCATGGAGAGAGAGGTTGGTGCAGGAGCTCCGGGATATGCGTGAGGAGTATGGTGTTGAGGATGTTGAGGAAGTCAGGAAGGCAGAAGCAGAAGAGGAGGGCGAGGCAGAGGTTGAGGAGATTGTGGAAGAGATCATCAAGGAATCTGAGGAGGTTATTGATTGATAGGGAGACTGGTGAATGGAGACTGGTGAATCGGGCTTTCTGGAGTTTACGCAAGAGAAACACAGGCGTACAATGAAAGTAGTGAGATAGTTGCTGCATGTAGAGGCGTCTAGATACTAGGCATAAGAAGAATACCACATCTTGCAATTCAATAGACTGCGTGACTGCTTCAGGTGAAGGAGTGGAGGGGCATACCCCGCTATTTTTGTGTCCCGCGCTGCCGGCCCAAGCAAATGATATCACGATCATTGGAGCTATCGATCGATATTGTATAAATCCCATTTCTCCTCTTTGCTTCTAACATCTTTCCTGTTTCCATGCTTTCTTCCATTTCTAGACAAGCCAGACTTACAGCTTCTCGTCTTTCAACAAAGTCTGTATCTCCACGTCTACCAATCTATCGTACCTTTCACAAATCCACCACCATGCCTGACCCAGTTACAGCTTATGAATGTCAGCTAGTCTTATAGTCGAACCATCGCTGCTAGACACAGACTGACTTCTCATTAGGGAAGATCCCTGCCCAGTCTCAGACTGGCACGTAAGTTGTTACGCGCTAATATTGCCCTGAACTACTATCCAACATGAAGTAGCAAGGGTCTCGAGTCTGAGATGAAGCCGGCGGGCAACTGGACCCAAATCGAGTACTTTGACGACAGTGGCGAGAAACCTTACCTCAAGGAGTATGAGGGTCGTGGATGGCATGTATTTTGTAATGCTACATTGGGTAAATGGCTACTGACCTTCAAACCAGGCTCAAGGACAAGGCAGTCTTGATTACTGGAGGTGATTCTGGTATTGGCCGGTATGTTACTGACCTCTGAATCGAACATGGCTTCCTCGAACCACATATATTTAAGCTCTTCTCTAGCTCCGTAGCCATCCTTATGGCAAGAGAAGGTGCCGATGTCTCATTCGTCTACCTTCCAGAGGAAGAGTCGGATGCTCAAGGCACGAAGAAAGCCATCGAGGCTGCCGGACGCAAAGCTCATCTGCTCCCTCTTGATGTCACCTCGGAGGCCAACTGCCGCAAGATCATCGATTCTCATATGGAGAAGTTTGGCAAGCTCAGTGTGCTAGTCAATAACTCGGCAATGCAAGAGTTTGTCCCTGATATGAAGGATATCGATCTTGCTGTGGTTGAGAAAACCTTCCGAACCAACATCCTCAGTATGTTTGCTCTGACCAAATTTGCCTTGCCTCATATGAAGAGGGGAAGCTCGATCATCAACAGTTGCTCAGTTGCTGGTTACATGGGGTGAGTTCTGGATGACAATGTTCCTGCCTATTAACCTGCTAAGATTTTCGTCCAGCAACCCAAAGGCTGTAGACTATGCTAGCACAAAGGGCGCTATTGCAACGTTCACCCGCTCTCTCGCTCAGCAGCAAGGTGAGTTGCCTCTTTCCTCCCACTAACTAACTTACTCACTGTGGTCTCCAGCACCCAATGGTATTCGTGTCAATGCAGTCGCACCTGGTGTCATCTGGACTCCATTACAGCCAGCTACAAAGGGCAACAGTGAAGAGGACATGGATGGTTTGGGCCTTGGAGCGCCACTCGGAAGACCTGGAGTAAGAACATTTTCCAGTACCATTTTGGTGTCTTGCTGACTTTGCTCTGTAGATGCCTATCGAAGTTGCAGGAGCCTATGTCTTCCTGGCAAGCCCAATGGGGTCGTACTTCACTGGTGAAGTCATTCACGGCACTGGAGGAGCAGAGATGCAAGGTTGATTGAACAGACTGTCCTATGGAAGGGAGAACAAAAGCACAGCCTGGCATAGTACTCTTTCCATATAATGTATTTTAATCTAGGAAAGGATTACACTACAAAGAGTTCGCCTTCCTCGACCCCAAAAAGTTGAAGGATGGGTGATGGCTTACTGCCATGCTAGCACGAGACGAAAAGCTACTCGTATTGTAAGAAGGTTATTTCCCCAACGTCTTCAAGTAATCAGGGTGCAACGACTCCATGGTAGCATCTCTCGGATGACGACTTGACTTTTTGTGTCTTTCATCTCGTCTGGTCGTTCCTCATACTCCGTCGTATCGCGAAGACGTCGTGGCCGTCGTGTACAAATATATACACGTCTTCTGTTTCTGTCTTGCGCTTCTTCACAACGCAACAATAACACAGTCCTTGACCAATCTCGGCCGATCTAGCCCCATCCCGTCTTTGAGCCCCGTCCGGCTGTTCTCGCCTTGTTCTCGCCTATCCCTGCATCACCACTCTTCCTTAATCATAATCACCACCACCCACCCATTGCTACACATCTACAGCCAGCCCAACTCATTGTCACTCCTTTCGCACAGTCCATGTGCGCAGCGCCATGGGCGGCAAAAGCAATGCCATTGGCAAGGACTTCTCAGAGGCACCCATAATGGCTACCGACACTCCATTGTTCCTCAAAGAAAAACATGTTACATACTGGCTACGATGCTTGCGCTCCCCACTACCACATCAATACACCTCAAACGACTCGAATCGCATGACATTGGCCTTTTTCACAATATCCGCATTAGATTTGCTCGGCGTGCTACATACGAGAACGACCCAGGCGGAAAGAGAAGAATATACAACATGGATCTATCGCTGCCAACATCCTGATGGTGGGTTTAGAGGGTTTCCTGGCACGGATTTTGGTAACAGGACGACGGACGAGAATAAGATTTGGGACCCGGCGAACGTACCTGCAACTTATTTCGCTCTAGCGACGCTGTGTGTTCTGGGAGACGATTTGACGCGGGTGAAGAGGAAGGAGTGTTTGAAATGGTTGCTGAGGGTGCAAAGGAAGGACGGCAGTTTCGGAGAGACACTGGGTCCTGACGATAATGTTGAAGGAGGAATGGACACGAGATATGGTTATTGTGCTATGACCATCAGGTTTATCCTTCGTGGCGATGCAAAGGGAGACGTGGATGGCGTACCAGACGTCAAGACTGCGGAGATGGCTGAATGCATAAAAAGATCGCAGGTTTGTGAATGACACAAGAAGAGCAGACTCCATACTCGGGCTCACACAATTTTCAGACATACGACGGTGGTGTTTCTGAAGCACCATATCACGAGGCCCATGGTACGTTATCCAGACCAAGTCTCTAGAAAGTTATCTAACGCATCTTCTAGCTGGATTTACCTACTGCGCCCTCGGAGCTCTTCACCTGCTTGATCGGTTACCATTACCAGAAGGTGTACGAGGTGCTCAGCGAAGTTCGCGGGACGACCCAGAAGAGAAGAAGGAGGAAACGCCCGCCCCGGGTCTCTCATCATTCGACATTACTGTTGATTGGCTAGTAAGACGACTGACTACAACTCTTGATGAGGAAGACCTTGATGAGGATGAAGAAGAGAGCGCGGACAAAGACGATCATTCTGTTGCCAGTGCGTCAACTTTCAGCACCGATACGGATCCGGCTTCTTCATCAGTTTCACGTCCAGGAACATCATCATCTTTGACAACACCGGAGAAAGAGTCGTCGTTCACCAAGATACGGAGCATGCCTGCGCCACCAGCACCTAAGCTGTCCGAGCGACGAGAACCTGCTTCGATCATTGAAGACCCGGATGTTTCGCCTTTTGATGCTGTCCATACGCTGTGGGCGGGTTGCAATGGTCGACCGAACAAGCTTGCAGATACTTGTTACGTTTTCTGGGTTTGCGGTTCTCTGAGCGTGCGTAGCATCAATAATATATTGCATCAGCATCTAACATAACTCCAGATACTCAACGCCATTCATCTGATTACACCGACTCCAGTCCGTCGATATCTATGCGAGAAGACACAACACATGATAGCAGGAGGCTTTGGCAAGTTACCCGGCGATCCCCCAGATATGTATCACGGCTATCTTGGATTAGCAGCACTAGCACTTTTAGACATTGGCTATGCTGGCGAAGAAGGCGTTCTAGCACGTGACACGTCGGACAGCTCTACATCAGTTGCCTCATCAGAAGACGAAGTCGATCACGACTCCTCACACCAGCACACACATCCATCAGAAGCTGCTAAACGATTAGCCAAAAAGGATGTGAGAAATACTCGTCAAGCAATTGACGAGGAGGCTCCGAATGGGGAGACCATAAGAGAGTCTCGTTTCGGGGATATGAAGATCCAAGCTGTTGAACCAGAATTTCATGACAAAGAAGGAGCTGGTGAAGACGGCGAAGTCGGTGATGGTGGTGGTGTGCTTCGAAGACTGGATCCAGGACTCTGCTTTTCTTATCGAGCAAAGGAGTGGCTAGAAAGTCTGAGCTGGAGACAGGCCATCGTTGGCAAACGACCGAAGAGAAAGGACTGGGAGGCACCCAAGTACCCCAAGAAGCAACAGGATTGGGATTGGGATGACGGAGAGATTCTGGGATAAGGATAGACAGACAGAATATATGGTTGCTCGTCACAACAGGGAAAAAGCATTGATGGGGATGGTCATCGGATAGGACTTATTTTGCATTGCATAGCGAGGCGCATGGAGGCTCATTGCATGCTGTGGGAGGAATCGACTGGATGGGTGGCTGGATTTTGCTGGTTGCATAGCGGAAATCTGGATCTGGATGTGAAGGTGGATGGTAGAGGCTTTTTGTTCTGTTTTTCTCTCTTCCTCTTTGGAAGGAGATTCTCATTTTGTTGATAGATATCAGATCATTGTGTAGAGCATCTTGTATAGAGTAGCATCATTTCTACCTTGTCAACAAGAAAGTTCTATACTGCCTGCCCCCACCTGCTGCACCTGCCAAAACCAGTCGCCAAGACACTCTTATCTTGAGACTTTAGCTAATGCCAACGACACCTTCTAGCTGTTCCGCATCCTGCTTCCACATCGCATTGACCTGCCCCATTGACAACGCCAATCTAGCACGCTACCAAAGGATCGAGTAGGAGAATCCTAACCGCTGCTAAAGAGCTGCTAAAGACGTCCACATCTTTAGTGGAGAGACTCTGTCAGTACTTGTGCTTGTCCTCTTGGACAGTCCAATCCCGACCCTTTGACTTATCTTGCGCCGCATCCCTCAGATCTGCAACCACCTCGATCTTGCTGGAGACTCTGCCTAGCCTTCTGGTACGACACGGAGATGTCGGCGAGGATGCGCCCAAGCGATGTCGGACTGTATGATAGTGACAAATAGTCTGAGTAAGTTGAGGTCGAGCACCGGCGGGATAATGCTCGAGCAGTGTGGGTATAAGAAGCACGTCCTGTCCTGTATTGCTCGTGCTCTTGCTGCTGCATCATCAAGACAGTCTTTCGTTTTCTTGTCTACTCTCACTACTTTCTCAATCATCCTCTTTATTCACCTTCGTTCCTCAATAATCACTTGAACAACTATGCGTTCATTCTTGACTGGAGCTGTTGCTCTTGCTGGGCTTGCTTCTGCAGCACCAGCACCTACACTTCGCGCGCGCGATGTGCCGACGTATGCACCTTTGAACATCACTTACTCTTCATCGTCATCCTCTACCAACAACTCACTACCAAATACTCTCGTTATTGCTACTGGTGGTACTATCGCTGGATCCTCGGCGAGTTCTACTGATGCTACACATTACCAAGCTGGTGTTGTTGGTGTAGCTGCTTTGGTACAAGGTACGTTTCAATCTCAGGCTGTCCACATGAGTGATGCTTACATTACCAATAGCGGTACCAATTCTGCTCAATATCTCCAACATCGACGGGATTCAATTCTCCAACAAAGGCTCTGGAGACGTTACTAGTGCCGACGTCCTGACCCTTTCCAAGATCATCAACTATGCTCTCTGTCGTCCAGGATCAAACTATACTGGTGCGGTAGTGACCCACGGAACGGATACTTTGGAAGAGACTGTAAGGCCTTCTTGTCCACCTAAACTCTCTACGCGTCAAGGATACTGATCTCTATAGGCATTCACGCTTGACATCACCCTCTCCTGCGCCAAACCTGTCGTTATTGTTGGGTAAGTTTTTGCCTTTACAAACTAGGCTCAAAACTAAGCTCAAATTCTATCAGTGCCATGCGCCCATCCACTGCCATCTCCGCTGACGGCCCCGGAAACCTTCTCAGTGCCGTGACTGTCGCTGTCGACCCCAGAGCTCAAAACCGCGGCGCCTTGATCGTCCTCAACGACCGCATCGGCCAGGCATGGTACACCATCAAGAACAACGCCAATACTCTTGACACTTTCCGTGCAAACGAACAGGGCTACGTTGGTGGCCTACTGAGCTACCAGCCTTTCTGGTATTGGCCACCTACTCAGCCGACATTCAAGCAGACTTTCAACATCTCGAATGTGAACACGTTGCCCGAGGTCGCCATTATCTACGCGCACGAGAGTTACAACCCGGCAATGATTCAGGCTGCGATTCTTGAGGGGGCTAAGGGTGTTGTTATCGCTGGTACTGGTGCTGGTATGTTGATTTATTTTTACGATCTAGTATTAGTGTGAATCATGCGGAGACTAACAAGGTCCTAGGTGATATTTCTGCCGCAGCAGAGCCTTTCGTCTCTCAAGCCGTTGCCTTAGGTGTTCCAGTCGTTGTTTCTACAAAGATCAACGTCGGTGCTGTGGTTCCTTCAATCGGGTCTGATACCATCGCTGCGGGCTTCTTGAACCCGGTCAAGTCGAGAATCCAATTGCAGTATGCCTTGGCGAATGGCATGAACATGAATGAGACGAGGAAGAGCTTTGAGGGTGTGCTTGGGAGTATGATTGGGTATGGTGCTTCTGGTTAGGAGGTCAGCCTTTCCGCATATTATCACGGAAAAGAAGCGTAAGAGGAGTTTACGCTAGAGATAGAAAAACATTAGATCATGGAGTTTTGTTTACATGAACTTCTGTCCACAGGTTTCGGCAGCAAATATCGATACTGCGATAGGATTTCTAGTACTTTTTAGGTATGAGTGTCCCTTGGAGACGAGTTTTAAGTAGTTATAATGAAGCGTGGAGTATACATAGCCAGAAGAGGAAGTCAAGCTACATTTGTCCTGTATACGTTTTTCTTACAGTAGCGCATACCTCGGATTGCCACCGGATACTATGGAAGCGACAGGTTGTAGAACATGTTGCTGACTTCAATGTTCGAAAGTAGACAAGACCACTCGCCGGACGATGATAAAGGACGTCTCTTTATCAATTACCGGTTGGCAGTAAGCCACCTCCACCTTCTCCGCGCCGGACTCCTCTCTCTGCTTCAGCTTCCTGTCTGCCACTCGACAAACCTCTCCCGAGGTCCAATTTATTCTTCAATATCCAAGTGATCTTTAAGCACTTGACTGATCTTCCTACACAATTAGGTCACGTCTTACCATCGTCCATAATCCAAGGTAGTCCTGAGAATTGGATGGAGAATTGGAAGTGGATTAAGCACATCACACTTGCCACTTTCCATGGACATACCTGTTGAAATTAGCGACAAAATCATGTCGAACATTTCAAGGTGTACTCACCTCCTCACAGATGGCAGTCTAGCATTCTTCTTACATATGCCACACTCATCTACTATCGTATCAGAGCCAGTACCTCCAAGCCACTTGTTGAGCTTCTCCGCCAAATCAGTGTCCGATATCAGCGGTCTGCTCCAAATATTTGGGTCTGGCCGCTTTGCGAGGGCTGCTAGTTCTCGATCTCGTGAACTCCAGAAGTGCTCCTCTATACTCGGCACGCTGTTATGACGTCCAGCTCTATCCTCGTACGTCAAGGTACCGAAGTGGGCATGTTGAAGCTTTAAGCGCCTCATCTCCGAGACGAGGCGATCCCATGCCTCGAAGTCTTCTGTCGTATCCTCCAGCGTCTCTACATTGGTCAAGCACATACCGCGAAGCGTTTTTTTGTGTGCTGAAAGGAGACGAAGTAAAGGAGGTGCTGGACTTGGTATCGATTCTAGGCTGAAATGTTGTAGACAGGGCCAATACTGTCGGTCTAGTACGTTTACTAGCCACGTACTCCCTTGTATGGGCAGAAGACTGGTCGGGTCATGCCACCATAACGCCAACGACTTCAAATTGCGTGCAGATGCAAGCAAAGCGTAAAGCTTCTCGCATGGAACCACCTGCAGGCCAGAGGTATAAGGCGTATCTAAACTGTTAGACTGATGGAATGTGTTTCTATGAAGGTATGCCACAGGTGCGAAACCAAACGAGATACTTGTAAGGTGCTCAAAGGAGAATGGTGATTTGTTAGGAATATACTCGAGTGCCCTCGTCTCGATGTTGCTCAGTATTAGACTCTGGATTGACGCGGTTGCCGTCATCTTGAGAAAGAGAGGTAATAGGGTGCCTAGCTCACGATGTAGCTGTGTCTGTCTCATTTCTAGATCAGGATACTCCCGATTTGGCCAGATGGTCGATGTATGCGCCTCAAATATGCTCATCTGTGGTAGTAGGGCGAGGATGTGGCTCAAAGCTTGCCCATTATCGCATCGTAAGTCGCTGAGTAGAGACCGTTCTCTGAAGAACTGATGCACGTATTCGTTCCACTTGCGTGAAACGTGCGTGTATAGCTCTGCGTTATCTAAGGGAAGCCTAAACATCCTTTCATAATAGTCATTATCTCTGGTTTTGACCATATGACCATATGTGCTCTCATGGTTCGAGAGACCTACGTCTTGTTTTCGGTACCACATGAGAGTCGTGATAGTGTTAAGTAGCGCTGAAGGTGTTGCTTGTAGTGTTTGCAATAGTCCTTGGAGTGTCTGGCCTTGACGCAATGTTAGGCAGAGCCTGGTGTATCTAGCATATTCCACATGTCCCCTTTTCTTCAAAAGGTAAGTCAATGTCGACAGCACTGCATTATTCCATAACCTAGCCACGTTTCTCATAGCAAAGAACTCAGGAGGAAGAGTCAGACCACCTTCGTCGTCGACCTTGTCATCTGCAGACACTGCCACTGCCAATGCGATCATGGCTAGTAGCTCGTACGGGAACACGGGCAGCATCTTACAAGGATCGCCTCTGCACGGAACGCTGAAAATCGTAGCGGTCAGTGGACATGAACATCACACTCGCTATAAATAGACAACTCACGTTTCTGATGATTGGTCAATAAATTTCAGTTTCTCGTCATGGTCATCAACATCGGTCTTGAAGTCAGGGTCGTAGAGATCGATGTGGTTCCAAAAAGCCGTCTTCTTCTCACTAACACCAGACTGCGTTGTGACGACTTCCGGAGGCGAGGAAATATGCGTGTCGAGATATGCTGTTTCGACGTCCCAAAATCCTTGGTTAGTAGTCGATGCCATCTCTTTGTCAAGCGATCGAATTGGTGGTTGCAAGGACAAGAAAGAGGTTGGAGACTGGGGCATGGAGATATATAAGACTCCAGTTGATCGATACAAAGGGCGAATTTTGAAGCAAGGGAGGCAGGCGCGATCGCTTGGCAACCAAACAAGAAGCATGCCCATAGATGATATAATATGCTATCTCGGCGATCTCACACCACCTGTTTCAATTACACTCTATCGTAGTGTGCCCGGCATAACTTCGTTCGCCTTCGATTCATAATACATCATTTAGTCATTTCAGTGCCAAAATATGCATTGTTCGCTGCATATTTCGCTGCCATTTTCATCACATCGGCCACCTTAAAAGGTTTAGCCAAAAAGTCGTCCTGCACAGAAGCAATTAGCAGAAGGTATCACATTCCTAGAGTTGTAGGTTAAACTCACCATACCAGCGTCGTAAGTCGACTGAACCTGTTCTGCTCTTGCGTTTGCTGTGGTGGCAATAATGGTAAGGTGTTTGGTGATCAGGCCATCTTTCTCGTCCTGTCTGATACGACGTGCGCATTCCAGACCACCCATTGTAGGCATTTGCTGCATTTTCATGTATCAGTCCTCATTTGAATCCACCTCGAGATACTCTTACTTACCACATCGAGCAGAATAAATGATATCTCAGAGCCCTTATTGTTATTATCTCGCCAATATCGGCTCGTCTTGATAAAGTCGAGCGCTTCGATGCCGTGATTGGCCACATTCACGGTCCAACCAGAGCGACGAAGCTGTTTACTTAGTACCTTCTGATTAATAAGGTTATCTTCGACCAATAAAATGTCAAAGGTCGGTTCACTTGGAGAGGCTGGTATAGTCGACATTGTGGGAGCCTCCGCTACTAGCCTGATCTGCGAAGCCTTTCGCGGCAGTGAAGGTACAGAACTTCGCCTTCGTCCCGTGGAGCCTGTATAAGTGGCCACTTCTTCTGGAGACGCCAAAGCACATTTGACAAAGAAAGTGAACGTGCCTGAGAATGTTAGCATTGCCCACGTCTTTTAGAAGTATGTAGAAGCTTACTTCCTTCTCCTGGAGTCGAGACACAACCAATCAGACCACCGTGTAGTTCGGTTATCCTATTAACGTATTGGTAAACATTGAATCTGGCCGTGTAGATGTAATCTTACTCTCTCGAGAGGAAAAGTCCCAGTCCACTTCCTCCATACGTAACATGGGTCAAGCGATTGGTTTGAGAGAAGCGTTGAAATAGCCTCGACATTTCCTCTGTTGTCATACCTTTGCCAGTATCTTCGACGGTCATGACAAGATAAACTGCGTCACCAGTCCCTAGGTTTTTCAGATCGATTGTATCTTTATGCGAAGAGCCACTAGGAAACCATATGACATCGCCAACATCCGTTGGTGGATGATTGATACTGCTTCCAAGGTATACTCGAATGATCCTTTGCCTCTCTGACGTCTTGGTGAATTTCAAGGCATTGGTTAGTAAGTTCACGACAATTTGTGTAATCCGAGTTGGATCCCCATGAAAGAGCTTGATATCAAGATCCTCGAAAGATTGCCTAACCTCGATACTTAGGTCAATATCTGCGGCAGCGGCTTCATTTTTGAACATTTCTGTCGCCACCCGAACAGTTTCCAGAGGGTTGATAAGTACCGGTGTAATGGTAAGAAGAGAGGATTCCAATTTACTGTATGTCAGTACGTCATCTACGATCCTCTGACTGTGAGCCGAGCATAAGAGTATGGTCTGCGCCGAATCGAGCATTGACTCGATTGATTCGAGAACATCTTTCGGGTCGCTAAGCGCTTCTTTGGCTCGTTGGGCTAATGTACAGATATCATCGGCACTCTGCATCACTGCGGACAGAGGATTTCTGAGTTCATGACTGCGAACGTTAGCACCACTCTGATCACTTTGAAGGACGTAATAGCTCACCTTGTCAAGTCAATAAATTTCTCCTGGTTTACTCTAGCAGTGGTTGCTGCCTCGGCGCTTTCCTTTTGCAACTTCTCGGCCCACTTCACGTGGCTAATGTCTGTCGTGCATCCAATGACGCCTCGGAATGCGCCATTGACAACATACGGTGTGTACGAGTGAAGTACCCATCGCACTTCTTCCATCTGCGTGTCTGGCGGTTGCCATCTCGTGCTGAGCCGCAACTCACCACTTCCCGCGACCTGTTCTGAGCGACATCTATGAAACGCCTCAATAGCTCTTTCTTGGTCGTCCTCGTGAAAGCAGTCCGCAAAGGACAGGTTCCGTGAATCTGCAGGATCAGTAGAAAGGTGGGTGATTTCGTAGAACTTGCTATTTGCCCAAGTCACGGCTCCATCGGATGAGGTATTGAAAATGCCTACAGACACGTTCTCTGCCATTGTAGCTGTGTATTTTTCACGCTCTGTCAGTTCTTTCGTTAGTTGTCTTTCTCTCGCTTGCGCCTGTTCGAAGCTGACTGTGGAATCCAGTAACGCTGTTATAACACGACGAAAGTCGTTCACAAATTGCTCGTGTTCTTCGTCATATGGGCGAAGAGGATTCAGTGCGGCTATTACAAAGCCTGCAATCAAGCCGGTGGTAAATATTGGTAATACCGCGATATGTGTAGCTGGTTTGCCATGACCACGCCAACTAATTCCTTCCTTCAAGACATCAGGCACGCTTCCGCCATTCGGTGTTCCCAATATTACAGGTCTGCCGGTTTGTAATGACCTACGGAGTGCCTCAATCAATCCATCATTAGTCTCATGTAGCTCAACTTGATCTGGTATAGCCGGATGATCACGATCTATACCAAGGGTTGCTTCAAGGCGTAATACGCATCGAGAAAGATGTGGAGTTTCCTCGCCAGTAGCACTATATACAGCAAGGAGTGGAATGTCTCTTTCGAAGGCTTCGCAGCAATCAGTTATGTGCGACCAGATGCTCGTTTGTTGAAGATTAGGTGTTGATCCTAGTTCATGTAACATTCGAGTTCGTCGCTGAAGCATTTTCGGTGCTGTGACCTCAAAGCCGGAATTGTAAAAGCCGTGGAGCTTTCTGTTGTCGTCATAAATAGGAGAGAATATACCATCATACCATGCTCTAACTTTCGATGTTAGTAGCAGCGCTGAGACATCAAGTGCATGACTTTCACGTACTCTTCGATGAACCCTCCACTTTTTTCTACAGTCATCTCGAATTCTGGCATTGAAAAGGCGAAACCTGATCGCTCGACCTCGTCGAACATGGGTTGCAGGAAGGGCCACGTCAACGGCATCGCATCTGCAGCTGTAGCGCCCATCATGTAGGGGTGCCGGTTCTGCGCTAGAACACAAAACTGCTCATTATAGATGGACACACGACCTTTTCCCCTACATGATATTAGTACTGTCCGTCTGGAGTATCAAGGCTGTAATGCAAGACTCACCAATAGAGATTCGCAGCTCTCGGGTCAGCCAGCTATAATAGAGAGTCAAAAACTTGATTGGAACCACGAACAGTTCTCTACGCACCATTTTCCGTGTCATAAGCCGCAATGGCGCTGGCCACTTCTCGATAGGACCTAGCTCTGTCGCTGCCCAGTTTCTACTCTTTATAAATTCTAGATGGGAAGTCTGTGGTAGCTGGTCGAGCCAGTCAGGTGCATATCGCGGTGGTAAAGAATCTGGCGCTCCATCATCATGATCGCTTATCGAGACAGTCTCTTCGAGTGTCAGCAGTTCCGATGCTGTTACGTATTCGTTGTCTGCACGATTGTCGCCTGTTCTCCCTGACTTTGTACGTTTTAATGCATAGCCATTGCTTTGAGCGATGACCCCGCTAGGTGGAGGACCGGACAGCTGCCAGCATCGCGTCGATTCATGAAATCTTGCTTCCTGTGCTTCACGGATATCACCGGAGCCCTCAAAATGTACTTTGATAAACAGATGCAAACCACTGTCATTGTTCGATTTTATAGAATCTTTCGAAACATGAATACCCAAACGAAACAAGGCCCGAGTCACTGCACCGTATCTGTCAGAAGGTAAATCCTGCAATGCAGCAGCAAGCTCATCGAAGAGCAACATGGGCTCCAAAGAGCAGGCTTTGTATTCTTCTGGGAGCGTGACAAACACTCGATACACTTTGTTAAAAAACGGTGTTATGCATTGGTCTGTGAGGTTTGTCGGATTACGCGAGATCACAGCATAGATAGCGCTGCGAGACGAGGACGAGAGAACTGGCAATACCCTCGTCGCCTCATGCCGGCGGGTGTTGTATTGTAATAGGCATGAATCCCGTTGACGTTGTAGTGGGTGAAAAAAGACCCCGAGGCACTAGCGCCTGCGGATTGGATCTAGATATATTCTCTTGGCAACACCGACGATATTCTGGTTTACGCTTTTCTTGTCTGTTTCAGATATGTTTCAATCTGGTCTCATGAAGAACCAAGAGATCATCATGATTGTCTCTAAAATCTCTGAGTTTCCAGCTCTTTACACCTTGTCAAACGTGTATTGTAAAGACAGCCTGGATAAATTGGCGGGTAAATACACGCGGCTGTAAGCTCTCCGATGTGCAGATTAACACAAGAGCATATCCGGAACTCTGCGGAACTCTGCACCCTGTAATATATGACGATGATGAGATATCACTTTCGCCTGAAACAAAAGGCAATATCTTGTATCGTGACTGGTACTCTTCTGATGCATTAAGCTGCATTCTCTGCATCGTTGTCTCCAGTCAAAGAGCTCGAAGGACTCCTCACGCAAATTGCAGAGACCTCAAGCAAGAGTCCCATCATGGACAAAGTCAATGGCCATTGTCAGTTCTGTCCTTTTCCTTCGAATAAGTCTCCTGTCCAGTACTCATCAAGACAGC
>Ga0160428_1000740_pt1 | contig 31449 bp, 27 predicted proteins | sample SolpanmetagenomM_FD_108198 | JGI IMG/M metagenome (GOLD analysis project Ga0160428, IMG submission 108198) | Solar panel surface microbial communities from Lawrence Berkeley National Laboratory, California, USA - M | ecosystem: Engineered > Built environment > Solar panel > Unclassified ... | reverse complement strand
ATTGCTAGCTGCTTCAACAAGGTTGGCTATGAAGCGATCATCTGTCAAAATGAAGCTGATCTTATGGGCTCGGACTTCCAACTTGTATGGGCAGATCTACCAGCACTCAAGCAAGATTCGAAATTGTTGAAGAGACTAGTAAGAAACGCGAGCATCAAAGTCCTCGTCCCTTGCGACACACCAAACTCACCTCAGGAAATACCCGCTTTAGCATCATCACCCTTACATTTCGTCTTTTTACCAAAACCGCTAATCTGGCATACATTCGAACAACGCATCGCAGCTGCACTGCAACCAGCTCCTGTCGCAAAAGAAGTCCGCTTCGCTTCACACACCGAAGTCATTGGTTCCGCTGCGCCATCTCCTGCAGCCACAACTCCGATATCAGCTCTTGCTAATCCACTCCCCACAAGTTCAGCTTCAAAACCACAAAAGCCACCGTCAAAGGCGACCGTTCTTCTTGTTGAGGACAATCCCATCAACTCCCGTCTTGGCTCAAAAATGCTCACATCATTAAACTACAACACCATTGTCGCCGTCGATGGCGTAGAAGCGCTTGAAAAGATACAAACACATGATCATGAAGTAGAAGTCGTGCTGATGGATCAAAGCATGCCAAGAAAAGATGGCATAAGCGCCACACGTGAGATCCGCGAAATGGAAAGAGACGGTATCTTGACTGGTGGCAGAAGGAATGGGAAACGGAGAATAATCATTGCTGTGACGGCTGTGGTGAGTGTGGAAGCGGAGAAGGCGTTTGAGGTGGCCGGTGCGGATGGCTTTTTGGCGAAGCCGTTGAGTATGAAGAAGCTTGAGGAGACGCTGGAGAGGCACTTGAACGGTGATGGCTGAGAAAGTTGCGACCAACAATCACAGCAACAAGCTCGAATTGTAAACATCGCCCAGTCACACCCTCGGATCTCCATACGAAGGGTTTCGGACGTACTCTCGAAACACCAGGATTGCGTGTCATCAGGAGCACACATCTCGTCCGCGGGGTCGACAGATCGGATGTGTCTTAGGCATCGAAAGGCATGTCGAAGCGGACAAGACACCATATACAAGCCGACTATCACGCTTTGTACCAGGAGTAAAAAACAGAAGATGACACAATCATGGCGTCGAGGTGTAAGAATACTCTTCCAGCTTGGGAAAACATATGCATTCGGTGGTGGGCGTCCAGGAAACATAGCATAGCATGGTCGGATCGTTCGCTTGGCTAGGTGTGGAGAAATAGTTGCTTTGTTGGACATTTTTATAATGTTCGAGGCGGCATGTGGAAAGTGGCAATGTTCTAATAGTTGCATGGGGATACCAGGCTTGTGTGAAGTACGATTCTTGCTGATGTTGTTGTTTTGTGTACGTTGATGATTGCTACCAATTAGAGTCCTTCCGGATGCTGCTCCGTAAATGCTAAAGTTAATACCACGACTAGTTCCCCGCAATTGGGATTAGTGTTTCAGTCTTGTTTCATGCTGATTCAAGATGCTTACGCGACGATGAACGGCGATTGGAACTTCCTGGCTATCCCATAATCGAACTGCCTTGGCCCTCTGCAGATGTCTGTATAAAGGTTCGCTTTCAGATTAAACCGAGAGGTCAATATTAGGCTAAAGAAGGTGGGGTAGTCAATCTGCCCCTCATTTGTGATTGACGTAGTAGCATCATCGCCCTCAATAACAAGGCTACGAGACTACAAAGACACTGCACCATCATTCCCTCGCCTTCAGAAAACTACCACTGCTCAGCCCACCATTCCCAAACAATGTCCCCTCTCACCCTCACCCTCAACACAGGCGCATCCTTCCCCGCCCTCGGTTTCGGAACCTACTCAGGCAACCCGGGCGATACCCACAAAGCCACCCTGCACGCTTTGCGCACCGGCTTCCGACACATCGACACAGCCTGGGGCTACAAGAACGAAAACGAGGTGGGTGCTGCAATCAGCGACTTCCTCAAGGAACAGAAGAATGTCAAGAGAGAGGATCTGTTTGTGACGACGAAAGTCTCGGATACGTTGCATAAGCCGGAGGATGTGGAGTGGTGTTTGGAGGACTCGTTGAAGAAGTTGGGTTTGGAGTATGTGGATTTAGCACTGGTTCACTGGCCGATTGCGTTGGTGAAGGAGGATGAGGGGGATAATAATTCGGGCTTTAAGAAGGATGGGGATGGTGAGGTGAGTGTTTTTCGTTTGTGATTGGTCGGATCGGCGGAGAGTGTTGGATTGGGCTTTGATGTTTTGTTTGGAGGTGGTATACTGACTGGATGTCCATTGTAGGCCATCATGGATAAAGAACTCACTGCCAACCCACGCCCGACTTGGGAAGCTATGGAGAAACTACACAAGTCTGGCAAAGCAAAGGCAATCGGAGTATCCAACTGGACGATCAAAGGATTAGAATCCTTGCTCGAATACGCAAAGGTCGTCCCAGCAGTAAACCAAGTCGAGGTAAGTTACATGACGTGCTCATACATACACCAAAACATCACACCCCTCCTTCATCGCGTCCAGACCACAAGCAAGAACTGACAACCCACCACAGATCCACCCCCTCCTGCCCAACGCCAAACTCCTCGACTACTGCACAAGCAAAAACATCTATCTAGCAGCCTACTCGCCCCTCGGCGGTCAAGGCGCAGATAACCCTCTCTTCAACGACTCCGCCCTTGCCTCCGTCGCAAAACAATACAACCACACCATCGTGCAGATCCTGATCGCGTGGGGTTTGAAGCGCGGATATGCAGTGCTAGCCAAGAGTTTCACGCCTGAGAGGATTGAGGCGAATTTCAAGGTGGTGGACTTGAGTCAGGAAGAGTATGATGCTGTGGGCAAGGCGGTGGGGGAGAGGAGTAAGAGGACGTGTCCGTTTTATGCGAGTAAGAAGATTGATGTTTGGGCGGAGAGTGAGTAGGCGTGGGGTGATGGAAGTGAGATTGTGGATGAAATTTTATGAGGCAAGATGAGAGCTTGAACATAAGCACTAGCTCATAATAGTCACTTCTTGCATTCTTGTGAGGCTACTTTGAGCCTTCTCGTATGAGTGTCCTCATCGGTTGTCACATATTCATCTGCTTTGATCTTGCACATATGTAATACCAATCGTTAGGCAGTGCCAGTCGATCACTAATCCGCCTCTCTGTTAGGGTCAAATATTTCCCACCACTTCCCCTGTTACTGACAACCTTCTTTCTCTCCTGTTAGTAACAAATGCCTCCACAGCGAGCAGCAGTCTGGAATCACTACATCAAAGTCGATCAAGCTCCTCAATTTAAGGTAAATCAGAATATATCTCCCCGACAACACGCTTCTAATATCTCACTCGGTGCATATGTCACCCTCGCGGGCCTCACCTTGTTACTGCTTTTGCGTGCTCCCAATCAAAGGCAAGTATTAACATACTCGCTTTCTTTAGGCCGGTCGTGTAGCCTGCAGATACTGCGGCCATCACACCTCATCCTGGAGTGTGCAACGAGCTCAAAAGCATCTACGAGAGTGCCGTGCCGCTGTTCTTGCAAATCAAGTGTCATCTGAACCTGGGGCTGTTGGTACACCGAGGGGTACTCCTTACTCACCAGGACGGCTGGAAGCTATCACGCAGAGTGCAGACGATTACAGAGATTCGCCTACCCCTATGTCGAATATGAGTCATAATAGTGCAATCAAGGATCAGGAGCAGATTCTGGGGCAAAGTATAGATGGTGGGAGGGCAGACAGTGGAGGGGCGGAGCAGGTGGTGCAATTTGATGAGAATGAACGCCCAGCAATGCAGCAGGCTCTGATGCAGCAACAAGAGTCACAGCAATTAGATATGGTGCAACAGCCAGACTCGGTTCAACAGCTTGATCATAAACAATCCGAACAGCCACAGATCACAACCGAGGCTAAGCAGCCTCGAACTGAACAGTCCCAAGTTCAGCAACTTCAGACACAACAGTCCCAGACCCACCAAGCACTACAGCCCCTCGCACCTCAACAGCAACCGCAACAACAAGAACACTCGAAACAGCATACACTAAGCGACGCCGAAGTCCAAAGCTTATGTGCCGAGACCATAGAAGCACGAGACCGCGCATACTGTATTCATCTCCAACTTCCATCACATATCCATCATCACACATTAATTAACCACGCACTCTAGGCCCATACTCACACTTCCGCGTCGGAGCCACCCTTCTCACGCACTCCGGCTCCTTCATCTCTGGCGCCAACGTCGAAAACGCCGCCTACCCCTCGGGCACCTGCGCAGAAAGATGCGCTCTGGGCACCGCAGTCGGCGGCCTGGGTCTGCGTCGTGGCGACTTCCGTGCCATCGGCGTAATCACTGATTTAGGTCGGAAGACAGGTGGACCAGCGAGTCCGTGCGGGATGTGCAGGCAGGCGTTAAGGGAGTTTCTTGATTTGAGCGCGCCGATCTTCATGTTTTATGGAGAGGGCGATGGGGGGTGTGTTGTTAAGACGATGGGAGAGGTAAGTTTGGTGTGGTGGGAAGAGTGGATTAAGGGAGTTTTTGCTGGAGCTAATGTGTAGAGTAGTTGCTGCCGATGTCGTTTGGACCGGATACACTGCCGCCGCCTGATACGATGGATCAGATACAGGCGGGGTCGTGAAGTGTGGAGATGTGGTGCAGAGGGAGCTGTGATAGCTGGAGTGAGCTATGCCAGTTGGCTAAATACAGACCAGCAGGACTCGAAGAAGCTACACAATGATAGATATAGACTTTTATGCCCTAACGAGCTCTTCTGTCGATACATATCTTATCACTTTGTGAAGCGCCACAGCGCAGAAGGAGATCAAACCGAGCCGCGTGACTGAGAACAACCATGATATATCAGTGACTGCGTCGAAGAATAGTAGAGCATGCCCGATCAGAAAAGGCGGCCAATGTTCTTGGCAAGTCGGCTACATAGTATGAGGCTGGGTGCTGACTGCTTGACGCTACGTCGTCGCGATCTTCCGTATTGCGATATCGACACGCACTAATTCCTTTTGGCTTACTGTGCGCGTCTGCGTGCCGCATGAATATACCTCGTCTCTATTTGCGAATTCACTAGCAAAGGCGCCGTTCCCACGTTTGCTTCCACCGTGCCATTGCCTTTAGTGAACCTTTGGAACTTACACACCTGTTGACCACCGAAATCACGAATCGCCCTCACCAACACTCACCCCTCGCCCTCTTCCCCTTCCCCTCGCCCATTCTCCACCCCCTCATCCACCAACCACCCCCCAACAACAACCCCGGCACTGGCACACCAAAACGCCAACACGACGGCAACAACCTTGGCACTATACCTATCCTGTATCGTGCCAGCAACTACAGGGCCAACAACCGTGGCAGTAGCCATGGCCATGTTGAAAAGGGCGTAGGCGGTTGCGTAGGCGGATTGGGTGCCGAAGATGGAGGGGTTTTGGGATGTGAGGGTGTCGACGGCTTGGGAGAGGTCGGCTGCTAGAGGGGAGATTATGAGGGTGAGGAAGAGTCCTGTTGTTGTTAGTTGGGGCAAGTTGGTTGTAGTTGAGGATGTGGCGGGGCGCGGTTTTTGGTGGAGTTTGTGGTAGGAGCATGTGCAATCTGCACTGGTGCAAGCAGTATGTGTGTTGTTTTAGAGTGTCTTCGAGCAGTGATCTGGCTGGTCGTCTTCGGTGTGATTCTCGAGAGTCTCCAAGGCCTGGTACACAGTTGAAGGGCGAAGAAGGGAGTAGGAAGTGCGATGATATTTGAAAAGAGCAAATCGGAGGAACGTACCAATCAAAGCCAACAGTCCACACAACAAAACAACCTCTCCTCCCAGCTGCCCATTTTCTGAATATCCAACCCACCTCAACGCCAACAATGGCGGGACGCCCAACAAACACCCTGCCACAGCAATTCTTCTGTTCCCGAACCGATCAGCCAGCTTGCCCGCGAGTGGTCCAGTGAGTGCTGGAATAGCTATGCAGAGAAAGATAAGGCCAGCACCTAGGGAGTCCCAGCCAAAGCGACGTTTGACAAAGAGAGGTAGAAATGCATCGAATGAGGCTAATAGGCCGAACTGAGTGAAGACGCCGTAGGTCGAGGCGAGGATACGAGGAGAGCGGATGAGGTGGAAGAGAGGCGGGAGGTTTGACTTGGGAGGTGGTGAAATGGGTGCTGTGGAGTCAATGTTTGTGGTAGAATCTTTTCGGAGGCTTTCTTCCGAGGAGTGGTGTGCTGTTGCTGGTGTGATATGGAAGTCAAAATGACCAAAGGTTTCGTAAATGGGTTGTGTAGAAGGCCACCGTTGTTGTTCGTTTGCCAAGTGAGGATGAGAGGACGTGTCGATTAGGATATATTGCTTGGCTATACGTTTCTCAATCATCAAACTGATCAGGATGATATTCAAGCCGATCAAACCAATCATCATGCCCAGGACGCCCCATAGTCCTGTTTTGGAGTACACGACGCCACCTAGAAGTGGGCTTATGACCAAACCTACGCTGCTACTAGAAAGAGCTGTGCCCATCTTTGTAAAAATCAGTCTTGATGACTGGATAGCGATTCTCCTCACATTAACTTACCCATTGTGCTAATTCGTCCTTTCCTACTGTATCTACAGTCAAGGCCAAGCCTACAGTCCACACTATAGCAGCCGAGAACCCTTGCAGAATCCTTGAGATAAGTAGAACCCATACAGACTCGCTTGCTCCAAGAAGTGCGGTTGAAGCTGCCATTACAGGGAGGCCAAGTAGAAGTGGATATTGCCGAGACACGCTTTTGTCAGCATACCACCCGCAGATAGCTACATAGCAGGGGACTGTCAATTAAGTTCGAAAGCCAGTTTCAGATATTTCGAAGGTCATGTCCGAAACTCACCACAATTACCAAAGGATGCAAACATAAAAGGATGAAAACTTACGCGAAGCAATTAGAATAGCACCTCCAAATGCCGCGAACAGCGCACTCGTCCACAGTTGTTCCATTCCTGGGACTATATGTCCACGGTCAGATAGTATGAAGGGCAATACTGGTACGAGGACGCCATAGATGAAGCTGTCGGTGAAGAGGGCGATGCAGACTGTGACAAGGATGAACCATTGTGAAGAGCGGTATTTGAGGAGGTAAGGCGCATTGGCAGTGTAGTGAGAGGCAGAGTGAGATGCCTGCCAGGCCTGGGCTTTGGGGAGGAGGCTAGTTATGGACGAGTGGCGTGTATGAGTGCGGGTTGTCATTGTAGCTGGATGGATCGGACTTGTCGAGTAGTCAGGTATTGCTGGCGTGATCTCGGCAATCACACAGACGCGTCAATACTGCTTTGGTCTCCGGCAGCACGTTGGATAAAGATCCTTTCAATATTTTCAGGAATGACTCTCCAGTCAATGAATGTACCTCAAATCCTGTCTGTTTTGATTCAATTTCATAGCATAGCGATATAATATGCCAGGATGTAGTACGAAAGTATCTGGCAAGATTTCATCAGAACAATATCATCACTAGATAAGAAAATCAGAATACAACAGACAATGCATTGAAATGAAGCAGAAGCAATATGGCAAAGGCTACTGTACAGTTGCATAATAAGTAGAGGAAGAGAGAGAGGTTGAAATAACGAGATGGAGTCACGTGAGGTGAAAGATAGGGGAGGAAGGCGCGTTCAGGGAGAATCTCCGCCTTAGGCACGTTGGCCAGTATGCAGATTCCCTTTGTCGGGTCAGGAGTAGTGATCATATGGCTGCGTTGGGTGAGTGTTCTGAAACAAGCAATGTAGACTTCTGCTCACAATCTTCAGGTGTCTTTAGCGCGACTTTGCTAAAGTCTCACCTCTTCATCGCCTTCTTGTCATACTAGCGTTTGCCATAGTCTCATAACCTCGTCACGAAGCGGTATATCTCGCGTCACGTCGAAGAGACGGCCGCTAAGTCACATTGACATCACTCTGGTATAATTTCTCAAGGCATTTTTCTTATTTTTATTCTTGCTTAACTGCAACATGACAAAAGCAAAGCACACCGAGGATAAGCGAGCACGGAAACGAAAGCATGAAGACACAGTGTCAACACGCCAAAAAAGCAGCCTCGGGCCAAACGTCGAGAGGTCAAGCCACAGGTCGCGCGACCACTCGTATTCCCTGCTGAAATATGGCACAAAATTGCATCGTACCTGTCATTAAGTTCAGAAGGTTGTCTCAGCTTGACTTGCCGTGGTTTATATGACAGGCGTGTCTTGTACAAACTGGCCCACATGCCCAAAGTCTCGACAAGCTACAGGAAATTTGCAGTCCTCACCAGGATTGGTTGTCTTCCAACCACTGTATGGCAGAAGGTCGTGTCTTTCCTACCTCTTAGCGATCAGGCTTCCTTGGCTCTGTCGTCCGCTTACCTCTATACTAGATTGGGCAAAGATTACGGAATGCTAGCAAAACTTCAGCTGTCAAGCAGGTGCAAGGAAAGGCTGAAGACCTTGTATCGGATACCTGATATGTTCGATAAGAGGACTTTGTGCGCGCCATGCGTGCAATACCATGAGACGGATCTCTTCATGCCCAAGGGCCGGCTGAGCGAAGTAACTGAGTTCAGTTCCGGGTTCGTGAAGATCGCAGATACCGACAACTATTGGCGTGACTTGCACAACATGTTGAGAGTTGATTGCGACAATATAGAGGATGTTGATGCAGAGTCGAAGGGGCTTGACGGTAGATCTGGATGGGAAGCCATAGTGCAGTACCGGTACGACGACGAGACCGATAACTGGCTGGCTAACATCGACGGACTATTACCATTCCACTGCTACAGAACCTCGGCAAGATCAAGCTCCCTGGCCTTTGCGAACATCACCGCAATCAATCTCCAACACTAGCTGCCGAAATACATACGCTGCTAGACAATTATCCTCGACCTTGGGAAGATCGAAAGCTCTTGGGCTACAGCGGCGTAACTAGGCGTTGCGCCTATTGTCCTACTGAATTCATTATAATGATAATTTGCTGAGATATAGATACTAACCGAGCTTGGGCAAAGGCACGAACATGAACGAAGCCAGAGCGCGCAAGCGTGCAACGCACGAGCTCATAATCTGCAAAACGATTGATCTAGGTTCAATGTACACCCCTCATACTCGAGAGTGGAAGGCTCTGACGACGTACTGGGAGGAGGATACTATAGAGAAGACTCCATTTTAAACAAAAATTGCTCGTACTATATTTTCACGCTTGGCGGGTCCCGGGTCGTTGGAAGACACACACATAAGCACGCTAGATAATGGTGTCCTAGCACAGCATAAGAATGGTGATCTTCCAAGCTATACACGCATTGTCGCAGAAGTAAAACACAAAATTTGTAGTTACATATCTCCAGCAGTCGGCTCGAACGATCGCAGGACGCCATGAAGGAGGAACAAGTCTGATGTCGTGAGGCTCACGACACGATAGCGTGGGCTGTATACAGACGATCAGCATGGCGACCATTTGATAGTGGTACTGCGCAAGGCGGTGTGAACAAAGTAAATAAAACAGCAGTGATTCTCAAACACAAGGGACACATCTGAAAAGGCTCAGATGTTCTGCGACGAAGAAACAAGGACGAAAAGCAGGAAAGAGAGGCATGCTATGCTTGATAATGATGGTGATGATGTGGGTAAAGCAGATCAGAAGAATCACGACTAGGGAAGAGGTAGTTGACGCAACCAATGGCAACTGTGGACAAGACAACCGTTACCAAGGGAGTTCTGCTGTACAGAATGATAGGCCACAGAGGCTTTGCTCAGGCATATTCTAGGGAAACAGCGGAGCGAGATGTGACTGGCACGGTTGCTGGAGTATAAGGATATGCTTGGCGCGGAACAATGAAATAACGTGGAGCAGCACTAAGCTAACGTGCGAATGGCACACTAAGAGCTGGTTCGAAAGTGCGTAAAGTTGCGCTCATGTAGCTAGTCAATCCTGCCAGCTACCAACAAAATACAATCGTAAAGCAAAACGTAGTGGCCAATTCCAACCTCGCAGTCATTTTGACATTGTACCAACTCCCCACACATCACACCTTCACCTCAATAAACATATTTATACTGCTTCGCCCTCCCAGCCGCCTCCTCAGGCGCATCCATAATCTCCTCACTATCATGCACCAACAACCCGGCCTTCTCCAACCTCCGGTTCTCGCGCATAAGGTACAAAGTCAACGCCAGACTGGTAACAGTAATTAACAGACACATTCCACAGCTGACCCAAGCGCCCTTGTGGTAGTAGGGTTTCTCTTTTGCAGGGAAGAGATTTGTGCCGAGTACTGAGGTATGAATGTTAGCATGAGAAAGGGAAAAAGATAGGAAGGAGGATAAAGATTGTAAGACGTACCAGGACCACATTGTCCGATTAGGCCGAGGATTGTGTAGGAACCTGCGCGCTTGGACTCGGAGGAATGTAGGTTTGCCGTCCACTATGAGCTTGATGTCAGCAAACGTTTCTGCTGATGGAGAGATGCGATAAACCAACCGTAAGAATGACAGAAACACACACGAATACTTGAATCGAGAGGAAGATTCCTATAATTCTTTTTGTCAGCCAACAGATGATCTAGTACAACAAACCGATCTAGCCAAGAAACATACCGATATATCTCGCAACAGGACTCTTTGACGTTCCCAGCAAAATGAAGCCAATTGCAGCAACTAAGCTGTAGAAGGTTACAAAAGGTCCTCTGATTTTCGCCTTATCAGTCGCCCATGCTGTGATAAGGATGGTGCAGAAAACGAGGACGTATGGTGGCGCGGTCAGTCCTTGGCTTTGGACGGTCGTAAAGATGCCGAGCTCGGAAATGATGGTGGGTGCGAAGAGAGGTAGACTGGCGAAGCTGACGTTGACGGAGAAGTACATGATGGCTGGTAGATAACCTGGTATTCTTGTTAGAATCAAGTTGCCCAATATCATAGCTGAAGGAAAAAGTCCCAGAGACGTACTCTTCGGGTCCATATACGCGGCAAATACCTCTCTCATATTGACACCAGCCTTTCCTCCCAAGACTTGGTTCCTGCCAACCATACTCTTCGCAATCCCCTTCTCCCGCTCAGTCAAAAATTTGGCCGTAGTAATACTATCCGGCAAGTAAAAGAACGTCCACACAGCCAGCAGCAGAGTCGGTAACCCCTCAATCAGAAACAAGATCCGCCACGGACCAAGCGAGCCTTTAATGAAAGGTTCAATGTTGTGGACGGAGAAGTACATAATGGCGGATGGAATTTGATTGGCCGAGAAGTGTGCGGAAAGGAGTCAAAATGCTTGTTACTACCAAATTTGGTGGGTCCCACCATATTCTAAACTCGAACCTCACCTCATCTCATAATTGAGGGGCAGCTACCGCAATATGCCTACCGTCGTTGTACCATTTGAATATGGCTTTAGCCTGACGAGATCAGGTAGAATAGCACCACAACTTGAAGAACCGATGTCATACCCAGCACCACCTCCGCAGCGTTACGAACCACCTCCCGATACAGATCCACGAAGCACGAAGCTATCAAGAGGAGGATATACCAAGATGGATATGGCATCAATTAATAATCCAGACTTCACCGGGCAGCCATACAGCCAATACAAATTGAATGGCAAAGCTCCCGTCAAAACCTGGAAACAAGTGAACGGTGGCAAGAAAAAGCCCTCAATCCCAAAAAGCAGTACTCGTAAGGCACCTTTCATGCTACAATGAAACTACACCTAACCAGTTCGTCAGCTGCTTCAAAAAGAAAAGTAAATGCCAGCAGCAAAAGTGGCACAAGACGCAATGTAAGTGCGAAACTATCCCGTCTCATTCAACACACTATTACATTTCCGTTTCTTCAGCGACATCACAGAACTGGAGGATTCTCGTGTGAACGAAATGGTTACCGTCTGATTTCGTTATGCTTCTTTGGGGAAATGCCCGCTAATTTTGAATTTGTTTTTAGAAACGTCTCAAAATCTATGAAGACAGTGAGGATGAGGCGGGTATTTCGAATGCAAAAATGCTTCTGGTAAAGGAAGATGAAAGCGAGATTGAGATTGAGAATGATGAGGAGTATGATAATGATGATGACGATCACGATCACCAAGACTACGATAAGATGGATCTTGATGAAGGAGTGGGCCGCACGAGCGCAGAGTCAACAGGCCGGAGGAGATCTGCAAGAATCGCATCTATAGAATATAGCAAATAATCTTCGATCATGAACATAATATCATAGTACCATAATATCCATGTAGACAAAGCTCACGATGCGGCGAACATCACGTTAGCTGAAGTCCAGCCAAAAAAAGCAAGCATTTCTCAAGCACAACAAAGTCACGCCAAACATCAAAGCCACTCCAAATGGCTCCGCTCTCGTCTCAAAATTTGCGATAGTCACACTCCAAGTGTGACTGCTGAACTGTGTGGTGAGCATCGTGACTATGGCCAGTTCAGACACGACCAAATGCAGGAGTTCCCGCCGAGGTCCATGCGCCAGCACACTACAATCCCTTCAATAATGCTCTCCGTTTGATCTTCTCGCCTCTTCGATGTTGGAAGGTATCGTGCGGCGCAAGATATCATCATTCACAGTATTCGTTCCATGCTTGTGCCTCTTTTCCGCCCCGGCAATCTCATTGACACTGGTCCATCCAAACTTTTGCCGTTCTGTCTGATATCGTACAACCTGCCCGATTTCTGACCTCGAACTGTGTTTCTGTGTATCGAATACGTCAAAGGTAAGAGTTGCCCAGGACTCTCCAGCTTGACCTTTTACTCCTTGGTTGTACTCTTTGTGATTGGTTGCGACAGTCTGCTGGTCATCCCGGGAGGGTTTGATGGATTGTGTAAAGACAGGTTGTGTGCTGTAGTTCTGTGCAGGCTGCGCGATTACCTGTATAGGTACCATTTCATCCTTTGTCTGTGGCAGGTCAATACGCCGGCGTCGTGCTGTCTTCCTCGGTTTTGCCCGATTACTCTTCTCTTTTGATTGACGACACCTCAGACACGTCTTCAGTACTCGATCTCCCTTAACATATGCGGCGCGAGGTTTTTTGGTGCAACATTGACCGCAGCGTATTGAATCGGTTGTGACAGCTTCAGCCTGAGGTGGTATAGCTCGTCCAAACACACCAAACATTGTGTGGGAGTGAGAGTGTTGTAGGTCGTGAGATCACAGAAGGTTGACAGTCGGTGATGCTTGATAAAGCGATAGCGAGAACCAGAAGCAAGGGCCCAATATAGTGAAATGCGAAGCTGTGAGATTGGTTACTAGCTAGTGCTCCAGCCATTAACAGAGCTCATTGATACTCCGTAGCGACTGGCCCACGTGATATATTAGTAAGCATTATCATGTGTCACAGTCGCGAAGCCTTTTGCAATCTTCGTACACGGGAAGGTCTAGCCGATAGGGCTGACACCGGAACAAAGTTGAGTCTAGCACAAGACCAGAAGGCGCATCAAGCATGAACTGCTGCGAAAGGCAATAAGAGCCCCTCAAGTGATGATGACGAACAAATAATTAGACTCTAGTGCAATATCTAGCCAGAAGCCAAGGACTTTCACCCGAGTAGCCTTACCTGCAAGTGCAGTGCTAGTATTCCCGAACCCAAACTCAAAACCAAACTTGAAATCCAAATCGAAACTCAAACTCAAGCACTTGTAATCAAAATCGAAACTCAAACTCAAACTCAAACTTAAACTCAAATCTCAATCTCAAATCCCAATCTCAATCCCAGACGCAAACGCAAACGCAAACGCGAACCCCAACTCAAGCTTAGGGACAACCGAAAGCCAGTGCATGCTGGCAATGTCACTGTCCAGCAGTGGTGCCGCCATGAGCCCATCTCCATTCAATCCTCTTCGATGATGGTCATATTCTGATCGATGATCGTGTCCTCTTGCCAGGCGCGAAGGGTTAGTCCTGATGATGTGCGAAACTCGAACTGCGGCAAGACGTACTGAGCTGGCACGAGCATGTCGGTCAGCTCATCAGCGATGGTCCGGAACTTGAGTATCCTTTCAGTCTGGTCCGAGTGATTTTCTTTGTAATGAGCCGTCAGGGACGCCACAAGTGTACAAGACCATGCGCAGTATCTGCACTTGAGCGCCAGTGATGGAATGTGACACCTTCTGAAATGGGCTCTCAGATTACTTTTAAGAACCTTGGACTTTTTCGCCTGATGGTCACTTGAGCTCTGATCATAGTCGCAGTCATCCCATTCACAGTCGAAATTCCCACCGTACATGATTGTGCCGGTGTGACCTTGAGGCACGGCAAGGAAGTGCGTGTCGTATACGTGTTTCTATGGCTTGCGTCAGTGAGAGTCGTGAGAATTACTGGCAAATGAACTCACCACGAGGTCCGCCTCCACTGTACCCACGTGTGTGCATGAACCCCATTCGCATTTGAGACGTGTTGAGCTATCGTCGATATCACTTGCATCATCCCCCTCTCCAGGCTTCGGTATTGCAAGTGGTGACCTTTTACTCAGTGTATCTCTGTGTGTCCAGGAACAAGGGAATCCTGCCTCCTTGCATGCTCCACATTGTTCATCTCCTTCCTCAAAGTGGCACCAGGTGTTTTCTGCACCAACCCTGTGGTGGAGATAGCATCGATCACACAACGTCCTATTGTTGTCAAATACCTGCGCATCGTCTACGTGATAGGTCTTCGGTTCTCCAGCTATCTTCATGGCACCAGCTATCTTCATCTCATTACCTATTGATTCCAAGTCCTTTTTGGTGACAGGACCAAGCTCAATGTCGTCATACGTTCGAATAGCTGGCTGTATATTCACAATCTGATGCTCCAAGTCGAAAATGACATTGCGCAATTCGGCAAGACCAAGGCGCCTCTTTGTGATAAACAATGGCCAATCATCCGGAATCTTGATTTGCTGGAAGAATGCCAAGATTTGAATAGCAACAGCTAGCGACTGGTAGCCATGTGGCTCAAAAGCTTCATGATCTTCAACGTGTATCCTTGTCCGGCGAAAATACAACTTCCACCACGACTTGTCCTCGTCGTCCTGATATAGTACACCAGCAGCTATTTTGCGTGCACCTTGTTCGAATGAGAACACGTCAATGGAAGAGTTGACGTATAAGGACTGCGGATGAGGCGTGTTTGCACGAGATACTTCCACGAAGGGATAGCACTCTGTCCCCTCGACAGGACCAATCTCTGGATGAGTGTGAAACCCTATACCCCCGATTGTGAAAAAGTCTTTGTTGACCCTTGTATTGCTCTCGCTCAAGGTTACTCGCAAGGGTGGTCGGATATGGAAATCAACCAGACCCGCGACATGATACCTTGACCACCTAACTTTCTCATGACTCTTCCATGTATTACCAAGAGGGCTGTCATAATTTAACCCTGTCTTCGCTGTTCCAAAGTCACCGTCCCGTTTGCAACCGACATGCCAGTCCTGGATAGCGTTTTCCACTAGATCGATTATAAGACGTGCTATTTTGCGCATGGAGACAGCGCGTCGAAGGGCTTCGTACTCGACATTTGTAGCTGTTCCTGTAGGGTGGTTGTTCTCATCACGAGCTGTGGTAGCAGACGTCGCAATAGAAATGGTCGTCAGAGGGGCAAATTCTGCAGGCATTCGCACACCCTCATACTCGACTTCCTCATGATATTCATCTTCTTCAACGTCTCCTTCGTCAACCATATCCTGTTCGCGGTAAATGTCATTATCGTCTGCCTGATTAAGGACATCATCGACTGCTTCGTCGAGTTCGTCAGTGGAGACAAGCTGGCATTTGTGGTTGTATGTTTCGAATAGCCCTATCATGCATTGCTCCACCATATCTTTCAGCAGCTTGTCGCCATCCACTAGCTCACAAATTGGTATCATGTAAGTAGTGACAGCCTGACGAGCAATCCCGTAGTGTATCGAGTGCTCGGTGGTGTGAGAGAACGTCGCCCAACGATGGCTACCATGGCGTACTGCAAAGTTATTTGTCTGGCCGATATAGATATAGGTGGAATTGTCTTCGAGGATGTAGATCCTCATATAGATACCACCATATCCTGGAGTTGGAGTCGTCATCGTGATGTGAGTGTCTGGAGAGTGACGGATAATATCATGCACAGTAAACTTCTTTTGGTCAAAGAGATCTAGATAGCCTGCGGTCCTAAAGCCGTTGATGATGGCCGTCAAATCTGATGGACCTTGTCGCACCAGTCGTCTGACCAGTCGGCTTTTGAGACCCAACTTGTCTGTCTGTTGTGCAGCGCTAGACAAGATGCGTGAGATATTATTACCAAGGCGGCCATGTTCTTGAGCTGGGTAAAGCTCGATTGGCGGTGTCTCGATGGTAATATCGCCATATTTGACCTGTGATCCGATCACTACAGTATGAAGAGGCACCCAACCCACGTTTACACCAACATCAGGGTGGTATGGCTGAACGAGTATGACATGAGGATTGGCCAAATCAAGCCCAAGAACTTTGCCGAAAGAGCCTTCGAAAATTGACTGCATACCCGAAGTCACGTGTGTTTGAGTACAGGAAAAAGGATATCCACGCAAATCGAAGGGCTTCTTCATCTCTGTGGCTTTTGTACCAGTATACAGCATTTTGTTCTCTTTGTCGAGAACAAGACCTTCTGGTATTTCTCCTCGAGCTTCGATCTCCGAAAGTAGCGAAACGAACACAACATCTGGAAGATGTGTCCATTTCAAAGTCTTGGTACTATCAGGCTCAGGCCCAGGAGCATGGTCGCGAAGCCAGGTCTTGACGTCATTCATGGTCCACTCTGTTTGAGATGGTGTATCTCTACCAAAGCCTGCGAGAGCATCTATAGCAATCTGCACACGGCCTAACTTACGTCGATCGACAATCATGACTTGACCTTCGCGAACTTCCAGAGTCAGGCCAATATCACCAATGATGGCTTTTGTCAGGCGATAGAGGTCGACATCACTACATACTGGAATGATATCTGCAGTCGTCTGTACCGGGACACGATGACCCGTCTTGTTCGCTCGAAGCTGTGAGCACCAGATGCCGAAGCTGAGTGTGCCTTTCCAACCACTCATTGACAGGGTTTTCGTCCAAATCTCGCGAAGTGCAGTGAGCGCCAACTCGTCTTCAAGCACATTCCGTTCTAAGTCGTCAGTCAAATTGGTTGTTGGTGTCAAAAGAGTAGGTCCACTGAGAGGAAGAACCTTGATTGACGATTTCCAAATCCGCACGGACACAGGCAGACATCTGAAAGTGACAAGGTTGTTCAAAAGTCCACCGAGTATGTCGTCAGGAACAGGTTGCCACTGAAGATTGAGCTGGGCAAATCCGTTAATCTGATCGCATTGATACAGCTGGGCGGAGAGGTCTTTGAAAGACCATTCACGTTCTGTTGATAACTCGTGATGATAGTTGTCTGCCATCAATTGAAGAATCATTGACAGTGTATGCAATCTACCACCTGAACGGAAGTCAATGACCGTCATTGTGCCACCACTGCGCTCGACTCTAAATCCAGGATCGGCTGCAGAAAGGATGATCTTGAGATCGTGATCGGTCAATTTCGAAAGAATGTCTTCACTCTTGAACATAACACCGCCAGATTGAGCAAGACGCTGTCGAAGAAGCCTGAGAGGAGTCGTGCCTGTCCAGTAGTCCGACGAGCAATAGTTGTCCATCAGAGCTCGAAAAATGCCTTGAATATCTGCATCCCCACGCACGTCGAGCTCTACATCGTCTGTCACGTTTGCTTGTAACTCTGGTACTTGGAGAGCCGTGAATGAATATGGCGTGTGATATAATGACTCATACACACATTTGAACACGGCATCCGTCAGGTCAGTAAGCTCGAGGACGAAGTCATTCCAGTCTAGCGCGTCAATAAATTCCGGCATCAGGGTTGCAAGATGTTGACGAAAGGCATTTCGCGCAGCAGTCTTGATATTCAGGCGAAGCATGAACTGAGGTTCGATACGAGGAACGACATCCTCCAGGATTGTGCTGTGACGAAGGATGAAATGCAGGCCTTTGTCGCTGTCTGTCGTTCCGGCTGGGTCGATGATTGGCTGCTTATAAGCAGCGGAGACCTTCTTCAATTTCTTCGTCACAATCTCCTCATTGGGTGTTCCTCCTTCTCCTGCTGTGCTTTCAACAACTCTGCGAACCAACCACCATTCCTTCTCTTGCTCAAAATACCGTATCTCGTCGAGCATCTTTTGGAAGGTCACAACAGATCAAAGATGCGGGCTGGTTCTAGAGACTCACAGCCTGAGTCACGCAGAATAGGTGCCTTTTACTTGGAAGCAGTGGTGATGAGTTTGTGATTGGTGTTGTGTCGTTGGTGAAGAGCGTTCAACGCTCAGCAATTGGGGTCGATGGGCAGTCAGAATGGTGATCTGCTGGTGTTTGTGCCTGGTTGGCTCGTGTGGCATCGAGTAGCACTTGGTGCCTCAGATGTAGCAAGACGGAGGTAATGTGCGGTCGAGAAGCAGAGGGAATGGGCGTGAAGGTGGACGGCGGAGCAAGCAAACGCATATTCATCTACTTCAGGGTACACGATAAACAAGATCTATTGGGCACCGTTAAAATTAGAAGGCAGGGGCGCGCATGTGTTTCAGATCTTTCAGCTCTCTCATCGGTTGTGCTCGAGCTATTTCACAAATGATCACCACAATATTGTTACAGCTCGAATGCCACAACAGAGGCGCCGCAAGGTCAAATCCTTGGATCTCCGAGCTCAAAATGCTGCTTTGTGGCCACTATGCCATCAAATTGCCCTGCAGATCGGTCAATAACCTTGCTGAGGTGGCCCAAACACGATCATGCAGGGGGCCGACATAAGTAAACATGGGGTACGACCCTAGAAACTTACAACATCTTTGTGCAATATCTCGACCTTTTATCCACCCTAATCATTGTAGTGTGGTGGTGTGTGGTGGTGGATTAGGAACGTGTTTCAGCACGACGAGCAAGCCGTTCTTTGTCTAGATTGTCACGACTTTCTGGTGGTCTTTCGTAGCTGGAATTTGGACTGCCATTTTCGAGCCCACGCCGGAAATGGTGTCTCAATTGGATCTAGTTCGTTATTGTGTTTCAGAGCGAAACATGGACTAGACGCTGGAAGTAGTCGGGTGGTCTGGTCATCACGTCCGCCAAGCCGAAGTGAATTTTATTGCTTCGAACTTGTCTCGAGCATCTCGTTATTATTGTACGTGTTGTTTTAAGCTCCTCCATTAGTAGTTAAGTGAGTTGGACAGGTGCTTCAATCAGTTACGCGGGTCAATATTTACATAATTGAGCTGATTCACTTTGTGATAGAGCGCTTGTTTCTCACAATCTCGTCCTCGTTCCACTCAATAACTACAATAGCAAACATACCAAGATTGATGCTGGTAGAAGTAACATACCGCTTAGTTCTGGCGACGCCGAGGATAGCATGGAGTTGATGGTGGGCAATACGATAGTGTAGTCCTTATTAGCATTTTTAGAACGGTACCATACAGGTTGTCCACCTTCTTCGGCTTGAGATGCGAGGACAAAACCGGGCGATCGGCAGAGGACCCCACATCACGACTTGTACCAGTGTACTTCCCTTCGGGTTTCGCTGTTTCAACGCCATCCATCAGGAAGTTCGCCGAGCTACATGAACTACACTTCCGGCTATAATCTGTTACCTTTAAAGTGTGTCGAATGAAAAGTCTAAGTCATCGTGACCTTTCTTCCCATGTGACTTGTTTTTTTCGGACTCACCATACAGATACCCTGTGCTCGAAAGAATCGTTGCCCGTGTCAAGCGAGAACACCACTTCCCAACCTCAATCATGCCAGCAGAAACATTCGACGTGATAGTCATCGGCAGCGGCAACGCAGGCTTCTCTGCAGCAGTCTCTGCACGCGAAAGCGGTGCCCCTCACGTCCTACTCCTAGACAAATGTCCCTCAGCCTGGGCCGGTGGCAACAGCACCTTCACCGCTGGCGCCTTCCGCACAGTCTTTAATGGCCTCGACGACGTCCTTCCCATCGTGCACAACGTATCCAAAGAAATGGAGACTAAAATTGACATGGACGCCTACACAGAACAGAACTTCTACGACGATCTGAATAAAGTCACCTCCAATCGCTCGCATCCCGAACTAGCGGATGTGTTGATCAAGGAGTCGAGGGCAACGACCAAGTGGTTGGCGAAGAACGGGATCCGTTTTGTGTTAAGTTTCAATCGTCAGGCGTATGAGATTGATGGACGGCAGAAGTTTTGGGGAGGAATGGTGCTGGCGACCATGGATGGTGGAAAGGGATTGATTGCTGATCATCAGGCTGCTGCGAAGCGGGCGGGCGTAGAGGTGCGGTATGAGAATGCGGTCGTGGGATTACTGCAGAGGGATGATTCGAGTGTTTATGGTGTTGTGGTGAGGAGAAAGGATGGCTCGATTTATCGTGTTCATGCCAAAGGTGGTGTCGTGCTTGCAGCTGGCGGCTTCGAGGCGAACCCGCAGATGAGAAGTCAGTTTATTGGTCCTGGATGGGATCTTGCGAGCGTAAGAGGTACACCGTACAATACTGGCGACTTGCTGAATATTGCCATTAACACAGCTGGAGCTAAGCCAGCTGGGAATTGGAGCGGTTGTCACAGCACTTGCTGGGACGCTCAAGCACCATATGAAGCTGGTGATCAAGTGCTCACGAACCAGTTTACAAAGAGCGGATACCCGTTAGGTCTGATGTTCAACGCAGACGGCGACAGATTCGTGGACGAAGGCATCGACATGAGGAATTTCACATATGCCAAGTTTGGCAGAGAGATTCTGAAGCAGCCAAATGGCATTGCGTTCCAAGTATGGGATGCTGATGGTGCCAAGTGGTTGAGGAAAGAGGAGTATGCAGAGGACGTGGTTGAGAGAATCAGTGCCGATACGATCGAAGAGCTTTCCGAGAAGATGGAGAAGAAGGCGCTGATTAACCCTACTAGGTTCGTGCAGAACATCAAAGAATACAACGAAGCCGTCAAGGCGAATAGAGAGGAATTCCCTAACGTCAAATTCGATCCGAGTGTAAAGGATGGACTATCAACGAGATCATCGAACGGTGGCTTGACACTAGACAAGACGAATTGGGCTTTGCCAATCACGAAGGCACCATTCCTAGCTGTTAAGATTACAACAGGTATCACGTTTACATTCGGTGGTCTGAAAGTAGATCCGAAGACGTCGGGTGTGATCAGTCAACAGACGAATGAGGTTATTCCTGGATTGTATGCAGCGGGAGAGATGGTTGGTGGATTGTTTTACACAAATTATCCCGGTAAGTTCGTCGAACTTGGTCATTCAGAGGAAGTAAAAGTGCTAATAAGTTTTGCGTAGGTGGAAGCGGACTTACGAGTGGTGCTGTATTCGGTAGGAAGGCTGGTAAGTATGCTGCGGAACGAGCGAGGTCGTCCACGGTGCCTGATGTGGTGGCGGCGCTGTAAAGTCGATACTATAGTTTGGTGCTATAATGGCATATTGATGTCGGATATTCATGATTTGTTTCAGTCAGCCGCCTTGACGCGGTGGCGTGTTCACCATCATTGTCCCGAGACAGCAGGTCGAAACATGTCGGGTTTGTCAGTTTCGAGAGAGGAAGGTGTATTCAACAGTCTAGACCGGGCCCCACCTTATATCTTACATGTACCTCATGTACTCAACACGCATGGTCAGCGCTAAAGCATTGATTACCAGGACGCGTTGTACGTTGTGTGCCGAGATGTAGAAAAGGCTCGGAATGCCGATCAATCAACATTGGCTATAAGACTTAGCGAAGTTCAAACTATCTGCAAGACCTCAGGGCAATTTCTCGTGCAAGCTTATCTATTTCGTTCACAAGCCTCTTCTACCTTCTACCTTGAGTACATGGATTCATCAACTGAACATGTTGACCTCGCCGTCATTGGCGCCGGTATGCAAGCAGACTGGAATATTCTTATGGCCCATGTCTCCTAACAATTTGCAGGCTGGGCCGGCCTTTGTGCAGCAAAGACTTATCTACAGCTCTATCCCACCGCCAAGGTCATTGTGCTTGATAGTCAGGCCAGTCTTGGTGGTACATGGGCGCAAGAGCGTCTCTATCCCAGAGTGAAGAGTAATAATCTTTATGGAAGATTTGAGTTTCCAGATTTTCCCATGGATCAGTCGTATGGTGTCAAACAATGGGAGCACGTCCCCGGTCCGATCGTGCATGAGTATCTTACAGACTATGCCAGGGCATTTGGAGTGTATGAGCGTATCCGCTTGAACACCTGGGTCGAGTCTGTGGAAGAGATCACGGATGGTGACGACTCGACCTGGATGCTCCAGCTCAAGAAGCAAGACTTAACATCAGCTCTCTCAGCTAACAAGCTCATCATTGCCTGCGGGCTGACCAGTCATCCCAACATGCCTGTGATCGCTGGATCTTCCCACTTCAACGCACCACTATTCCACTCCGTTGATCTCGCAAAAGCCTCGCCCGGCATACAAGCCTCTAAGCCAGCCAACGTTGTCGTCCTCGGTGCTTCAAAGTCCGCGTGGGATGCCGCCTATGTCTTCGCAAGCGATCCAGACACCACCACAACAGCTCACATCATCATTCGCGACTCTGGGAATGGGCCAACCTGGTTCGCCAAGCCGTATGCTACACCGCTGCACACTTGGGCGGAAAGTCTCATCATGCAACGCGTGGTTTCTTGGTTTAGTCCGTGTGTCTTTGGCGCTTATGACGGCTATGGTGGGGTTCGCAATTTCTTACAGGGTACTCGCCCTGGCCGCTGGCTAGTCAACAACTTCGTGGCGACGCTTCGCCAGGATATGATCGACGGGATGGGTTTCGTCAAGGACGCTGAAACGGCAAAACTCAAGCCAGAGACCGATCTCTTCTTTGTAGGTACGCAACTCGCTATTGACAATTACGAAGACGATTTCCTCGAGCTGGTCCGGCGAGGGAGGATCAAGGTACATCGAGCCGATGTGGAAAGCCTCGTCGACCATGGAGTAAGATTGAGCAATGGCGAGATCATCCCTACAGACGCAATGATCTGCTGCACAGGCTGGCAATATCGACCACCGATCAAAGTTATCGAGCCATTGACAGACAAGGACATGGGTTTGCCATACCACGACAAAGTAGAAGACCCGCTTGCTACGGCCGCCAACGAGGAAATCATGGCACGCTTCCCCATCCTGCAGAATCAACCAAAGCAGGGGAAGCTGGCGTCTTCCAATCTCGACGCACCTGCCGAGGGCGTTTCTCCGCCACCCAAAGCGAACACGCCTATGCGACTGTACAAAGGTATGGTACCGCCGGCATTTGTAGCCAAGCGCAATTTGGGCTACATAGGCTACATTGCCGCCATTACCGGGCCCAATCTGTGGCACTTGCAGTGTCTTTGGCTTGCTGCTTTTCTTGGCGGAGAGCTACACGTGCAAGCGTCGCAAGACGAGGTTGAGTATGAGACAGTGCTGCATTCGCAGTGGGGAAAGTGGCGCGCGCCTCTGGGACAAGGACTGTGGCATATCGATCTGGTGTTGGACCAGCTGCCTTATTGTGACATGATATTGGATGGGTTGGGATTGAACAGGTGGAGGAAGGGGTGGGTGAGGGAGTGGTTTGAAAGCTATGGGCAGAGTGACTATAGAAACATCATTGGCGAGTGGATGGCGAAGGTGAGGATGTGAAGGGCCTTGGTCTGGGGGTATTAGTTGGTCTGTGTTCCGCACACTCGTGCAGTCCAGAGCGGCTTACCATGCCGCGGCCACATCGATTCCAGTAGCAGGAATCACTTCCTGGTATTTTCCAAGCATATTCTTGAATTTATTTCAGCAGCTGTCACGATGGTATTTATTAGCTTGTTGCTATACTGAGCTTCGACTTGACGGAAGTAGTGCTCTTCCTCTTGAGTTCGAGCATGGCGACATCAAATGCCCGCTTAACGATTAGTCCCGAAAGCAGTAGTGTAGACACATCTAGAGTGCTGAGGTCAGATTTGATAGACAGATAGATAACCGTCTTCGAGACAACGATTCCTCTGTCGAACTCCACGCACATGTGAGGTTGTATTTGCTCTAGCGTGCCAATCTTCGGACCGTATGGTCTCAGTAAGTACAGCGAGGTCGATGCTTCAATTCGTTGCAGACGTGGCTAACAAACTAAAATGAGACCAATATGCAAGCGAAGATAAGCAATACAAGCTGCGGCGGCAACTCTCATAGATGGAGGGGTAGGATGGGTTGAAAGAGCGAGTCCGGTCGTTGAGTGAGCTTCTCCTTGTTCATCTGCAAACGCAGGGGTAAGCCATCGTCGATTGAAGTGTTCGCATTGGAGCGCATGCCGAACATTTCTGGTGAGTACTCTGCTTGAAGCTAACGCGGCACTAGTAGTTGATGGCTGCCACATTGAGAATACACCAGAACATAACGCAGTGCATTCAAGGCCAAATGTTGAGGAGTCCTCGCAGTAGGGCTTCTTTCGACAAAACGCCACCAACTCCAGATGACACCGAACCCCAAAGTGGAGACATGTGTCAGCCTCTACCTTTGAGTTCAATAAGACGGGACATTATCTTGAAGGATTCAGGGAGACTCGTGGAGGATCACAGCTTGTCACCTGCTCTCCGAGGCCGAGATAAACGAATGATCTGCAGGGTATTCGCCATACCTCGCAATAATATCTGATATGCCATGAACCTGCTTTAGTCGCAAGCAGGAACTAGGCAGATATGACCGTTGGTTGACGTTGTGCCGCAAGATCTGCATGGCAATTGCGATAGCGCGAGCTTGTTTCAAGATGAATTGGATAATAATGGTTGAGCGTTGTGGTAGGACTATCCTCCGTGGACTTGTCGGAATCTGACGGCGCTATTGATTGATGATCGTCAAATAGGATATATTGTCTGCTTCGCCCTCGAGGTAAGTGTTTCGATAAAGTCTATCCCAATCAGAACACTCCAGACAAGTACAGTAATTGTGTGTATAGTGCAGCCCGCAACCTTTTATCTGACTAGTTCACTTCCATGACGTTGATTGCGATGATGCCTGCAAGGTCTTGGGCGGCAGGATTACGTCCGAGAGCGGGATGGCGAAAGTGTATAGATTGGATCTATTGGACAAGCATGAGGAGAGAACCACTTTACTCGGTGACGCAACGACATAAAAAGCTCGAGCGTGTTTCATCTCTCCACCGGCTCGCCAGATCTTTATCATCCAATCACGTCGGTCGCATCAGGGGACTAAAGTGGGGCTTTGCCTCAACGCGGTTTCAAGTTTCAACCTCACCTCTTCTCATCCTCCATCTTCACCCAATGTCATGCATAATCAATGTCGCAACATTAGACCTCCGGACACACCGGGATATGCCTTCGGTCATGCCTTTCAGCAGTCTGTTGCCGATTCATCGATCCTACAAGGCAGTGTTCTTGACCGTGCGAGAAATAAACACCACGCTATTGAAATTCTCCTTCGAGATTCTAATTTCGCACAAAATCGAAAGATGAATTAGGGGGATGTGCGTCTTGCCAGACAACTATTGGTGAAGTATCAACCATAGTCTCAATGTCTTCCCACCTTTCTTGTCTCCTCATGCACGCTCGGAAGATCCTGCCACAGTTCGCTGAGTTGTGCTGCCGAAAATGTGACGCGTTGCGCAAGCACTAGTGAACGGGTGTTCCCTTTCGCGGCAGGAGCTTTTGTGCCTGCTGATACCGTTGCAAAATATCTCTTGGCCTCGAAGCTGGTTCGTGACTTTCAACCTTATCGTGATCGTGAACGTTCACCCATGCGGTGCTTTTCTCCTGCAAAGGACAATCTTCTTGTACCTTAGTACAGCGCCACTAGTGGCTAGACTGCCCTTTGCAAGCATGACCTCAATCTGACACTACGGCAACACCTTGTGAATCTTCCGTGCTTTCGATATGATTGCCTTCGCTCGGGCTAAGGGACTAGGATCGTGGAGTCGTCGACCCATGTTGGCTCCACGCGTGGATCTCGATATAACGCAAAACGGACTATGACGACCAAGCTTTTGTTGTGTCATGAATGGTCCTGCAGGTCTGGCCTGTGCCACATCATTTCATTATTTGTTGACGCTTGCTTCTACTATTCTTTTGTTCTCGATATCCTCCTCGCTGCCACAGCTATCTTAATGCAGGTGTAACAACATACTAATATAGGGTCTACTGGAATACTACACCCGTCATCATGTTTACTATAGGATCAACTACATTGATCCCCGTGGCGGTGGTCGCTTTGCTGCTGACCATCGCAGGAGCTCTACCTTGGGACGAGCAACAGATACCCTGGAATCTGAATCAAAACCAACAGGCCAGCAATCCTACAGAATACTGGGGAGAGTGGGAAGGACATCAGTATCATGCCAGTCCCTCTAACTGGCGAATGCCATTCTATGCTCTTACTCTTGATCGTTTCACAGATGGAGATCCAACAAACAACGAAGCGAATGGAACTGTGTTCGAGCACAACTGGCAGTCGAATCAATTCAGGTTTGGTGGCGATTTGCGTGGTGCCCAACAGAGTCTGGAGTACTTGCATGGATCTGGAATTAGATCAAGTAAGCTAAGATGTCAACGAAGGGCCGGGACATCAGCTGACAAACTCCTTCTTCACTTAGTTTATTTGACAGGTTCACCGTTTATCAATATGCCCTGGGCCGGTGATGGATATGGTCCTCTTGACTTCACCCTTCTGGACCATCACCATGGAGAGATTCAAGATTGGCGAAACTTTATCGAAGCGGCACATGAACTAGGAATGTATATCATCATGGACAACACTGTAGGCACCATGGGAGATCTACTCGGTATGCAAGGCTGGGAAAACGCGACTGTATCTGTACCATTTGACTGGAACGAGTACGACTACGAGTGGAAGAGCACCAGGAGATATTGGGACTTCATACCCAGCAATGAACAAAACAGCTCTTGTGTATACCCTCGGATGTGGGCTCAAGATGGATATCCAGTGACGCAGGACGTCCTTACTGCTGAGCAGGCTGCTGGATGTCGGGCGAGTGACTTCGACTCGTATGGTGATGTACCTGGTATTGGAACTGTGCCTACTCAGAATATGCAACTTGGAAAATTCGACTCGGTACAAGATCGTCTACGAGAATGGAACCCCGACGTTCTGGAGAGGCTAAAGGTCATGTCTTGCATGACTATTGCTATGCTTGATATCGATGGCTATCGTCTTGATAAGGCTGTTCAGATTACAATCGACGCTCTGACAGATTTCACCGCTTACCAACGACAATGTGCAAAGAGATATGGAAAGGACAACTTTCTCGTCGTCGGCGAATTGGTAGCTGATGACGCTCTTTCCGCCATCTATGTCGGACGTGGTCAACAACCAGACATGTATTACGACACTGTAAGCGATGCCATAACGGGATTCTCTACCACCAATGCATCTGGATACGTCAGACCGTCAGGCCAAGCTGCTCTCGATGGTTCGGCTTTCCAATATGCTATTTACGGTTCCCTAGCTCGATTCATTGGTATGGATTCTCCTTGGGGTGGTGCTGGTGGATCAGACTGGGCGAACTGGTGGCATCAGTTGATGAGAACCAATGACATGGTCAACGAGAACACTGGTGACTTTGATCCTCGTCAGATTTTCGGAACAACTAACCAAGATGTGTTGCGACTACCTGCCATGGTAAATGGTACGGAGAGGCAATTACTAGGACTCATGGTTACCATGCTTTTGATGCCTGGAATTCCAATGCTTCTATACGGTGACGAACAGGCTTCTTACATTCTTGAGAATACTGCCGACAACTACGTCTATGGTCGTATGCCTATGGCCTCTAACCGAGCATGGCAGTTGCATGGGTGTTATCAACTCACTGATGATCCGTATGTCAACGTCGACTTCGCCAATGCCCGACAAGGCTGCCATGACTCTTGGGTGTCACGCGATCATCGTGATCCTTCGCACCCTGTACGAAACTCTCTAAAGCGTATGTTTGAGCTGCGTCGCCAGTATCCTGCTCTTAACGATGGTTTCAACCTTACTACGTTATCTTCTCAAACCGAGACAGTGTATCTCGCTGGAGCTTTCGTCTCAACTTCGGACCACATCCCAACCGATTTCGGTATCTGGAGTGTCTACAGAGGACGTCAGGAAGGCATGCAAGACTTTGATGGTGTTGGTGCTGGAAACCAGGGCGTCTGGTTTCTGTACCACAACATGAAAGAGTCAACGGAGTACAACTTCGACTGCAGCACGACTAACGTTTCCGAAGCTTTTATCGCACCATTTGTGGCTGGAACAAGGGTCAAGAATCTGTTGTGGCCTTATGACGAATACACTCTGGGCACTTCCGCGCTCTCTCTCAGTGTAGAGGGCTCCACGGAACCCAACGGCTGTTTTTCGTCAATCCAGCTCGATCCATACAGTTTCAAAGCATTCGTCCCGGTCGATGCCTTCATTGCGCCTGCACCCGTTATTACCCAATTCACTCCTGGCCACGACGCCCGTATCCTGTCCACAGTTGGTTTAGACCAGCAGGAATCAGTTGACATTGAATTCTATTTCTCGCATGAGATGGATTGCGGTGGTGTGACTAACTCAATCACCATTGCTTCAACGACAGGAGATGGCTCGACGGCACAACTTGACAACTCCACAGTCTCTTGCGTTTCCAGCAACGGCACGGTGAAGTTCACTGGCGAGGCTGCGGGTACCTGGGTGTATCGGGCTACTTTGGTCGGCGTTGCCAATGGTATACATACACTTACGGTCAGAAATGCAACAACTTCAGACGGAGTCTCTTTCACGGATACCGTTGATCGTTTTTTATTAAGAGTTGGTCAATCGGATAATCCTATCGTATTCCCCGAAAACGCCAATTACACCAGCAACATCCTGCACAAGAACGCGGAAGGCGAGTTGTACGTTACCATGCGCACACCAGGAGCAGATCTATGGCGTTACTCAACCAACTGGGGCTCAAGTTATAGTCCTTGGATGAATTACACCTCCGACAACACCACCATCGCTCTGCTGCCTTGGGTTGGTACACAAGAACAAGAGTGGTCCGGCACACACGTCGAGCTTCATTTCTGGGGCGAAATGGCTGCAAGCGCCGACCATGTCCAGCATGCTGACCTAATGGGTGAACCTCAACTACCTCGAAGATGGCCTCATGCCTGGATTCAGGGTCCTTTCAACCAATACGGCTACGATGGTGGACTTGCTTCCAAAATGTCCATGGATGAGGAGACTAATTTGTGGACGTTTGATCTTACAGCTGACTGGCCTAGCAAGTTCTCGATCAACGTCTGGGGTATGAATCCTGATTCCAGACCAGATATCAGTATGGCGTATGGTGATATTGATAACGATGGCGTTCTGGACTGGCTACCTCCTGCTACACTTGCACACAATATCGTCAATGTAACCATACCACCTCGTGGCAACCTGGGTTGGCGTATCCTGGCCAACGACGGAACCCTAGGTTATACCCTAGTAGGCATCGGTAGCTCTCGTATACAGATTGCCATTGCAGTGCTACTTGCATTGGTACCAATCCTGACAGCAGGACTCGGCATCTGGGCATACGTTTCAGCTTTCTACGCTGTGAAGTTCAACGAGCTGGGTGCAAGTCTGAAGCGTAACATTCTACCTTTCGCTCGTATCAAGGAGGGTAAAGTCCCAACACAAGCCAAACTGCCCAAAGAACAGATGGAGCTGCGTGAGGCTGTCAGAGGACTCTTCAAGCGCCATCAAGAAGATGATGAGGCTACCCTTCGCGCTGGAAACTCGTCCCTCACACTCGCCAATGCTGTGGATGCTGCGATTGGTGCACCCAATCGTCGCAAAGTCTTAATTGCCACCATGGAGTACAACATTGCTGACTGGAATATTGGTGTAAAGATTGGTGGTCTGGGTGTGATGGCTGGTTTGATGGGCAAGAACCTTGGACATCAAGATCTCATCTGGGTTGTACCTTGCGTCGGTGGCATCGAATATCCTGTCGATCAAATGATTCCTTCTTTCTGGGTTCGGATTCTCAACACTGACTACGAAGTCCACGTCCAAACGCATCAGGTCGCTAACATTACCTATGTTCTGCTCGACTCCCCCGTCTTCCGTGCTCAAACGAAGAAGGACCCTTACCCAGCACGTATGGACGATCTTGACTCTGCTGTCTATTACTCAGCATGGAATCAGTGTATCGCACATGCTATCGACAGATGGAACCCAGACATGTACCACATCAACGACTACCACGGCACCATCGCACCTCTCTATCTTCTACCTCGCACCATTCCAGTTGCATTCTCTCTACACAACGCAGAGTTCCAAGGTCTTTGGCCTATCAAGACACTTGACGAGCGTGCTGAGATTTGTGGTGTGTACAACCTACCATCCAAGGTTGTTGAGAAATATGTTCAATTCGGCGAAGTTTTCAATCTCCTGCACGCTGGAGCCAGCTACCTTCGCATCCACCAAAAAGGTTATGGTGCCGTTGGTGTCTCTAACAAGTATGGCAAACGTGCTTGGGCTAGATACCCTATCTTCTGGGGTCTTTCCGACATTGGTGGACTTCCCAATCCCGACCCTTCAGATACTGCTTCTTGGGACAAGGTTCTGCCAGACCCAAACATGGTTGAGATTCGTGAAGACCTCGAATCACAACGTGGCGATTTGCGCAAGCAGTGCCAGGAATGGGCTGGACTCACCATCGATCCCGAAGCAGAACTCTTCGTCTTTGTTGGTCGTTGGTCTATGCAGAAGGGTGTTGATCTCATTGCTGATGTCTTCTTCTCCGTGCTCGAGGAGAATCCAAAGGTTCAACTGCTATGTGTAGGTCCCGTCATCGACTTGTACGGCAAATTTGCTGCTCTCAAACTCGACAAAATGATGAAGAAGTACCCTGGACGTGTCTACTCGAAGCCTGAGTTCACGCAACTCCCTGCTTGTATCTTCAGTGGCGCCGAATTTGCTCTGATACCTTCTCGTGACGAGCCTTTCGGTCTCGTAGCTGTGGAGTTCGGACGTAAGGGTGCTCTTGGGGTTGGTGCTCGCGTTGGAGGCCTTGGCCAAATGCCTGGATGGTGGTACACGATTGAATCGACCACAACCAAGCACTTGACCAGCCAGTTCAAGCAAGCCATCCGTGGTGCTCTTGCTTCAAAGCGTGAGACTCGTGCTCGGATGCGTGCTCGCTCGGCTGTTCAGCGATTTCCCGTCGCGCAATGGGTAGAGGATCTCGAGAAGCTCCAGTCAACAGCACTTGTGATTCATCAGCGCGAGGCTGCAAAGGCACAGAAGAAGGCAGCGGCGAGAGACTCTGCAACTTCGACACCTTTTATGTCTGGATGGCAGACACCAACAATGCGCTCTGGAACTGCTACTCCATCAGGTTTTGCCACTCCGCGACCCAATGGTACAGGATCGGCTTGGACTACGAACAACAACAGCAGAGCCAACAGTCGAGCTCCGTCACCAGTTCGAGGAGCTCGAAGTCTACCTTGGGAAGATGAGATTATGCCCAGTCAGCCTGTTGGGCCAGGT